>Ga0209648_10000264_pt1 | contig 39018 bp, 42 predicted proteins | sample GraSoi2013_115cm_FD_185830 | JGI IMG/M metagenome (GOLD analysis project Ga0209648, IMG submission 185830) | Grasslands soil microbial communities from the Angelo Coastal Reserve, California, USA - Sample 9_17_2013_115cm (SPAdes) (version 2) | ecosystem: Environmental > Terrestrial > Soil >...
TGGAGGAGCGGCGGCCGCATGTCGAGCCGGATGTCGATCGCCTGCTCGATCGTCGTCCGGGTCTCCGGGAGGCGGCCGACGGCGTGGAGGGCGGCGCCGGAGGCCCGGACGGCCTCGAGGTTCGCCGCCCGCGCCACCGCCCGCGCCGCGACCTGGCGGTTGTAGACCGCGGCCTTCGCCCACACCTCGCCGGTGGTCGCGTGGTAGGCGAGCTGGTCGAGGTGGTTCGGGAGGCGGTCGCGGTGGACCGTCTCGATCGCCTCGACGATGCGCGCGTGGAGCGCCCGGCGCTGCTCCCGGAGCAGGCTCGCGTACGCGACGTCGCGCGCGAGCACGTTCCTGAACCGGTACTCGATGTCGGGGAAGAGCCGGGTCTCGTCGAGGAAGCCCCGGGCCACGAGCTCGCCGAGCGTGCTCCGGAGCGCGTCCGCAGGGCGCTCGGCGATCGCCTCGAGGAGCGCCAGGGGGACGTCGACGCCGATGACCGACGCCGATTGGAGCAGGACCTTCTGCTCGTGGGGCAGCCGGTCGATCCGGGCGGCGAGCACCGCCTGGACCGTCGCCGGCACCTGGAGGCCGTCGAGGTCGCTCGCCAGGCGATAAGCGCCGCGCTCGCCGGCCAGCGCCTTGGTCTCGGCGAGCGTCCTGACGATCTCCTCGAGGTAGAACGGGTTGCCCTGGCTCCGCTCGACCAAGAGCCGCCGGAGCGGCGCGAGCGATCGGTCGGCGCCGAGCAGGGCCTGCAGGAGTTCCTCGGCGCTCGCCGGCTCGAGCGGCGCGATCGCGACTTCGCTGAAGCCGGGACGACTGCGCCAGTCGTGCTCGAACTCCGGCCGGTAGTCGAGGAGGAGCATGAGACGCGCCCCGAGGACGCGCTCGAGCAGGCTGTCGAGCACGGCCTGGGTCTCGGCGTCCGCCCACTGGAGGTTCTCGAAGACGAGGAGCAGGGGCTGCCGGTCGCTCTCCCTGAGGATCATGCGCGTCAGCGCATCGAGGATCCGCCGCCGGCGCTCGCGGGCGTCGAGGGCGCGGAACGGGTCGTCTTCCGGCAGCGCGTCGAGCAGCGACAGGATCGGGGCAACCGCGTCGTCCAGCTCGGAGTCGAGCCCGAGGAGCTTCGCCGCCGCCTTCCTCGCGGTCTCCAAGGTCCCGTCGGCGTCGTCGAGCTCGAAGTGCTTCCGGAGGAGCTCGATGATCGGCAGGTACGAGGTCATCTGCTCGTAGAGGACCGAGCTCGACTCGAGGACCCGCCAGTCGCGGGTGTCCGACGACTGCACGAGCTCGTAGACGAGCCGCGTCTTGCCGACGCCGGGGTCCGCGGTGACCGCCGCCATCTGGCCGCGGCCGGCGTGCGCCGCCGCGAGGATCTCCTGGAGCCGTGCGAGCTCCGCCCGGCGGCCGACGAACCGGGTGAGCCGGCGGGCCGCGGCCGACTTCAGAATCGAGCGCGACGTGACGGCGCCGACGAGCTCGTGGACCTCGAGCGGCGCGTCGAGGCCCCTGACCGGCCGCGGCCCGAGGGGGCTCGCGCGGATCGCCCATTCGGCCAGTCGGAGCGTCCACGGGGTGATGAGGATCGTCCCCGGCGCCGCCATCTGCTCCATCCTGGCGGCGAGGTGCGTCGTCTGGCCGACCGCCGTGTAGTCCATGTGGAGGTCGCTGCCGATCGAGCGTACGAGGACCTCGCCCGAGTTGAGGCCGACCCGGATTCGGACGCTCGTGCCCTCGAGGCGCTGGATCTCGTCGGCCCAGCGGGTCACGCTCGCCTGCATACGGAGCGCCGCGTAGCAGGCGCGCACCGCGTGGTCCTCGTGCGCGAGCGGCGCGCCGAAGAGCGCCATGATCCCGTCGCCCATCACCTGGTTCACCGTGCCCTCGTAGCGGTGGACGGCCTCCATCATCCGCTCGAGGACGGCGTCGAGGAGCCGGCGCGCCTCCTCGGGGTCGCGGTCGGCGAGCAGCTCCATCGAGCCCTTGAGGTCGGCGAAGAGGACGGTCACCTGCTTGCGCTCGCCTTCGAGCGCCTCACGCGACGTCAGGATCTTCTCGGCGAGGTGCCGCGGCGTGTAGGCGCTCGGCGCGAGGGCCGGCGCGGCGTCGAGCCGCGCGCCGCAGGCATTGCAGAACCGGGCGCCCTCCGGATTCGCCTGTCCGCAGCCCGCGCACTTCATGGCGGGAAGCTTAACCGAGTCGGCGGCGCGCGGCTACGGACCCCGGCCGGGGCCGCCGCGGGGCCCCGAACAGCGGTTTCGCATTGACTTCGCTTCGGGACTGTCGTTACGATCGAGTTCGATGACGGACGGTACGTGCCCGTCGTGATGCGACTCCGAAGATCGAGTCGCTGCTTCTGACGGTGTTCGACGGTCCGCCGGTCTCTTCGGACCCCGCGGGCTTCCACGGTACTCCCCCCTTCAGCCGAGCCAGCCGCACGACCAAGCGCAGCGCGCGCGCGAGCGCGCGTCCCGACGAGGAGGCGAATGCTCCACTTCACGATTGACGGGTTCCAGGGGTTCCGCTCCCGCTTCGACCACGTCCCGCTGATCCAGGAGGTGCTCGAGGAGATCCCCGTGCAGCTCGGGCTCACGCCCGTGATGCCGGCCTTCGTGCTCCCCTACTACAACGGGGTCGTCGCGGAGGACTGCGGGGTCAGCGCGTTCCTCTTCCTCGGGGGCGGCCACTTCACCCTGCACACCTTCTCGTTCCGGGAGGCGTACTTCGCCGACCTGGTCGCGCCCGAGCCGTTCGACGCCGACCGGCTCCGCACCGTGCTCCAGGCCGTCTTCCCCTGCGAGACGACGTCGGTCCAGACGGTCGAGCGCACCAAGATGAAGGACACGGAGCCCGACACGGAGGCGGACTTCGGCCCGCACCTCTTCCTCAACATCGACGCCTACCAGGGCCCGCAGAGCATGGACACCCTCTTCGCCGCGTTCGACCGGCTGCCGCGCACCATCGGCATGACGCCGATCATGCGCCCCTACGTCATCCGCGACACGCTCGGCGATGGGCGGCGGGTGCTCTCGGCCCTCACGATGATCGCGGAGAGCCACGTGAGCCTGCACGTCTTCCCCGACGAGGAGCGCGCCTACTTCGACATCTTCTCGTGCCGGTTCTTCGACCGCGACCAGGTGGTGCCGCAGCTCAAGGCGTGCTTCCCCGGCGGCACCGTCCACGAGGCGCTGATCGCGCGGGGCAGCCGTTACCGTTACCTCCGGACCGAGCGCGCCGAGGAGCACGCCAGGTCACGCGCCTGGCTCGCCGGCCGGTAATCCTCGCCGTCCGAGGCGAGTCGATAAGGAGAGACAGGATGGCGAGCATGCGCCGGTACGAGGACCCGGGTCTCATCCGCGAGCCGATGACGGTGTTCGAGGGGCAGACGCCCTCCGTCCTCGCCATGCTCGGCAAGATGCGCCGCTCGGCCTTCCAGGGGCGCCAGCTCGGCGAGGCGTTCGCGACCTGGAAGCGGATGATCGAGGGGCGGAGCCTCATCTGCCTCGGCTACGCCGCCTCGATGTCGAGCGCCGGCATGTGGCCGCTCGTGACCTGGCTGCTGGAGCGCGGCTACGTGGACGTGCTCGCGTCCACCTCGGCCAACATCACCGAGGACCTCCTCGAGCAGATGGACGGCACGCGGGTGTACCGCGTGGACGCCGACGACGTGGACGACGTCGATCTGTGGTCCGAGGGCTACTACCGCTTCTACGACCACATCGTCTCCAAGGAGCGCTACGACCAGCTCGAGACGCTCGTGACGAGCGCGTTCATCGACGACCTCGCCGAGCGCTGGCGCAAGCCCGCGATCACGACCGTGCGCTTCCTGCACGAGATGGGGCTCTGGCTCGACGCCCGCGGCTTCAGGCGCTCGATCCTGGCGACGGCGGCCCGTAACCAGGTGCCGGTCTTCTGCTGCGGCCTGCCCGACGGGCCGATCGGCGAGGGCTACGACAAGGCCAAGAAGGCCGAGATGGCGCCCGTCGTGGACTTCTTCCGCGACTACAAGGTCGCGACCGACATGATGGATGAGGCCATGGCGTCGGGCCGGGGGACCTCCGTCGTGTTCCTGGGCGGCGGGGTGCCCAAGGACTTCCTCCAGATCACGGCCACGAGCGTCTCGTCGCGGCACGGCAACCAGTCGGCGAAGCCCCACGTCGCGGCGATCCAGATCACGACCGACAACACGATCTTCGGCGGCCTCGGCGGCGCGGCGCTCACGACCGAGTGCATCTCGTGGGGCAAGGAGGCCAAGGGCGGCGACAACGTCATGTGCTTCGCCGACGTGACGATCGCGCTGCCGCTGATCTGCCAGGGCCTCGCCGAGCACTTCGGCCCCGCCCACCGGCGCCGCGAGCCGCGGCCGCTCAACCTGGCGGAGGTCTTCTAGCCGCCGGCGCTCGGGCCCGCAGCTCCTCGGCCTCCTGATCGTGCCCTGCCGGCGCGCTCTCGCCCGCTTCCGGGCGCGGCCTCGCGCCCTCGCCGTCGTCGTCCCTTCCGGGAACTCCCGTGCCCGCCCCCGGTCTAACGGGTAGACGACTCACCATGAAGGAGGGCACGACGATGACGAAGCGGGAATTCCTTGCGGGGCTGGCGGCGGCGACCGGTGTGACCCTCGTAGGCCCGGCCGGGGCGTGGGCCGACCGGATCAGGATCCTGGGCGGCACGCCCCGAGACGGCGACGTGCCGTACGCGACCGGGCAGGTGAGCCCCGAGTGGCGGAGGCTCGTCGCCGCCGTGAAGGTGGGCGACCAGAAGTCCCACGGGGCGCTCCACGTCTTCTGGCTCCACGGCCCCGCGGCCGCGGCGCCGCTCGCGATCGCGACGCTCGAGGACGCGCGCGCGCGGGGCGACCTCGTGATCACCGAGCGCGAGAGCGCGACGGTGCCTTCGCTCGTGGTGGACAACCGCGGCAAGACGCACGTGCTCCTCCTCGCGGGCGAAATCCTGCTCGGCGGCAAGCAGAACCGCGTCGTCACCGAGGACGTCCTCCTCCCGCCCCGCTCCGGCCCGGTGGATCTCCAGGTCTACTGCGTCGAGCAGGGACGCTGGAGCGTGGGCGGTGGCGGGATGGGCTTCGGCGCGCGCGGGACGTTCGCGGCGCCCCAGCTCCGCTCGAAGGTGATGGAGCGGAAGAGCCAGGCCGAGGTCTGGGCCGAGGTGAGCCGCTACGCCGCGCGCGCCGCCGCGCCGTCACCGAGCGGGAGCTACCAGGCCATCTACGACAAGCCCGAGGTCAAGGCGCACCAGGCCGAGGTCGAGCGTACGCTCGACGCGCGGACCGCGCCGGGGGCGCTGGGCGCGGCCGTCTTCGCCGGCGGGACGTTCGCGGGGCTCGACCTCTTCCAGGACGCGGCGCTCTTCGCGGGGGAGTGGCCGAAGCTTCTCCGCGCCCACGCCCTCGAGACCTACGACCGCGGGGCGATTCGCGACGTGAACGAGCGCGAGCGGCGCGCCCGGGTGGAGGAGCTGCTGCGGCGGGCCGCGGCCGTCGAGGGCTCGCTCCGGCGCGGCGCCGGCGTCGGGGCGCTCTTCGAGTTCCGCCTCGACAAGCAGCGCGGCGCGGCGCTCGTCGCCGAGGGGCAGGTGGTGCACGCCGCGGTCCTCTAGGCAGGCTCCCGGCATTGACTGTGGGCCGAGGGCTGCTACGCTTGCGTAGCACTGCGATGAAGACGATCACGCTGTCGAACCGATTTCGGCTCACGCTCCCACGCGAGGTGCGGGAGCGGCTGCGACTTCGTCCAGGCGCGAGGCTCACCGTGCTCGACAAGGGCCGCGTGATCTACCTGATACCCGAACGTCCGATGCGTGCCTACCGCGGCCTCGCCTCCGGCGTCAGCGGCCGCGCCTTCCGCGACAAGCAGGATCGCGTCTGATCGGGGGCGTCAGCCCCTCACGCTTCCCGCGGTCAGCCGCCGATGCATCCCGATCCTCCCGATCGAGGCGCAATCCCTGGATGACAACACCACTCGGCTGCCGGATCATAGGGCGGCGCGGCGGCCGGTGAAGGGCCTGGGAGGGACGATGAGCAAGGGAGCGGTCGGCTTCATCGGGCTGGGCCGGATGGGCGGGCCCATGGCCCGGAACCTGGCGAAGGCGGGCTACACCGTCCACGTGTTCGACGTCGACCCGGGGGCGGCGGCGCGGGCCGCCGCGACGGGGAGCGTCACGGCGGAGGCGCGGCCGCGCGACGTGGCGGCGGGCGTCGGCGTGCTGTTCACGGCGCTGCCGAACGACGCGATCGTCACGGAGACCTACCTCGGCACCGACGGCATCCTCGCGGGCGCGCGGAGCGGCCTCGTCAGCTGCGACTGCTCGACGGTGAGCCCCGAGGTGTCGCAGGCGATCCACGAGAAGGCGCGGGCCCTCGGCGTCACGCACATGGACACGCCGATGCTCGGCTCCTCACCGCAGGCGGAGTCGGGCGAGATCTTCTTCATGGTCGGCGGGGACCGTGACGCGCTTCCCCGGATCCAGCCGCTGCTCGCCGTCATGGGGCGCCTCACGATGTACGTCGGCCCCTCCGGCACCGGCAACCGGATCAAGCTCCTCCACAACGCGCTGGGCGCGGTCAACGCGGTGGCCGTCGCCGAGTCGCTGGCTCTCTGCGTCACCCTCGGCGTGGACCCGAAGACCTATTACGAAGTCGTGAAGAACGGCGGCGGCATGGCCTACTCCACCTACTTCGACCGGCGCGCCCTCAGGCTCGTCGTGGGCGACTTCGAGCCGACCTTCACGGCCGAGCTCATGCTGAAAGACGTCGCGCTCGCGACGCGGATGGCGGGCGCGAGCCTCGCGCACATGCCCGTCCTCCGCGAGACGCTGGCCGCCTACGCCGAGACCGCCGCGAAGGGCTGGGGCGGACAGGACTTTTCGGCGGTCACGCACGTCGTCGAGCAACGCTTCGGCCGGACGATCTCGGGAAGGTGACGATGGCCCGTGAGCGCTGCCTCGCCCTCGCGACGTGCCTCTCCCTGCTCACCGCCGCGCCGGTCCTCGCGGCGGAGGCCATCCGCGTCGAGGCTCAGCCGGGCCGCGTGGTCGGGCTCGACGCGCGCGGGGCCGAGCGCTGGTCCATCGCGCACCCGGGACTCGGCGAGGGGAAGAAGAAGGCGGACACCGCCGTCGGTCCTGCGACCCTCGGCCGCCGCGCCTTCTACGCGATCGGGAGCGACCTGCTGGAGGTCGACGCCGCCCGCGGGCGCGTGGTCCGCCGCACGCGGTTCCCGGCGTCGATCGTGGCGCTGGCGGCGCGCGCGGAGGGCCATGAGCCCGCCCTGCTCGTGACCGTCGCGACCCTCGCCGGCATGGAGCCTCGCGATCGGATGACGATGTCCTTCCGGCCCGACGGGCCGCGCCCCGGCCGAGGCTTCTGGAGCTACCTGGGCGGCGCGGCGGCGCGCGACGCGCGCACGCTGGTGGCGGGCTACGGCGGCGGCAACGCGCAGGCGCTCGCGCCCACCGCACGCGACGCGGCGATCGCGGCCTTCGAGCGCGCCGAGGCCGCGGACCCGACGAATCCGTTCTACCCGACGTACCGGGGCCGCCTCCTTGCGGCCGCGGGGCGGCGGGACCAGGCCGGGCGCGCGTTCGCCGCCGCGGCCGACCTGCCCGCCGCGTCCTGGAGCGACCTGCTGAGCGTCTCGTCGGCCCTCGAGGTCGACGACGCGCGCGAGCCCGCCCGCCGCGCCTTCGCCCGCGGCTTCGCCGGCATGAAGGAGGCGGGCATCCGCCCCGAGCGCGTGCATACCCTGCTCACCCCGCTCGTGCTCCTCACGCCGCCCCGGGACAAGATCGGCCAGCTCGCCGCCGCCGGCGACGTCGAGCGTTACGATGAAGTTGTCGCGAGGCTCGCGACCGTGTCCCCCCGCGCCGAATGGCTCGACCGGGCGTGGGAGACGGTCGCGGCGTGGATGCGCGCCCGCGGGCGGGACGACCTCGCCCGGAAGTGGGACGAGCGCGCCGCCATCGCGCGGACGACCCTCTTCGCCAACCTTCGCGGGCTCGTCGACCGTCTCGACCCGGCGATCCCGTTCCTCCTCGGCGCGTGGTTCGGCGTGCTCGGGCTCGCGCTGGTCAGCGGGTTTCGCGGCGGCATCGCGCTCGGCCGCCGGCGCGCGGCCGGCGCGGTCGCGGGCTGGCGCGCCTGGCTGCCGCGCCCGCGGGCGGCGGACCTGATCTCCCTGCTCGCGGTGCTCTGCGCGGCGCTCGTCGTCTCCACGCTGGTGGCCGGCTGGCTGACCCTGCTCGGCACCTACGCCGGCACGCCGATCGCGCTGCTCGGCGACGCCGCGGCGGCGCCCGACGTCGAGCGCTGGCTCCTGGCGCGACCCGCGAGTCCGGCGCGCGACCGCTGGCTCGAGTACGCGCGCCAGGAGGCGCGCGCGACGCGCGCGGGCGGCAAGTACGTCGTCGCGCCGCCGGACGATGCGGTCTTCAAGGAAATGGCGGAGACGATCCCGCTCCGCGAGCGCCTCAGGCTCGGCGTCACCACGGCCCCGGACGAGGTGTTTATCGCCGCGGGCGCCGGGCCGCGCACGGGTGTCCTCGGGATCCTGGCCGTCGCGGTGCTCCTCTTCGGCCTCGGCGCGCTGGCCGGCGCGTGGCTCCCGCGCGTGGCGCGGTTCGCGGCGTGGGCGGTGCCCGGCGGACCCGCGCCGTTCTCCGTCCTCGGCGGCCTCGTGTGCGGCCTCACGGTGGCCGCCGCGCTGACCCTCCTCGGGCTCGACCGCCTGCTGCGGACCATCGCGGGGCCGAGCCACAGCTGGATCGGGCTCCCGATGGCGCCGGAGCCGCTGTCCACGCCGGTGTGGGCGTGGGTCGTGCTCGCGCTCTGCCTCGCCCTGCACGTGGCCGCCGCCTGGCAGGACGCGCGCCGGACTCCGCCGGGCGGGGTGACGTTCGGGGACGGCCGCTGAGTCAGTCGCGCGCGAGCTTCGCCGCGAGCCGGGCGAGCTCCTGCGCATCCACGTCGGACACGAGCGCGTAGCCGAGATCGCCGGCGCGCCAGAGGATCACGTTGAAACCCCGCGCGACGGTCGCGTAACCGGCGACGGCGCCGACCGGCGTGAGGCCGCGCTCGGGCCAGGGGAGCCCGTCGGCGCGGAAGACGAGGAGCGAGACGGGGTGGAGCCTGCGCTTGTAGACGAACACCGCCGCCTTGCGGTCCAGGAAGTAGCCGACGGCGCCGCCCTGGAGCGGAAACTCCGCGTCGCCCTCGAAGGCGACGACCGGCGCGAAGTCCAGGCGGCCCGCGAACCACGGCCTGACCTGGTGGATGCCGCCGCTCTCGACGTCGAGCGGCCGGTCGCGCTGGAGCAGGCGCACGTGGTCGTTGATGGCTTCGGCGACCATGCCCGCCGCGCCTTCGCGCCCTCCCGGCGCGAGCGCGCGCCAGAGCGGGAGCCCGACGGCGAGCACGACGGCCGCCGCGAGCGCCGGCACGAGCGCACGGCGCCATCCGCTCCACCAGACGCGCGGCGCGGGGGACGCCGCGGGCCACCGAGCCGCCAGGCGCCGCTTCAGGGCGAGCGAGGCCGGGTGCTGCGGCAGCTTCCGCTCGAGCACCTCGGTGAGCGCGTGCTCCGCGGCATCCTCGTGGGCACAGGCCGGACAGCGCTCGAGATGGGCGCGGACCTCCCGGTGCAGCTCCGGACCGAGCTGGCCGCGCTGGTACTCGTGCAGCTGGAGCCGGACGTCCTCGCAGTCCATGCTTATCTCGCGTAGTCCTTGAGCCGCAGCCGGAGCGCCGACCGCGCGCGCGCCAGGCGCGACTTCACCGTACCGACGGCGCAGCCGACGACCTCGGCCACCTCCGTCTCCGTCAGGCCCTCGAGGTCGAGGAGGATCACCGTGCGCGCCTCCTCGCTGAGCGTCATCAGCGCGGCCTCGATCTCCGCCGCGACGAGCTTCCTGAGCCGGTCGAGCTCGACGTCGTCGCGGAGCCACGCCTCGTCGGCGACGCCCTGGTTCGCCGGGTCCACCGTGTCGAGCCCGCCCACGAGCGGGCTCGCGCGCTGCCGCCGGTACGAGCTGAGAAAACTGTTTCGTAGAATTCTGAACAGCCACGCCTTGAGATTCGTGCCCGGCGTGAACTGGTCTGCGGCCTTGAGGGCGCGCGCGTAGGTCTCCTGCACGAGGTCCTCGGCGTCGGTCTCGTTACCCGTGAGGTAGCGCGCCAGATTGTGCAGGGTGTCGACGTAGGCCAGCGCCTCCCGCCCGAGGACGGCACCCGCATCACCCGTGTCCCGACTTCGCATGCGTGGTCGAGTCTATCAGCCCGCGCCTTCACCTTGCGCAACGCGCGACCGCGCGATTCGTTCCCGCGGAACCTTCGACCGCCGCGCGCGTTGGCGGGGGTGAGGGGAGGAAACAGTTCATGACGACACGCATCCTGCCGGCGCTCGGCCTCGCGGCGCTGGTCGCGCTGGCGGCCACGCTCCCGGCGGAGCTCACGTCGGACGGCGCGGTCCGCGAGGCACGGGTCGGCATCGAGCATTTCGCGTTCCTGCCGGAGGCGCTGACGGTGCCGGCGGGCACGACGGTGACGTGGACCAACCGCGACGACGAGATCCACACCGTGACGGCGGCGGGCGGCGCCTTCGCCTCGCCCGCGCTCGAGCGCGGCGAGGCCTTCGCGCACACGTTCACGACGCCGGGCGCCTACGACTACTTCTGCGCGCTCCACCCGAAGATGAAGTCCACGATCACGGTGAGATGAGCCGCTCACCCGACGACAAGGAGAACCACATGGATCGGCGCGGATTCCTCGAATGCATGACGTGGGTCGGGACGGGCGTGCTCTGGGGCGCGGCGGGCGGCGTGCTCTCGTCGCGCACCCTCGCCCACGCGGCCGACGCCGCCGCGGGCGGCGACTTCAGCTTCGTCCAGATCAGCGACTCGCACATCGGCTTCAAGGGCCCGGCGAACCCGGACGTGACCGCGACGCTGGAGACGGCGATCGCGAAGATCAACGCGCTGCCGAGCCCGCCGGCGTTCGTCCTGCACACGGGCGACCTCACCCATGCCCAGAAGCCCGGCGCGTTCGACGCGGTCGGCGAGCTCCTGAAGACCGTCAAGACGGAGCGCGTCTTCTACGTGCCCGGGGAGAACGACGTGTTCCTCGACGGCGGCAAGGAGTACCTCGGCCGCTACGGACGGGGCACGGCCGGCGGGCGGGGCTGGCAGAGCTTCGACTACCGGGGCGTCCACTTCGTCGGGCTCGTCAACGTGGAGAGCTACAAGGCGAAGGGCCTCGGGAGCCTCGGCGTGGAGCAGCTCGAGTGGCTCGAGAAGGACGTGGCGGGGCTGCCGAGCAGCGCGCCGATCGTGGTCTTCACCCACGTGCCCCTCTGGGCGGTCTATCCCACGTGGGGCTGGGCCACGGCCGACGGCGAGCAGGCGCTCGGCTACGTGAGGCGCTTCGGCTCGGTGACCGTGCTGAACGGTCACATCCATCAGGTACTCCAGAAGGTCGAGGGCAACGTCGCGTTCCACACCGCGATGTCCACCGCGTTCCCCCAGCCCGCGCCCGGCGCCGCGCCGTCGCCCGGCCCGATGAAGGTCCCCGAGGACCGGCTCCGCGGCGTCCTCGGACTTCGGGAAGTGACGTACGTCCAGGGGCGGAGCCCGCTCGCCGTCGTGGACCGGACGCTCGCCTGAGCGCGAGCGTCGTCTACACCTCGTAGCGGGCGCCCTGACGCAGGGGCTCGATCACGCTCCCGGCCGCGTCGAAGTCGTCCGGGTAGTGGACGAGCCGCATGCGCGCGCGGAGCGCGGCGGGGAGCGCCGCGAGCTTCGCGTACGGCGTGTGGACGCCGTGGTTGGTCTCGTGGACGACGAGGTCGGCCTCCGCCAGCCACGCGATGAGCCCGGGGTCGAACGCGGTATCGGCGCTGACGCCGAGGACGCGGCCGCCCGCGCGGATCCGGAGCGCCGTCGTCGGGATGTGATGGATCGTCCGCCGGCACTCGATCCTGAATGGCCCGACCTCGACCGCGCCCGTCTCGGCGAGGGGCGTCGCGTCGAAGTAGTCGCCGAGCGTCAGGTCGCGCGCCGTGAGCCGCTCGGGCTCGAGGAGCCGGCGCATGCCCGCGGCCAGGTGACCATCCCACACCTCGGCGAGGACCTCCGGGTGCGCGAGCAGGCGCGCGCGGCGCCCGAGGACGAAGTGCGCGAAGTAGCCGAAGCCCTCGAGCCCCGAGCTGTGGTCGGCGTGGAGGTGGGTCACGACGACCGCGGCGAAGTCGCCGACGTCGAGGGCGACGCCGGCGGCGCTGCCCGACTCCCTGAGGATCTTGCGGATCGGGTGGGGGCAATCCACGAGGAGCCACGCGCTCTCGGCGCCGACGGCGAGGCAGGAGGAGTAGTACCGGGCGGAGAACGCGTCGCCCACGCCGAGGGCGACGATCGCAAGGCCGCTCATCGCGCCTCAGGATGTCATCTACCGCATTCGCTCCGCAACGCCGCGGCACAGCGCGGCGGTCTCGTGGTCGCCGAGGCCGGCGAACGCCTCGGCCGCCCGGAGGACGCCGTCCACCGAGCCCTCGTGGTGCGCGCGCGTGAACGCGAGCAGGTAGGCGCGGCGCGCGCGCGCCCGCGTGTCGTCGCGCGCGGCCGGGTCGGCCCCGAGCCGCAGAGCCGCGTCGCCGACCTCGAGCATCGGCTCCCAGCGCCGGCTCGCGCGCGCCGCGGTGTAGGCGTCCTGCCAGGCACGGAGCGCCGCGCCGCTGTCCCGTCGCTCGAGCGCGTCGTCCGCCGCTCGCACGCGCGGCGTCACCGGCGCCGCCGCGCCGCCGAGCAGGCCGTCCACCGAGCGCTCCGCCGTCACGGCGGCGAGCGCGCCGAGGGCGCCCAGGAGGAGGACGAGCGCCGCGAACGTCACCGCCGTGGTTCGCCCCGCGTCGTTCATCGCTCCACCGGACCGGCGCCCGTCCGGAAACTTACGCCGGTGGTGGGGCGGCCTGGCGGGGGACCGATAATCAGGACTGCGCACGCGGCCGGAGTCTACTATGGGCGCATGCGCACGCGGAGCGACCTCGTGGCGATCGCGCAGCGGGTGATGCGCGAGCGCGGGCTCGAGCCTGACTTCTCGCCGGCGGTCCTCGCCGAAGTCGGCGCGCTCACGACGGCCGCGGGCGCCGGCGACGCCGGCGCGCGCGAGCTGCGCGATCGCCTCTGGTGCTCGATCGACAACGACGACTCGCGCGACCTCGACCAGCTCTCCGTCGCCGAGCCGCTCGCGGGCGGCCGGGTGAAGATCCTCGTCGCTGTCGCCGACGTGGACGCGCTCGTCCGGCCGGGCTCTGCGACCGACGGCCACGCGCGGACCAACACGACGTCGGTCTATACGGCCGGCGGCGTCTTCCCGATGCTGCCCGAGCGGCTCTCCACCGATCTCACCTCGCTCGGCGAGGGCGAGGACCGGCGGGCGCTCGTCGTCGAGATGACGGTCGGCCCCGACGGGACCGTCGGGGCCTCTGACGTCTACCGCGGGGTGGTGCGGAACCGCGCGAAGCTCGCGTACGGCGCGGTCGCGGCCTGGCTCGACGGCCGGGGGCCAGTCCCGCCGCGCGTGGCCGCGGTCGCCGGCATGGATGCGCAGCTCAGGATCCAGGACCGGGTCGCCCAGGCGATGAAGAGCTCCCGGCACGAGCACGGCGCGCTGAGCCTCGAGACGCTCGAGACGCGCGCGGTGTTCGACGGCGACGTCCTGACGGACCTCCGGCCGGACGAGCAGAACCGCGCCAAGGAGCTGATCGAGGACTTCATGATCGCCGCGAACGGGGTCACCGCGCGCTACCTCGCGGCGCGCGGCAGCCCGTCGCTGCGCCGTGTCCTCCGCACGCCGGAGCGCTGGGACCGGATCGTCGCGCTCGCCGGCGAGCTCGGCGAGCGGCTGCCGGCGGCGCCCGACGCCAGGGCGCTCGAGGCGTTCCTCGCCCGGCGCCGCGCGGCGGATCCCGACCGCTTCCAGGACCTCTCGCTCAGCGTCGTGAAGCTCCTCGGCTCGGGCGAGTACGCCCTGGACCTCCCCGGGCAGGCGCCGGAGCCCCACTTCGGCCTCGCCGTCCGCGACTACACGCACTCGACGGCACCCAACCGCCGCTTTCCCGACCTGCTCACGCAGCGCCTCCTCAAGGCGGCTCTCGCGGGCCGGCCGGCGCCGTACGCCGCGGACGAGCTCGGCGCCCTCGCGCGCCACTGCACGGAGCAGGAGGACAACGCGAACAAGGTCGAGCGTCAGGTGCGGAAATCGGCTGCGGCGCTGCTGATGCAATCGCGGATCGGCGAGCGCTTCGACGCCCTCGTGACCGGGGCGTCCGACAAGGGCACGTGGGTGCGGATCCGGGAGCCGCACGTGGAGGGCAAGCTGGTGCGCGGCGGGGAGCGGCTCGACGTCGGCGACCGCGTGCGGGTCGAGCTGGTCGCGACCGACGTGGAGCGCGGCTACGTGGATTTCGCGCGCGTGACGTAGCCGAGGGCGCGGTCGCGCTCGCGCCGCGCGCGCTCGCGCCGGCCTGGCCGCCCCCAGCCGCCGCCGCCCGGCGTCCTCACGAGCACCGTGTCGCCCTTCGTCAGCACGTGCTGGCGCCGGTTGTCGATGCGGCGGCCGTTGATGCGGACGTCGCCGAGGCCGCCCGGCCCGCCGCCGGCGAAGCCCGGCGCGGGGAAGCGCGTGCGCTCGGCCATGAAGCTCACGAGGATCGGCGTGTCCGACTCGCTCTCGATCAGGATGTCCTGCCCGAGCCCGCCCCGGAACCGGCCGGCGCCGCCCGAGCCCGGCGTGAGGCGCTTCGCGTGGAAGAAGAGCGGGCTGTTGCGCTCGGCGACCTCGACGGGCGTCGAGGAGATGTTGCTCGGCCAGGACGTGGCGTGCTCGCCGTCCTTCACCGGCGTCGCGCCCATGCCGCCGTTGAAGAAGAAGACGTTCGTGTACGGCTGGCCGTCGGCGCGGAGCCCCGTCTGCTGCACCGCCCAGAGCGGCGAGCCCGCGCCGGCCATGATCCGGTCGGGGATCACACGGTGGAGCGCGCCGAAGAGCAGCACCGGCACGTAGTGGCCGGTGACGGCGCGGCTCACGACCGCGGCGGGGAACCGGGGGTTGAGGATGGAGCCCTCCGGCGCCGTCACGCGGACGGGCCGGTACATCCCCTCGTTGTTGGCGAGGCCGGGCAGGAGCGCGCACTTGAGCGCGTACGCCGTCATCGCGTAGGTGTACGCGTAGACGCAGTTGATCGCGCGCGGCTGCTGCGGCGAGGTGCCCGTGTAGTCCGCGAGGATCTCGTCGCCGGCGACCGTCAGCGCGACCCGGTACTCGAGGGGCGCGTCCACGCCGTCCGTGCGCATCGCGTAGCGGTAGGTGCCGTCGCGGACCGCGCGGATCGCCTCGCGCATCGCCCGCTCGGCGCGCGCGAACAGCTCGTCGCCGAGCCCGGTCAGGGCGTCGAGCCCGCCGTCGTCCATCAGCGCGAGCAGGCGCTTCTCCATCAGCTCGTTCGCCCCGACCTGCGCCCAGATGTCGCCGACGGTCTGGTCGGGCGTGCGCACGTTGGCGCGGATCAGCCCGATCAGCGTCTCGTTCGTCCGCCCGTCCTCCCGGAGCTTCATCAGCGGGATGTGCAGGCCCTCCTCGAAGATCTCGCGCGCCTCGATCGCGCGGACGCGGCCGCCGATGTCGGGCATGTGCGACGTGGTCGCGGAGAAGGCGACGAGCCGCCCGCCGCGGAAGATCGGCTTCAGCACGCTGACGTCCGACATGTGGCCCGTCCCCATCCACGCGTCGTTGGTGATGAGGACGTCGCCCGGCCGCATCCCCTCGGCGCCGAACGCGCGCAGGAAGTGGCGGACCGTCGCGGGGAGGGTTCCGATGAACGAAGGGATCGAGCCCGTATTCTGCGCGATGGCATGGCCCCGCGCGTCCGTCAGCATGCACGCGAAGTCGTTCGCCTCGTTCGAGAGCGTCGAGAACGACGTCCGCACGATCGCCTTCGCGGCCTCGTCCACGATCGAGATGAGACGCGTCCAGAGGACCTCGAGCGTGACGGCGTCGAAGCCGGCGGTCATCGCGGGACGTCCGTGTCCTTGAGGCGGGCGAAGCACCAGACATCGCGCGGCACCTTGCCCTGGCTCGGGGCGGAGAGCCAGCGGCGCAGCACGCCCTCGCGCGCCATCCCGACCTTCTCGAGGACGCGCTGCGAGGCCACGTTCTCGAGGTCCGCCACCGCCCAGACGCGATGCACGTCGGGCTGGGCGATCGTCCACTCGACCACGGCGCGCGCCGCCTCCGTCGCGAGGCCCCGGCCCCAGTAGCGCCGGGCGAGGACGTAGCCGACCTCCGCGCGCGTCGCGACCGGACGCAGGTCGATCATCCCCGCGACGTCGCCGCCCGCGGCGAGCGTGATCAGCCAGGAGTAGACCTCGCCCGTCTTCCAGCCCGCCAGGCAGTACTCCTCGACGAACTTCCCGGTGACGGCCACGCTCGGGTGGGCGCTCCACGACACGAAGCGCGTCACCTCGGGGTCGCGCGCGTAGCTCTCGTAGATGGCCCGCGCGTCGTCCACGACGGGCCGGCGCAGGTGGAGGCGCGGCGTGTCGAGGGCGGCCGGCGGCTTCACGGCGCCCCGAGCGTCACGACGACGTTGCCGCTCGGCGCGACGCGCGCCGAGGCGCCGGGGCCGACGACGAGGGTCGAGCCCTCCTCCTCGACCACCGCGGGGCCGGCGAGCTCGTCGCCGGTCGCGAGGCGGTAGCGGTCGTAGACCGTCGTCTCGATGAAGCCGCCGGCCTCGCCGAAGTACGCCGGCCGTCGGCCCTTGACCGCGTCGCCGCGCGCGCGCCGGGCCGCGCCCGGAAGGGCGACGTCCCCGCCGGCGACGGGGGCGCGCACCGCGACCCGCACGTTGATGAACTCGACGGGCACGTCGGGTGGCGTCAGCGCGAACTTCTCGCGGTACGCGGCTTCGAAGGCGCTGCTCAGCCGGCGCCGGGTCGCGTCGCCGTCGTCGTACGGCCCGTCGGGGAGCGTCACGACGAGGTCGAAGCCCTGCCCGAGGAACCGGCCGTCGGCCAGCCGGCGGACCGTGGCCGTCTCGAGCTTGAGCCCCGTGTCCGCCATGACGGCGCGTGCCTCGGCCTCGAGCCGCCGGAACGCGGCCTCGAGCGCGGCGACGCTCCCCTGGTCGAGCCGGATCCCGACCGTCGCGACGCGGTCCACGCGCGCGGGCGCCACGAGGAGGCCGAGCGCCGAGGCGACGCCCGCGGACGGGGGGCAGACCACCCGCCGCAACCCGAGCTTCAGCGCGACGCCGTGGGCGTGGACCGGCCCGGCGCCGCCGGTGCAGAGGAGGGCGTAGTCGCGCGGGTCGCGGCCGCGCTCGGCGATGTGGACGCGCGCCGCGCTCGCCATGTTCTCGTTGACGATGTCGTGGATGCCCCACGCCACCGCGGTCGGCGAGAGCCCCACGCGCTCGGCGACGCGGGCGACCGCCCGGCGCGCGGCGTCCAGGTCCACCGTGACCTCGCCGCCCGCGAAGTACGCCGGGTTCAGGTAGCCCAGGACGAAGTCGGCGTCCGTCACGGTCGCCTCCGTGCCGCCGAGCGAGTACGACGCCGGGCCGGGCTGGGAGCCGGCGCTGCGCGGGCCGACCCGGAGGAGCCCGATCTCGCTCACGTCCGCGATCGAGCCGCCGCCGGCGCCGATCTCGATCAGCTCGATGGTCGAGATGCGCACCGGCAGGCCGCTGCCCTCGATGAACCGCCGCTGCCGCGCCGCCTCGAAGCTGTACGCGGTCAAGGGCTCGCCGCCGTCCACGAGCGAAAGCTTCGCCGTCGTGCCGCCCATGTCGAACGCGAGGAGGCTCCCGCCGGAGTCCTCCCGCCCGAAAAAGGCCGCGGCCAGCGCGCCCGCGGCGGGACCGGACTCGAGCATCTGCACGGGCGTCCGCCGCGCCTCCGTGACGTGGGTGAGGCCGCCGCTCGAGAGCATGAGGAGCAGCGGGGCGGGGATGCCGAGCTCGGCGAGGCGCGTCGCCATCACGTCGAGGTAGCGCTGGGCGAGCGGCTTGATGTAGGCGTTGATGACCGTCGTCGAGGCGCGCTCGTACTCGCGGATCTCCGGCGCGACCTCGTGGGAGGCGGTGACCGCGACGCGCGGGAAGCTCCGCGCGACGACGCGCACGGCCTCGGCCTCGTGCCGCGGGTTCGCGTAGGCGTGCAGGAAGACGACGGCGAGCGACGTCGCGCCCGCCTCCACGAGCCGCCGGGCGCGCGCCCGGACCTCTCTCGGATCGAGCTTCCGGGCGACGCGGCCGTCGGCCCGGGTGCGCTCCGCGACCTCGAGACGACGATCGCGCGGCACGAGGGGCTCGGGGCGCGCGAGGTTGACGTCGTAGAGCTCGTACTTGCGCTCCCGCCCGATCTCGAGCGTGTCCGCGAAGCCGGCGGTCGTCAGGAGCCCCGTCGTCGCGCCCGTGCGCTCGATGAGCGCGTTGGTGAAGAGCGTCGTCGCGTGGACGACGCGCGTGAACCGCGAGGGGTCGAGGCGTCCGGCCCGCAGGACGGCGGCGGTCCCCACCGCGACGGCGCGCGAGGGATCGTCGTGGGTCGTCAGGACCTTCCGGCTCCATCGCCGCCCGGTGTCGTGGTCGTAGACGACGATGTCGGTGAAGGTGCCGCCGATGTCGATCCCGAGCGAGTAGGCGGGCACGGGCGAAACCCTAGGGCGAAGCGCCCCCGAGGTCAAGCGTCCCCGTACGAATGCCCCGCGAAGGCGGGGGCTTCGGTGTAACGTAACCGAGGAATGCAACGCAGGGAGACGGTGCTGCTCGTCGACGACGACCCCCAGGTGCTCGAGCTGGCGCGGGAACTTCTCGAGCTCGAGGGTTACCGCGTGCTGAAGGCCAACAGCGGCGAGAAGGCCCTGGAGATCGCCGACGGCCATCCGGAGCCCATCGCCCTCCTCCTGGCCGACGTCGTCATGCCGGGCCTCAGCGGGCCCGACGTCGCGGCCCGCCTGCGGCCGCTCCGGCCCAGCACGAAGGTGTTGTACATGTCCGGCTTCGCGAGCTCGGCCGTCGCCGCCCGCGGCGTACAGTCCGGCGACCCGCTCGTCTTCAAGCCGTTTCGCCCCGAGGCCCTCCTGCGCAAGGTGCGGGAGGTTCTGGACCCGCGCTCGCCGTTCGCGCGGCGCCCGGAGCCGCCGAGCCGCTGAGCGGCACGCGCCATGAGGCTCGCGGGCAAGGTCGCCCTCGTCAGCGGCGGCGCGCGCGGCATGGGCGCCGCCGAGGCCCGCCTGTTCGCCCGCGAAGGCGCGCGGGTCGTCATCGGCGACGTCCTCGAGGCGGAGGGCAAAGCGGTCGAGGCCGACGTCAACGCGAAGGGCGGCGGGGCCGTGTTCGTGCGCCTCGACGTGACGCGCGAGGCCGACTGGGAGCGGGCCGTCGCGGCGGCGCTCGACCGCTTCGACGGGCTCCACGTGCTCGTGAACAACGCCGGCGTCGGCGCCGCGAGCCGGATCGAAGACACCACCGTCGAGGCGTGGGACCGCGTGATGGACGTCAACGCCAAGGGCGTGTTCCTCGGCACGAAGGCGGTGATCCCCGCCATGCGCCGCGCCGGCGGAGGATCGATCGTGAATATCTCCTCCCAGCTCGGCCTCGTGGGGATGGACGACAGCAGCCCGCAGTATCAGGCGTCGAAGGGCGCGGTGCGGCTCCTGACGAAGACGACCGCGCTCCAGTATGCGCGCGACGGCATCCGGGCCAACTCCGTCCATCCCGGGCCGATCGTCACGCCCATGACCGAGCGCCGCCGCGCCGATCCGGCGCAGTACCAGCGGATGCTCGCGCGCATCCCCCTCGGTCGCTACGGCGAGCCCGACGAAGTCGCGTACGGTGTCCTGTACCTCGCCTCGGAGGAGTCCGCCTTCGTGACCGGCAGCGAGCTCGTGATCGACGGGGGCTGGACGGCTCAGTAGCTCGCGTGGGCGCTACCGCCCGGCGCCGGCCGGATAGTGCCACGCTGGCAGACTTCCCTCCCGAGAAATCGCTGATATCGCAGGCGTCCCGCGGGTGGCAACGGCCTTGCTCGTGCACCGGGCACGACCGGAGGTGCGCGCTTGGCCAACCCGAGCTTGGAACGCGACCGGACCCCAGACAAGGACGCTGCCGTAGTCGACCAGCTCATCAGGAAGCTCCGACCCTCGAGCCCGGCGGTCGCGTCGGCGCCGAAGCCCCTCGCGGCCCACAGCTCAGCACCGGCAGCGCCGCCGACCCAGTCCGCCATCTGGGGCCGCGTGGCCCTCGGTGTGCTCGTCGGGATCGCGCTGACCCAGTGGCCGTACGGGCGCGCCTGCGGGTGGTGGCTGTCCTTCTATCTGACCGCGGTCGCGCTCGTCGTCGTGACGGGCGTGTGGGGCACCCTGTTCTCGTGGAAGGGCCGGCTCGCGGTCGCCCACGTCGTCGCGCTCGGCATCGTCCTCTGGGGATTCGCCCTCGCGACGCACGAGGTGCTGCCGCGCGTCGGGTACGCGAAGGCCTCGGCCGTCTGGCGCTGCGCCGCTCGCTGACGGTCGCCGGGCGCTAGCGCCCGACGCCGGCCGTCTCGTCCACGTGGGCGTCCTCGCGGAAGTGCGGCATGACCTCGCGCGCGAAGAGCTCCATCATCTCGAGCGTCGCCTCGTGGCTCCCGCCGTTCATCCCGGAGCAGACGATGCCGGCCTGGAGCTCGTCCCCGAAGACGCGGAGCTTGTCGCGGACGGTCGCGGGGCTCCCGTAGACGATGTACCCCTCGCGGTCGGCCTCCTCGAACGTGAGCTCGCTCGGGAGCTTCGGCGGGTTCGCGAGGAGGCGCCGCAGCGAGGCCTCCGTCATGTAGCCGGGCGGGCGCCAGAAGGGCGGACGCATGCGGAGGCCCGTGTTGAAGACCCACATGGTGTGCTTCTGCGCCAGCTCGCGCGCCTTCGCGTCGCTCGTGGCGACGCAGATCGGGACGTTGACCGTCAACTGGTAGCGGCTCGCCTTGTAGCCGTTCCGCTCGCACGCCTCGCGGTACTCGCCGTAGATCTGGGCGATCCGCTTGATCGGCGTGAAGACCATCAGGTAGGGGAAGCGGCGCTTCGCCGCCCACTCGACGGTCTCGCTCGAGCCCTGCGACGGGCACCAGACGGGCGGGTGAGGCTTCTGGAGCGGGCGTGGCCACGGGTTCACGTAGTGGTAGCGGTAATACTTGCCGTCGAAGGGGAACGGCCCCTCCTCGGTCCAGGCCCTCAAGATGAGCTCGGCCGCCTCGTAGAACCGCTCGCGCGACTGGGTCGGGTTGATACCGGTTGAGAAGTACTCGGCGCTGATGCCGCGCACGAAGCCCGAGATGACGCGTCCGCCCGAGACGACGTCGAGCATGGCGATCTCCTCGGCGATGCGTAGCGGGTTCTCGCGGAGCGGTAGCCCGTTGCCGAGGATCGCGAGCTTGGCACGCGAGGTGCGGCGCGCGAGCATCGCCGCCATGACGTTCGGGCTCGGCATCGTGCCGTAGCAGTTCTGGTGGTGCTCGTTGACGCAGAGCCCGTCCCAGCCGAGCTTCTCGGCGTATTCCAGCTGGTCGAGGTACTGGTTGTAGAGCGTGTGGCCGACCTTCGGGTCGTAGACGCGGTTCGAGAGCGTCACCCACGACGAGGGCTCGTCGTGGTCCATCACGTACGGCATCAGGTGGAAGTAGTAGAACTTCATGCGGCGCCCTGCTCCCGGCAAAACTCGATCACCGCCGACGCGACCGCGCCCGGCTCCTCGAGGTGAGGCACGTGACCCGAGTCGGCGAGCACGCTGAGGCGCGCCCCGGGGATCGCGCGCTGCCACGTCTCTCCGCACGGGGAGAGCGGGGCGAGCCGGTCGTGGGCGCCCCAGCAGAGGAGGGTCGGCGCGGCGATGCGCGCGAGCCGGCGGCGCAGGAGCGGGTCGTAGAGGTAGGGGTTCCAGGCGACGCGCGCGAGCGCCGCCCCCTGGCGGTACTGGAGCGCGAGCGTCTCGACGGACTCGTCGGGCGGGGCCAGCGCGAGGGCCGCCATCGGGTTGTGGAACACGGTCGCCACCACCTCGGGGATGTCCATCCCGAAGAGGAACGGGTAGATCCAGCCGTCCACTTTGATGCCGACCGGGTCGATGAGGACCAGCGAGCGGAGCCGGTGCGACGCCATCGTTGCCAGCTCGGCCGCGATCCAGCCACCGAACGACGCGCCCACCAGGTGGACGCGCTCGAGCCCGAGCGCGTCGAGCAGATCCAGGTAGTGGAAGGCCAAGTCCGAGATGTGCTCGATCCAGTCGGCCGCGGGCGAGCCGCCGTGGCCGGGATGGCTCGGCATCCGCACGGTGAACTCCTTCGCGAGGCGCTCCTGGAATGGAAGCCAGCGCCCGGCGCCGCCCGCGCCGTGGAGGAAGAGGAGCGGCGGCCCCGCGCCGTCCTCGAGCATCTGGACCGGCGTTCCGCGGACCGAGAGCTCGCGGCGCTCGGGCATCAGCCGATGAAGAAGCCGCCGTTCGGCGACAGCCACTGGCCCGTGAAGAACGCGCTGTCGTCGGAGGCGAGGAAGAGCGCGGTCGCGGCGATCTCCTGCGGCTCGCCGAGGCGGCCGAGAGGCGTGTGGCTGAGCGTCGCCGCCCGGATGAGCGGCGGCACACCCTGGGTCATCGGCGTGTCGATATAGCCCGGGCAGATCGCGTTGACGCGGATCCCGCGGGAGGCGACTTCCCTGGCCACGGCGCGCGTGAAGGAGAGGATCGCGCCCTTCGCCGCGCTGTAGTGGGGCGCCGCCGGGAGTCCCATCAGCGCCGCGACGCTCGAGATGTTGACGATCGCGCCCCGGTTCCGGCCGCTCATGAGGCGGAGCGCCTCGCGGGTGCAGAAGAAGGTTCCATCGACGTGGACCGCGAGCATCCGCCGCCACGCCTCGTCGCTCATGTTCTCGGTGACGTCGAGGTGGGTCTGGACGCCCTGGCCGCTCATCATCTCCATGATCCGCGTCTCGGCCTTCTTCATGAGCCCGGCGCGGTCGTCGCCGGGGCCCAGCGCGATCCCGGCGTTGTTCACGAGGACGTCGAGGGCGCCGAAGTCCCGCTCGATCACCGCGAACATCGCTCTCACCTGGCCGCTGTCGGCGACGTCGGCCTGGATCGCCCGTCCGCGCCCGGGGTCGCGCATTTCCTTCACCGTCTTCTCGGCGGTCTCGAGGCGCAGGTCGTTGACGACGACGCGCGCGCCCTCCTCGGCGAAGAGGAGCGCGATCGCCCGCCCGATTCCCGACCCGCCGCCCGTCACCAGCGCGATCCGGTCCTCGAGCTTCATGCGACGCTTCCGCTCACGTGTACCTCACGTCCTCCGCGGTCAGCTCACCGCTTCCGCAGATCACGACCGGTCAGCATGGGAACGCTCCTCCCGAAGGGTGTGCCGAGCTTAGGGGAACATCCGGGGACGGTCAAGGACGGCGACGGCTGCGCCGTCAATGATGGAACACCGCCACCAAGCCGCGTCCCGGCGCGAACACGTAGGAGTTGTCCCCGTCCGATTTGAGATTCGTCTGCCAGCGGAACCGCAGGGCGTGGGGCACGCTCAGGAACACGTAGTCCAGCTCCTCGATGATGATCCGCGTCAGCTGACGGTCGTCGTAGGCGCGCGTCTCTCCCGCCCGCCACCAGCCGAGCGGGAACTTGGAGGCCTCCGCCGACTCCCGCCGGCGGCTCTGGCGCACGTCGGTGACGCGCCCGATACCGTCGCCCTGGGCGTTGATCCGGAACAGCTGTACGATCTCGCCGGAGCGGCCGCTGCGGCGCGCGCGTTTCAGCACCATGACGCTTGGATCCTCCGCCCACGGCTCCGGCCCCTCGATGGTGATGACGGGATGATCGGCGGGGATCGAGGGCTTGTGCGACAGGCGCTCCGGCGTGAGCGCGAGCACGCGCTCGCCGTCCCATTCCGCCCCGGTCCAGAGCTCGACCGGGATGAACCGGCGCACCGGTGTGCCCGCTGCGTCCCGCTCGGTCGCGTCGTCCCACACGGACGAGGCGAGCCCGCGGCCCGCGCCCCAGAGGAGGACGAGACAGACCGCGCCGAAAACGAGCAGCCGAGCCGCGCGGTGCCTGGCGCCCACGCCTCGAAGATAGCACGCAGGCGAGACGTCTCCAGGGCACCCCACGCTTGACTGGGGCGCGTCAGCCGGGCTAGGGTCGCGTAACGAGGAGCGTGACCCCATGCGAGAGCTCAGGATCTGGATGAACGGCAAGCTCGTGGCCCAGGACCAGGCGGTGCTCCCGGTGAACAGCGCCGCGGTCTTCTACGGGACCAACGTGTTCGAGGGCCTCCGAGCCTACTGGAACGAAGACGACGGTGAGATCCACTGCTTCCGCCTCCAGGAGCACTTCGTCCGGTTCCGCGAGTCCATGAAGATGATGCGCTTCACGGTCCCGTACAGCGACGTGGACCTCTACGACGCCGTGCGCGACGTCCTCAAGGGGAACGAGATCCGCGAGGACATCCACATGCACCTGGTCGCCTACGTGACGGGCCCCGGGATGGACGCCACCACTCCGACCGGGATCTACATCAACCCGCGGCGCCGCGGCCGCATCTCGGACGGGGGCCTGCGCTGCTGCGTGAGCTCCTGGCACCGCACGTCGGACAACGCGATCCCGATCCGGCTCAAGTGCGGCGCGAACTACCAGAACGGCCGCCTCGCCCTGCTGCAGGCGAAGGCCGACGGCTACGACGCGCCCATCTTCCTGAGCCAGCAGGGGCACGTCGCGGAGGGCACCGGCGCGACGTTCTTCATGCTCCGCAAGGGCAAGCTCGTGACGCCGCCGGTGTCGAGCGACATCCTCGAGTCCATCACGCGCACGACGCTGATCGAGGAGATCTGCCCCGACCTCGGCGTCGAGGTCGTCGAGCGCGAGATCGACCGCACCGAGCTGTACGTCGCCGACGAGGCGTTCTTCTGCGGCAGCGGCTACGAGATCACGCCGATCGTCTCGATCGACCGCTTCCCGCTCGCCGACAGCGGCGTCGGCGCGACCACGCGGCGGCTCCTCACGGCCTACATGAGCGTCGTGCGCGGCGTGGACAAGCGCTGGCCGGAGTGGCGCACGCCGGTCTACCGGCCCGTGACGGTCTGAGCGTTCCGCGCGGTCGCTGAATCCCCGCGCCGGCGGGGGGCGTCCCAACGAGGGCGCACCCCGCTCGACCCGAGGAGGACGGACCCGATGCGAACGCTCGTGCTGGTCGTCGTCGCGCTGCTATTCGTCGTGCTCGCTGGCCTCGAGGTGATCGAGTCCAGGGTTTCCCCGATCGCCGCGCCCCTGCCGCCGTCTCCAGCCGCGCCCGCCCCCTGAGCACGGCTCCGGGCGACCCGCCCCAGGGCGTCCGCCGGCGTTCCCTGTCAACCGACGTCCCCGTCGTTCGTCTGTTCGAGATGAGCGCAGGGGATGGGTTGACAGGCGACGGTCGCGCCGACGCGGAGCGTCCACCGACCTACGAGGAGCTCTTCGAGGCGCACCGGCGCCGTCTGGGACGACTGTGCCGGCTCCTCCTGGCCGACCCCCAGGAGAGCCAGGAGGTCGTGCAAGAGGTGTTTCTCAAGCTCCACCAGGCCTACGCGAGCCCCGAGCCTCCCTCGGACTGGAGCGCCTGGCTCACCCGCGTGGCCGTCAACGCGTGCCACGACCGGCGGCGGGCCGGCTGGTGGATGCGCTTCCGCCGCTACGGCGAGCGCCTCGACGAGGCGACGCTGCTCGCGCGCGAGGCGTCGCCCGAGGAGCGCGCCATCGGCGAGGAGACATGGCGGCGCGTCTGGGCCGCGTTCCGCCGGCTGCCCGACCGCCAGCGCGAGGTGTTCGTCCTCCGCCAGCTCGAGGGGTGGTCCACCCAGGCGGTGGCCGAGGCCCTCGGGCTCAGGACCGGAAGCGTGAAGAGCCACCTCTTCCGCGCGATCCGGCGGCTTCGCGCCGCGGCGGTGGGGAGCGGGTCGTGAGCCGCTGCCTGTCCGACACGGCGCTCGAGCGCATCCACGCGGGCGGCGGACGCGAGGCTCAGCGGGCGCACCTCGAGATGTGCGCCGTCTGCGCGGAGCGCTACCGCCGGCTCGTCGCCGAGCTCGACACGATCAGCTACGTCCTGCGCGAGACCGACGAGCCGCGCGCGCGCGTGCCCGTGCTCCGCCGGTCGCTCGTCCCGATCGCCACCGCCGCGACGGCGGTCGTCGCGGTCGTCGCGCTCTGGAGCTCCCTGGCCGGGCGGCCCCCGGTCGCGCCGCCGCCCGAGCCGTCACAGCGTGACGAGACGCCCGCCTACCTGCGCGACGTGTCGTACACGATGTTCTCCGTCAGCGGGCAGGCGCCCTCGTCGCCGTCGGAGGTGCTCGTCGCGGACGTCTCGACGGCGGGCGAGGCCGGCTGCGAGTGGCCGGAATGGGCCGCGACCAACGGGTGCGACGAGGACGCGCGCGTGGACAGGCTGCTCGATCTGTTCAGACGACCCGACATCGATGGCTGACGCCGGAAGGAAGACATACGCCATGCACAGACACATCGTGCTCGTCGGACTGGTGGCCCTGCTCGCCTGGGCGGCGCCCGCCCGGGCCCAGGAATCGCACTTCATGCCGCGGCGCCCGGCCGGCGACGGCATGCTGCTGCCGCTCATGCTCCGCAGCGCCGAGCTGACGCCCGACCAGCAGGCGAAGGTGCGTGAGGTCATCGCGGCCCACCGCGCCACCACGCGGGCCATCGTCCAGCAGCTTCACCAGGCGCAGGCCGACCTCGCCGACAAGCTCTTCGCGCCGGGGGCGCTCCAGGAGGCCGACCTCGCGGCCCAGCTCCAGCAGATCGGGCAGCTCCGCGCGCAGCTCCTCCAGGCGAGCGCGCGGGTCGCGCTCGAGGTGCGGACGCTCCTCACCCCCGAGCAGCTCGCGAAGGCAGCGCAGGTGAAGGACCGGATGCGGACGCTCGAGTCCGAGATGCGGCAGCTCCTGCAACCAGCGCGGCCCTGAGATCGGGGCCGCTTGGAATCCCGACGAGAGGAGGTGATCCGATGCGGAAGATCGCTCTGTCCGCTGTCGTTGCGACGCTCGTCCTGTTCTCCGCCGGTCCGGCGCTTGCGTTCCAGTGTCCGAGCCTGATCAAGAAGATCGAGGATGAGACGGCGACGCGCTTCGACCCGGCTGCCGCCGAGGCGAAGGAGAAGGCCGCCCAGGCGGCCGAGCTCCACGGCAAGGGGCAGCACGCCCAATCGGTGGAGGCCGCGAAGGCGGGGCTGAAGGCGCTCGGGATGTAAGGGGTCGTTGACCGGCGTCCGGCGGGCGTGCGTCACGCGCGCTCGCCGGGCGCCGTGCCGTTCAAACCCGCCGGCGCCCGCTCGAGTCGGCGTACACTCCGAACCCGATGAGGTCGAGAGGCCGCCGCCTCCGTGTGCCCTGGGTCGTCGTGGCGGCGCTCGCGCTCGCCGCGGCCGGCCCCGGGGCGCCCCCGGTCCTCCGCGCGGGCGCCGGAGGGCCGGTGAGCCTCGCCGGGCAGCTCCTCGTCGCCACCGAGGAGATCCGCGACCCGCGCTTCCACCACACGGTCATCTACATGGTCCGCCACGACGCGACGGGCGCGCTGGGGCTCGTCGTGAATCGCCCGCTCGGCGAGACGCCGCTGGCGCGGCTGCTCGAGCTCTTCGGCGCGGCGGGCGAGGGCGTCGGCGGCAGCGTCCGCGTCCACTACGGCGGGCCCGTCGAGATCACGCGCGCGTTCGTGCTGCACACGACCGACTGGGCGAGCGCCGAGACCACCGTGGTCGGCGGCGGCATCGGCGTGACCTCCCACCCCGCCGTCCTCGACGCGATCGCGCGCGGCCAGGGCCCGCGGCGCTCGCTCTTCGCCCTCGGCTACGCCGGCTGGGCGGCGCGCCAGCTCGAGGGCGAGCTCGAGCGAGGCGCCTGGATCAGCGTGCCGGCCGACGAGGCGCTCGTCTTCGATGACGCGGCCGAGAGCAAGTGGCGGCGCGCGACGGCACGGCGGAAGATCGAGATCTAGCGTCCGGTGAGATGCCGTGCCCTCCGGGGCGAGGGGGCGCGCGCGTTGACAAGCTCGGCGGCCCTATGGTTATGTCTCATCGCCGTCGCCGCCCCTGAGGAGGAGCCCATGAGTCGCATCCGACCCCTCGCCGTCGCGGTCCTCTCCCTCGCCTGGCTCGCGGCCGGCGCGCCCGGGCGCGCGGGCGCGGAGACCACGCTCCGCGTCGTGATGCACTCCGACCTGAAGATCGTGGACCCGATCTGGACCACCGCCTACATCGTGCGCAACCACGGCTACATGGTCTACGACACGCTCTTCGCGATGGACGCCAAGGGCGAGATCCGCCCGCAGATGGTGGACCGGTACGACGTCAGCGGCGACAAGCTGACCTACACGCTGACGCTGCGCGACGGGCTCGTCTGGCACGACGGCAAGCCGGTCACCGCCGAGGACTGCGTCGCCTCGATCAAGCGCTGGGCGGCGAAGGACTCGATGGGCCAGAAGCTCGCGGGCTTCGTGAAGGAGTTCCAGGTCGTGAACGCGAAGACGTTCAAGATCCTCCTCAAGGAGCCGACGGGCCTCGTCCTCGGCGCGCTCGGCAAGCCGAGCTCGAACGTGCCGTTCATGATGCCCAGGCGCGTGGCCGAGACCGACGCGAACACCCAGATCTCCGACTTCACCGGCTCGGGCCCGTTCGTCTTCAAGAAGGAGGAGTGGAAGGCCGGGGACAAGGCGGTCTACGTGAAGTTCGACAAGTACAAGCCGCGCGCGGAGGCGCCGTCGGGTCTCGCCGGCGGCAAGGTCGTCAAGGTCGACCGCGTCGAGTGGAAGTGGATCCCCGACCACCAGTCGGCGGTCAACGCGCTGCTGGCCGGCGAGATCGACTACATCGAGTCCGCGCCGCACGACCTGCTGCCCGTGCTCAAGCAGGACGTCAACGTCAAGCTCGTCGATTACAATCCGCTCGGCAACCAGTACACGTTCCGCTTCAACACGCTGCACAAGCCGTTCGACAACGCGAAGATCCGCCAGGCCGTGTTCTATGCCTTCAACCAGGAGGACTTCCTGAAGGCCGTGGTCGGCGACTCGGCGTACTACAAGACCTGCAAGTCCTTCTTCCCCTGCGGCTCGCCGATGGCCAGCACCAAGGGCATGGACGGACTCCTCGAGTCGAATTTCGAGAAGTCGAAGGCGCTGTTGAAGGAGGCCGGCTACGACGGCACGCCGGTCGTGCTGATGCAGTCCACGGACCTCGCCGTGCTCACGAACCTGGCGCCGGTCGCCAAGTCGCTGCTCGAGCGGGGCGGCTTCAAGGTGGACATGGTCTCGATGGACTGGCAGACCCTGGTCGCCCGTCGGGCCAAGAGGGACCCGCCGGCCGCGGGCGGCTGGAACGCCTTCCTGACGGGGTGGGTGGCGGCGGACATCCTCAACCCGGTGATGATGGGCTTCATGAACGCCTCCTGCGAGAAGGCGATGTTCGGCTGGCCGTGCGACCAGGAGATCGAGAGCCTGCGCGAGCAGTTCGCGCGCGAGACGAACCCGGCCAGGCAAAAGGCCATCGCCGAGGCGGCGCAGATGCGCGAAACGCTCTACCCGACCCACATCCCGCTCGGCCAGTGGTACCAGCCGATCTCGACGCGCAAGAACGTGGACGGGATCATGACCGCGCCGGTGCCGGTGTTCTGGAACGTCACCAAGAAGTGAGCTGACGCGGCGTCGGCGATGCTGTCGTACGTCGGGCGCCGCCTCCTCGCCACGATCCCGGTCATGGCGGTGGTGGCGGTGGTCGTGTTCTCGCTGCTGCGCCTCACGGCCGGCGACCCGGCCGCGATCATCGCGGGTGACAACGCCACCTCGCAGCAGGTCGCCGAGATCCGGGCCAAGCTGGGCCTCGAGCGGCCGATCGCGCAGCAGTTCGTCATCTGGCTCGGCAACGTCCTGCGCGGCGACTTCGGCGAGTCGTTCTTCTTCAAGAAGCAGGTGAGCGAGCTGATCCTGGACCGCGTGGAGCCGACGCTGGCGCTCTCGGTGTGCACGATCGTGCTGACGGTCGCGACGGCCGTCCCGCTCGGCGTGCTCGCCGCCTGGAAGCGCGGGACCTGGATCGACCGCGGAGTGATGGGGCTCTCCGTGCTCGGCTTCTCGGTGCCGGTGTTCGTGATCGGCTACGCGCTGATCTACCTCTTCGCGATCTCGCTCGCCTGGCTCCCCGTCCAGGGCTACCAGCGCCTGCGTGAGGGCGTCGGGGGCTTCCTCGAGCACCTGATCCTGCCGAGCCTCACGCTCGCCGCGATCTACGTGGCGCTGATCGCCCGGATCACGCGCGCGAGCGTGCTCGAGGTGATCAACGCCGACCACGTGCGCACGGCGCGGGCCAAGGGCCTCGCGGAGATGCCGGTGCTGCTGCGGCACGTGCTGCGCAACGCCGCGGTGCCGATCGTCACCGTGATCGGGCTCGGCGTCGCGCTCCTCATCGGCGGCGTCGTCGTGACCGAGTCCGTCTACTCGATCCCGGGTCTCGGACGGCTCACGGTGGACGCGGTGCTCGCGCGCGACTACCCCACGGTGCAGGCGGTGATCCTCCTGTTCTCCATGGTCTACGTGCTGCTCAACCTGCTCGTGGACCTGACCTACACCGTCCTCGACCCGAGGATCCGGTATTGAAGGCCGTCGCCGGCTCCGTGTCCGTCGCGGCGTTCCCGCCGGCGGCCGCCGCGCCCGCCGGGATCGCCCGCCGGCTGCGGCGGCACCGGAGCGTCGCGCTCGGCGGCGCGATCCTCGCGGCCGTCGTCGCGCTCGCGTGCCTGGCGCCCGTGCTCGGCACCGTGGACCCGGCGCGGATCGATCCGGTCGTGCGGAACCAGCGGCCCGGCGCGCAGCGTCTCGTGCGCAACGCCGACGGCGCGCAGACGACGCGCACGTACTGGATGGGCACCGACAGCCTCGGGCGCGACGTGTACAGCCGGGTCGTCTACGGCGCGCGCGTGTCGCTCATCGTAGGCGTGACGGTCGCGCTGGTGAGCGCGGCCGTCGGTCTCGTCATCGGCGTCCTCGCGGGCTACCTCCGCTGGCTCGACGGCGTCGTCATGCGCGTGATGGACGGGCTCATGGCGATCCCGGCGATCCTGCTCGCCATCGGCCTCGTCTCGCTGTCCCGCGCGGGCCTGCGCACGGTCATCCTGGCCATCGTGATCCCCGAGGTGCCGCGTGTCGTCCGCCTCGTGCGGGCGGTTGTCCTCTCGATCCGCGAGGAGCCCTACGTCGAGGCGGCGGTCGCGCTCGGCGCGCGCACCCCCGCGCTGCTCGCGCGCCACGTGCTGCCGAACACGATGGCGCCGCTCGTGGTGCAGGCGACGTTCGTCTGCGCCTCGGCGATCCTCGTCGAGGCGATCCTCTCCTTCCTCGGCGTCGGCATCCCGCCGGAGACGCCCACCTGGGGCAACATCATGGCGGAGGGGCGCGCGCTCTTCCGCATCCTCCCGCACAACATCCTGTTCCCCGGCGTCTTCCTCGCGGCGACCGTGCTCGCGGTCAACATGCTCGGCGACGGCCTGCGCGACACGCTCGACCCGCGGCTCCGTAGACAGATCTGAAGGCGGCGCTCAGGAGTTTTCCAGGTCGCGCCGCCCCGGACGGCGGTACCCTTGACGCATGACCAGGCGGGAAGCCCTCGCGCTCGCGTGGGGCGCCGTCCTCGGGCTCGCCGGTGCCGCGGCGGCCGCCCAGAACTACGCGCCCGAGAGCCTCGCGCGCTGGTTCCGGTTCGAGTGGAAGGCGAGCGGCGCGAAGCTCACGGGCTACCTATACAACCAGACGAACCGCGCCGCGGCGCGGATGCAGCTCCTCATCGAGGGCTTGGACGGGTCGGGCAAGGTGACCGGCAAGACCACGACGTGGGTGCTCGGCGGCGTACCGCCGAACAACCGCGCCTACTTCGAGGCGACGGTGCCGAACGCCGCGTCCTACCGCGTGAGCGTGCTCTCCTTCGAGTGGCTCGACGAGCACGACCGGCGCCGCTGGTGACGCGAAACTCGCGCGACGGCGCCCTCGGAGACGTGCGATACTCGCCGGGTCCCACGGGAGCGGGTTCAGCGTGGACCCGCCCCCGGACTGCAGCGCGCCACCGTCGCGAAGGAGTCCCGCTCGGTGAGGATCGAGGTCTTCGACAACCAGATCGAGGCCGCCCTGAAGCAGCTCAAGAAGCAGATGCAGAAGGACGGCCTCTTCCAGGAGATGAAGCGGCGCGCGCACTACGAGAAGCCGTCCGTCAAGCGCAAGCGCAAGCAGGCGCAGGCGCGCAAGAAGCGCCGGCGGGCCCTGCAGCGCTCCCGCTCCTGGGAGGACGACTAGCCCGAGCCCCCCGGCCGGGGTGACCGGAGCCCGCGGATCACGTCGAGGACGCGGAGGATCTCGCGCCCGTCGCGGACCATCTGCCGGTCGCCCGCCTGCCCCCAGCGCAGCACGCCGTCCCGGTCCACGACGAACGTGGAGCGGTAGGCGACGTTCCGATCCTCGTCCAGGACTCCGTAGGCGCGAATCGCCACGCGGTGGAGATCGGAGAGGAGCGGGAAGGGCACGCTCCGCGCCTTGGCGAACGCCGCGTGGCAGGGCGGGCTGTCGCCGCTGATCGCGAGCAGCTCGGCGCCCCGCTCACGCACGCCGGGGCCGACCTGACCCAGGTCGGCGAGCTCCGGCGTTCAGATGTTGCCCCAGTCGTAGCAGTAGAAGACGAGCACGACGTCCGCCTTGCCCTTGAAGTCGGCGAGCGCGATGCTGCCGCCGGTCGTCGCGGGAAGGGAGAAGTCCGGGGCCGGCTGTCCGTAGCGGAGCGATGGCATGGGATCGGGTCCTCCTCGAGAGCGCCGTCAGACCAGGCGGCTCCGGATGTCGATCTCCGACGTGAGCGTCCGGTGCACGGGGCAGCGGTCGGCCATCTCGAGGAGCCGCGCGCGCTGCTCCGGCGTGAGCGGGCCGGTGAGCGCGATCTCGCGCTCGATCCGGTCGAGCATGCCCTCCTTCGTCTCGCACTCGGCGCAGTCGGAGGCGTGGATCCTCGAGTGCGCGAGGCGGACCGTCACCTCCTCGAGCGGCCACTGCTTGCGTCGCGCGTACAGCGCGAGCGTCATGGACGTTCAGGCCCCGAGGGCCGCCAGGAGCAGGTCGTAGGGCGACGGCCCCGTGTCGGTCCCGCCGGCCGCTTCGGGCTCGTCCGCCGCCAGCCCGTGCCGGCCGGCGACGATCTCCTGGGCGAATCCCCCGGCTCCACCGCGAACGATCACCGTGCTCATGGGCCCTCCTCGTGTGCCGGGGTCCATTATTGAATAGGTCGCGGGACAGGTGCAGAATCCGTTTGCCGCCATCGAGCGGCGCGCGGGAGGCCCAATGGGGCTGCTGGACGGCAAGGTGGCGGCGGTGACCGGCGGGGGCAACGGGATCGGGCGCGCGGTGGCGCTCGGCCTCGCCCGCGCGGGCGCGAAGGTCGTCGTCAACGACTACGGCGTCACGGTGGACGGGCGCACGCCGTCGAGCGCCGCCGCCCAGGCCGTCGTGAAGGAGATCGAGGCGCTCGGCGGCCAGGCCGTGGCGAACGCCGAGAGCGTCGCCACCATGGCCGGCGGCGAGGCGATCGTCGAGTCCGCGCTCAAGCGCTTCGGCGACCTCCACGTCGTCGTGTGCTGCGCGGGCATCCTGCGCGAGCGCATGATCTTCAACATGACCGAGGAGGAGTGGGACGCGGTCGTCGCGGTCCACCTGAAGGGCCACTTCACCGTTCTGCGCGGAGCGACCCGGCACATGCGGGAGAAGCGCCGCGGGCGCATCATCGCCTTCACGTCCACCGCCGGGCTCGAGGGGAGCCCGGGCCAGCCGAACTACTCCGCCGCCAAGGAGGGCATCGTCGGGCTCATGCGCTCGACGGCGCTCGCGATGGCGAAGTACGGCGTGACCGTGAACTGCATCTCGCCGACCGCCGAGACGCGGATGACCGAGCGCCTCGCCGACGACCGCCGGGCGCAGGCGGCGGCGCCGCCCGAGGCGATCGCGCCCGTCGTGGCGTTCCTCGCGAGCGACCGTGCCGCGCACATCACGGGCCAGATCGTGCACGTGCGCGGCCACCAGGTGAGCCTCTGGTCGCACCCGGCGCCCCTGCGCGCCGTCACGAGCCGCGAGGGCTGGACGCCGGAGGCGCTGGCGGACGTCTGGGACCAGGGGCTCGGCCAGGACCGGCTGCGCCGGTTCGACGCGCTCGGCATTCCCTGGCCGCCGAAGGTCTCACCCTGAACAGGAGGACCGCATGGGATCGCTGACCGGATCGGAGCTGCTCGCGCGCTCGCTCGTGTCGCAGGGCATGGACACGCTCTTCTACCTCATGGGCGGGCCCATGATCGAGACCGAGAGCGCGTGCATCAAGCTCGGCGCGCGCGCGGTGGACACGCGCCACGAGCAGGCGGCCGCCATGATGGCGCACGCGTACAGCCGGCTCACGCGGCGCCCCGGCGTCTGCATGGGCTGCTCCGGGCCGGGCACGACCAACCTCGTCACGGGCGTCGCCAACGCGTTCGTGGACGCCGCCCCGCTGATCGCCGTGGGTGGCTCGAGCCCGCGCGTCTTCCTCGAGATGGAGGCGTTCCAGGAGATCGACCAGGTCGCGATGATGCGCCCGATCACCAAGTGGGCCACGCGGATCCTCGACGCCAAGCGCATCCCCGAGCTGGTCGCCATGGCGTACCGCGAGGCGACCACGGGGCGGCCGGGTCCGGTCTACCTCGACCTGCCCGGCGACATCCTGGGCGAGACGGTGGACGAGGCGGCGGTGGCGTTTCCGCGCCGCGTCGCGCCCGCGCCGCGCGCGCTCGGCGATCCCGCCGCGATCGCCGAGGCGGTCGCGCTGCTGACGCGCGCCGAGCGCCCGCTGCTCGTCGGCGGGAGCGGCGTGTGGTGGTCGGACGCCGCAGCCGCGTTCCGGACCTTCGTCGAGGCGACCGGCATCCCCTTCTACACGACGCCGATCTCGCGCGGGACCGTCCCGGAGGACCACGAGCTGGCCTTCCTGAACGCGCGCGCCAAGGCCTTCGCGGAGGCCGACGTGCTCCTCGCGGTCGGCACCCGCTTCAACTACGTCATCCAGTTCGGCCGTGCGCCGCGGTTCGCGGCGGACCTCAAGGTGATCCAGGTGGACCTGGACCCGCGCGAGATCGGCCACAATCGGGCGGTGGACGTCCCGATCGTCGGCGACGCCCGCGCGGTCCTCGAGCAGCTCGCCGCGGAGGCGCGCGGCCGGATCGACCGCGGCCGGTATGCCGCGTGGGTGTCGAAGCTCCGGGCGCTCGACCGCGAGAAGGCGGCCGAGATGGACAAGCAGATGAGCACGGACCAGACGCCGATCCACCCGCTCCGGCTCTGCAAGGAGGTCCGCGACTTCCTCCGGCGCGACGCGATCCTCGTCGTGGACGGCCAGGAGATCCTCAACTACGGGCGCCAGTCGATCCCGACCTTCGTGCCGGGGCACCGGCTGAACTCGGGCCCGTTCGGCTGCATGGGCGTGGGGCTGCCGTTCGGCATGGGCGCGAAGGTCGCGCGTCCCGACGCGCAGGTGGTCGTGCTCCACGGCGACGGCTCGTACGGGCTCAACGCGACGGAGATCGACACGGCGGTCCGCCACCGGGTGCCCGTCCTCGTCGTGATCAGCAACAACGGCGGCTGGACCGCCGACCCGCAGGGGACCAAGCCCGGGCGCAACCTCGGCTACACGCGCTACGACAAGGTCGCGCAGGACTTCGGCGCCCACGGCGAATTCGTCGAGAAGCCGCACGAGATCCGGCCGGCCCTCGAGCGCGCGTGGGCCTCGGGCAAGCCCGCCGTCGTCAACGTCGTGACCGACTTCAAGGCGCGCGCGCAGACGATCCGCTTCTCGGCGTATACCACGTAGGGAGACGGCATGGGCAAGGCCCTCGACGGGATCGTCGTCCTCGACCTCACGCAGTACGAGGCGGGACCGAGCTGCACGGAGATGCTGGCGTGGCTCGGCGCCGACGTCATCAAGATCGAGCCGCGGGGCGGCGAGCCGGGGCGGCGCGCGCTCTCCGAGCGGCCCGACACGGACGCGTGGTTCTTCCTGCTGCTCAACGCCAACAAGAGGAGCGTGACGCTCGACCTCAAGGCCGCGCGCGGGCGCGCGCTCTTCGAGCGTATGGTGGGCCGCGCCGACGTCGTCGTCGAGAACTTCGGGCCGGGCGCGATCGAGCGCCTGGGCTTCGGCTGGGAGACGCTCCGCCGGCTCAATCCGCGGATCATCTTCGCGTCGGTGAAGGGCTTCGGCAGCACCGGGCCCACCGCGGAGTACAAGAGCTTCGAGTGGATCGCGCAGGCGATGGGCGGCGCGATGAGCCTCACGGGCATGCCCGACGGCCCGCCGCTCCGCGCGGAGGCGGGGCTCGGCGACACGGGCGCGGGGCTCCACTCCGCGATCGGCATCCTCGCCGCGCTCGTGCAGCGCCAGAAGACGGGCGAGGGCCAGCGCATCGAGGTCGCGCAGCAGGACGCCGTGCTGAACCTGCTCCGCATCCACCTGCGCGAGCACTACACGACGGGCAAGCCGGTCCCGCGGCGCGGGAACCGATCGCCCGCCGCCGGGCCCTCCAACCTCTATCGCTGCCGTCCCTTCGGTCCGAACGACTACGTCTTCATCCACGTGGGGACGCTCGAGATGTGGCGGACGCTCACGCGGATCCTCGGGCGCCCGGAGCTCGGCGACGACCCGCGCTTCGCCGACCGCCAGGCGCGCGCCGACAGCGCCGAGGAGCTCGACCCGCTCGTCGAGGCGTGGACGGAGAAGCGGACGAAGCAGGAGGCGATGGAGATCCTGGCGGGGGCCGGCATCCCGTGCGGGGCCGTCCTCGACTCCGGCGAGGTCCTCGGCGACCCGTCACTCCGCGCGAGCGGCATGGTGGTCGAGCTCGAGCACCCGATGCGCGGCCGGTTCGCGATGCCCGGCAACCCCGTGCACCTCTCGGCCTCGCCCACGACCGTCACGCGCGCCCCGCTGCTCGGCGAGCACAACGCCGAGGTCTACGGCGCGTGGCTCGGCTGCGACGCCGAGGAGCTCCGGCGCCTCGAGAAGGACGGGGTCATCTGAAAGGGGATTCCATGCGCACGTACCACGACATCCGACTGAGCGACCGCGCGATCACGACGCGCGAGCTCCACGGCGAGGCGATCGTCAAGGCGGGCCGCTACCTGATTGCCCGGACGCTGGTCGACCTGGGCGCGGCCACCGTCGATCCGCTCGGCCCGGCGAACCCGCTGATCTTCTCGGCCGGGCCGTTCGCCGGTACCAGCTTCTCCAACGCCAACCGCACGAGCGTCGGCTGCAAGAGCCCGCTCACCGGCGGCATCAAGGAGGCGAACGGCGGCGGGACCTTCGCCTACGGCCTGGGCCAGCTCAGGATCGCCGGTCTCACGCTCCTCGACGCCTCGCCCGACTGGGTCGTCCTCCACGTGAAGAAGGACGGCGGCGTCGATTTCGACGATGCGCGGCCGTACCTCGGCAAGGGCAACTTCGAGGCGGCCGCGAGGCTCAAGGCGGCGTACGGAAAGAAGATCGCGTTCGCGCTCTGCGGCCCGGTGGGCGAGTACCTCGGGCTCATCGCGGGCATCGCGTACACCGACAAGGACGGCCGGCCCTCGCGCCTGTCGGCGCGCGGCGGCGTGGGCGCGGTGATGGGCAGCAAGAAGGTCAAGGCGATCGTGCTGGACCTCGACAAGATCCCGCCCTTCGAGGACCCGAAGAAGGTCACCGCCGCGATCAAGGACTACTCCAAGATGCTGCTGGCCGACGGTGTCGTGACGAACTTCTACGCGAAGATCGGCACGATGGGCATGGCCGACCTCCAGAACGTCCTGGGCGGCCTCCCCGTGCGCAACTTCAGCGCCGGCCAGCTCGCCGACGTCAAGGCCGGCGAGAAGTTCAAGATGGGCGGCGAGTACATCAGCCAGCTCAACACCTCGCGCGGCGGCGAGCACACTCACGCCTGCATGCCCGGGTGCGTGATCCAGTGCAGCAACGTGTACCACGACGCCGCCGGCAAGGAGGTCGTCTCGCCGGTGGAGTACGAAACCCTCGGCCTCCTCGGCTCGAACTGCGGCCTCACGGAGCCCGACGACCTCGCCCAGCTCAACTTCGTCGCCAACGACCTCGGCGTGGACACGATCGAGCTCGGCGGCATGATCGGCGTGCTGATGGAAGCCGGCCTCGGCGCCTTCGGCGACGTGAAGTTCATGACCGACTGCCTCGCCGAGATCCGCCGGGGGACGCCGCAGGGACGGCTCTGGGCGCAGGGCACCGCGCGCGTGGGCGCGCACTACAACGTCCGCCGCGTCCCCGTGATCAAGAAGCAGGCGATCAGCGCCTACGACCCGCGCGTGGTCGAGGCCACGGGCATCTCCATGATGGCGACGGCGCAGGGCGCGGACCACACGGCCGGCAACCTGCCGCGGCTCAAGACGCGCGAGATGGATCTCGACGCGCTGCTCGCCCAGAGCCTGACGGCGCAGACGAACTGCGCGGCCACCGACTCGCTCGGCCTCTGCATCTTCGGCCGCACGGTCACGGAGCCCAACACCGAGTGGCTCGCGAACGCCATCAATGCCGCCCACGGCACGAGCCTCACCAGGGACTTCTTCGCCGAGCTCGGCCGCGAGACGCTCAGGCTCGAGCGGGAGTTCAACCGCCGGGCGGGCTTCACCGAGAACGACGACGAGCTGCCGGAGTTCTTCTACCGCGAGCCGCTGTCGCCGACGAACCACGTCGCGCGCTTCCACGCGGCCGACGTGCACGGCATGTACGACCGTCTGCCGGCCTGACGGGAGCTCGGCGGCGCCGGTGATCCCGGGCGTCGCGGCCCGCCCGGCGCCCCCCCGGCGCCCGGTACCCCCCGTGGCCGGTCTGCGCAGCGTCCGGAAATTCGGAACAATCCCGCACACATATCGTGCCGGG
>Ga0209648_10000265_pt1 | contig 38888 bp, 37 predicted proteins | sample GraSoi2013_115cm_FD_185830 | JGI IMG/M metagenome (GOLD analysis project Ga0209648, IMG submission 185830) | Grasslands soil microbial communities from the Angelo Coastal Reserve, California, USA - Sample 9_17_2013_115cm (SPAdes) (version 2) | ecosystem: Environmental > Terrestrial > Soil >...
CGCGGTCGCGCTCAAGTGGTCCATGGAAAACATCTACGGCGTCGGCGCCGGCGAGACCTACTGGGCCGCCTCCGACATCGGCTGGGTCGTCGGCCACTCGTACATCGTGTACGCGCCGCTCCTCCGAGGCTGCACGACGATCCTCTACGAGGGCAAGCCCGTCGGCACGCCCGACCCCGGCGCCTTCTGGCGCCTCATCGCCCAGCACGGCGTGAACGTGCTGTTCACGGCGCCCACCGCGTTCCGCGCGATCAAGAAGGAGGACCCCCAGGGCCACCACATCGCCAAGCACGATCTCCGCGACTTCCGCACGCTGTTCCTCGCGGGTGAGCGCTGCGATCCCGACACGCTCCACTGGGCCGAGGCGCGGCTCGGTGTGCCGGTGATCGACCACTGGTGGCAGACGGAAACCGGCTGGCCGATCGCGGCCAACTGCGTGGGCCTCGGCACGCTGCCGGTGAAGCCGGGCTCGCCGACGAAGGCCGTGCCGGGCTACGACGTGCGCGTGCTGAGCGAGGACAACCGGGAGATGCCGGCGGGGCAGATCGGCTCGATCGCGATCCGGCTGCCGATGCCCCCGGGCTGCCTCCCCACGCTCTGGAACAACGACGCGGGCTACGAGACGTCGTATCTCACGAAGCACCCGGGCCACTACCTCACGGGCGACGCGGGCTACAAGGACGAGGACGGATACGTCTACATCATGAGCCGCGTGGACGACATCATCAACGTCGCCGGCCACCGGCTGTCCACCGGCGCCATGGAGGAGGTGCTCGCCGGCCATCCGGACGTGGCCGAGTGCGCGGTGGTCGGCGTGGCCGACGAGATCAAGGGCGAGGTCCCCGTCGGCTTCGTCGTGACCAAGGCCGGCGTCGAGCGGAGCGAGGCCGACATCGCCCGCGAGCTCGTCGAGCGGGTGCGCCAGCAGATCGGGCCCGTGGCGGCGTTCAAGACCGCGCTCGTGGTCAAGCGCCTGCCGAAGACGCGCTCGGGCAAGATCCTGCGCGGCACGATGAAGCGGATCGCCGACAGCCAGGCGTACACGATGCCGGCGACGATTGACGACCCGGCGATCCTCGGCGAGATCACGGAGGCGCTCCAGCAGAAGGGGTACGCGACGAAACGCTAGCGCGGATCGCCCCGGTCGCGGCGCAGCCGCCACCAGAGCATGATCGCGGCGAGCACCGCGAGGCCGAGCACGCCGTTGCAGAGGAACGCGGCCGAGACGCCCCACCACTGCGAGATCGTGCCGACCAGGAACGCGCCGATCGGGAACACGCCGCCCGACACCCACGTGTAGAGGCTCATGACGCGCCCGCGCAGCGCGTCCGGCGCGCGGAGCTGCATCGACGTGTTACAGCTCGCCATCAGCACGATGCCGCAGTAGCCGGTGACGAACAGGAGCGGCACCGCCATCCAGACGTGCCGCGTCGCCGCGAGGCCGAGGAGCGCCGCGAAGGCGACCATCGCCGAGGCGAACAGCTGGACGAGCCCCGGCTCGCGCGAGCCGAGCATCCCCACGCTCAGTGCGCCGGTGACGGCGCCGACGCCGAGCGCGGCCATGAGGAAGCCGAACCCCTCGGCGCCGAGGCCGAGGACCGTCCGCGCCAGGAGCGGCACGTAGACGCTGAAGTTGAAGACGCAGAGGCTCACGATCAGCACGAGGGCGAGCGCGAGCACGAGGCGGGGCGTCCGCCGCGCGTAGCGCAGGCCCTCGCCGATCTCCGCGAGCATCGAGGCGCGCGCGGCGGTCGTGGGCAGCCCGGGCGACTCGAGGCGGAGCAGCGTGACGATCACCCCGAGGAGGCCCGCGCTGTTCACGAAGAAGGCGGGCACGACGCCGAAGCGGCCGATGACGACGCCCGCCACCGCCGGGCCCACGATGCGCGCGGCGTTGAAGGCGGCGGAGTTCAGCGCGACCGCGCTCGCCACGTCGTCCTTGCCGACCATGTCCATCACGTACGACTGCCGCGCCGGCTGGTCGAAGACGTTGGCGAATCCGAGCAGGAGACCGAGCACCGCGACGTGCCAGTACTCGACGAGGCCCGTCGCGGCGAGCGCGCCGAGCATCAGCCCCTGGCAGGCGAGCGTCGTCTGCGTGACGACGAGCAGCCGGCGCTTCGGCAGGCGGTCGGCGACGGCGCCCGTGACGACGGCGAAGAGCAGCACGGGCGAGAACTGGAGCGTCGCGATGAGGCCGAGCTTGAAGGGCGAGCCGGTGAGCTGGAGCACGAGCCACGCCTGCGCGACCGTCTGCATCCAGCTGCCGATCGTCGCGACGAGCTGCGCCGCGTAGAACCGACGGTACTCGCCGTGGTTCAGCGCGCGCAGCCCGTGCGGGAACCTCACCGCGCCATTCTACAGGCGCGTCCCGCGACGGGACGCCCTCGGCGACGGCACGACGAGTGCACGCAGAGCGCTCGTGTGCCTTCGGCGCGACCCGTCTCCGCGGGGCCACGGACCCCGAAATTGCAGGTTTTACCCGATGCTGACGCGCGGGCGGCGGCGCCGGATCATCGGTAGTCAGGCTGACAGCGGGGGGCGGTTTCCTGCCACTCTGTCGCGCGCTTGCGTTCCGCGGGCTTCTCGGACTACGCTCCTGCCACCCGTGGACTTCCGGCCGCGCGGACCGGTTCCGGGGAGGAGGCGGCGATGGCGCTTCGAGTGATGTCGGCCGATAGCCACATGGACCTGATCTACCTGCCGCCCGACACCTTCACGTCGCGCATGGACCGGACGTGGGGCGACGCCGCGCCGCACGTCGTCGAGCGCGACGGGCGCAAGTGGTGGGTCTCGCGCGACTCGACCCTCGGACCGTACGGGGTATATGGCCCGGGCGTGACGGGGGGCAAGCGCGGACGCATCCTCGCCGACGCGGGCTTCGCCACCGGCAAGCAGACGCGGCCGTCGAATCCCGTCGAGCGCCGCGAGGACCAGGCGCGCGACGGCGTCGAGGCCGAGATGATCTACGGGATCATCGGCATCTCGCGGGGACTCTTCGGCGTCGGCGGCATCGCCGACCACGAGACGCTCGCGGCGGTCTACCACGCGTACAACCAGTACATCGCCGGGTTCAACGCGACCCAGCCCGGCCGTTACTACGGCCTCGGCTGCCTGCCCAACCACGACGGGAAGCTCGCGGCCGAGGAGCTGCGTCACTGCGCCACGCTCGGCCTGCGCGGCGCCGTGTTCGTGCCCTGGGGGTCCGCGATGCCCGTGTGGCATGAGATGTGGGAGCCCCTCTGGGCGGCCGCGGAGGAGACGGGGCTCGTCGTCTCGTTCCACGTCTTCGAGGGCGGCGGCGCCACGGTGGGCTACGAGGTGAAGGGCGTGCGCCATCCGGCGGTCGTCGGCTCGTGGACGGTCGTCGCGCCGCTGCAGATGGACGAGATCTGCGTCAGCGTGATCCTCGCGGGCGTCTGCGAGCGCCACCCGCGGCTCCGGCTCGTCCTCGGCGAGAGCGGCATCGGCTGGATCCCCTACATCCTCGAGCGCCTCGACGACACGTACGAGGAGCGCCTGGCCGACGACCTCCGGCTCCCGCTGGCGCCGAGCGCCTACTTCAAGCGCCAGATGTACGCGACCTTCCAGAAGGACTTCCACGGCGTGCGCGCCATGGCGGCGATTGCGCCCGACAATGTCATGTGGGGCTCGGACTACCCGCATCGCGACGGCACCTGGCCCTTCTCGCAGAAGGCGATCGAGGAGCAGTTCCGCGGCGTGGACCCGGCGATCCAGCGGAAGATGCTCTGGGAGAACGTGCGCCGCGTCTACCGGCTCGACGGATGAGCGACCAGGGCGGTACCGCGACGAGCAAGGACTTCTGCCGGGCGACGCTGGAGGGGCTCGGCTGACATGGAGATCCGGTTCTGGGGCACCCGCGGCTCCGTCCCCACCCCGGGCCCGCAGACCGTCCGCTTCGGCGGGAACACCTCCTGCGTCGAGGTGCGGACCGAGTCGGATCACGTCTTCGTGTTCGACTGCGGCACGGGCGCGCGGCTCCTCGGCGATGCGCTGGTCGCGCACGGCCCCGTGAGCGCGAGCATGCTCATCAGCCACACGCACTGGGACCACATCCAGGGCTTCCCCTTCTTCGCGCCGGCGTTCACGCCGAACAACACGATCGCGGTCTACGGTCCCGAGGGCGGGCGCCGCTCGCTCCACGACACGCTCGCCCAGCAGATGGAGCACTCGTTCTTTCCCGTGGACCTCTCGCAGCTCCCGGCGACGCTCACCTACCACGACCTCGGCGAGGGCGCGCACAAGCTCGGGGGCGCGCGGGTCATCGCCCAGTACCTCAACCACCCGGCGGTGACCCTCGGCTACCGGCTCGAGGCCGACGGCGCCGCGATCGTCTACACGTGCGACCACGAGCCGTTCGGCGCCTCGCTCTGGCGCCGGGACGTCCCGGCGGGCCCGCTCGAGGCGATCCTGCACGACGGCGACCGCCGCCACGCGCAGTTCCTCGCCGACGCCGACCTCGTCATCCACGACGCGCAGTACACGCCGGAGGAGTACCCGGCGAAGAAGAACTGGGGGCACAGCACGTTCGAGTACGTCGTGAACCTGGCCTGCAGCGTCGGCGTGAAGCGTCTCGCGCTGACCCACCACGACCCGGCCCACGACGACGCCGCCGTCGCCGAGATCGAGCGGCGCGCGCGGGCGGTGGCCGAGCGGCGCCGCTCCCCGCTCGAGATCTTCTGCGCGTACGAGGGCGGGGTGGTGAGCGTGGACGCGCGCGGCGCCCGGCAGGTCGACGCCGCGGACGCCGCGCAGACACCCGCCGGCGGCGGTCCGGCCGCGCGCGTGCTGATCGTGGACGACGACGCGATGGTCCGCCGCCTGGCGGTCCGCGCCCTCGAGCCCGACGGCTACGTCCTCAGCGAAGCGGTCAACGGGCGCGAGGCGCTGGAGCGGATGGGCGCGGAGATGCCCGACCTCATCATCCTGGACCTGCTCATGCCCGAGCTCGGCGGGATGGAGGTGCTCCGCGTCCTCCGCGCGAATCCGCGGACCGTCTACGTCCCCGTCCTGATCCTGACCTCCAAGATCGATGAGGGGAGCACGCGCGCGGGCTTCGACGTCGGCGCGACCGACTATGTGACCAAGCCGTTCTCGATCCCGCAGCTCGCGGCCAGGGTCCGCGCGTGCCTCCGTCGCGCCCCGAGGCCGTGATCAGCGAGCAGAGCTTTCTCTATGCGTTCCTGATCTCCGGTCTCCTCGCGCTGCTGGGCCTCGTGGTCCTCCGGTCGCAGCTGCGTGAGCGCGCCCGGCGCGCCTTCCTCGACGCGTTCGCGCGCGAGCTCGGCCCGCTCGAGCCGGGCAAGCCGCTCCCCGTCTCCAGGCAGGGGCTGACGTTCCACTGTCTCTACACGCAGGCCGGCGGCGCGCCGTCGACCCTGGCGGTGCTCGCGGCCACGGGCTCGCCGGAGGCGTTCACGCTCACGCGTGAGGCCGCCTCCGACCGCGTCTTCAAGGGAACGGGCGTCGCGCGCGAGATCCAGACGGGCGACGCCGCGTTCGACCGCGAGGTCTACATCGAGAGCGACTCGCCGGCGTTCGTGCGTGAGCTCCTCGGCGACGCCGGGCGCCGCGCCGCCGTCCGCGAGATGTTCGGGCTCGGCGCGAACCGGATCCGGCAGCGTGCCGGCGTGCTCCGCGTCGAGTGGGCGCTCGATCTGCGGCGGCCGCCGACGCCTGCCGCCGTGACGACGGCCGCGGAGCGCCTCGGGGCGCTGGTCCGGAACCTCGCCGCCCACGCCGGCGAGCTTCCGCCCCCCGTGGAGCGCGCCGTCGCGCGCGGTGGCCTCGCCTGCGCGGTGGTCGGCGGCCTCACCGGCGTGGGCGGGGTCGGGCTCTTCTTCTACGCGATCTGGCGCTTCCCCCTCGTGAACGACAGCGCCGCGTGGGTCGACTCGCTGAAGCTCTCCACCTTCCTCTTCGGGGCGATCGTGCTCTTCATGGCGAAGAGCGTCTGGGGCACGTCCGGCGCCCACCGGAAGCTCCTCCCGTGGTCGCTCGTCGCGCTCGTCGGCGCGCTGCTGGGCGGGCACGGCCTCGTGGTCGGGGCGAACGGGTGGCTCGACGCCTCGCCCCCCGTGGCCAGGACGACGGTCGTCCTGAGCAGGCGCGTGAGCCACGGCAAGAGCGGCACGGACCGCTACGTCACGGTCGAGTCCTGGCGCCCGGAGGACGAGACCGAGGAGCTCCGGGTGGGCGCCGGCCTCTACGAGCGGCTCGAGCCCCGCCAGCCCGTCGAGGTGACGACGCGCGCCGGCCAGCTCGGCCACGAGTGGGTCGTCACCATCCGTCCGCTCGCCAGCGCCGAGCTCGTCAGGATCTACGCGGCGCAGGTCGAGGCCGATGCCCGCAACGGGGACGCGTACCGCCGGCTCGCCTGGGCCCAGGCGCAGCTCGGCCGGCACGCCGAGAGTGTCGCCGCGCTCACGAAGCTCCTCGAGCTGGACCCGAAGAACGGCGAGGCCTACCTCAACCGCGCGTGGAACCACGCGCGGCTCCGCGACCGGGAGAACATGCTCGCCGACCTCACGCGCGCCTGCGACCTCGGTGTCGCCCAGGCATGCAAGGTCAAGCAGCAGATCACCGGCGGGCCGCCGACGCCGTGAGCGCCCAGATCACGTTCGACAAGGTCGCCGCCGCCTACGACGGCTTCATGGGGCTGGACGCGTCTCTACGTGCCGGCGCTCCTGCGCGCGGCGAGGCTCGAGCCCGGCCAGCGCGTCCTCGATCTGGCGACGGGCACGGGCGAGTCGGCGCTGATGGCCGCCGACGCTCTCGGTCCCCGGGGTCGCCTCGTCGGCGCCGATCTCTCGCTGCCGATGCTGCGCGGCGCCCTCGCGAAGGTCGGCGCGCGGCCGATCCGCCTCGCCGCGATGGACGGCCAGGCCCTCGCGTGCCGGGCCGAGGCCTTCGACGCGGTCATCTGCCAGCTCGGCCTCATGTTCTTCCCCGACCCGCTCGCGGGACTCCGCGAGGCGCGGCGCGTGCTCCGCCCCGGCGGCGGCTTCGCGGCGGTCGTCTGGTCCACCGCCGACCGGGTCCCGTGGGGTGGCGCGCTGGCGTGGGCACTCCTCGAACGCTTCCCGGACCGCCGCGACGAGATTCTTCGTGGCACGAGCCTGGGCGAGCCCGGCCGGCTCGAGCGCCTGCTGGGGGAGGCCGGGTTCCGGGACGTGGGCGTGACCACGGAGACGCGGAGCTTCGTCTTCGTTCGACGCCTATTGGGATCAGGTCGCGTCGGGCGGGATCCGCTTCGGCCTGATGCTGCGCTGCGCGAGCTCGCCGAGGACGCGCGGCGCGCCGTGCGAGACGCGGTCCGCGCGCGGCTCGAGCGGTTCGCGTCCCGCGGCGGGCTCGAGATGCCGACCGACGCGCTGGTCGCGTCGGGGAAGAAGTAGGCTAGGTCGTCTTCGGCAGGATCGCCGAGCCCGTCATCGAGTCCGCGCGCCGCCGCGGCCAGCGCCCCGCCTCCACCGCCGTGAGGAAGTCGAGCACGAGGCGGTTGAAGAGGTCGGGCTCCTCCAGGTTGATCGCGTGGCCGGACTTCGGGAACACGACGAGGCCCGACGTCATGATCTTCCGCTTCATGTAGATCCCGGGCTCGAGGCAGGGCTCGTCCTCGTCGCCCGTCATGACGAGCGTCGGCACGGGGAGCTTCGCCATCCGGTCGCCGAGGTCGAAGATGGACGGGCGCAGCATCTGCACGCCGCGGAGCGTGAGGGCGTGGCCCGGCGCCGAGCCCGCCGCGAGGCGGTCGCGGAACTCCTGCCAGCCCACGGGGTCCTTCTCGATGAACTGCACGCGCGTGGGGCCGCGGCCGTAGAAGTCGGCGACGCGCTCCATGCCCTCCGTCTCGAGCCGGCGCACGACCACGTCGAGGTCGGCCTGGTGCTTGACGTGGGCGTCGCTCCCGTAGCCGGCGCCGGCGACGACGAGCGAGAGCGCGCGCTCGGGGTAGGAGAGGCCGAAGTGGAGCGTCGCGTAGCCGCCCATCGAGAGGCCGCACACGTGGGCCTGCCGGATCCCCAGGTGATCGAGGACGCCCTTGATGTCGTCGGCGGCCTGCTGCTGCGAGTAGGCCTTCACGTCGAGCGGCACGTCGGAGGGCGGATAGCCGCGCGCGTTGAAGGCGATCGTGCGGTAGCGGCGCGAGAAGAACTGGACCTGGGGTCGCCAGCTCCAGCAGTCGCCCGCGAACTCGTGGACGAAGACGAGGGGCGTCCCCTGCCCGACTTCCTCGTAATAGAGGCTCACGCCGCCGACGCCGGCCTTGGGCATCGCTCACGCACCTCCGCCCGGAAGCTTACCCCCTCCGGGCGCCGGCGCGCTCGAGGATCAGCAGCGCGGCCGCGCTGGCGCGCTGGCCGGGCCCCACGCCCAGGCGCCGCGCGGTGGCGTTGACGAACGAGATGACGCCGTCCTCCCACGTGCTCGCGGGATCGCCGATGCGCGCGCTCACCGAGCTGACCGCCGCGGCGGCGACGCCCACCGCGTCCAGCAGGGGCAGGCCGCCGACGCCCGAGCGGTCGCGCGCGAGGCCGCCGTCGTTGAAGACGGCGCCGCGCGGCCGGACGTGGAGCAGGTGCTGCACGTTCACGCGGCCGGCGTGGGAGCCGGCGCAGAGGACGTCGTGTCGGTGCTCGAGCGTGGCGAAGCCCATCGAGGCGAGCAGCACGACCCGGCCCGTCGGCGACTCGATGACGACGCGGGGCTGCCGGTCCACGAGCGTCTGGGTGGAGGCGACGCCCGGCGGCGCCTTCAGCATCGCGCGCGCCGCGCGCCACGCGGCGTCGCCCGCGTTCACGCCGAGCGCACGCGCCGCCTGGTTCAGATAGGTCACCACACCGTCGTCGTGAACGTTCTTGCCGTCGCCGAGCCGCGCCGACTGCGCGGCGACGGCCGCCGCCGGGATCCCGAGGCGATCGGCGAGCAGGAGCCCCGAGATGCCGGCGCCGTCGCGGCCGACGCCCGCCTCGTGGGCGACGAGACCGCGCACGCCGCGCTCGAGTGCCCAGCCGAAGGCGGGCGCGCCGGCGAACGAGCCGGCGACGACGACGTCGCGCGGGGTGACGCGCGCGTCCACATGGGTGAGGGAGTCCAGAACGACGACGCGGCCGTCGCCGTCCTCGTAGGTCACGTGCAGGACCGCGCTCCTTTCACCGGAGGGCGCGGCCATTATGCCCCAGGCGGGGCTCATACGCGTGGCCCGCCCGTGGCGTCAGGCGGCGCGCTCGGCCCGACGGTTCGACGCCGTCGCGCGCGCTGGCCGACGGCTCGGGAGCCTCCGCTCCACCTTGGCCCGGACCGGCAGGAGGCGGGCGATCTCTTCGGTCAGGAGCAGGATCGGGAGCCCCAGCACGAACACGATGGTCGCGAGCTCGGTCCACATCGCTTTGCCCTCCTGCGCGCAACGGATGGCAGGAGGGATGCCAGACTTACGCTCGAGCGAAATCAGTGATTTACCGGCGCCACCCGCCCCCGGCACGGCGGCAGAACGCCCGACCGTCGGGCAGATACGGGGCGCCGGGCCGCCGCCCGGCGCCCGACATCCGACGCCTACGCGGCCGCGAGCTCACCCGTGCAGTGCGGGCACCGCCGCGCCTTCAGCGGAATGGTCATGGCGCAGTGGCGGCACTCCTTCGTCGTCGTCACCGGCTTCGGGAACAGGTGGTTGACCTGCTTGACCACCAGGAAGACCGCGCCCGCGACGATCAGGAAGTTGATGACCGCGTTGAGGAAGAGGCCGTAGTTGAGGGTCGGCGCGCCCGCGGCCTTGGCCGCGGCGAGCGAGGGGAACGACTGGCGGCCCAGGGTCACGAACAGGCTGGAGAAGTCCACCCGGCCGAGCAGGAGCCCGATCGGGGGCATGAGCAGATCGTTGACGAGCGACGTCACGATGGCGCCGAAGCTCGCGCCGATCACGACGCCGACGGCGAGGTCGACGACGTTGCCGCGCAGGATGAAGGTCTTGAACTCGTTCGGCATGTCGCCGTCTCTCAGCCGACGTGCCGCTGCAGGACGTCGAGCGTGCGGCTCCGCGCGAGCGTCGCGCTCGGCTCGTGGTAGCTCCCGCGCTCGTCGCAGTTGAACCCGTGGCCCGCCGGGTAGATGTGCATCGGGACCGTCGGATGGGCCGCCCGGATCCGCTGATGGTGCTCCGTCGGGATGGACTGATCGGTCTCGCCGAAGTGGAGGAGGACCGGGCACTTCGGCCGCTCCTGCGCGGTGTCGGCGATGCCGCCGCCGTAGTAACCGATCGCGCAGGCGACGCCGTCGATCCGCGTGGCGGCGAGCCACGCGAGCGTGCCCCCGAAGCAGTAGCCCACGACGCCGACCGTGAGGCCTTCGGCGCGAAGCGCCTTCACCGCGGCGCGCACGTCCTTGACGCAGTCGTCGATCGGGATCTTCGCGCGTACGGCCCGCCCGAGCTCGATGTCCTCGGTCTTGTAGCCGACCGAGAAGCCGGGCTCGGCCCGGTCGAAGATGGCCGGCGCCAGCGCCACGTAGCCGTCCGCGGCGAAGCCGTCCGTGACCCTCTTGATGTGGGTGTTGACGCCGAAGATCTCCTGGATGACGACGAGGCCCCCGCGGGGCTTGCCCCGGGGGTTGGCGCGGTAGGCGGCGAGCTGGAATCCGTCCTCGGCGGTGAGCGTGACCATGGTGCCCATGGGGGGCCTCCTCTCGGGTGTCGTTCGGGGACGCGTGGAGCTAAGATACGCAAGACTCGGCGGCATGCAAGGAGGTCGCACGATGGACCCGGAAGCGAAGACCTACACGCCCCGCGAGCGTGTCGGCGCGGCGTACAAGGGCGGCTATGCCGATCGCGTGCCCCCTACCCGATCGCGGGCTCGTTCGCCGGCTGCCTCGACGGTCTCTCGATCGAGGAGTACTGCACGAATCCGAAGAAGGCCGCGAAGGCGATGCTCGACTACTACGAGCGCTACGAGCCCGACATCATGATCGCCTTCAACGACCTCGCCAAGGAGGCCGAGGCGCTCGGCTGCCGCGTGAAGTACTCCGACTACGTCGTCCCCTCGATCGACCGGCACGTGCTCCAGGACAACAAGGGCCGGCTCGCCCGGCTCGAGATCCCCGACCCGCGGAAGGACGGCCGGCTGCCGGCGTTCCTCGAGCAGTGCGAGGCGCTCTCGGCGGCGAAGCTCCCGAGCCCGCTCGGCGCCGTGCTCGTCGGCCCCTGGACGATCGCGATGCTGCTGCGGAACCCCGAGATCATGTGCCTCGATACGATCGACGACCCGGCGTTCGTCCACGAGCTCATGCGCTTCTCGACCGAGTACGCCAAGCGCTGGGGCGACGCGGTGCTCACGACGCGGATCGGTCTCAGCTACACCGACCCGACGGCCTCGTGCTCCCTCGTCGGTCCGGACACGTACCGCGAGTTCATCAAGCCCTACCACAAGGAGCTGGTGGAGTACTTCAAGGCGAAGAAGGTCGGCACGACGATCCACATCTGCGGCACGACCCACCAGATCCACGAGGACCTCGTGGACGTGGGCTTCGTGGCGATCACGATCGACCTCGACCAGCAGGCCGACCCCAGGCTCCGGGTGGACCAGCTCGACAAGCTCGTGACGCTCGGCAACCAGCGGGGCGTCGTCGCCGTCGGCAACGTGGACGTGACGATCTTCGAGCGGGCGACGCGGGCCGAGATCGAGGCGGAGGTGCGCCGCTGCATCGACACGGTCGGCCGCCGCTCGCGCTTCGTCCTCTCCACCTCCTGCGAGCTCCCGCCGCGCGCCAACCCCGACTGCGTGAAGTGGTTCATGGACGCGGCGCGCGAGTACGGGCGCTGGGAGCGGATCCTCGGGTCGTGAGCGTCGCGGTCTCGCTCATGCCGCTGGAGAACCGCCGCGAGACGCTCCTGCACCTCGCCGTCGGCGCCGACCGGCGCGGCTACGACGGCTTCTTCCTCCCCGAGACCCGGGCGCACGACACCACGGTGCTGCTCGCCGAGGCCGCGGTGCGCACGGAGCGCGTCGGCCTCGGCACGGGCGTCCTCTCCATCTGGAGCCGGAGCCCGGGGCAGATCGCGATGGCGGCGGCGACGCTCCACGACGTGTCGCGGGGCCGCTTCACCCTCGGCCTCGGCGCCTCGACGAAGCAGCTCACCGAGGGGCTCCACGACGTGCCCTTCACGCCGCCGGTGCGGAAGATGCGGAGCGTCGTCACGCAGGTGAAGGCGCTCCTGCGGGGCGAGCGGGTCCCGCTCGAGACGGCGAAGGACGCGCGCCCGCTCAGGCTGAATCTCCCGCCGGCACCCGAGGTGCCGATCTACCTCGCCGGGCTCGCCGACGCGACGGTGCGGCTCGCGGGCGAGGTCGCCGACGGCTGGGTCCCGTTCCTCTACCCGCGCTCGCGGCTGGGCGACGGCGCGGCGCTCCTGAAGGAGGGCGCGGCCCGCGCCGGGCGCGCGGACCTGCCGCGGATCGCGCCGTCGGTCCCGACCGTCGTCGCCCCCGACGCCGGCGAAGCGCGCAAGGGGGCCGCGTGGTTTCTCGTCTTCTACCTGACCTCGATGGGCCCCTTCTATCCCGGGACGATCGCGCGGCTCGGCTTCGCGAAGGAGGTCGCCGCGGTCCAGGCCGCGAACCCGACCCGGGGCTCGGCGGTGGTCCCGCCGGAGGCCGAGGTGCTGCTGGAGGAGCTCACGGTGTACGGGACGCCCGCGGAGGCGCGCGCGCGGCTCGCGCGCTGGCACGCGGCCGGCGCGTCCCTCCCGATCCTCCTCCTGCCGCCGAACCTCGAGCCCGGGCAGCTCGACTTCGCCCTCGACGCGCTCCGTTAGCGCGCTAGAATACCCGCCATGAAAATCCTCCTCGTGCTGATCGTCGCGGTCCTCCTCGCGGGGTGCACGCTCGACCTCGGCGCGGCAAGCTGGAAGAAGCGCGACACGTTCGCGCCGCAGGTGACGGCGGACGAGTACGCGTGCGCTCACGACGCGTTCCGGATCGGGCCCGGGCTCGACCTCGTGTTGGGCGGCCTCCTGGACGTGTTGCGGCTCGCGGTGCAGGAGGTCCGCCAGGCGAGCGCCTTCGACCGCTGCATGACCTCGAAGGACTACGCGAAGGTCGACTAGCAGGTGCGCGCCGCCTTCTATCAGGGTTCGCGGACGTTCACGACCGGCGAGGCGCCGGAGCCCAGGCCCGGGCCGGACGAGGCGCTCCTGAAGGTGCGGCGCGTCGGCATCTGCGGCACCGACCTCCACATCTTCCAGGGCCACCTCGACCACCGCGTGCCGAAGGGCGGTGTCATCGGCCACGAGACCTTCGCCGAGGTCGTCGCGGCGCCCGCGGCGAGCGGCTTCGCGGCCGGCGACCGGGTCGTCTTCGAGCCGCTCGCGTTCTGCGGGACGTGCCGCGCCTGCCGGATGGGCGCGACCTATCTCTGCTACGCGCTCAAGATCATCGGCGTGGAGCTGCCGGGCGGCATGCGCGAGTACTGCACCGCCCCGGCCGCGCGGCTGCTGAAGGTGCCGGCGACGCTCGCCGACGACCACGCGGCGATGATCGAGCCGCTCGCGGTCGCGTGCCACGATGTGGCGCGCGCCCAGGTCAAGCCGGGCGACAGCGTCCTCGTCTTCGGCGGCGGGCCGATCGGCGCGCTCATCGCCCTCGTGGCCCGCCGGCGCGGCGCGCGGGTCGCCGTGGCGGAGGTGAACCCGTTCAGGATCGACATCCTCGAGGCGTACGGCCTCGAGACGGTCGGCCCCGACATTGACGTCCTGCGCTTCACGCGCGACTGGACCGGCGGGGTCGGCGTGGACGTGGCGTTCGAGGTCACGGGCAACCCGGCCGCCGCGCGCCTCGTCACCGACGTCGTGCGCGTCTGGGGCACGGTCAGCATCGTCGCGATCCACGCCGAGCCGATCCCCGTGAACCTCTACCAGATGTTCGCGCGCGAGCTCCACATGCACGGCAGCCGGCTCTACGCCCGTGCGGACTGGGAGGAGGCGATCCGCCTCGCCGCCTCGGGCGCGGTCGCCGTCGCCCCGCTCGTGAGCACGAAGATCCGCCTCGAGGACCTGCAGCGCGGGATGGAGCAGGCGCTCGCGGGCGGACCCGTGATGAAGGTGCTCGTCGACCTCACCGCCTGAGCCGTGCCGACTGCGGGCGTGACCTGGGCGCTGGGCGCCCTGATCGTCACCGGCGCGAGCTTCGTCATGGGGCTCGCCGGCTTCGGGATCGCGCTCGTCTCCCTCGCGTTCCTCCCCTACGTCATGTCGCCCGTGGACGCCATCGTCCTCATGACCCTCTACGCAGCCGTCTTCGCGCTCGCGATCTTCGTCCCGGTGCGCCGCGACTTCACGGCCGTGCGCGTCGGCGACCTCGTGCTCGGCACGGTCGCGGGCACGCCGCTCGGCGTCTGGGTGCTCGCGAGCGTGTCCGGCGGCGTGCTCAACCGGCTGATCGGCGGGATGCTCGTGGTCGCCGTCCTCCTCGAGTGGCGCGGCCTCTTCCCGGAGAGGCTCGAGGGCCGCCGCTGGGGGCTCGGCGCCGGCATCCTCGCCGGGGTGATCGGCGGCGCGGTCGGCACGCCGGGCCCGCCCGTCGTCCTCTACGCGACGACGCAGGGCTGGAGCCCGCGGGCGATCAAGGCGAACCTCCAGGCCTTCTTCGTCGTGAATCAGGCGGTGATCCTCGCCGGCTACTGGTGGGCGGGACTTCTCACGCGCGAGGTCTGGCGCCTCGCGGCCGTCTACGCGGTGCCGGCCCTCGTCGGCGTGGGGGCGGGGATGGCGCTCTTCGACCGGATCGATCCGGTGGGCTTCCGGCGGGTCGTCTTCGCGCTGATCTTCGTCTCGGGCGCGGTGCTGCTCGTACGCGGCTAGAGCACGATCGCCCGGAGCGCGCGTCCGAGGCCACGTCCGCGACCGTTCGTCTCCGAGTCGGCGCAGTGGCAGACGATCTCGTGGACCGACCACTCCTTCGGCGCCGGGCGCCACTTCACCGCCTCGGCGGGCACCGTGGCAAGCGCCGCGCGCAGGCGCGCCGGGCCCGCGGCATACTGCTCGATGAGCGTCTGCCGCTCCGCGTGCGGGAGGGTCACCGTCCGTGCGCCTCCAGTTTGCGGCGCAGCACCTTCGCCAGCGACTCCGGGGCGAAGCCGAGCTGCAGCAGCGCCTGCCCCTCGTCGAAGTACTCGCGGTAGGCGGCGATCCGGCCGCCGGCCAGCTCGAAGACGCTCATGCCGCGGAAGCGGACCCGGCGCCCCGCGCTCCGGGGCACCGCGTCGGTGACGACATAGGCGAAGCTCCATTCGGCCGCCGCGCCCCGGCCGTCCTCGACGACGGTCTCGAACGTCCACGCGTACTCGCGGCCCTCACGGAACATGCGCTCGAACATCGCACGGAGCGCGGCGTGGCCCGCGTGGGGGCCGAAGAAGGTGTCCACGTAGGTCCCGTCGGGCGCGAAGCACGCGACGAGCGCGTCCACGTCCCGCCGGTTGAACGCCTTCTCGAAATCGCGCACGACGCTCATCCTCCCGCTCCCCTCGTCGTGAGCCAGGGCATCTCGGTCCGCTGCCGGCCCTCGAAGACGGCGACGGTGCGCTCGTAGGAGAGGGTCAGCGCGATCTCGTCCTGGCCGGTCAGCAGCATCTGCTTGCGGAACGGGTCGATCTCGAACCGGTAGGTCACGCCGTCGGGGCCGGTGACCGTCTGGGCGCCGAGGTCCGCGGCGATCGTCGCGCCCGCGCGCTCGTGGAGCTGGCGCCTCAGGTTGGCGACGGTCTCCGCGGGCAGGATCACCGGCAGCAGCCCGTTCTTGAAGCAGTTCTGGTGGAAGATGTCGCCGAGGCTCGGCGCGATCACCGCGCGGACGCCGCACGCCTCGAGCGCCCAGACGGCCATCTCGCGCGAGGAGCCGCAACCGAAGTTCTCCGCCGTCACGAGGATCTTCGCGTCCCGGTAGGGCGGCTGGTTCAGCACGAAGTCGGGCTTCTCGGAGCCGTCGGCGTTGAAGCGCACGTCGTGGAAGAGGAAGCGCTCGTAGCCCGGCGCGCCCCTCCCCTTCCGGAGGAAGCGCGCGGGAATGATGCGGTCGGTGTCGACGTTCGGGAGGTCGATCGGCGCGGCGACGGCGCGGACGCGCGTGAAGGGCTGCATCTCAGCTCCGCAGCGTCCTGACGTCGGTGAGGCGGCCCGTCACCGCCGCCGCCGCGGCCATCGCGGGCGACATGAGGTGGGTGCGCGCGCCCTTGCCCTGGCGCCCCTCGAAGTTCCGGTTGGAGGTCGAGGCCACGCGCTCGCCCTCGCGCGCGGTCTCGCCGTTCATGCCCACGCACATCGAGCAGCCCGCCTCGCGCCACTCGAAGCCGGCCTCGACGAAGACGCGATCGAGCCCTTCCGCCTCGGCCGCGCGCTTGACGAGCCCCGAGCCCGGCACGACCCACGCCGGCACGACCGCGCGCCGCCCCTTCACGACGCGCGCCGCCGCGCGCAGGTCCTCGAGCCGGCCGTTCGTGCAGGAGCCGATAAACACGCGGTCCACCTTCACGTCGGTGAGCGGCGCGCCCGGGACGAGCCCCATGTACGCGAGCGCGCGCGCCAGGCTCTCGCGGCGCGGGGCGTCGGCGGCGCCGGCCGGATCGGGCACGCGCCCGGTGATCGGCAGCGCGTCCTGCGGGCTCGTCCCCCACGTGACGGTCGGCGCGATCTCCCTCGCGGCGAGCTCCACCTCGCGGTCGAACACGGCGCCCGGCTCGCTCGGCACCGTCTTCCAGTAGGCGAGCGCCTTCGTCCAGGCGTCGCCCCTGGGCGCGAAGGGCCGGCGGTCGAGGTAGTCGAACGTCGTCTCGTCGGGCGCCACCATGCCGGCGCGCGCGCCCGCCTCGATCGACATGTTGCAGACCGTCATGCGCTCGTCCATGGACATGGCGCGGATCGTCGAGCCCGCGTACTCGATGGCGTGCCCCACGCCGCCGCCGGCGCCGATCTTCGCGATGATCGCCAGAATCACGTCCTTGGCGGTGACGCCGAGCTCGAGCGGCCCGTTCACGGTGACGCGCATGACCCTCGGCTTCTTCTGCCAGAGCGTCTGCGTGGCCATCACGTGCTCGACCTCGGTCGAGCCGATCCCGAACGCGAGCGCTCCGAAGGCGCCGTGCGTCGCCGTGTGGGAGTCGCCGCAGACGATCGTGATGCCGGGCAGCGTCAGCCCCTGCTCCGGCCCGATGATGTGCACGATCCCGCGGCGCGCGTCGCCCACGCCGAAGTAGGCGATCCCCTGCTGCGCCGTCTGCCGGCCGAGCGCCTCGACCATGTCGCGGATCTCGGGGTCGGTCGCGACCTCGCCCGACGTGAGGACGTAGTGGTCCGCCGTCGCGAAGGAGAGGTCCGGCCGCCGGACGCGCCGCCCCGTCTTCGCGAGCCGCGCGAAGGCACTCGTCGAGCCCTCGTGCAGGAGGTGGCGGTCGACGTAGAGGAGGACGTGCCCGCCCGGCCCCTCCGCCACGACGTGGCGGGACCAGATCTTCTCGAACATCGTGCGGGGCGTGGCCATCAGCCTCTCCCGGAAGAGTATCAATAAGTCGACAGTTGCGCCGCTAGTCAGCGGATAGTACATCCTTATCTGGTCTGCCGACTACAATGAAGCCGGCGGGGGAGGCTGAGGGACATGAGCTCATCATGGCGAGACCGGATAACGGATCCGATTGAGCGCAAAGTTTTTGAAGCGCTGGCTGACCCGCAATGGGATTTTAGGACGCTCCCTGGTCTCTCGAAGGCCACGGGGATTGCCGAATCGACTGTGAAGGACATAGTGGAACGCTACCCCGAATTCATTCGACGGTCGCCAGTGCCGGATTCGGAAGGCAGGGCCTTGTACACGCTTGTCTCAAAAGGAAGCAGTCTTCGGGAGTGGTACCGTACCACTCGAGCGTTCATCACGAAGAGCACCTAGGAGTCGGCTCAGAATGGCCACGTCGGATGGCTTCTGGCTTGGTGTATTAGGAGGCCTTTTCGCTGAAGTCTTCAGTTTATCCAAGCTGCGCTATCTACCTCGAGACGCTCGACCGCTTTGGATGCTCTCCGTATGGTACTGGGCCATCACCCTAGCAATGATCCTGTCCGGTGGCGCATTGGTGGCGATTTACCTCGGCTCAGGCGTCACAATGACTCCGTTGTTGGCCGTCAACATCGGCGCCTCCGCCCCCCTAATCCTGCAGTCGCTAGTGTCCCAGGCGCCGCCGATTGCCCCGGGCCGAGTCAACTGAGAGTAGTCCACGATCGAGCAAGCATCGACCCTGTTTAGCTGGGTCTGACCTCCGGCAGACCCAGCCTGCCCTATGAGCCGTCGTCCGCCGATCAGGCGCGCGCGAGCGCCGCTTTCAGCTTGGCCGGCGTGAGCGGCACGCTCCGCAGCCGCGCGCCGGTCGCGTCGAAGATCGCGTTCGCCAGGGCCGCGGGCACCGGCGTGCACGACGCCTCGCCGGCGCCGGTGGGCGGGTCGTCCGGACGCTCGACGAGCTCGATCTCGAGCGCCGGCACGTCGGGGAACGTGAGGATCGGGTAGCGTGCCCAGTCCACGCTGGTCACCCGGAGCCGGTCGAACGTGACTTCCTCGAACAGCGTGCGGCTGAGCGTCTGGAGGATGCAGCCCTCGATCTGGCTCCGCACGCAGTCGGGGTTGATCATCAGGCCGCAGTCGTGCGCGCACACGATGCGCGTGACGCGCACCCGGCCCGTCGCCGGCTCCACCGCCACCTCCATGCCGATCGCCACGTGGTTCTCGGCGTGCTTGTAATGGACGTAGGCGACGCCGCGGCCCGTGAGGACGCGCGCGCCCGCATCCACGCGGCGCGGTGACGGCCGCGCGGTCCAGGCCATGCGCGCCCCGACGCGCTTGAGGACTTCGACGCCACGCGGACGCGCGAGATGCGTCAGGCGGAACGCGAGCGCGTCCTGCCCGGACGCCGCGGCCAGCTCGTCGACGAACGACTCGACGGCGAAGCTGTTGGCGGGCTTCCCGGGCGCCCGGACGTTCGACGGCCGAAGCGGCGCGTCACGGAGCCAGTGCACGACGCCGCGGACGTTCGGGAAGTCGTACGGCGGATCGATGTTCTGGAAGATCAGCCCCGCCGACAGCCCGAGCGGCTGCTCGATGCCAGCCGCCTGCGGGGCCAGCAGCGGGATGTTGGGAAGGCCCGCCGTGGCGAGCGGCAGCCACGCATCCGTCTGCCACGCGACCACCTCGCCCTGCGCGTCGAGCGCGCCGCGGATATCGAGGAGCTGCGGCGGGCCCTTCGGGTCCCAGCCGTGCTCGTCCTCCCGGCTCCACTGCACGCGGACGGGGCGGCCGAGGGTCTTGGAGAGCAGCGCGGCGTCGCACGCGGCGTCGTCGTGGCCGTTCATCCCGTAGCAGCCCGCGCCGTCGAGATAGATCAGGCGCACCCGGTCGCGCGGCAGCCCCAGGATGCGCGCGTACGCGCCCTGGAACCGGTGCGTCGCCTGGGACGCGGTCCAGATGGTCGCGCGATCCGGCTTCACGTCGGCGACCGCGCACGACGGCCCCATCGAGCCGTGCGTCTGCATCGGCCACTCGTACGTCGCGGCGAGCGCGCGCCGCCCGCGGCCGAACCCCTCGCCGGCGTCCCCCCGGTTGACCGTGGTCTCCTCGCGCACGAAGGGCCCGCGTCGCAGCTCGTCGAAGAGCGCCGCCTGCGCGGGGAGCGTCGGCGTGGTCGACCACGTGGCCTTGAGCCGGCGCGCCGCGCGGACCGCGCTCCACTCCGACTCGGCGACGACGGCCAGGAAGCTCTCGATCCGCACCACGCGCGCGCCGGGGATCGACGCGATCGACCCCTCGTCCACGGTCTCGAGCGTGGCGCGCACGGCCGGGGGCCGGACGACCCGCGCGTGGAGCATCCCCGGCAGCGTCAGGTCGTGCACGTAGCGATGGCGGCCCGTGACCTTTGCGGGAACGTCGGGGCGCGGGAGCGGCTTGCCGACGAAGCGGTACTCCGCCGGCTTCTTGATCGGCGCCTTCGCGTCGACCTTCAGCTCGAAGCGCTGCCCGCCGACGAGGTCGGCGTAGCCGACGCCCGGGCCGCCCGCCCGCGGGCGCACGACTCCGTCGACCACCTCCAGCGCCTCGACGGGATGCCCGAGCCGCTCGGACGCCCGTCGCACGAGCGCCTGGCGGGCGGTCGCGGCGGCCCGCCGGATCTCGACGCCGCCGCGCGTGATCCCCTGGCTGCCGGCTGTCGATCCCTGGTCGGGCGTGAGCGCGGTGTCGCCCTCGATCAGCTCGATCGCGTCGACCGGCACGTCGAGCTCCTCGGCCGCCATCTGCCGCCAGGCGATGCGCGCCCCCGTGCCCAGATCGACCTTGCCCGAGAACACCGTGACGGTGCCGTCGGCGTTCACCGAGAGGAAGGCGTCGACGGCGTCGCTCGCGAGCGGCTTACCCAACAGGCGATCGGCGTCCGGCGCGGCCGCGGCGCCGGCTCGCGGCGCCAGGGGGTCGAGAGCGAGGGAGACGACGAGCGCCCCTCCGGCCTTCAGGAGCTCACGCCGGGAGAGTGCCCCACCCATGCTAGCGCGTTCCCTCACGCGTCTACGCCGTTCGAGGCGCCTTCGACGCGCGCAGGACGGCGCGTACGATGCGGACGTGCGTGCCGCACCGGCAGAGATTTCCGGCCAGCGCGGATTTCACCTGGTCCTCCGTCGGACGGGGCCGGCGGTCGAGCAGCGCCTTGGCGGCCATCACCATGCCGCCGATGCAGTACCCGCACTGCGCCGCCTGCTCGTCGATGAACGCGGCCTGCAGCGGATGGGGTCGCGCCGGCGAGCCGAGCCCCTCGAGCGTTGACCGGCTGCGCCGCGATCGCCTTCACGGGTATCACGCAAGATCGCGTCGCGCGGCCGCCGACGAGGACCGTGCACGCGCCGCACTGCCCGAGGCCGCAGCCGAACTTCGCCGCGTGCAGGCCGAGGTCGTTCCGGAGCACGTAGAGCAGCGGCGTGTCCGGATCGGCCTCGACGGTCGCGCGGCGGCCGTTGACGGTGAGCGCGAATTTCGCCATCGGGGTGCCCTGACGGCTGAAGTATACGACGCGGTCGAAGCGGAGCACCCCTCGACATGCGGGGGCGTTGCCTTTATCCTTCCAGCCAACTCCTCACACCCGAAAGGAACGAGCGATGAGCGTCAAGCGCCACGGCGTCGGGCCCCGGCTCTCTCAGGCGGTCGTCCACGACAACACCGTCTATCTCGCCGGCATGGTGGCCGGCGACCCCTCCGCGGACGCGAGAGGCCAGACCGAGCAGATCTTGAAGAAGATCGACGAGACCCTCGCGGCGGTCGGGAGCGGGAAGTCGAAGCTCCTCTCCGCCACGGTGTACGTCGCCAACATGGGCATCTACAGCGACATGAACGCCGCGTGGGACGCCTGGGTGGACAGGGCCAACACGCCGGCGCGGGCTACGGTCGAGGCGCGCCTCGCGTCGCCGAAATATCTGGTCGAGATCATGTGCGTCGCGGCCCTCTAGCGGCCGGCCCAAGGAGATCGCCATGCGTGAAGCCGTCATCGTCGCCAGCTCCCGCACGCCGCTGGCCAAGTCGTTCCGCGGCTCGTTCAACCTGACGCGGCCCGACGACCTCGCGGCCCACTGCATCAAGGACGTCCTCGGCAAGGTGCCGCAGCTCGACTCGAAGGAGGTCGAGGACGTGATCCTCGGCTGCGGGCAGCCGCACGGCACCCAGGGCCACAACATCGCGCGGGTCGCCGCGGTGCGCTCGGGCCTGCCCGTGACGGTCGGCGGCCTCACGCTGAATCGCTTCTGCTCCTCGGGGCTCCAGGCGATCGCGATCGCCGCGAACTACGTCCTGAACGACGGCGCCGACGTCATGTTCGGCGGCGGCGTCGAGTCCATCACGATGATGCAGCGGGACACGAGCCCGAACCCGTGGGTGAAGGAGCACATCCCCGGGATCTACATGGTCATGGGCGACACGGCCGAGGTCGTCGCCAAGCGCTACAAGGTCGGCCGCGAGGCCCAGGACCGCTACGCGCTCCTCTCCCAGCAGCGCACGGCGCGCGCGCAGCAGGAGGGCTTTTTCAAGGAAGAGCTGGCGCCGGTGCACGTGACACGCGGCATCCTCGACAAGAAGACGGGCGAGGTCGCCGGCCAGGAGCCGTACTACGTCGAGAAGGACGAGTGCAATCGCGCCGACACGACGCTCGAGGGCCTCATGGCGCTGCCGCCGCACTTCGACAAGGAGAGCGGCCAGGGGACGGTGACGGCCGGCAATTCCTCGCAGCTCTCCGACGGCGCCTCGGCCACGCTCGTCATGTCGATGGACCGCGCGAAGGCGCTCGGCATCAGGCCGAAGCTCGTCTTCCGCGGCTTCGCCGTCGCCGGCTGCGAGCCCGACGAGATGGGCATCGGCCCGGTCTTCGCGGTGCCGAAGCTCCTCGGGCGCCACGGCCTCAAGGTCTCGGACATCGACGTGTGGGAGCTGAACGAGGCGTTCGCGTCGCAGGTGGTCTACTGTCGCGACCGGCTCGGCCTCGACCCCGAGAAGCTCAACCGGAACGGCGGCTCGATCTCGATCGGCCATCCGTTCGGCATGACCGGCTCGCGCATGGTCGGCACGCTCGCCAACGAGATGCTGCGGAGCAAGGCGCGCTACGGAGTCGTGACCATGTGCGTCGGCGGCGGCCAGGGGGCGGCCGGGCTCTTCGAGGCCTGCAACTGAAGGCCTCCGCCGGGCGACGCACGCCGACGACGAAGACCGCGACGCTCGCGAGGGCCGTCGAATTCCTCGCGGAGGGCGCCTGGCAGCAGGCCCACGAGATCGTGCAGAAGGAGAAGTCGCCGCTCGCCGCGTGGCTGCACGGCATCGTGCACACGCTCGAGGGCGACCTCGACAACGCGCGCCACTGGTACCGGAAGGCGGACCGCGACTTCCCCGGCCGTGACGCCGTCCGGCAGGAGATCGCCGCCGCGCGGACGGCGGTGGCGGCCGACTAGGCCGTCGCGCGGACACGGCGGGGGCATGCGGCGGCGCCCGACGCGCCCGCTCAGCCGGCCCGCTTCGCGACGAGCTCCCACGCGGACTCGGCGAGCGGCCGGGCGCGCGCGCCGCGCTCGCGCGCGTTCGGGTCGTTGGCGGTGCCGGCGACGACGCGCCCCATGATCCCCTGCGCGATCGCGGCCAGCCGGAACATCGCGAAGGCCAGGCACCACTCCCACTCCGGGATCCCCGCGCGGCCCGTCCGCCGGCAGTAGGCGGCGACGTACGCCTGCTCGGTCGGAAGCCCCAGGTCCTCGAGATTCTTGTCCGCGAGCCCCTCCCACTCGCGCGTGAAACGGTACGGCAGGCAGTTGTACGCGAGGTCGCCGAGCGGGTGACCGAGCGTCGAGAGCTCCCAGTCGAGCACCGCCGCGACGCGCGGCTCGGTCGGATGGATGATGACGTTGCCCAGCCGGAAGTCGCCGTGGACGAGCGTCGTTTCGTCGCCGGGCGGGAGGTTCGCGGGCAGCCACGCGATCAGCCGCTCCATCGCCTCGATCTTCTCCGTCTCGGACGCGCGGTACTGCTGGGTCCAGCGGTGGATCTGGCGCGCGAAGTAGTTCCCCGGCCGCCCGAAGTCCGTGAGCCCGAGCTGTCGCCAGTCTACGGTATGCAGCCGGGCCAGCGTCTCGCCCAGCGAATCGTAGATCGCGGTGCGCTCGCGCGGCGTGAGATCGGGGACCGCCGGGTCGGTGATGACGCGCCCGTGGACACAGTCCATGAGGTAGAACGCGGTGCCGATGACCGCGTCGTCCTCGCAGAGGACGTGGGTGCGTGGCACGGGGAAGCCGGTCGTGCTGAGCGCCGTGATCACGCGGTACTCGCGGTCCACCGCGTGCGCGGAGGGCAAGAGCTTGCCCGGGGGCTTGCGGCGCAGGACGTACTCCTTGCCGCCGGCCGTCAGGTAGTACGTCGGATTCGACTGGCCGCCGCGGAACTGCCGCACGGCGAGCGGGCCCGCGAAGCCCGGCACGCGCTCGCGCAGGAAGCGCTCGAGCGCGCCGACGTCGAAGCGGTGCTGCTCGCGGACCTCCCCAGTGGTCGAGATCATCCGGTCCGTCCTCCCGCGCGCGCCAGTATAATCCGACTTCCGGGGGACGGCACATGACGAGCGGCGGCCCGACGGGACCGTGGACGCACGGGTTCGTGAGCGTGGACGGGGTGCGCCTGCACTACGTCCGCCAGGGCGCGGGCTCGCCGGTGCTCCTGCTGCACGGCTGGCCGGGCTTCTGGTACGAGTGGGCGCCGGTCATCCCGCCGCTCGCCGCGCACCACGACGTGATCGTGCCCGACCTCCGGGGCTTCGCCTACTCCGACAAGCCCGACGTCCCGCCCGAGCAGGGCTACGCGCGCGACGTCGTTGCCCGCGAGATCGGCGGCTTCGCGCGGGCGCTCGGGCTCTCGCGCGTCGCCGTCGTCGCCCACGACATCGGCGCGACCGTCGCCCAGCCGCTCGCGCGGCTCTTCCCCGAGCTCGTGACGCGGCTCGTGCTGTTCGATCCGCCCTACCCCGGGATCGGGCGCCGCTGGCGCGAGCCGGGCCACACGCGCGAGATCTGGTACCAGATCTTCCACACGCAGCCGTGGGCTCACGAGCTGATCGGCGCGAGCCGCGAGGCGACACGGCTCTACCTGCGCCACTTCCTGACGCACTGGTCGGGCAAGAAGGACTGGGTGACCGACGCGGAGCTCGCGCACTGGGTGGACGCGTACTCGCAGCCGGGCGCGCTGCGCGGCGGCTTCGCGTACTACAAGGCCTTCGAGCGCCTGCGCACGACGCAGGCCGACCTCGAGCCGAAGACCCTCCGCCTCGACGTGCCCACGCTGGTCCTCTGGGGCGACAGCGACGCGATCCTCCCCGTCGCCTGGGCCGACCGGCTCCCCGAGTACTTCTCGAAGCTCACGCTCGAGCGCATCCCCGGCGTCGGCCACTTCATGATGCGCGAGGCGCCCGAGCGCGTCGTGAGCGAGGTCCGCGCGTTCCTGCGGGACGCCGCCTGATCCGCTAGAAGGCGTAGCGAAGGCCGGCGAGGACGTTCAGCGGGGGGCCCGGCGACAGGAAGCGCTGGACCGGCTGCCCGGCCTCGCGCCCGTTGACCGCGAACGTGCCGAAGGTCGCGTAACGCTCGTCGAGGGCGTTGTTGACGCTGACGAACGCCTCGACGGCTCGGAGCCTCAGCGTCGCCCCCACGTTCGTCACCCAGTACGCCGGCATCGGGTCGTGCCGATTCGCCTCGTCGCCCCGCAGGACCTGGGACCCGACGTAGCGGGCATCCAGCGACAGCGCGAGCCAAGGCCACGGCCGGTACACGACGCCAGCGTTCCACCGGTGCCGCGGGACGAGCGCGAGCGAGTCGCCGGGCCGGACGGTCTGGGCGCCCGGGGCGAGCGGCGTCGCCAGCTCGACGCGATCCTGGAACGTGGCGCGCGTGAACGCGTAGTTGACGAACGTCTCGACGCCCTCGAGGGGGCGCACGCGGAGGGCGAGTTCGACGCCCTCACGCCGCGTCCTCCCCACGTTCTGGAAGAACACGCCCGTCGTCCCCGACGGCGCCACGGAGAAGATGTCGTCGCTCACGTCCGTGCGGAAGCCCGCGAGGTCCACGTCGAGCCAGGCGAGGGGCCGCGCCTGCGTGCCCACTTCGTAGCTCCGCGCCGTCACCGCGTTGAGCGGCGGATCGGGCGCCACCCCCACCTGGAGCCCGGGGCACACGGCGCCCGGGCCGGCGCACGTGAGCTCGAGGAACGCCGGGGCGCGGAAGCCCTCGGCGTAGCTCGCGTAGACGCGCAGGCGCGCGCTCGGCGCGAAGGTGACGCCGGCGCGCGGATTGAACCGGTCGTAGCCGTGCACGCCGCCGCTCGCCCCACCGAGCCGGTCGGCGATGTCGTGGCGCAGGCTGTCCCAGCGCCCGGCCACCGTGACGACCAGCGTGGAGCCGGGAACGAGGAGATCGCGGGCCACCGTCAGCGCGTCCTGCGCGTACACGCCGAGCGCGTCCTGCGTGTCGCCGAGGTCCGCGTCGAGCGTGCGGCCTCCCGGCGGCTCCTCGAACGTCCGGCTCCGAACGTCGTGGCGCGCGTACTCGACGCCGCCGACGAGGACGTTGCGCCGGCCCGCGAGCGTGCCGTCGTGGGTCGCCTGGAGCGTGCCGCCCGTGGAGAGCGTCCTGGTCACGAGGCGGCTGTTCGGCGCGATCAGGTTCTTGTTGAACTGCTCGGCGTCGAGCGCGCGGACGAATGCGTTGACGGCGAGCGTCAGCCGCTCGTCGAGCCGGTGCTCGCTGTTCAGCGTCGCCATGTGGAGCTCGGGCGCGAAGAAGTCGGGCGAGAAGTTGTGCCGCGGGTGGCGCCGCGCCTCGCCCTCGGGCAGCGAGCCCGCCTGGCCGATGCGGTTGTTGGCGTACTGGTAGGAGAGCGTCAGGTCCGTGCCGCCGAGGTCCAGCCCCACCTTGGCGAAGGCGCGTGACGTGCGGCCGCCGGTGAAGTCTCGATAGCCGTCGTCGCGCGAGTCGGTGAGCGAGAGCGCCCAATCGAGCGGCCGCGCCGCGCCGCCGAGCCGAAGACGGAGGTCGCGGCGGCCGAAGCTCCCGACCGCGGCCTCGGGGACGATCTCGCGCGTCTCCCGGCCCCGCCGCGTGACCAGGTTGATCGCGCCGCCGAGCGTGTTGCGCCCGAAGAGGACGGACGGGCCGCGGATCACCTCGATGCGCTCGACGTCCTCGAGCGGGATCAGGTCGAAGTTCACCTCCTCCACCGTCGGCTCGTTGAGCCGCACGCCGTCGAGGAAGACGCTGAAGCCCTGCGGCAGGCCCGTCACCGACGACACGCCGAACCCGCGCAGCGAGAGGTTCGGCTGGAAGCGGCTGCCCTGCTCGTTCTGGAGGGTGACGCCGGGAAGGCGCTCGAGGACGTCGGGCAGCGCCGAGGGACGCGCGCCCCGGATCTCCTCCTCGCCGAGCCGGTCGACGCGGCCCGGCGTCGTCAGGTCGAGGAGCGACCCGGCGGGCGCCGGCGCGGTCACGCGCACTTCGGGCAGGCGCGCCGCCGGCGCGGGCTCCTGGGCCGCCGCGGCGGGAACGAGCAGGAGCAGGACGGCCAGCGTGGGGACGGGACGGGCGCGCATGGGCGCGCCATCGTACCACCCCGAATGGAGCCGACGGGACTAGGCGCTCAGCGCGGCAGGCGCGGGGGCTCGGCGCAGACGCGCTCGATCTCGTCCACGGTCTTCGGCGTGCCCGCGGTGAGCACCTCCGAGCCGTCCTCGGTGACGAGCACGTCGTCCTCGATGCGGACGCCGATCCCGCGAAATTCCCCCGGGATCGGGTGGAGGACCTTCTCGGCCTTCGCCTTCTCCTCCTCCTCGAGCCGCTTCGCCGCCGCCATGCCGAGGCGGAGGCGCCGCTCCCACATCTCGTCCTCGCTGTACTCGCGGAGGTGGAAGGTCGCGGTCTCGCGCTCGAGATCGAAGTAGAGGCCGGGCTCGACGGTGAAGACCATGCCAGGCTCGAGCACGCGCGACTTGCCGTCGATCCGGTAGTCGCCGACGTCGTGGACGTCCATGCCGAGCCAGTGGCCGGTGCCGTGCATGTAGAACTCGCGGTAGTGGTGCATCGCGAGCGTGTCCTCGAGCCCGCGCGGCACGAGCCCGAGCCCGACGAGCCCCTCTGCCAGCACGCGGCGCGCCGCCTCGTGCACCGCCTCGTAGCGGGCGCCGGGCCGCGCCGCGGCGATGCCCGCGAGCTGCGCCTTCAGCACGAGCCCGTAGATCGCCCGCTGCGGGGGCGTGAAGCGGCCGTTGACGGGGAACGTGCGCGTGATGTCGGCGGAGTGGTAGCCGTACTCGCAGCCGGCGTCGATCAGCAGCAGGTCGCCGTCCTCCAGGCGCCGCGTGTTCTCGGTGTAGTGGAGGACGCAGGCGTTCGGGCCGGACGCGACGATGGACGGGTAACCGTTGCGCGGCGAGCCGCTCGCGCGGAAGACGAACTCGAGCGCCGCCTGTACCTGGTACTCGTAGAGGCCGGGGCGCGCGTAGCGCATCGCCTCGATGTGCGCGTCGCGGCTGATCGCGCACGCGCGCCGGTGCCGCGCGAGCTCGGCGGGCGAGCGGCGCAGGCGCATCTCGTGGAGGATCGGCCCCGGGTCCTCGAGCGCGACCGGTGCCTGCAGGCCGCGCGCGCGGGCCGCCCGCAGCTCGACGACGAGCCGCGTGATCCGCCCGTCGAACGCCGCGTTGCCGAGGCGGTAGAAGAGCGTCGAGCGGCCGATCAGGTAGTCGCGGAGCTTCTCGTCGAGGGCCTCGATCGGGTACGCCGCGTCGGCGCCGTAGGTCGCGACCGCGCCCTCGACGCCCGCGCGCCGGCCGTTCCAGGTCTCCATCTCGCGGTCGCGCGGGCGCACGAAGAGGACGTAGCGCTCCTTGGCGTGCGCCGGATTGATGACCGCGACGGCGTCGGGCTCGTCGAAGCCCGTGAGGAAGAAGAAATCGGAGCTCTGGCGGAACTCGTAGTTGACGTCGCCGTTGCGCCGGACCTCCTGCGCGCCGGGCACGACCGCGATCGCGTCGCCGAGCGCGGCGGCGAAGCGCAGCCGGCGGTCCGCGAACGGCTCGAGGTCGCGTGTCGCCATACGCGTCCTAGGGTATCATGCGGGTCGCGATGATCGGCGCCAGCCACCCGCGCCTCGGCGGCGAGCGACTCGCGGCCGGCCGCGGCCGATTCGTCGGCGACGTCCGGCCGCCGGGCACGCTCGAGGCGGCCGTCCTCCGGTCGCCGCACGCGCACGCGCGCATCGTCGGGATCGACGCCGCCCGCGCGCTGCGGCTTCCCGGCGTGCGCGCGGTCCTCACGGCCGCCGACGTGCCCGCGGACGCCGTCATCCCGAACCGCGTCCCCGCGCCCGACGGCACGGCGCGCTACCTCCAGCCCGCGATCGCGCGCGGCGTCGCGCGCTACGTCGGCGAGCCCGTGGCCCTCGTCGTCGCCGACGACCGCTACGTCGCCGCCGACGCGCTCGAGCTGATCCGCGTGGACTACGCGCCCCTCCCGGCGTGCGCGAGCGTCGCCGCCGCGCTCGCGCCCGACGCGCCGCGGCTCTTCCCCGGGACCGACGGAAACAACGTCGCGACGATCCGGATGCGCGTCGGTGACGCCGGCGCGGCCCTCGCCGGCGCGCACCTCGTCGTGCGCGAGCGCTTCCGCCACTCGCGGCAGACGGCGGCCGCCCTCGAGACGCGCGGGCTCGTCGCCGTGCCGCCCGACCCGCGGGGCGGCGAGCTGCACCTCATCGGCTCGACCAAGTGCATCCACATCAACCGCGGGATCCTCGCGCCGATCTTCGGGATTCCGCCCGGCGCGCTCCGCCTCACCGAGGTGGACGTGGGCGGCGGCTTCGGCGTCCGCGGCGAGCTCTACCCGGAGGACATCCTGGTCCCGCTCGCCGCGCTGAAGCTCGGCCGTCCCGTGCGCTTCATCGAGGACCGCCGCGAGAACCTCGTCGCGGCGAACCACGCGCGCGAGACCGAGTACGACCTCGAGATCGGGCTCGACGCCGCGGGGCGCATCGTCGGCATGCGCGCCGTGATCCACGCCGACATCGGCGCGTACGTGCGGACGGCGGCGCTCGTGCCCGCCGAGTTCGGTGCGGCGCTCCTGCCGGGGCCGTACCGCGTGCCCGCCTACGCGTGCGACCTCTGGAGCGTCGTGACGAACAAGACGCCCGTCGGCACGCTCCGCTCGCCCGGCCGCCCGGAGTGCAACTTCGCGCGTGAGCGGCTGCTCGACGTCGCGGCCGCGCGACTCCGGCTCGACCCGGCCGAGCTGCGGCGGCGCAACCTGATCCGTCCCGACGAGATGCCCTACGACACGGGCACGACCTCGTTCGGCGCCACGACCGTCTACGACTCGGGCGATTTCCCGGCGCTCTTCGAGGAGCTGCTGCGCCGGCTCGACTACGCCCGGGCGCGCGACGAGCAGCGGGCGCTCGCGCCGCGGGGCGTGCGCCGCGGCATCGGCCTGGCCGCCTACGTCGAGAAGACGGGGCTCGGCCCGTTCGAGACGGCGCACGTCGAGGCGAAGGCGGACGCCACCTTCACGGTGGACACGGGCGCCTCATCCATGGGACCGGGGCTCGAGACCGCGCTCGCGCAGATCCTCGGGGACGCGCTCGGGCTCCCGGCCGACCGCTTCGTCGTGCGCCATCCGGACACGGCGGCCATCGAGAGCGGCGTCGGCACCTACGGCTCGCGCGGCACCGTGATGGCGGGCAACGCCGTACACCTCGCCGCCGCGAAGCTCGTCGAGGAGGCGAAGACGCGCGCCGCCGCGCTGCTCGGCGGGCCCGCCGACGCCGTCGAGTACGCGCGGGGCCGGCTGCGCGCGAACGGCAAGAGCGTCACGCTCGACGAGCTGGCCGCGCGCGGGCGGCTGGCCGCCGGCGCGTCGTTCACCGTCGCCAAGGTCACCTACGCCGGCTGCGCCGTCGGGGTCGTGCTCGACGTGGACGAGGCGACGGGGCGCGTGCACCTGCGCCGCGTGGTCGTCGGCGCCGACGTGGGCCGCGCCGTGAACCCGGCGCTGATCGAGGGGCAGCTCGTCGGCGGCGTCGCGTTCGGCATCGGCAACGCGCTGTTGGAGAGCCTCGAGTACGACACGGCGGGCCAGCCGCTCTGCGGCACGCTCCTCGACTACGCACTGCCGCTGGCGGACGACGTCCCGCCGATCGAGTGCTTCTTCCAGGAAATCCCCGCGCGGACCAACCCGCTCGGCCTCCGCGGCCTCGGCGAGTGCGGCAATCCCGGGCTCGGCGCGGCCATCGCCAACGCCGTCTGCGACGCGCTCCGCGAGCACGGCGTCGCGCTCACGGCCCTGCCCCTCACGCCCGCGCGGGTCCTCGCGGCGCTCCGGCGCGCCGCGCCGTAACGGCCGCGCCGCCGGGGGCCGTTGACGGTCGCGCGCCCCCGGGCTAGGCTCTGTCCGTCGACCGGCGGCCCGTCGGCGCCTCCACGACAGGAGACTCACATGCACGTCGGTATGGCCACCGTCTTCCAGAACCCCAAGAAGGCGCGCGCGGACCGCGAGGTCTACTTGAACGAGCTCAGGCTGGCGGACCTCGCCGAGCCCCTCGGCTTCGAGTCCGTGTGGGGCGTCGAGCACCACTTCACCGACTACACCATGTGCCCGGACGTGCTGCAGTTCCTCACCTACATGGCCGGGCGGACGCGGCGGGCGAAGCTCGGCTCGATGGTCGTCGTGCTCCCGTGGCACGACCCGATGCGCGTGGCCGAAGAGGTCTCGATGCTCGACAACATCTCCGACGGGCGGCTCATCCTCGGGCTCGGCCGCGGCGCCGGCCGCGTCGAGTTCGACGGCTTCCGCCTCTCGATGGACGAGTCGCGCGAGCGCTTCGTCGAATCGGCCGAGATGCTGCTGCGCGGCCTCGAGACGGGCGTCTGCGAGTACGAGGGCAAGTTCGTCCGGCAGCCGCGCGCCGCGATCCGGCCGGCGCCGTTCAAGTCGTTCCGCGGGCGCACCTACGCCGCCTCCGTCTCGCCCGAGTCGGTGCCGATCATGGCGAAGCTCGGGGTCGGCATGCTCGTCATCCCGCAGAAGCCGTGGCCCGAGGTCGCCAAGGAGCTCGACGGCTACCGCGCGGCGTACCGGCAGCTGAACGGCGCGGAGGCGCCGCCGCCCGTGTGCGCCGGCTGGACCTTCTGCGACGCGAGCGCCGAGCGCGCCCGCGAGCAGGCGCTGCGCTACATCGGCGGCTACTACCAGACCGTGCTCGACCACTACAAGTTCCAGGACGACCACCTCAAGACGACCAAGGGCTACGAGTACTACGGCAAGATGGCGGACAAGATCCAGCAGTACGGCACCGACAAGGTCATCGAGTACTTCGTGAACCTCCAGGTCTGGGGCACGCCCGAGCAGTGCTACGAGCGGATCCTCGACGTGCGCCGCCGTGTCGGCAACGACACCTTCGTCGGCGTCTTCAGCTACGCCGGCATGGACTACGGCGAGGCCGAGCGGAACATGCGGCTCTTCGCGAAGGACGTCATGCCCGCGCTCCAGAAGCTCGGCGCGGCGCCCGTCCCGACCGCCGCGCCGGAGCCGGCCCCGGCGCTCAACGTCGGCCTCCTCGGGTCCTGACCTCCCCGCGCGCGATGGCGTTCGCCGAGATCGGGTACGAGGTGGCGGACCGCGTCGCGACGGTGACGCTCCAGCGCCCCGAGAAGCTCAACGCGGTCACCGCCACGATGATCGACGAGCTCTGCGCCGCGTTCGACGCGGCCGACGCCGACGACGGCGTGCGCGCGGTGATCGTCACCGGCGCGGGCCGCGCCTTCTGCGCGGGCGCCGACCTCTCCGCCGGCGGCCGGACCTTCGACGCCGCCGCGCGCGGCCGCGCCGAGTCGCCGGAAGCGCACGAGGACGGCGGCGGGCGCGTCGCGCTCCGGATCTTCGACCTGACGAAGCCCGTGATCGCCGCGATCAACGGACCCGCCGTCGGCTTCGGCGTGACGCTGACGCTCCCGATGGACGTGCGGCTCGCCTCGACCGCCGCGCGCCTCGGCTTCGTCTTCGCCCGGCGCGGCGTGGTGCCCGAGGCGTGCTCGACGTGGTTCCTGCCCCGGCTCGTCGGGCCGGCCCGCGCCGCCGAGTGGATCTACACCGGGCGCGTGTTCGACGCCGAGGAGGCGCGCGCGGGCGGCCTCGTGAGCCGCGTCGTGGCGCCGGAGGCGCTGCTCCCGGCCGCGCGCGAGCTCGCGCGCGAGATCGCCGACAACACCTCGGCGGTCGCCGTCGCGCTCGCGCGCCAGATGCTGTGGCGCCTCCTGGGCGCCGACCATCCGATGGACGCGCACCGCCTGGACTCGCAGGCGATGTTCTGGACGGGCCGCTCCGCCGACGCGCGCGAGGGCATCGCCGCGTTCCTCGAGAAGCGCCCGGCCCGCTTCACGGGGAGGCCGAGCAAGGACATGCCGCCCTTCTATCCCTGGTGGCCGCCGCGGCCGTTCAAGTGACGCCGCTCTCGGTCTACCTCCCGTTCAATCGCGACTGCCTGCGCGGCGAGTTCACGCCCGCGAAGGGCGGCGCCGCCCCGGCCGACGCGCGCGGCCGCTGGCTCATCGTCCAGGATCAGAAGCTCGTCGTGGTCGCCGACGGCGACGGCTTCAGCCTGCCGGAGGGCGAGGCGCCGAAGGGCTTCGGCGACGCGCTCGGCCGGCCGCACTGGCTCGGCACGTGGGCGGGCACCGCGTGCTGGGTCGCGGGGCTCTCGAAGGACTCGCCGGTTCCGTCGGGCTTCCAGCGCGAGACGCTCGTGCCGATGCAGGGCACGCGCCTGCCCGACGACCTCCTCTCGCTCGGCGGCATGGCGATGCAGCTCCTCCACTGGGAGGGCACGAGCGCCCACTGCCCGCGCTGCGGCGTGGCCACCGAGCTGCTCCCCGGCGAGTGGGGCAAGCGGTGTCCCACGTGCCGCTACGAGCACTACCCCCACCTCCATCCCGCGGTGATCGTCCTCGTGCGCGACGGCGAGCGCGTCCTCCTCGCGCGCAAGGCGATCTGGGCGCCGGGACGCTACGCCCTCGTCGCGGGGTTCGTGGACAACGGGGAGTCGCTCGAGGGCGCCGTCGCGCGCGAGGTGAAGGAAGAGGTCGGCGTGGACGTGAAGGACATCCGGTACGTCGGGAGCCAGAACTGGCCGTTCCCGAGCCAGCTGATGGTCGGGTTCGTCGCGCAGTACGCGGGCGGCGAGATCACGCTCGACAAGGAAGAGCTCGAGGACGCGCGCTGGTTCCCCCGCGCCGAGCTGCCGACGGGGCCCGCGCGCCACTCGATTGCCGGCTGGATCCTCGCGAACTTCGCTCAGCCCTGACGCGTCGCCTCGTCCCGTCCGCGCGGGAGCACGATGACCGCCAGGCCCACCAGCACGAGCGCCATGCCCGCGAGCCGCAGCGGCCCGAAGCGCTCGCCAAACACAAGCGACGACGCGTAGGCCCCGACGAAGGGAACGATGAGCGCCCAGGGCGCGACGGTCGCGACCGGATACCGGCGCAGGAGGTCGCCCCAGAGCGCGTAGGCGAGGACCGTCGCCACGAGACCGAGGTAGAGCACGGCGCCGAGCCCGACCCACGACGCGTCCGCGAAGGCGCGCGCCAGGTCGCCCGGGCCGTCGAGCAGCGCCGACAGCGCCAGCGACGGGAGCGGCGGCACCAGGCTCGCCCACACCATGAGGCTCAGCATCGCGGGGCGCTCGATCCGCTTCAGCAGCACGTTGCCGACCCCCCAGCTCACGGCGGAGACCAGCGTGAGGCCGAAGCCGATGGCGCTCTGATCGGCCCCCACGGTGACGGCGATCAGGACGAGGCCGGCGAACGCCACGGCCATGCCCGCCACCTGCCGGAGCGCCGGCGTCTCGCCGAGCGCGACGGCGGCGAAGAGCACGGTGAAGAAGGCCTGCGTCTGGACGGTCAGCGACGCGAGCCCGGGCGGCATCCCGTGGGCGATGCCGAAGAACTGGAACAGGAACTGCCCGGCGAAGAGCGTCAGACCCAGCGGCACCAGGGCGCGCCACGCGACCGGCGGGCGCGCGAGGAAGAGGGCGGGGACCGACGCGATCAGGAACCGGAGGGCCGTCAGCTCGGGCGGTGAGAAGCTCTGGAGGGCGAGCTTGGTCGCCACGAAGGCGAGGCCCCAGACGACGGCGACGAGCACCGCGAGCGCGACGTCGAACGGGCGCACGGTCGGTCGCGGCGCGCTACCGCCTGAGACGCAGCGCGCCCGGGAGCACCGAGATCGTCACGGGCGCCCGCCCCGCGGCCTCGCCGTCGGCGTGCACGGCGAGCTCGGCGCGGACGGTGACGCTGCGCTCGCGCCGCACCGTGACCTTCGGGTTCCGCACGTGGGTCCCGCGGTACACGGTCGGCAGCCAGCGCACGAGCTCCAGCCGTCCGAGGTTGTCGAGGACGACGAGGTCGAGGACGCCGTCGGCGGGGTCGGCGCCGGGCGCGATCCTCATCCCGCCGCCGTAGCAGGCGCCGTTCGCGACGACGGCCATCGTGAGCCGCCCCGACCACACGGGGCGGCCGTCCGCCTCGATCGCCGCGGGCGCGGGACGGTAGGTGCAGACCGTCGCGAGGACGGCCGCGAGGTACGGGAGCGTGCCGCGCCGGCGCGAGGTCGCCGCGCGCTCGGCGACGACGGCGTCGAACCCGACGCCCGCCGCGCCGAGGAAATACCGCGTGCCGCCGTCGGCGGACGTCGCCACGCCGATATCCACGCGAGTCTCGACACCCGCGAGGGCGCGTTCGAGCGCCGCGCGGGGATCCCGGGCGAGGCCGAAGTTCCGGCACGCGTCGCAGCCGCGCCCCGTGAGGATGGCGCCGAGCGCCGGGCCGTTCCCGGCGTGGACGAGGCCGTTGACCACCTCGTTCAGCGTGCCGTCGCCACCGACCGCGACGACCAGCGGCCAGCCCTCGGCGACCGCCCGTCGCGCGAGCGCCGTCGCGTCGCCCCGCGCCCGCGTCAGCGCGACGCCACATTCAGGCGCGCGCCGGGCGGCCTCCCGCGCGAGATCCCGCCACACGCGCCGCGTCCTGCCGCCGCCGGCTTCGGGATTCACCACGAATAACGCGCGTCGCGCGGGCCCTTCCATTTGGCTGGCGGGAGGATACAATCGGGGGCGCGGCAACGCCAGGGGAGGCCCGACATGGAATTCGAGTACTCGAAGAAGACCAAGATGTACCTGGAGCAGCTCGGCGACTTCATGGGCAAGTACGTCTTGCCGAACGAGCAGGTCTTCCACGACCAGGTCGCGACCGGCCCCACCCGCTGGCAGGTTCCGCCGATCATCGAGGAGCTGAAGGCGAAGGCGCACGAGCGCGGCCTCTGGAACCTCTTCCTGCCCGAGAGCGGGCGCGGCGCGGGGCTCACAAATCTAGAATACGCGCCGCTCTGCGAGGTGATGGGCCGCTCGCCGATCGCGCCCGAGGTCTTCAACTGCTCGGCGCCCGACACCGGCAACATGGAGGTGCTCGAGCGCTACGGCACGCCCGAGCAGAAGAAGCAGTGGCTCGAGCCCCTGCTCGAGGGCAAGATCCGCTCGGCCTTCGCGATGACGGAGCCGAAGGTGGCCTCGTCGGACGCGACGAACATCGAGTCGTCCATCGTCCGCCAGGGCGACGCGTACGTGATCAACGGCCACAAGTGGTGGACCTCGGGCATCGGCGACCCGCGCTGCAAGATCCTCATCTTCATGGGCAAGACCGACCCGAAGAACCCCGACAAGTACAAGCAGCAGTCGATGATCCTGGTGCCGCGCGACACGCCCGGCATCAAGATCCTCCGCATGCTGACGGTCTTCGGCTACGACGACGCGCCCCACGGCCACGGCGAGGTCCTCTTCGAGAACGTGCGCGTGCCCGCGTCGAACATGCTCCTCGGCGAGGGGCGCGGGTTCGAGATCGCGCAGGGCCGGCTCGGGCCCGGGCGCATCCACCACTGCATGCGCCAGATCGGCGTCGCCGAGCGCGCGCTCGAGCTCATGTGCCGTCGCGCGAACGACCGCGTGGCGTTCGGCAAGAAGCTCAGCGAGAACGACATCACGCTCGAGCGCATCGCCCAGTCGCGGATCGAGATCGACCAGGCGCGGCTCCTGGTGCTCCACGCCGCGCACATGATGGACACGGTCGGCAACAAGGCGGCGCGCCAGGCGATCGCCGAGATCAAGGTGGCCGTGCCCAACATGACGCTCCGGGTGGTCGAGCGCGCGATGCAGCTCCACGGCGGCGGCGGCGTGAGCCAGGCGTTCCCGCTCGCGTCCATGTGGGCGCACTCGCGGACGCTCCGCTTCGCCGACGGCCCGGACGAGGTGCACCGGCGCCAGATCGGCCGGCTCGAGCTGCGGAAGCACTTCTAGCGACGAGCGGTGCGAGACAGCTCCATGACGTGCATGTCGTCACCGGCGCCGACGCGGCGGAATCCGAGCCGTTCGTAGAGCCGCGCCGCCGCGGGATTCTCCGCGCCGCTGACCCACTCCTCGACCAGCCGCCGAACGAAGCGCAATCCGGACACCTCGCTCTCGGCGACCAGGGCGTCGAGGCGGTCGGCCGGTGACCCGTCCAGCCGTTCGATCCTAGCGACGCTCACCGAAGTACAGCGTGTGCCCTTGATCATCCTTGATGGCGAACTCTCTCGTTCCCCAGGCGGTCTCGTGCACGTCCTGCACGAGACGGACTCCGTTTCGCCTCAACGCGTCCGCTGTGGCCTCGGCATCCTCCGTCTCGAAATAGAGGTGGAAATGTTCGCCCGCGTCCGCGAACGCGATGGAGGGGTCCCGTTCGTCCGCGAGTTTCAGGTGAAAGACCTGATTCCCCGCCCGGATTCCCGCGTAGAAGTCCTGGTACTGGAACTCGAGCGTCAGTCCGACCTTCGTCGTGTAGAAACGTATTGATTCAGCCAGGTCAGTCGTCCGCAGCTGTGCGATCGCGCCAGAGATCCTCATGGTCCCTCTGCGCCCGTGCACGCCTTCGAGCGGGTCAGCGGGACGCATTGCCGCCCGGGGTCAGATCTTCGAGGCGCGGCCGGCCCAGTACGGCTCGCGCAGGACGCGCTTCAGCAGCTTGCCGGAGGCGTCGCGCGGGAACTCCGCGTGGAAGGACACCTCACGCGGGACCTTGTAGTCGGCCACGTGGCGGCGCGCGAAGCCGACGACCTGCTCGGCGCTGAGCGCGGCGCCGGGGCGCCGCAGCACCGCCGCGTGCACGCGCTCGCCCCAGTCGTCGTCCGGCACCCCGAAGACCGCGACGTCGTCGATGTCGGGGTGGCGGTGGAGCGCGTCCTCGATCTCGGCGGGGTAGATGTTGACGCCGGCCGAGATGATCATGTCGCGCTTGCGGTCGCAGATGTAGACGAAGCCCTCGGCGTCCATGTACGCGACGTCGCCCACCGACGCCCACTCGCCGCGCTGCGCGGCCTGCGTGGCCGCGGCGTCCTTGTAGTAGCCGTCGAACATGCCGGGATAGCGCCGCACGTAGAGCTCGCCCGGCGTCCCCGCCGGCACCGGCCGGCCCTCGTCGTCGAGGATCGCGAGCTCGACGCCGGGCGCGGCGCGGCCGCACGAGCCGGGCTTCCGCAGCACGTCCTCGGGGCGGAGGATCGTGTTGACGCCGAGCTCCGTCGAGCCGTAGAACTCGTAGACGGACGGCCCGAAACAGGCGAGGGCCTCCTCCTTGACGCGCATCGGGCACGGCGCCGCCGCGACGACGAGCGCGCGCATCGAGGAGACGTCGTGGCGGGCGCGCACGGAGACGGGCAGGTCCACGATGCGCTTCACCAGGGTCGGCGCCATGAAGGTGGAGGTGCAGCGGTGGCGCGCGATCGCCCGCAGCGCCTCCTCGGGGTCGAACTTCCGCATCACCACGACCGTGCCGCCGAAGACGAGCGTGTAGGAGGCGAAGCTGCCGGGCGCCGAGTGGTAGAGCGGGCCCGCGACGAGATGCACGTGCGGCCCGGCGAGCCCGAAGGCCTCCATGAAGTCCCGAACCACGGCCGCGTCCACGCCGTGCCGGAGCGCGCCCTTCGGGCGCCCGGTCGTGCCGCCCGTGTAGATCATCGAGCCGCCGAGCCCCTGCGCGGCGTCCTCGGGGAGGGGCCCAGGGTCGCCCCGCGCGATCAGGTCGTCCACGTGCTCGGCCCACGGCCGCCGCTCGCTTCCGACGAGGATCCACGTCTGCGCCTTCGCGGCGGTCGGCCGGACGCGCTCGGCCACGGGGAGGAACTGATCGCCGACGAACACGACACTCGCCTCCGAGTGGTCGAGGATGTACGCGAC
>Ga0209648_10000266_pt1 | contig 38879 bp, 34 predicted proteins | sample GraSoi2013_115cm_FD_185830 | JGI IMG/M metagenome (GOLD analysis project Ga0209648, IMG submission 185830) | Grasslands soil microbial communities from the Angelo Coastal Reserve, California, USA - Sample 9_17_2013_115cm (SPAdes) (version 2) | ecosystem: Environmental > Terrestrial > Soil >...
ACTTCGCGGTCGGCACGAAGGACCAGGATGCCTCGCGCATCTTCTACGAGCCGCTCGCGTCGTTCGACCCCGACGGCAACCTCGTCCCCTTCCTCGCGGCGGAGGTCCCGAGCGTGCAGAACGGCGGCGTCGCGAGGGACGGGCGCTCGGTCACCTGGAGGCTCAAGCGGAACGCCACCTGGCACGACGGCAAGCCGTTCACCGCCGACGACGTCGTCTTCAACTGGGAGTACGTGATCGACCCCGGCACCGCGGCGGTCACCCAGGGCTCCTACACGAACATCGAGCACATCGACAAGCTCGACAGCCATCGGATCAAGATCGTCTTCAAGAAGCCGACGCCGTTCTGGGCCGATCCCTTCTGTGGTGTCCGCGGCGCGATCATCCCGAAGCACCTCTTCCAGGCCTACAAGGGCGACAAGTCGCGCGAGGCGCCCGCCAACCTCAAGCCCGTCGGCACCGGCCCCTACAGGTTCGCGGACTTCAAGCCCGGCGACATCGTGCGAGGCGAGCTCTACGCGGGCTACCACATCCCGAACCGGCCCTTCTTCGACCAGGTCGAGATGAAGGGCGGCGGGGACGCGGCCTCCGCGGCGCGCGCCGTCATCCAGACGGGCGAGTACGACTACGCGTGGAACCTGCAGGTGGAGGACGAGATGCTCAAGCGCCTCGAGCAGGGCGGCAAGGGGCGCGCCGACATCGTGGCCGGCGGCAACATCGAGCACATCCAGTGCAACTTCACCGACCCGTGGACCGAAGTCGACGGCGAGCGCTCGTCCATCAAGACGCGGCACCCCTTCCTCGTCGACCCGGCGGTGCGGCTCGCGCTCAGCCTGCTCGTGGACCGCGGCTCGGTGCAGGAGCAGATCTACGGACGGACGGGCATCGCCACCGCCAATTTCCTGAACTCGCCGTCGCGGTATGCGTCGAAGAACATGACGTGGGAGTTCAACGTGGACCGCGCGAACCAGATCCTCGACGCCGCGGGCTGGAAGCGCGGGGGCGACGGCATCCGGGAGAAGGACGGCAAGAAGCTGAAGCTCGTCTACCAGACGTCGATCAACCCGCTGCGCCAGAAGAACCAGCAGATCGTCAAGCAGGCGGCCGCCAAGGCGGGGATCGACATGGAGCTGAAGTCGGTGACGGCGTCGGTGTACTTCTCGTCGGACGCGGCCAACCCCGACACCTACGGGCACTTCTACACCGACATCCAGATGTACACGACGACGATGACCTCGCCGGACCCCGAGTTCTTCATGAACCAGTTCACCTCCTGGGAGGTCGCGTCCAAGGCGAACAAGTGGCAGGGGCGCAACATCACCCGCTGGCGCAGCGAGGAGTACGACAAGGTCTTCCGCGCGTCCGAGGCCGAGCTCGACCCGGTCAAGCGCGCGGCGCTCTTCGTCAAGCTGAACGACCTCGTGATCCAGAACGTCGTCGTGATCCCGGTCGTGTTCCGGCCGCGGGTGGCCGGCATCTCGAACAAGCTGCGCGACGCGGTCCAGAGCGGCTGGGACTCCGACTTCTGGGCGCTCGCGTACTGGACCAAGCAGGCGTAGCCGCGCCCGCCGCGGCGCGGGCCCCATGTCCAAGTACCTCGTACGCCGGGCGCTGATCTCGATCCCCGTGCTGGTCGGGATCAGCGTCGTCCTCTTCACCGTCCTGGCGTTGGCACCCGGCGATCCGTTCGAGGAGCTCGCGACGAACGCCAACGTCCCGGCGGAGGTACGGGCGAACCTCCGCGCGAAGTTCGGCCTCGACGACCCGCTGCCCCTGCGCTACGCGCGCTGGTTCAGCTCGATGCTCCGCGGCGACTGGGGGTTCTCCTTCGTGAGCCGCGTCGACGTGGACACGCTGATCCTCCAGCGCCTGCCCGTGACCCTCGGCGTCCTCGGCTCGGCGCAGCTCCTGGCGATCCTCATCGCGGTGCCGATCGGGACGTACTCGGCGCTCCGCCCCTACTCGGTCTTCGACCAGGCCGCGACGACCTTCGCGCTCATCGGCTTCTCGCTGCCGACCTTCTTCACGGGCCTCCTGTTCATCCTGCTGTTCAGCATCTATCTCGACTGGCTCCCCTTCATCTTCCGCGCCGACATCGGCGCGACCGGGTGGCGCTGGTACTGGGAGTACGCCCGCCAGTCCCTGATGCCGGTCGCGGTGCTCGGTCTCTTCCAGGCCGCGGCGGTGACGCGCTTCATGCGCGCGGCGGTCCTCGACGTGATCCGGCTCGAGTACGTCAACACGGCGCGCGCGAAGGGGCTCTCGGAGCGCGTCACGCTGGTCAAGCACGTCGTCCGGAACGCGCTGATCCCGGTGGTGACGCTCGTCGCGCTCCAGATCCCGAGCATCTTCGGCGGCGCGATCGTCACCGAGCAGATCTTCCGCGTCCCCGGGATCGGCTCCCTCCTCATCAGCTCGATCCTCGCGAACGACACGCCGGTGATCATGGCGGTCACGTTCGTCTACTCGGCGCTCGTCGTGGTCTCGAACCTCGCCGCCGACCTCCTGTACGGCTGGCTCGACCCGCGGATCTCCTACCGATGACGCCGCGGGCACCTCTGGCAGGCCACCCACGGTCCACGCCGGCCTCGCGGCCCTCGATGCGAATGAATCGCGCCCTGCGGAACGCAGCCGCCACGCATCTCTCTCAGGGCACGTCCCGAGTGCCACCGGCCTCGCGGCCCCCGTTACAATGACGCCGCCGGCGGCCTCCCAGGTCGCGCTCGAGAAGCTCCCGGTCGCCATCGCGGCGCCGCGCACCTCGCTCTGGCGCGAGGCCGCCCGCCGCTTCCGCCGCCACCGTCTCGCGATGGTGGGCGCGGGGGTCCTGCTCGTGATGGTCGCCGGCGTCGGCGCGGGCCCCCTCGCGTGGCGCCTGCCGATCAACGAGATCGACTTCAAGCAGAAGCTCAAGGGGCCGACGTGGAGCCACCCGCTCGGCACCGACGATCTCGGCCAGGACCTCCTCGCGCGGATGCTCTACGGCGGGCGGATCTCGCTCGCGGTCGGCGTCACGGCGATGCTGATCGCGATCTCGATCGGCACCCTGGTCGGCGCCGGCTCCGGGTACGTCGGCGGCGCGGTGGACCACGCGCTCATGCGCGTGACCGACCTGTTCCTCTCGCTGCCGTCGCTCCCGCTGCTGCTGCTGATCGTCTATCTCTTCCGAGACACGCTCAAGAAGACGCTCGGGCCGGAGGCGGGCCTCTTCGTGATGATCGTCGCGGTGATCGGGGGCCTCCGCTGGATGCCCGTCGCGCGACTGGTTCGCGCGCAGTTCCTGTCGCTCCGCGAGAAGGAGTTCGTCGAGGCCGCGCGGAGCCTGGGCGCGCCGCCGCTCCGGCAGGTGGTCCGGCACATCCTGCCGAACGCGATGGGGCCCGTCATCGTCGCGGGCTCGCTCGACGTCGCGGCGGCGATCATCGCGGAGTCCACGCTCTCGTTCCTCGGCCTGGGCTTCCCGCCCGACATCCCCACCTGGGGGCGGCTCCTCTTCGACGCGAAGGACAACCTCGACTTCGCCCCGCACTGGGCGATCTTCCCCGGGACCGCGATCTTCCTCACCGTGCTGGCCATCAACTACATCGGCGACGGATTGCGGGATGCCCTGGACCCACGCAAGGTGTTGGCGCGGTGAGGCGCGTGTGGATGCCCGCTTCGAGCGCCGGCTTGGCCGGCGCACTCGACCGGGGGGAGGTTTCGGAGGGGGGCGCAGCCCCCCGCCGACGAAACTACATCGGCGACGGGCTGCGGGATGCCCTGGACCCACGCAAGGTGCTGGCCCGGTGAATCGCGTGGTGCTGGCCCGGTGACCGACACGGACCTCTGCTTCACGCCCGCGACGGAGCTCGTCGCGCTGATCCGCCGCCGCAAAGTCTCGCCGCTCGAGGTGACGCGCGCGGTCCTGGCGCGGATCGAGAGGGTCAACCCTCCGCTCAACGCCTACTGCACCGTCGCGGCGGAGCAGGCGCTCGAGGCGGCGAGGCGGGCGACGGCGGCGCTCCGGCGTGGCGCCTCGCTCGGCCCGCTCCACGGCGTGCCCGTGTCGATCAAGGACCTCACGTCCACGAAGGGCATCCGCACGACGGAGGGCTCGAAGATCTTCGAGCATCGCGTGCCGGACGAGGACGCGGTCGTCGTGGAGCGCCTGAAGGCGGCCGGCGCGATCGTCCTCGGCAAGACCAACACCCCCGAGTTCGGCGCCGGCGCCAACACCTTCAACGCGGTCTTCGGCCCGACGCGCAACCCGTGGAACCCGGCGCTGACCTGCGGCGGCTCGACGGGCGGCGGCGCCGTCGCCCTCGCCACGGGCATGGGCCAGCTCGCCCAGGGCTCCGACCTCGGCGGCTCGCTGCGGCTCCCGGCGGCCTTCTGCGGCGTCGTGGGCTTTCGCACCTCGCCGGGCCTCGTCCCCGTCTGGCCGGCCCCGCTCGCGTGGGACCCCTGGAGCGTCCAGGGCCCGATGGCCCGCACCGTGGCCGACACCGCGCTGATGCTCGCCGCCATCGCGGGTTCCGACCCGCGCGCGCCGATCTCGTATGCGGTGGACACGCGCGCGTTCACCCGGGCCGTGCGCGCGCCGCGGATCAGGGACGCGCGCGTCGCGTGGGGCGGCGACCTCGGCGTGACGCCGGTGGACCGGGAGGTCCTCGAGGTCTGCCACGGCGCGCTCGACGTCTTCAGGAAGCTCGGCTGCCGCGTCGCCGAAGCGCATCCGGACATGACCGGCGTGAAGGAGGTCGTCCTCGTGAGCCGGGGCGCCAGCATGGTGGCGCGCCACGCCGACAAGCTCGCGAAGTGGCGCGGCGTCATGCAGGAGAACCTCGTGAAGAACATCGAGTGCGGTCTCGAGCTGACGGCGTTCGACATCGGCCGGGCCGAGCGGCTCCGGACCGGGCTCTGGGCCCGCGTGCGCGAGTTCCTGGACGGCCACGATTTCATCGTCACGCCCACCGCGGCGGTGCCACCCTTCCCGGTCGAGACGATCTCCCCGACGGAGATCGACGGGAAGCCGATGGGCAGCTACATCGAGTGGGCGCTCCTGACCTACGCCTTCACGGCCGTGGGCCTTCCCGCGATCTCGATCCCGTGCGGCTTCACGAAGGCGGGGCTGCCGGTCGGGCTCCAGATCGCCGGTCGCTGGCGCGACGAGGCGGGCGTCCTCCGCGCCGCCGCGGCGTTCGAGGCCGCGCGGCCCTGGGCCCACCTCCGGCCCGCGGTCTAGTCGGGCACGCGCTCTGGCGCGTGAGGGAAGCGCGCGCGCACGACCGTTCCCCGCCCGGGCGTCGAGTCGAGCTCGAAGCGGCCTCCCGCCAGCGTCACACGCTCTTCCATCCCGAGGATCCCGAAGCTGCCGTCGAGCGGGGCGCTTCGCCGGGTCTTCGGCGCGTCGAAGCCCACGCCGTCGTCCTCGATCGCCAGCAGGATGTCGCCTCCGTCGAGCGCGAGCTCGACCGTCACGCGCCGCGCCCGCGCGTGGCGGACGACGTTGGCCACCGCCTCCTGGACGACGCGGAAGCACGCCGTCTCGACCTCCGCGGGCACGCCGGTGCGGCCGATCCCGTCCAGGATCTCGGCCGTGAGCCCGGCGCGCTGCGCCTGCTTGTCCACGTACCACCGTACCGCGGGGACCAGCCCGAAATCGTCGAGCAGCGACGGGCGCAGATCGAGCGCCAGGCTCCGCGCCTGCTGCACGAGGTGGTCCACGATGCCGATGCTCTCCTCCAGGAAGGTGCCGTGATCGGCGCCCGTCGGGCGCGCCTTCATGCGCTCGAGGTTCAGCTTGAGGGCGCCGAGCGCCTGGCCCATCTCGTCATGAAGCTCCCGCGCGAGGCGGCGCCGCTCGGTCTCCTGGAGATCGACGAGTTTCCGCGACATCCGACGCAGGTCCGCCTCCGCGCGCTTGCGCTCGCTGATGTCCTGGGTCAGCGCGATGAAGCTCCTGGGACGGCCGCGCGCGTCGCGCACCAGCGAGACGCTGTTCTGGACCCACACGACCGCGCCGTCGGACTTCAGGTAGCGCTTCTCGTGGACGAACCCGGGAATCTCGCCGGCCAGGGTCCGGCGGATGAGCCGCGCGTTCGCCTCCCGATCGTCGGGATGCGTGAGCGACGGGAAGCCGGCGGCGCGGAGCTCGTGCTCCGAGCGGCCGAGGATCTCGCAGTAGGCGCGATTCACCTGGAGCAGGTGCCCCTCCGGCGTCGTGAGCGCCATCCCGATCGCGGCGTCGGCGAAGGCCGTGCGGAATCGCTCCTCGCTCTCCCGGAGGGCGGCGGCGCGCGCCTCGGCCGTCGCCAGGTACGTGACGAGGATCGCCGTGACCGCGAGCCCGAGGGCGAGCGCGGCCCAGTCGAGCCCGCCGCGACGCTCGGCGACGTACGCCGGCGTCGGCGCGAAGGCGAGCGACCAGCGCCGTCCGGCGACGTCGAGCGTGGTGCTCCAGCCGAGCCGCGGCTCGTCGGTCGTCCGAGCCGCCGGGGAGCCGAGCTCGAACAGGAGGTCGGCGGGGCGCTCGGTCTCGTCGGCGACCCGGAGCACGAGGCCGGCGGTGTCCAGGCCCTCGAGCGACGCGGTCACCATGTCGCCGATCCGGAAGACGCCGACCGCGAAGCCCGCGACGTCGGCGGCGGGGGGCGCCGCGGCCTCGCGCGCGGCGTCGCGGCGGTACGTGGGCATGAGGATGAGGAACCCGAACTGCTGCCCGGGCTCCTGGACGAGCCGGATCTTCGCCGTCGCCGCGGGCGCGCCCGTGCGCCGCGCCCGCTCGACGGCCTCGCGCCGCACGCGATCGGACAGGATGTCGAAGCCGAGCGCCGCCTCGTTGCCGCGGCGGGGCTCGATGAACCGCACCGGCACGTACTCGGCCCGCGCCCCGGCCCTCACCAGCCGGCGGTCGGGGCCGAGCTCCGTGACCGCGAAGCCGGCGCCGGCGTCGCGCCGCCCCGCCGCCTCGTACGCCGCCCGCTCACCCGCACCGACGCGCGGGTTCCACGAGAGCGCCTGGACGTTCGAGTTCCGGCGCAGCGAGCCCTGGACGAAGCTCCGGAAGGCGCGCGCGTCCACCTCGGGGGAGACTTCGACGAGCGCCCGGATCGCGTAGAGGACCTCGAGGTCGCTGGCGAGCCCCTTCTCGACGGCCGCGGCGAGGCCCCGGGCGCGCCGCTCGAACTCGGCCTCGAGGCGCGCCCGCTCCCACCCCCGCACGAGCGCGAAGCCGGCGAGCGCGATCCCGACCCCGACCGCGATGAGCAGCGCGAGTGGAGCGTAACGGGCCACCCGCCCCCCGCCGCCGAGAGCCATCACCCCGTGACCTCGACTGACCATAGGCGAAGTCCGGACGCGCGGTCAATCGCCGGCGGCCTCACCGGGGCGCGGCGCTCCGCTGGATGCGCCCGTCGACCTCCGGCGCGATCGTGCCGCGGCTCGCGATCGCGTCGAGGACGAGGTTGGCGAGCGGCGGGCCGCTCTCCTCGCCGACGAGCGTCCGCGCCGCGGCGAACTCGGCGAAGCCGTCGCCGCCGCGGTAGAGGTAGTCGAGCACGGCCACCGTGTAGGCCCGGTCGTCGGCGAGGGCCTGGCCGCCGACCTCGGCGGCCGTGATGCGCGAGCCCGCGGGGCGCAGCGCGTCCCACACGAGGCGCACGCCGGAGACCTGGAGGAAGCCACCGCCCTGGCGGTCCACCTGGGCGAGGCCGTGCTCGAGCGCCGCGCGGAGCGCGCGCCCCGGCATCTCGAGCTTCACGACCACGTTGGCGAATGGGAAGAGCCCGGCGACGTCGCGGCCCGTGACGGGACCCGCGGGCACCGTGTGGTTGCCCCGGATCGCGCCGCCGTTAACGAGCGCGACGTCGCTCGCGAGCCGCTCGCGCATGAGGTCCGTGACGAAGTCGCCGAGGTTGGTCTCGCCGGTGCGGAGCTTCGCGCCGTGCGCCTCGAGCGGGACCGCCGTGCGGCCGACGACGACGTCGAGCTCGCGGTCGAGCCGCGCCGCGTAACTCCGCACGAGCGCCTCGACCGCGGGGTCGGGCGCGACGCGGGCGCTCACCTCGCGGAACTCCGCCGCCCGCTCGACGAGGGCGCCGTCGCGCGCGAGCCGGAGATCCACGCGGACGAGGTAGCGGCCGTCCGAGCCCGCCTTGGTGATGAGGGCGCGTCCCTCCTCGGCGATCAGCGGCTCGTGCTCGTGGCCGCCCAGGATGAGGTCCACGTCGCCCGCCGCGGCGAGCGCCCGGTCCTGCGGCATCGCTTGGTGGGTGACGGCGACGACCAGCCGGGCGCCGCGCGCCCGCAGGCCGGCCGCCATCGCCCGGGCGACCGCGCGCGGCTCACCGAAGACGACGTCCGGTCCCGGGCTCGACAGCGTCGCGCTCTCCGGCATCGTCAGACCGAGGAAGCCGATGGGGATGCCCTCGAACGTCAGCAGCAGATCGGGCCACGCCCCGCCGAAGAAGCGGCCGGTGCGCCGGTCCACGACGTTCGAGGCGAGCCAGACGAACTTCGACTCGCCCATGCGCTCGGCGAGGACGCGCGGGCCGAAATCGAACTCGTGGTTGCCGAACACCGCGAGGTCCAGGCCGATCGCGTTGAGCGCGGCGACCATCTGCTCGCCCTTCAAGAAGGCCGACATGACCGACGGCGAGAGCGCGTCGCCCGCGAGGACCAAGAGGGTGTTCGGGTTCTCGCGGCGCGCCGCGCTCACGAGCGTGGCGAGCCGCGCCATCCCGCCCCGCCGGCCGCCATCCACGGGCTCGAGGGCGTAGATGTCGTTGATCTGCAGGAGCGTGACGTGGACGAGGCCGCCGTCGCGGCCCCGGGCGGTGGCGCACGCGGCCAGGAGGGCCGCGGCGAGGAGGAGCGCCGCCCGGCGGGCGGGACGGGCCATCGGGCGGATCAGTTGAGCCCGGCGGCGCGCGCCTTCCAGTAGTGGTCGGGACGGCGGTGCAGGCGCAGCTCCAGATACCGCCGCGCCCGGTCGCCGTCCCCGGCCCGGAGGCACGCCTCGAGGAGCGTGTCGTGGAAGACGTCGCGCTGCGCGCGGCTGCCGCCGAGTCCGACGACGCGCGGGACCACGGGCTCGAGGCGGTCCGCCGCGTCCCGGTAGTCGCGACGCGCGAACGCGTGGATCCCCTCGACGAGCGGCACCAGGACTCCACCGGTGAGACCCGAGCGGTCCCGCGCGCTCCGCTCGCGCAGCATCCGGAGCTGCGTCTCCGCCGTCGCCCAGTCGCCGCCGGCCGCGAGGGCCATCGCGAGGTGGGCCGCGTGGAAGAGCAAGCCCTGGCGGTCGAGGCGCGCGCCCGCGATCGCCGTGAACGGCGCCCAGCGCGCCGTTACGTCCGTGCCGCAGAGCTCGAGCCGCCAGAGCAGCGAGATCGAGTCGTGGAGGTCGCCCGGGATGGACGAGGGCTCGCGCTCGAACACCGCGCGGGTCAGCCCGGACGCGCGGGCGTAGTCGCCGCGCCCGAGGTACATCAGGGCGAGGTGCCAGAGCAGGTGGTTCCTGAACCAGTTCAGGTTCGTGCACGGGTGGATGGCGGGCGGGAGCCGCGTGATCCCCGTGTCGAACGCCGCCATCTCGTAGATCGCGTGGGCGAGCACGTGGATGGCCCAGGCGTCGAGCGGGTTCCGGACGATCGCGGCCTGCGCCACGCGCACCGCCTCGTCGCAGCGGCCCGCCTGCTCGAGGGCGAACGCGTGCATGCCGGGCATGAACGAGGTCCCCGGGTAGTGGCGCGCAAGCCCGGTCGAGAGGTCGAGCATCTCGGGGAACCGGCCCTGCCAGAACCAGACGAAGTAGAGGCGCTGGAAGACGACGAGGTCGCGCGGGTGGTCGCCGAGGTGCTCGCGCATCGCGGCCTCGGCGTCGTGCGTCCTGCCCTCCACGAGGAGGGCCAGCGCCTCGACGTGGCGGCGCTCACGCGCGCTCTGGACGCCCGCCGCGGCGCGCGCCGTCGCGGCCGCGTCCTGCGCCTCGGCGAAGCGCTCCTCGAGGAAGAGGCAGACCGCCTCGCCCGCGTGCGCGACCGCGAGGGCCGGATCGGCGGCGCGCGCGGCGCGGAAGAGCTCGAGCGCGCGCGCGTCCCAGCCGAGCAGCGCCTCGACCGCGCGGTCGTAGGTCGCGAGCGCGTCCCGCGAGGACGCCGTCACGGGCAGCCCGTAGGCGTCACGCCACACGCCGGGCAATCTAGCAGATGCCCGGCGGCTCGGCGAGCACTCCGGCGAGGAACTCGACGGCGCGCCGCTCGGCCCACGAGCCGACGCGCCACGGCCAGCGGCCCTCGATGAACCCGGCGTGGCCGCCGCGGCGCGGGAACTCGGCGCGCACGCAGGCCGGGAGCGACCCCGGGTCAGGCAGCGCCTCGGGCGGGACGATGGGGTCGTCGAGGGCGTTCAGGAGGAGCGTCGGGCGCCGGATCCCGCCGAGGTACGGGCCGCTCGACGCGCGCACCCAGTAGTCGCGCTCGTCGGCGAAGCCGTGGAGGCGCGCGGTGACGGCGCGGTCGTACTCCGCGAACGTGGTCGCCCGCAGCGCGAGCGGGAGGTCCACGAGCGCGGCGAACTCGGGCGAGCGGCGCGCCTTCCCGCGGACCTTCGCGCGCATCGAGGCGAGGAAGTTCGCCGTGTAGACGCGCCGCCGGAGCCCCCGGTCGAGCACGCGCGCGCACGGCCCGAGGTCGTACGGGACGGAGATCGCGACGGCGCCGGCGAGGCCGCGGGGCGCGCCCGCGCCGCGCTCGCCGAGCCACTTCAGGAGAACGTTGCCGCCGAGCGAGATGCCGACCGCCAGAAGGCGCGTCGCGGGCTCGCGGGCCAGCACGAGTGCCAACACGTCCTCGAGGTCGTCGGTGTGGCCCGAGTGGTAGAACTGCGGCCGCCGGTTCAGCTCGCCGCTGCAGGAGCGGAAGTTCAGGGTGACCGCGCGCCAGCGCCGCGCCTGCGCCAGCCTCATGAGGCTCAGGGCGTAGTGCGAGCGCGAGGAGCCCTCGAGCCCGTGTAGGACGAGCAGCAGCGGCGCGCCGGGCCGGCCGTCGCCGTCGGCCCAGTCGAGGTCCACGAAGTCGCCGTCGCGCGTGGTCACGCGCTCCCGCCGCACGCGGAGACGCCCGCGTGGGCGGAAGAGCGGACCCCAGACGGTCTGCACGTGCGCGTTCCGGCACCACCACGGGGGCCGGAACGCGGCCGCAGCTACTCCTGCCCCTGCAGCAGGAGCTTCACGACCTCCGGCGCGATCTCGCGCGCCCGCTGATCCAGCTGCGCCTCCGTGAGATTCGCGATCGGGTGCGGCATCGCGAGGAACCTGTACGTCGGCACGCCCCATTGCTCCGCCATCGCCCTTCCCGTCACCTCGAAGACGTCCGTCACGATCGAGGCCGAGGGCACGCTCGCCTTCTCCAGCAGGATTCCGTCGAGCACACTGCCCGACGAGCAGGAGCCTCAGTCGCCGACGCCCGCGACGACGACGTCGCAGGTCTTCCGCACCTCCTGGATGATCTCGTCGTGCGCGGGGACGGACGAGTTGTGCTTGCGGAAGAGCTTCCACTCGGCGACCCCGTACTCGCGCTTCAGGATGTCGCCGATCCGCACCAGGAGCTTGTCGGAGTTGAACTTGGTGTTCTCGATCAGGGCGACGCGCTTGCCCTCGAGCGAGCGCGGCCGGTCCACGTAGGCGATGGGACTGGCCTTGGTCTCGACCTTCGGATCGAGTAGCTCGATCATCGCTTGACCTCCTTGGTCACCGCCTGAGAGTTCCTGGCGCTGCCCCAGCCGGGGATGTAGGCCGAGAACGCGCCGGCGCGGCCGCCCGCGGCGACGACGAAGATGTCGTCGGGCGACGCGACGAGCGGGCGCAGCTTCGTCTCGTCGCCGGGCTGGATCGGCCCCGCCATGCGCTGCGTGCGCCTGAGGTGCGCGTGGGAGTTCTGCGTGTTGTCCCAGACGAACTGGCGGATGCGCTTCTTGTCCCAACCGTCGCCGGCGATCGTCCGCATGTGCTCGCCGGCGAGGACGAGCACGTAGGTCGCCTGGCCCATCACGGTGCCCGAGATCCTCATGTCGTCGGCGAGCGTGGTCAGCACGCCCTCGGCGGTGTTGGAGAGCTGGTTGTAGAACTGGTGGGGCGCGTCCGCCGCGATCACCGTGACCGTGGACTGCTCGGCGCGGAAGCCGCGCTCCACGTGGAGCGGCGTCCACGGGCTGTCCGCCTCGTTCTCGGCGATCACGTACGAGAGCTTGCCGGGGTGGCCGAGCGTGCCGCGATCGAGCGTGCCCGGGACCGAGCCGCAGACGTTGCGCATCACCAGGCGCACCGCGCGCCCGATCGTCGCGTTGGCGCGCCAGCCGGGACCGAAGAGGTTGTCACCGGCGTGGACGTCGAGCTCGCGCGCGATCGGGCCGTTGACGATCATCAGCACCGCCGCGCCCCCCGTGGACGTGCCCGGCCCGTGGTAGCTCCAGCGCGGATCGGCGATGCCCTCGACCGCCGCGACGACGACCGGCATGTACTCGGGCTTGCAGCCCGCCATCACCGCGTTGATCGCGACCTTCTCGGCCGTGATGGACACGGCCCGGTGCGCGACGAAGCCGACCTGCTGCTTCGGGTCGAGCCGCGCCGCCTCGAGCATCGCGGCAACGCGATCGGCGGTCGGCGGGACGACGGGCAGGCCGTCGGTCCACCCCTGCTGGAAGCAGAACTCGATGGCGTCGGCGGCGTCCTGGACCTTGTAGCGCGTCGACGTGAGCGTGCTAGCCATCCGCCCCTCCGTTCCTGCGGCTCGCCCTGCAACTGCGCGCCACGCTATCACCACCCCGCGGGCGGGGCAAGCGATGGCCGCCGGCGACCCGCCTCAGGCGTCGATCCGCGCGGTCACCGAGCGCGTCGCGCCGAACGTCGGCACGATCGCCGAGTGCTTGCCCGGCCCGCCCGCGACGATCACCATGATGTCGTCCGGGCTCGCGCAGAGCGCCACCTCGTCCGCGAGCAGCCGGCCCTTGAAGCGCGCGGGGTCGGTCACGGCGAAGCGCTCGAGGTTCTCCGGGCTGAAGCGGTCGAGCCTCACGCGCGCGCGCTCCCAGATCGCCCGCCGCAGGTCGGCCTTCGACCAGCCCGACCCGGCGAACGTCTGCGCGTGCTCGGGGCCGAGGATGACGAGCGGCTCGCCGCCGATGTAGATGTTGTTGCTGCCCGTGGTCGCCGCCGTGCCGACGAGCGCCCGGATGAGCGAGTCGCCCGTGGTCGAGCCGTGATCGTTGACGTTGTGGGGCGCCTCCGAGCCGCAGACCGTGACGCAGCTCTCATGGGCGCCGAAGCCCCGCTCGACGTGGAGCGGCGGCCACGGCGACGCGGCCTCGTTCTCGGCGAGGCAGTAGGAGAACTTCCCGGCGTGGCCGAGCGTCGCGCGGTCCTCGCGCCCGGGCCGCGCGCCGCCGACATTTTGAAGGATCAGGCGGACGGCGCGGCCGATCACGGCGTTCGCCCGGTGCCCCTGGCCGAGCGCGTTCGCGCCGCCCGAGATGCCGAGGCGTCCCGCGATCGGGCCGTTGACGATCACGAGCGGCGTGCAGGGGTGGGTCGTCGTCTGGATCGCGTTCAGGTTGAAGCGCGGCTCGGCGACGGCGCGCACGGCGGCGACGATCACGGCCATGTGCTCCGGCAGCGCCCCCGCCAGGGCCGCGTTCACCGCGATCGCCTCGAGCGTCGCGAGCCCGCGACGGGGCGCGAGCGTCGCGACCGCCTCGCCGCGGCGAGCCGCGAGGCCGCCGAGGAGGCGCGCGACGCGCTCCTCGGTCGGCGGCAGCACCGGCAGCCCGTCCGACCAGCCCTCGGCGACGGCGAAGTCCTGGAAGGCGTCGATCTCGGCGGGCGCGGCGACGGCCGCCGCGGCGGCCTGCGCGGGCGCCGCCGCCGGCGGCGCCGGGTCACGCGTCAGCGCCGCGATCACCCGGTCGACGATCGCCTCGGCTTTCGCCCGCGCGAGCTTCGGGTCGATGCCGCCGAGCGGATGCGGGACCGTCGCGAGCTGGAGGTGCGGCATCCCGAGCGAGCGAGCCGCCGCGTCGCCGAGCGAGACGAAGGCGTCGGTCCCGAGGATGGCCACGGGGACGCCCTTCGCCTCGAGCTCGGCCGCGTCGTGGAAACTCCACGACGTGCAGGACCCTCAGTCGGCCGATCCCGTCAGGACGACGTCCGCGGCGCCGGCGACTTCGTCGATGACCGTCGCGGGGTTCGAGGCGCCGGGCTTCCGCCACACGGCGGCCGGGCGCGCGCCCGCGCGCTCGGCGAGGAGCTCGGCGACGCGCGCGAGCAGCACGTCGGCATTGGGCTTCGAGTTGTCGAGGATCCCCACGCGCAGGCCGGCGAGGCTCGGCCGCCTCCGCGCGAGCGGCTTGACCTCCACGGCGGCGGACCCGAGCGGGACGAGGACCCGGATCGGATTCATCATCGCCGGCGAGTATAGCGTGCGAGGAGCTCCGCCGCGAGCGCCACGGCGAGGACCGTCGCCGCCAGGCGGAGCGCCTCGGCGAACGCCGGCTCGAAACCCGCGGCCGCACGGCGGGCGGCGAACGCCCCGGCGAGCACGAGGACGCCCGCGACGACACCGAGCGTGCGCGCGAGGAAGGAGAGTCCGCCGGCCGCGCCCTGCTGGCCGGCCGGAAACGCGGCCATCACGCCCGCCTGGTTCGGCACCTGGAAGGCGCCGAGACCGAAGCCCGCCGCGAACAGGGCGAGCGCGACGAGACCGAGCGGCGTCGCCGCGCCTGCTGTGGCCAGGCCGAGCAGGCCCGCGGTCTCGAGCGCGAGCCCGGCCAGCATCGGGACCGCCGGCCCGAGCGCGTCGGTGAGCCGCCCGGCGAAGGCCGCCCCGAGCGCGGTCCCGAGCGGCGTGAGGGTGAAGAGCGCGCCGACGAGCGAAGCCCGGAGCCCGCGCACCGTCACCAGGTAGAACGGCGCGAGGAGCCAGATCGCGAAGATGGCGGCGTTGGCGACGAACGCGAGCGCGCACGCCCGGAGCACCGGCGCGCGCACGACGTCGCGTCCGGCGACCATGGGCTGCGCCGCCGCCACGCGCGGCGCGCGCAGGCCGGCGAGCGCCCACGCGAGCGCCGCGAGCATGAGCGGCACGCGGACGTGGAAGACCGCCCGCCAGCCGAAGGCCTCGACGAGCACGCCCGCGGGGAGCGGGCCCAGCGCGAAGCCGAGGCCGATCGCGGCCGCGAGGAATCCGAGGCGCCGCCCGCGCGCGGCCTCGAGCGCGCCTGCGGTCACGAGCGCCGGGGTCGTCCCGTAGACGAGCCCCGCGCCGACGCCCTGCACGGCGCGTCCCGCCAGGACCCAGCCGAAGGTCGGCGCGGCGCCGACGAGGAGGAAGCCGGCGACGCTCAGCGCCATGCCCGCCTTCAGCACGGAGGCGTGGCCGAGACGGTCGGCCGCCGCGCCGCCGACGAAGGACATGACGGCGTAGGTGAAGACGTAGCAGACGATGATCCAGCGCACGCGCTCGGGCGGCGTGCCGAACGCCGCGGCGATCGCGGGGAAGGCGATGTTGACCATCGAGTCGAGCGAGACGACGAACGCGCCGGCCGCCGCGGGCCACTTGGACACCCGCGTATGATGACACGGGCTTGCGGCTGCGGCGCGATCCGCGGTACAAGCGTGGCCGATGGACTGGACGTCGGGCGCGGCCGCGGAGGCCGGCTACACCGTCACCGAGGACCAGACGGCGCACGCGATGGGGAACGCGGGCGTCCACGTCCTCGCCACGCCGTTCGTCGTGGGCCTCCTCGAGAGCGCCGCCGGCGCCGTCATCCATCCCCACCTCCCCGCGGGCGCGGGCTCGGTCGGGACGATGGTGGAGATGAGGCACCTCGCCGCGACGCCGGTGGGCATGAAGGTGCGCGCGAAGGCGACGCTCCTCGAGACCGACGGCCGGCGGTTCCTCTTCAGTGTCGAGGCGTGGGACGAGAAGGAGAAGATCGCCGAGGGGCGCCACGAGCGCTTCGTCGTCCCCGACATGGCGAAGTTCCTCGGGCGCGCGCTGAAGAAAGGGTCCGCCTGATGCCGATCCAGATCAACAAGGGCGTCGTCGGCAAGGAGTTCCCGCCCTACGTCGTCACCGTCGAGCGCGGGAAGATCAAGGAGTTCGCCCGCGCGATCGGCGATGCGAACCCGTTCCACCTCGACGATCGCGTCGGGCGGGCGTCCCCGTGGGGTGACATCATCGCGCCGCCGACGTTCACCATCACGTTCCGGGACGAGACCGCCGACACCGGCGCGCTCCTCCGCGAGCTCGGCACCGACATCTCACGCGTGCTCCACGGCGAGCAGGAGTTCGAGATCTTCCGGCCGATCAGGCCCGGCGAGAGCTACGTCTGCCGGTCGAAGGTCCTCGACGTCTACGAAAAGACCGGCAAGAGCGGCCCGATGGCCTTCGTGGTCCGTGAGACCGCGATCACCGACACGACGAACGAGATCGTCGCCACCATGCGGCACATCACGGTGGTCCGCCTGTGAAGTACGGGACGGTTTACGTCGACGACGTGAAGGTCGGCGACGAGCTGCCGCCGCTCGTCAAGGGTCCGATCCAGCAGATCCAGCTCACGCGCTACGCGGGCGCCTCGGGCGACTTCAACCCGATCCACCAGGACGACGAGTTCGCCCGGGCGGCGGGCATGGGCGGGGTCTTCGCCCACGGCATGCTCTCGATGGGCTTCGTCGCGCAGGCGCTGACCGACTGGGCGGGCGCCGGCAGCGTGCGGAAGCTCGGCGTCCGCTTCGCCGGGCTCGTGCGCTTGAAAGATACCGTGACCTGCAAGGGCCGCGTGCTCGCGATCTCGTCGAAGGACGACGTCCACACGGTGGAGCTCGAGGTGTGGGCCGAGAACCAGCGCGGCGAGAAGGTCGTCACGGGCAAGGCGGCCGTCGCCCTGCCCTCGCGCGCCTAGCCGCGCGGCATCCGCCCCTTCGCCGCCACCCACTCGCGGAGCGCCTCGCGCGTGGACCGGAAGGCGAGCGCGTCCCAGGGGATCGCGTCGGGCGCGGCCCACTCGAGCGCGTCGTTCTCGTTGCACGTCGTGAGCGTGCCGCCGACGACGCGCGCCGTGTAGACGACGATGACCGGCGCGTCGGGGTAGCTGTAGACGTTGTGGAGGCCGGTGAGGTCCACGCTGAGCCCGGTCTCCTCGCGCGTCTCGCGGATCGCCGCGGCGGGGACCGTCTCGCCGAAGTCCACGAAGCCGCCCGGGAAGGTCCAGAGCCCGCGCCCCGGGTTGATCGAGCGCCGCGTGAGGAGGACCGCGCCGTCCTGCTCGGGCAGCGTCGCGCCGACGACCTTCGGATTCAGGTAGAAGACGAACCGGCAGCGCGAGCACACCTGCTGCTCCCGCTGATCCGGCGGCACGGGCTCGGAGGCGAGCGGCGCGCCGCAGAGGGGGCAGAAGCGGATCGTGTCCGGCCCGAGGGCGTGGTGGCCGTGCTCGGCGCTCACTCCCTGGAGTCTAAACCGGCTATCCTGAGGGCGCCAATGGCGGACGACCGGCGCGCACCCGTCGTCATCGGGATCCTGACCGTCGTGACGGGGGCGGTGCTCTATCTCGCGACCGCCGACATCCTCTCCGTGCCCGAGCGGACGTTCGGCGCGCCGCGCTGGATCGTGGCCGGCTTCGCCCTTGGCCTCGTCTTCGGGGGCTTCTACGCCCTCTCGCTGCGGCTCCCGACGCCCGTCACCGGCCGCGTCCTCGCGGCCGCGACGGCGCTGACCTTCCTCACGACGGGCGGGGTCTTCATGACCTGGCTCGCGCTCGGCGGCGGGGCGCGCGGACGCGCGCCGGTGCCGCTCGGTCCGCTCTCGCTGCTCCTGCTGGCCAGCGGCCTCGAGTTCGCGGTGTTCTGGGTCTTCGCCCTGATCACCGACGCGATCGCCGTCGGCGCGTGGATCTATTGTCTGCGCGCGCTCGTCCGCCGCCGCCCGCCTTGACACTCCGCGCGACGCGGTGATACGGGGCGGGGTGCGTCGATCTTCGAGACGGCGCGCGCCCCGCTCGGCGACGAGCGGCTCGAGCGCGCCTACCTGGGCCTGTGGGCGACCGGCTAGCGGCCGCTCACCTTGACGATCGGGAGCGCGCCCTCGAGCTCGCCCTTCATGATCGGGTGCTGGTTGCCGCCGGCGGCGCGCGCCTTCTGCGCCACCCGCTGCTCGACGTACTCGTAGAGCTCCTGGAGCGTGACGATCCCGTCGCGGTTCAGGTCCGCCGCGCCCTTGAGCCCTTCCAGGAGGAAGTACGTGAAGACGCCGTGCCGCAGCTCGTCGAGCTCGAGCGAGACCTCCGACGGGCGGGAGGCCGTGATGATCGCCCGGCCCTTCGAGCGCGTGAGCCGCTCGAGGAACTGGTCGTCGAGGCTGCCGGCCCGCGTGCTCTTCGCGGCGAACGTGCGCCCGCCGGCGGCCCCGCTGTAGCAGGCGTCGAGGAACGCCACCACGCGCTCGGCCTCCATCCGGCCGAAGATCGCGTGGAGCTCGTCCATCGGGAGCGCCGTGGAGTAGAGGTCGTCGGGGTCCGCGTCCGCCGGCACCAGGTACTTCGCCAGCCCGTCGCGCTCGACGCCGCGCGGGTCCACCTCGGGGGCGCCGTGGCCCGCGAAGAAGATGAGGACCGTGTCGTCCTTCTTCGCCGAGCGCGCGAGGAAGGTGCCGAGGGCCCACTTGATGTTCCGGAGCGTCGGCTTCTTCTCGCTCTTGTCCGTCAGGCGGAGCACGTTCTCCTTCTTGAAGCCGCCCGGACCGGTCAGGACCTCGTAGAGCGCGTCCGCGTCGTTCACCGTGTACTTGAGCTTGCCGACGCTCGGGCTGTCGTAGTTGCCGATGCCGATGATGACCGCCCAGCGGTTCGGCAGCGCCACCTGCGGCGCCGGCGGCGGCAGCGCCGCGACCGCCGCCGGCTTCTCGTAGGTCACCGTCCGCACCGCCTGGCGCGCGGTCCCGTCGGGCTCGGTCGCGCTGACGACGATGACGTTCATGCCCTCGGCGAGCGTCACCGGCACGGTCATCGTGACCGACTTCCTGGGTCCGCCCGCGGGCGCGTCCGCCTTCACCCGCTGGACGACCGCGAGGTCGCGCGTGCCGACCTCGTCGGGCAGGCGCACTTCGGCGCCGTTCACCGTCACGCCGACACGCGTGATGCCGCGGCTCGACGCGACCGTGGCGACGACCACCGTCGAGGCCTGGGTGACCTTCGCGCGGTCCTCCGGGTACCGGAACTCCACGCTGAGCGGCACGATCTTCTCGTAGTGCACCGTGCGCACTTCCTGGTAGGGCGTGCCCTCCACGTCGGTGGCGGTGACCACGAGAGTGTTCTGACCCTCGCGGAGCTTCATCGGAAGATTCAGCGCGACGGCCGGGCGCCGGTCATCGACGCGCGTGACCTCCTGGCCGTTCAGCGTGACGACCACGCGGCCCACGCCACGCCCCCCCGACACGAGGCCGGCGAGCGCGATGCTCTCGAACTCGAACCGCGCCTGGTCGATGGGTGACGACAGCCGCACGACGAGCGGAGGCGCCGGCGGCTCCGGCTTCGGGATCGCCGCCACGACGACCTGCGGCGCCGGCTTGGGCGCCTCCACCGTCGGTAGCTCGACCTTCGGCGGGCCGACCTTCGGCGCTTCCACCTTCGGGGGCTCGGGCCTCGCGGGCGGTGCCGGCGGCGGGGGCGGCACGACCGAGGGCTCGGGCTTCGGCGGCGCCGCGGCGGGCGGCGGCACCGCGGGCGGCTCGGGCCTCGGCGCCGGTGCCGCCGCGACGACCGGTGCCGGCGCCGGTTTCGGTGGCTCCGCCTTCGGCGGCTCCACCTTCGGAGGCTCGGGCCTTGCGGGCGGCGCCGGCGGCGGAGTCACGACGGCCGGCGCGGGCCGGGGCGTCGGCGCCGCCGCCGCGACGGGCGCCGAGCGCTTCACGACGATGGTCCGCGCCTCCTTCCGGATCGCGCCCGTCTCCTCCACGATCTTCACAACGAGACGGTTCTCGCCCTCGTTGAGGCGGAGCGACGCCTCGAAGCCGACCTCGTGCCCGCGGTCGGCGAGTCGCGTGATCTGGTCCACGTCATTGAGGGCGATCGTCGCCGACAGCATCGGCACCGGGCTCGTGATCTTTCCCTCGAGGATGATGTCGTCGCTCGCCACGGTGACGCGCTGGCCGGGCGCCGGGAGCGTGAGGCGCAGGAGCCCGGGCTTGTCGAACACGACGACGCTCTCCAGCTCCGAGGGTATGCCGCCGGTGCTGAGGACCCGCACGCGCACCGTGTTCTCGCCCGGCTGGAGCTTCATCGGGGTCTCGAGGGAGAACTCCCGGACGTCGAGGCCGTACCGCTGGAAGATCTCCACGTCATTCACGGACACGGTGAACCACGAAATCCCCGCGGGGTCGGCGACGCGCCCTTCCAGGAGGACCGTGTCCTTGTCCACGCGCACCCGACCGCCGGGCGGCGGCAGGGCGAGCCGCGGCGGCGCGCTGTAGAAGAGCGTGCGCGCCTCCTGTGTCGTCGTCCCTGCGGGGTCGGTGGCCGTGACGATGACCACGTTCTTCCCGTCGCGAAGCTTCAGCGGGAACCGGAACAGGATCACCTTCTTCGAATCGCCCTTCGGCTCCTCCTTCGCGACGTCCTGGCCGTTGACGCTGACGGTGACCCGCGCGACGCCCTTGCCGCCGGCGGCCTTGCCGGAGGCTATGACCTCGTCGAACACTTCGACGCGCGCCTGGTCTCTCGGCTCATGGAGGCCGATCGAGAGCGGCGCCGTATCGCCGGGGTCCACCGCGACGACCTCGAACTGGTGCCTCCAGAAGTTGGGGCTCTCCGCCTTGACGAACTGGCGGACTTCCGGCGCGTACCAGAGACGGAACTCGAACTTCGACGGCCCCTCGCCGAAGCCGGTGACACCCCGGCGCGCCGCGGTGAAGTTGCCGGTCGGCTCGAGCGAGTATGCGGTGACGACAACCTTGAACGCCTTGAAGGTCCCGGCCGCCACCCGGACGTCCTCGTAGGCCTCGACGGTCCACTGGAGCTCGGCGGGGATGGTCCGCCCGGCGTAGGGCATGAGCGTGCCCCGCGAGGACCCACGCTTGCCGACCGCGAGCGGCCAAGCCAACTGGGGCGCCGGCTCGAATCCCCACACGGGATTGTTGCCGGAGACCACCTTCGCGAGGCCGAGGGTCTTCGTCAGGTGGATCTCGGTGCCGCCGTCCGACGCGAAGACGTACGCGTCGTCCTGCACGCGGATCAGCTCGAAGACGCCGTCGCTCCTGATCCAGCGGTCGCCGAGGGTGTAGATGGGGCGCTCGGCCTGCGGCCCCGAGGCCGCCACCGGCGGGGGGCCGGCGCCGCCGGTGATCGCCGACGCGCTGGCGCAGCCGACGAGCGCGAGCCCCGCGAGGACGGTCAGGGCTCGGCAGGGCATGCTACTTCCCCACTTTCACCAGCGGCAGCACGCCCTCGAGCTCGCCCTTCATGACGGGGTGCTGGTTGCCGCCGACCGCGCGCGACTTCTGCGTGACCTGCTGCTCGAGGTACTCGTAGAGCTCCTGGAGGGTGACGATCCCGTCGCGGTTCAGATCGGCCGCGCCCCTGAGCCCCTGGACCAGGTAGTAGGTGAAGATCCCGTGGCCCAGGTCGGGCAGCTCGATCGAGACCTCGCTCGGCCGCGACGCGGTGATGATCGCGCGGCCCTTGGAGCGTGTGAGCCGGTCGAGGAACATATCGTCCACCGCGCCCGCGCGCGTCTTCTTCGACGCGAAGGTGCGGCCGCCCGCGGCGCCGCTGTAGCAGGCGTCGAGGAACACGACGACGCGCTCGGCCTCGATGCGCCCGAAGATCGTCTGGACCTCGTCCATCGGGAGCGCGGTCGAGTAGAGGTCGTCCGGATCGGCGTCGCTCGGGATCAGGTACTTGGCGAGGCCGTCGCGCTCGATGCCGCGGGTGTCCACCTCGGGCGCGCCGTGGCCCGCGTAGTAGATGAGCACCGTGTCGTCCTTCTGCGCCGAGCGGCCCAGGAAGGTCCCGAGGGCCCACTTGATGTTCCGCAGCGTCGGCTTGCGCTCGCTCTTGTCGGTGAGGAGGAGCACGCGGTCCTTCTTGAAGCCGGCCGGCCCGATCAGCGTCTGGTAGACCGCGTCGGCATCCGCGACGCTGTACCGGAGCGTCGGGATGGACGAGGCCTCGTACTTGCCCACGCCGATGACGACCGCCCACTGGCTGCGCACGTGCGCCGGCGGCGCCGCGGGCTCGGCGGGCACGACGGCGGCGACCTCCTTCTCGTAGCTCACCGCCCTCACCGCCTGGCGCGCCGTGCCGCCGGGCTCGGTCGCGGTGACCACGATGACGTTGGTGCCCTCGGCGAGCGTCACCGGCACCGTCAGCGTAATGGACTTCCGCGGGCCGCCCGCCGCGGCCTCCGGCTTCGGCCGCTGGGCCACCCGGATGTCGCGGATGGCGACCTCGTCGCCCATCCGCACCTCCGCGCCGTTCACCGTGACGCTCACGCTGGCGATTCCGCGGCTCGACGCGACCGTCGCGACGACGACGGTCGTGGGCTGCGCGACCTTCGCGCGATCGTCCGGGTAGCGGAACTCCACGCTGAGCGGCACGATCTTCTCGTAGACGACGGTCCGGACTTCCTGGTGCACGGCGCCGGTCGCGTCCGACGCCGTGACGACGAGGGTGTTGGTCCCCTCCGCGAGCTTCAGCGGGAGGTTCACGGGGAGCGCCGGCAGCGGCTGCGCCTCGGCGACGCGCTTGACCTCGACGCCGTTCAGCGTCACCGTGACGCGCGCGACGCCGCGGCCGCCCGAGGCGAGGCCCGCCAGCGCGATCGTCTCCTGCTCGACGCGGAGCTGGTCCATCGGCGAGGTCAGCGCGACGGTGAGCGGCGGCGGGGGCGGCGCGGCGGCGATCACGGGCTCGGGCTTCGGCGGCTCGACACGCGGTGCGGGCGGCGGCGCCGGGCGCTCGACCGGCGGCGGTGCTGCCGGCGCGGCGGCCACGGCCTTGTCGTAGAACACGACGCGCGCCTCCTGGCGCGTGGCGCCGCCGGGCTCCGCGGCCGTGACGAGGACGACGTTGCGTCCCTCCCGGAGCTTGAGCGGGACGTTCAGCGTGATCGCCGCCTCCGCCGCCTCCGGCATCGGGAGCGCAATCTCGGCGCCGTTGAGGCTCACGGTCACGCGCGCGACGCCGCGGCCGCTCGTCGCCCTGCCCTGGAGCACGATCAGGGGCACGGCGACGCGCTCCTCATCGCGCGGCGCCTGGAGGGCGACCGCGAGCGGCGCCGGCCCCTCCTGATCGATCGCGACGACGGCGAACCGCAGGAACCCCAGGTCCTCGCTCTCGCCCTTCACCCACTGCTTCGCGTCCGGCGCGTACCAGAGCTGCCACGTGCGATAGCCATCGGACCCGCCGTGGCGCGCCGGCCACTTCACCTCGAAGGCCACGCGGAAGGCGTCGCGCGCGGTGCCCGCCACCTGGACGGGCTCCATGGCTTCGACTTTCCACGCGACGATCGCCGACACCATGGTGCCCGCCGGAGCGTTGAAGCCCCGCCAGCGGACGCGGCCCCAGCCCGATTTCCCGACTTCGAGGGGCCAGGAGAGCTTCGGCGGCGGGTCGAACACTCCCAGGCGCTCGCCGAAGTGCACTCTGCCTATCGCGAGATCCCGACCCAGATGGATCTGGCGCCCGGGACCCGAGGCGAAGACGTACATGTCATCCTCGATCCTGACGAGCTCGTAGACGCCGTCGTTGCGGATCCACCGGTCGCCGACCTGGTAGGTGGGCCGCTCCGCCCGCTGCGGTTTCTGGGCGTGAGCGGGCGCCCACGGAGCGAGGAGCGCCAGCACGGCCGCGAGGAGCGCCAGGCGATTGAGCCTCATGGGCGCCCTATAAGATGAGGTTTCGCAGGCATCGCGGTCAAGAAAAGGTTAAATTCCCGGAATCCTTACAGGAGGCCCGATGAGGATCGACCGGAAGCGGCTCGAGCAGTCCATGGAGGAGCTCGGGAGGATCGGCGAGACCCCCCGGGGCGGGCTCACCCGTCTGGCGCTGACCGACGAGGACAAGCGCGGGCGCGACTGGATGGTGGCGCGCATGCGCGAGGCGGGCCTCCGGGTCACGATCGATCGGATGGGAAACATCTTCGGCGAGCGCCCCGGCGCCGCGGCGCTGCCGCCCGTGATGATGGGCTCCCACGTGGACTCCGTGCCGACGGGCGGCAAGTACGACGGCCAGCTCGGCGTGCTCTCCGGCCTGGAAGCGATCCGCGCGCTCGACGACCAGAAGGTCCGGACGCGCCACCCGGTGACGCTCGCGATCTTCACCAACGAGGAGGGCGCGCGCTTCCAGCCGGCCATGATCGCGAGCGGGGTGATGGCGGGCAAGATCGCCCTCGAGGACGCCTACAACGCGCGCGACAAGGACGGTATCCGCCTCGTGGACGAGCTCGAGCGGATCGGCTACCTGGGCCCCGAGCCCTGCGTCGCGCGTCCGATCCGCGCCTACCTCGAGCTCCACATCGAGCAGGGACCGCGACTCGAGGAGGAGGGGCTCTCCGTGGGCGTCGTCGAGGGCATCGTCGCCATCTCGTGGTCGCGCCTCGCGATCCACGGCGTCCAGGACCACGCGGGCCCGACGCCCATGCGGATCCGCCACGACGCCCTCGTCGCCGCGGCCGACGTCGTGGCCGGCGTGCGGCGGATCCCGCGCGAGCTCGGCGGCGACCTCGTGACCACCGTCGGCAACCTCACGGTGAGCCCGAACATTGTGAACGCGATCCCCGGCAAGGTCACGCTCTCGATCGACATGCGCGATCCGCGGGACGAGACGCTCGACCGGGCGCTCCCGAGGCTCGACTGGCTCGTCCGCGACGCGTGCAAGCGCGAGGGCGTCAGCTACGAGCTCGAGCACTACTGGCGCGTGCCCTACACGCCGTTCGACCGCGAGGTGGTCGCGGCGGTCGAGCGCGCCGCGAAGGCGAGCGGCGCGCGGTACCGGCGGCTCCTCTCGGGCGCCGGCCACGACGCCCAGTACATGGCGGCGATCGGCCCGACGGGGATGATCTTCGTCCCCTCGCGCGGCGGGCGGAGCCACTGCGAGGAGGAGTTCACGCGGCTGGACGACATCGAGTACGGCGCGAACACCCTGCTCCTCGCCGCGCTCGATCTGGCGGGCCGGGTTTGACGTTTGACTCGAGATGAGCAGGGCCCGGTGCTGGAGGCGCTCGGCGTGTTTCGTGACGCCGGTATCCTCCTGAGCGTCGTGGGCTTGCTCGTGACGATGGTCTTCGGCCTTACGGCATCGACGCGGTCCTCGCCGGCGGAGTTCAGGAACGAGGTGGTCCCGCGCCTCGATGGGCTGGAGACGCGGCTCGACCGGATCATCACGCTGCTCGACAAGCGGCTGCCCCGACCGGCCTCGTAGCTCTTCGGCCGCCACCGCGAGAAGAACGTGTACTAGGGACGCCCCGGCCGCGGCCTTTCCCGCTGTTGTAGTATGCAGTCACCGTGAGCACCGTGCCGAGCGCCACCGGCCCTCCGATCGTCGCCGCCGTGCGCGAGTTCGTGGAGCGCGAGGTGCGCCCGGCGGCCGCCGCCCTCGAGCACGCCGACCGCTACCCGCACGAGCTCGTGGCGCGCATGCGCGAGCTCGGCCTCTTCGGCGCCCTCGTGCCCGCGGCGTACGGCGGCCTCGGCCTCGACTGCGCGACCTACGCGCGCGTCATCGAAGAGATCTGCCGCGGCTTCATGTCGCTCGCCGGGGTGCTCAACAGCCACACGATGGCCGCGCTCATCGTGCTCAACCACGGGACCGACGACCAGCGCCGGCGCTTCCTCCCCCGGTTCGCGCGCGGCGAGGCGCGCGGCGGCCTGGCGCTCACCGAGCCCCACGCGGGGACCGACGTGCAGGCGATCCGCGCGGTCGCGCGCCGGCGCGGCGACGCGTACGTGCTCAACGGGACCAAGATGTTCGTGACCAACGGGCGCGAGGGCAACACCTTCGCGCTCCTCGCCCTCACCGATCCCGCGGTGGAGCCGCGCCACACGGGCATGTCCTGCTTCATCGTCGAGGCGGGCCATCCCGGCTTCAAGGTCGTCAAGTCCATCTCGAAGCTCGGCTACAAGGGCGTGGACACGGCGGAGCTCCTCTTCGAGGACGTCGTCGTGCCCGCCGCCAATCTGGTCGGCGGCGTCGAGGGGCGCGGCTTCGGACACGTCATGAGCGGGCTCGAGACCGGACGCATCAACATCGCCGCGCGCGCGGTGGGCGTCGCCCAGGCCGCGTACGAGGACACGCTCCGCGACGCGGCCGACAGGGTCGAGGCGCCGGCCGCGCTCGCCGACATGGCGGCGCGGGTCGCCGCCGCCCGCCTCCTCACGGCCTGGGCCGCCGGCATGAAGGACCGCGGCGAGCGCTGCGATCTCGAGGCGGGGATGGCGAAGCTCTACGCCTCCGAGACCGCCCACGAGGTCGCGCTCGCGGCGCTCCGCGCCTTCGGCCAGGCCGGCGTCAGCGCGGGGCTCAACGTCGAGCGGTACTACCGGGACACGCCGCTCATGCTCATCGGCGAGGGGACCAACGAGATCCAGCGCACGATCATCGCGCGGCAGCTCGTCGAGCGGCACGGCGAGCGGCTCGGCGCCCTCGTCTCGCACGAGGCCGAGACCCTCGAGCGCCGGGAGATGGTCCTCGCCGTCCGGCAGTTCGTGGAGAAGGCGGTCGTCCCCGTGGCCCAGGCGCTCGACGCCGGCCGCGCCTGGCCCGGCGAGCTCGTCCGCGCGCTCGGCGAGCTCGGCGTCTTCGGCGCGCTGGTGCCGGCGGGCGACGGCGGCCTCGGCCTCGACCTCCGGACCTACGCGATGCTGGTCGAGGAGCTCGCGCGGGGGTCGGCGGCCCTCGCCACGGTCCTCGTCGCCCACGCGGCGGCCGCGCACGCCGTCGCGCGCTTCGGCGCGCCCGAGCAGCGCGCGCGCCTGCTCGGCCCGCTGACGCGCGGCGAGCGTCTCGCCACGCCGGCCTGGCGCGGTCTCGCGGAGGCGACGCCCGACCAGGGCCGGTGGGTGCTCGACGGACTCGCCATCGCGGAGAACGCCCCGCGCGCCGACGTGCTCCTGGTGTGGGCCGAGACGCGGGAGACGGACCGCACCTGCTTCGTCCTGTCGCGGGACGCGCCGGGCCTGTCGGTGGGCCACCCGCCCGGCGACCTCGGGACGCGCGGGGTCCAGCGGGCGGCGATCTTCCTCGAGCGCGTCGCGGTGTCCCCCGCCGATGCGCTCGGAGGCGCCGCCGGCGGCGGCGGCGCCTCCCAGGACGCGACGCTCGCGCTCCTCCGCCTCGGCGCGGCCGCGACGGCGGTGGGCCTCGCCCAGGCCGCGTTCGAGGCCGCGCTCCGCTACTCGCAGCAGCGCTCGACCTTCGGCAAGCCCATCTGCCAGCACCAGGCGATCCAGCTGAAGCTCGCCGACATGGCAACGCGCACGGCCGCGGCGCGGCTCCTCGTGTACGACGCGGCCGGGCGCGGCGGCGAGTGGCCGGCGCTCGCCCGGGTGCTCGCGGCGGAGACCGCCTGCGACGTCACGCTCGAGGCGATGCGCGTGCACGGCGGCTACGGCTACACCACCGAGTTCCCCGTCGAGCGCTACTACCGCGACGCCGCGCAGCTCCTCTCGATCCCGCTCGAGATCGACCTCGAGCGCCGCGACGTCGTCGAGGCGCTGGTGGCGCAGCTCCGGCCGCGACCCGACGAGCGCGCGCGCTAGGACGGCGACGATGCCCTACGGGCGGTGGTTCGAGGACGAGGCGGCGCCAGTATCCGCGATCTGGACGGGAGCGCCCCGCGGATGACGATCCCGTCCTGTCCCACCACTACCTCGTCGCCTGCTGGACTCTCGGTTGCGCCAGCGGTGCGATTCCCTCACGGCAAGACCTTCCGGTGGACGGTGATGCGGCGCCCGTCGGTGGGCGCGCGGTAGATGTGCATGTTGGGCTCGGGGATATTCTCCCAGACCGTGTCTACCACGGGGAGCCGGGTCTCGTCGTAGCGTGTGACAGGGATCTCCCGGAGGTAGCGGTGCGTCCGCTCGGCGTCTTCGGCCGAGCCGGGCGACGAGCCGCGCTCGTTGGTCCCGAACCTGAAGAACCGGTCGATGATCCAGTCCGGCAGCGGCCAGCCGGCGAAGCCCTGGCAGCCCAGGCCGCCCCGCACCTCGAGGTCCGTGTAAAACCGGAGCGGGAGGTCGCCGTACGAGATGAAGATCCGCTCTCCCGGCTTGGCGTGGTCGCGCAGATGGCGGACGATGCCCCCGATCGGACCGGGCACGTGGTGCGTGATCTCGTAAACGTACTTGGCCGGCGTAGAGCCGAGCGATGCATGCACGAGATCGGCGCGGTCGACGAACAGCAGCAATGCGCACCCGGCGACCGCGGCGAGCCGGTTCGCCGACCAAAGCGCGCGGATAACTGCCGCCTCGAGGAGCGCGAACGCAGGGAGGAGACTGACCAGGTAGCGAAAGAAGAGGAACGGCGCGGCCGAGAGGACCAGGATGTGGCCGAGCGCGAACAGCGCCAGGGACACGCAGACGCGGAGCGCGGGCCAGCTCTGCTGCTGCGGCCTACCGAACGTCAGGAGGGAGCGAGCGGCGACGAGTGCCGTCAGGAGCACGACGGAGCACGCGTACAGCTCGGTCCAGGATAGGTACTGCCACGCCCTTACGGCGAAGGTTTGGACGGACAAGTCGGCGACGGTGTAGCTCACCTTTCCCCGCACCTCGAAGATCGCCAGCCACGAGAGGTTGATCGCGAGCGCCGCCACCACCGCGCCGATCAGCCGGAGCGCGGCGCGCGTCTCGAACCAGACCGCCACGAACGCCAGGGCGAGGCCGGCAGCGGTCGCGAAAAAGACGAGGTAGTTCGCGTGGAAGAGGACGGTCATCGCGAGCGCCAGGCCGAGCAGCGCACCTCGACGGTCACGAACCAGGGCGAAGAAAAAGTACAGCACCCAGATGCCTGCCAGCACGGCAATAGCGTAGTAGCGGGTCTGGCGCACATAGAGCAGGAACGGCACCGACAGCACCAGGATGGCGGCGGCCAGGAGCGCGAGCCCGCGGTCCCCGAAGAGCGAGACGCCGAGGACGTAGAGCGATACGATCGCGAGCACGCCGAGCGCGGCGAAGGGGAGGCGGGCGGTCAGCGTGTCAGCGCCGAAGAGCTTGAAGGACAGGGCCGTGACGTAGAACTGCGCCCAGGGGGTCTGGCGCCAGAGGTAGTTGGCGTCGTAATCGGTCCCGCATCTCTGAGAAATCAGGTCACGCCCGTCCCATGCGATGGGCACGCCGAATCGGAGGACGCGTTGGGCGAGGAGAGCGGTTTCCGCCTCGTCCTCCCACAGGTAGCGGTCGTCAAGGTTGGTGAAGATCAGCGCCGCGCCCAGGGCGGTGATGAGCGCTAACATGCCGAGCGGCCGACTCATCGCGCCTTCCTTCGCATCGCGCAGCGACTGTCGTGGAATCCCGCGCGGTTGTCAACGGGGGTCGGGCGCAACGAACGTGCCCGCTGTCATCGCGCATTCAGCACCCTGTCGAGCGAGTTAGGTCCGCGATGAGAGTCATGAGACGCATGACAGGGCGGACCCGGCGGGGCGAGGCATGGTCCGCTCGCCGGGCGTCATCGCCGGGTCCCAGCGGAGACGACGATTGCGAAGCGCTGAGAATCGGATACTGTAGTCGCCGTGCTCACGCTGAACCAGCATCCGGTCCACTCCGACGCGAACTACGCCGAGAAGCACACCCGGCACGGGCAGCTCGTCCTGGGCCGCTCGTGTTCGCGATCGGGATAGGAATGACAGTCGCAGACATTTCAGGACGGGCCATTGCCAATCTCGAAATAGAGCGGAGACTCGGGTCACGAACCAGCGCGGCGAGGTCGTGATGACCTTCCGCCGTAAGGCCCTCGTGCCGAAGAAGAACCACGCGACGCTGGGAGAGGGAAAGCTGCCCGGATGAGCGGCCCGCCGCTCGACGGCCTCCGCGTCGTCGCCGTCTCCCAGTTCGGCGCGGGTCCCTTCGGGACCCAGGCGCTCGCCGAGCTCGGCGCCGAGGTCATCAAGATCGAGGATCCGGTGGTCGGCGGCGACGTCTCGCGCTACGTGCCGCCCTACCAGATCGCGGGCGACTCGCTCTACTTCCAGTCGTTCAACCGCGGCAAGAAGTCGCTCGCCCTCGACCTGCGCCGGCCCGAGGCGACGCCGGTGCTCCACGACCTGGTGCGGGTCTCGCACGCCGTGTACAACAACCTGCGTGGCGACCTCCCCCGGAAGCTCGGCCTCACCTACGAGACGCTCGGGCGCGTCAACCCGGCGATCGTCTGCTGCTCGCTCTCGGGCTTCGGCACGACGGGGCCGCGCGCCGCGGAGCCGGCGTACGACTACCTCATCCAGGGCTACGCGGGCTGGATGACACTCACGGGCGAGCCCGACGGCCCGCCGGGCAAGTGCGGCGTCTCCGTCGTGGACTTCGCGGGCGGTTACGTCTCGATCGCCGGGCTCCTGGCGGGGCTCTGGGACGCCCAGCGGACCGGCCGGGGGCGCGACCTCGACGTGTCGCTCCTGGACACGGCGGTGAGCATGCTCTCCTACTTCGCGATCTGGAGTCTGAACCGCGGGTGGGCGCCCCGCCGCGTCGAAGACTCGGGGCACCAGACCCTCGTGCCCGCGCAGAACTTCGCGACGCGCGACGGCTGGCTCGTCGTCTTCTGCAGCAAGGAGAAGTTCTGGGAGGCGCTCGTGGACGCGCTCGAGCTGCCGGAGCTCACGCGCGACGCGCGCTTCGCGTCGTTCGACGCCCGGCTCGCGCACAAGGAGGCGCTGCTCGCGATCCTCAAGCCGCGGTTCGCGGCGCGCACGACGGCGGACTGGCTCCGGCGCCTGCGCGGCCGCGTGCCGTGCGCCCCCGTGAACTCGATGCGCGAGGCGCTCGACGACGAGCAGATCCGGCAGCGCGGGATGATCCTCGAGGTCGAGCACCCGGAGTTCGGCACGCTCCACGAGGTGGCCTCGCCGATCCGGACCGAGGGCGCCGTCACCCGGCCGGCGCGCGCGCCGCGCCTCGGCGAGCACACCGATGCGATCCTGCGCGAGCTGCTGCGGTACACTCCCGACAGGATCGCCGCGCTTCGCGCGTCCGGCGTCTTCGGGGGCGACCCGGGAACGAGGTGAGCTCATGACCGTGGACCCCGAGCTCTTCCGCGCCATCGGCCTGCCGGACATGACCATGCCCGGCGGCTGGTCGGTGTCGAGCGGCCAGGTGCACCTCTACACGCGCGAGGAGCAGCGCCTCATGCACGAGGCGCGCGCCTTCGCGCAGCAGGAGATCCTGCCGAGGTCGGCCGAGGCCCACGCCCGCGTGAAGGAGATCAAGGCGACGCACGCGCCGGGCGCCGAGCGCCGGCGCCTCCTGCGCGAGCTGGCCAAGGGCTACCTCAGGCTGGTCGGCGAGGCGGGGCTCACGGGCGCGCTCTTTCCCGAGGCCTACGGGGGCAACGGCCGCGGCGTCGTCGCCGAGTGCATCGTGGACGAGGAGCTCGCGGCCGCCGGCCACCCCGCCGACACGATCCGCTCGGTGTCGCTGACGCTCGGGACCATCTCGATCTTCCGATACGGCACGGAGGCGCAGAAACGGCGGCACATCCCGCCGCGGCTCGCCGGTGAGGAGCTCGCCGCGATCGCGATCACCGAGCCCCAGATCGGGAGCGACATCTCGCGGATGCAGACGACCGCGCGGCTCGTGGGCGACCGCTGGGTCATCAACGGCCAGAAGCGCTTCATCACGGGCGGCGGCCTCGCCGACTACCTGACGCTCTTCGCCATCACCGAGCGCGCCACGCACCCCCACAAGGGGATGTCCACCTTCATCGTGCCGATGGACCACCCGGGCGTGCGCATCAAGCGTCAGCTCGACGAGGTCATCATGGCCGACTGGATGGACAACGCGCTGATCGAGTTCGACGACGTGGACGTCCCGAGGGAGAGCCTCCTCGGCCCGCTCAACGGCGGCTACCACGTGCTGATGGACGAGCTCGATACGGAGCGCGTCACCTACTGCATGGCGTCCCTCGGCGGCGCGCGCCGGTGCCTCGAGATCGCGGCCGAGTACGCGACCAAGCGCGTCCAGTTCAAGCAGCCGATCGCGATGTTCGAGGGTGTCAGCTTCAAGCTCGCCGAGATGTACACGCAGCTCGACGCCGCGCGGCAGCTGATCTACCGCACGGCCAAGATGCTCGAGGCGGGCGTGCCGGCCCAGCGCGAGAGCGCCGTGACCAAGCTCTTCACCGCCGAGGCGGTCTGGAAGATCGTGGACCACGCGATGCAGGTCCTCGGCGGCATCGGCTACACGACCGACTTCCCGATCCAGGCGATCTTCCGCAACGCGCGTCTCATGCGGATCGGCGCCGGCTCCGACGAGATCATGAAGTTCCTCATCGCCCGCGAGATCCTGAAGGAGATCAAGGGGTAGACTTGACGCGATGAGCGGGGTAGAGGTCCGCGACCAGGTCCGACCCTCGCCCGGCGTCGAGGACGTCGTCGAGGAGGCCGTCGCCCCGCCCTGGATGACGGTCCTCCACAACTGCGAGTGTCACACGTTCGAGCAGGTCGTGAAGCAGCTCCAGAAGGCGATCGCCTGCAGCGAAGCCGAGGGCTGGGAGATCGCGTGGCGGGTCCACAACACCGGCAAGGCGGTCGTGAAGATCGGCCCCGAGGCCGAGTGCGTGCGCGTCGGCAACATCCTCGCCGCGATCGGCCTCGTCGTCACCGTCACCCAGAGCTGACCGCGCACGCCCGCGGCGCGTGAACACGTCGGAGGCCTTCCGCGACTTCGTGCTCGACCAGCTCGCCGAGCTCGCGCCGGTGGCGTGCCGGCGGATGTTCGGCGGCTACGGCCTCTACGCCGGCGAGACGTTCTTCGCGATCCTCTCCCGGAACCGGCTCTACTTCCACACCGACGCGGAGAGCCGCGCCGACTACGTCGCCGCGGGCACGGGCCCGTTCCGGCCGCGCGCCGGGAAGACCCTCCGGAACTACTACGAGGTGCCCGTCGACGTCATGGAGGACGCCGACCGGCTCGTTGCCTGGGCGCGCCGCGCCCTCAGAAGCGGACGCCGAACGTGAGCCCGGGCATCACGTCGGCGCTGCCGCGGCGCGTGTCGAGGTTGGTGAAGTTGAGCAGGAACGTCCCGGTCACGTTCAGCGTGTCGGTCAGCGCGTAGTCGGCGCCGACGCCGATGGGGATCAGCCACGAGGTGTCCCCGTCGTGGAACGAGTTGTGGACGAACCCGAGCCCGATCTGCGGCGTCAGCCGCAGGCGCTTCTGCGTGTTGGGGATGTCGATCCAGTACTTCACCTGCCCCGACAGCCCGACCTGGGTCGAGTCCCCGGTGAAGCCGAGCTGGAGCAGCGGACCGACGGAGAGGCGCTCGATCAGGAAGGTCTCGGCGTTCACGTTGAGCGCGAACGCCGTGCCGTCGGGCGTCTCGCGCAGGAAGCCGAATCCCGCGCCGTACGTCCAGGCGCCGGGCTTCAGGTCCGCCCCCTCGGCCGCGCCGCCGAGGCCGACGAGCCCGGCCGCCACCGCCAGCGCGACCATCCATGTCCCGAGCGCTCCCCTTCGCCTCATCGCCGGCTCCTCACGGTCGGATCGGGTCGTCAGCATCGATCGTACATCACGCTTCAAGCCCGCTCAGTCGCTCCCGTGGAGGGCGCCGCCGACCATCGCGAGGGCATCGGCCGCGACGCTCGCCTGGCCGTCATTCGTCAGAATGGTGAACGTCACGTCCAGCCCGCCCACCCGGATCATTCCCCCGGACCGGGACGATCCCCTGAGCTCCTTCACCTCGAGCGTCTGCTCGACGGCCCGCGCCTTCGCCTGCTCGGCCGCGCGTTCCACGCTTCGCCGCAGATCCTCGGCGGTCGACGGGGGAGCGTCTCGCGGGGGCCAGATCGGCGTCACGAAGACCTGGAAGGGCGCCCCCGTCGCCGGCTTGAAGACGATCGTCGGGGGGAGCCGGCTGGGCGGCTGCCGGAGCTCGTCTCGCCACGACACCGGCACCGTGAGCCCGAGGCTTCCATGACCCGGCAATGGGTAGCGCCGCGGGCGCGCGTCTTCCGCCAGCGCGGCGGTGACGGAGAGACAAGGCCAGCAGACCGACGACGACGCGGAGGGCCCGCTCGCCCACTACATCACCGGACCGATGATCCAGGGCGCGAACTCCTCCTCGCCCACCCCCGACAGCTCGCTCTTCGAGCGCTTGCCCGAGGCGACCGCGATCACTTCCTCGAAGATCTGCCGGCCGACCGTCTCGAGCGGCGTGCCCTCGAGGATGACGCCGCAGTTGATGTCCATGTCCTCTTCCATGTGGCGGTACATGAGCGAGTTGGTCGCGAGCTTGATGGACGGCACCGGCTTGCAGCCGAAGACCGAGCCGCGCCCGGTCGTGAAGCAGATGATGTTGCAGCCGCCGGCGACGAGCCCGGTGATCGAGACGGGATCGTGGCCCGGGGTGTCCATGAAGACGAAGCCGCGCGTCGTGATCGGCTCACCGTAGAGGAAGACGTCCATCATCGGCGTCGTCCCGCCCTTGGTGACGCCGCCCAGCGACTTCTCGAACACGGTCGTGATGCCGCCCGCCTTGTTGCCGGGCGCCGGGTTGTTGTCCATGGCCTCGATGCCGCGGCAGTACCACTCCCACCACTTGTAGCGGTCGATGAGCTTCTTCGCGACGCCCTCGTTGATCGCGCGCCGGATCAGGAGGTGCTCGGCGCCGTAGATCTCGGGCGTCTCGGCGAGGACGCCGGTGCCGCCGTGGCGCACCAGCTCGTCGACCGCCCAACCGAGCGCTGGGTTCGCCGTCATGCCGGAGTTAGCGTCGGAGCCGCCGCAGTTCGTCGCCAGCACGAGCTCCGAGACCGGCTGCTTCGTCCGCCTCGCCTCGTTCACCACCGGCAGGAGCTTCCTGACTTCGGCCGCCGCGTGCTCGACGGTCTTCCGGACCCCGCCCGCCTCCTGGATGTTGACGATGAAGGGCTTGCGCTCCGGGTGTCCGGGCGTCGCCATCCGCTGGCGCTCGACCATGACGGCGGCCTGGTTCACCTCGCAGCCGAGGCCGATCAGGATGTAGGCGGCGACGTTCGGGTGCTTGGCGTAGCCCGCGAGCACGCGCTGGAGCGCCAGGTGGTCCTCGCCGAAGAGCTTGGTGCCGCAGCCCGACTTGTGGGTGATCGCGAGGACGCCGTCGACGTTCGGGAAGTCGCGCTGCACGTCCCTGAACTTGTCCTTCACGAACTGCGACACGCTCGCCGAGCAGTTGACGCCCGAGATGATCGCGACGTAGTTGCGCGTGCCGACGCGGCCGTCGTCGCGCTTGAAGCCGTCGAAGCTGCGCACCCGCTCGGGCGGGTAGAAATCCACCGGGCGGACGTCCGTGCAGAACTCGTACTCGCGCTGGAGCTCGCCGATGCCGAGGTTGTGCGTGTGGACGTGGTCGCCGACCGCGATGTCCTCGGTCGCGAAGCCGATGATCTGGCCGTAGCGCCGCACGGGCGCTCCCGCGCCCACCGCTCTGCGCGCGACCTTGTGGCCCGGCTTGATGTCCCGGCGGACCTCGACGCGGCCGCCGCCGTCCTCGAGGACCGTGCCGGCCGGGATCTCGGCCTTGGCGACCGCCACGTCGTCCTCGGCTTTCAGGATCACCGCTTTCTGCCTGATGTCGAACGTCGCCATACGTGTGCCTCCAGGGCCCCACTATACCGTGGAGCCGGACCGACGGGCGCAGGCGGCAGGGGTCCAGCGGGACCCGTCCCCGCCGCGGGGCATCGGGCGCGACGCGCCCGGATGGAGCCCAGCCGCGACGGAGCAGCGCACGCCTGCCGCGTGGTCCCGCGACCCCTCCCGCCTGCGCGCGGCGGCTCCGGCCCCGACGGCTAGACCGAACCGGGCGCTTGGATGCGCAGGACCGCGGGCGGCTCGGTCTCGAGCTGGATGGTCGTGTGGTCGATGCCGAAGCGCGCGTGCAGGACCTCGTGGAGCTCTCGCAGCAGCCGGTCGCTCTCGCCGACGTCGCCGACCACCACGTGGGCGCTCATCGCCTCGCGGCCGGAGGTCAGCGTCCAGACGTGGAGGTCGTGGACGCGCCGGACGCCGAGCACGCGCCGCATCGCCGCCTCGATCTCGGCGAGGTCGAGGTGGGCCGGCGTCCCCTCGAGGAGCACGTTCACGGCCTGGCGGAGGAGCGCCCAGGTCCGCGGCACGATCACGAGCGCGATCGCCGCGCTGGCGAGCGGGTCGGCGAGCCGCCAGCCCGTCAGCAGCACGACCGCGGCGGCGGCCATGACCGCGAGCGAGCTGAGCGCGTCCACGAGCACGTCGAGGTACGCCGCCCGCACGTTGAGGCTTCCACCCGCGGCCTCGCGCAGGAGCCACGCGCACGCGCCGTTCACCACGAAGCCGAGCGCGGCGATCGCGAGCATCGGGCCGGCCGCCACCTCGGGCGGCGCCAGGAAGCGGCGGTACGCCTCGACGAGGATCCCGCCGGCGACGGCGAGCAGGACGAGCGCGTTCACGAGGGCCGCGAGGATCTCGGCGCGGTAGTAGCCGTAGGTCTTCTCGGGCGTCGGCGGCCGCGCGGCGGCCCAGATGGCGAAGAGCGCCAACCCGAGCCCCGCGGCGTCGGTGAGCATGTGGCCCGCGTCGGCCAGGAGCGCGAGACTCCCGGTCCAGAGGCCACCGGCCGCCTCGACGAGGAAGAAGGCCACCGTCAGGACGAGCGTCACGGTCAGCCGGCCGCGGGAGCCGGCGGCGGCCGTCGGACGGTCGGCGTGGGCCATCACGCGGATCGTAGCAGGTTCCTGCTAGAATCCTCCATGCACACCGACCGCACGCTCGCCCTGCACGGCCAGACCTTTCACTACACGGAGTGGGGCACGCCCGCGGCGCCCGCGCTCATCATGCTCCACGGCATCACCGGCCACGCGCGCGCCTGGGACGACGAGGCCCGGGCGCTCGCCGGCCGTTTCCGCGTCTTCGCACTCGATCAGCGCGGCCACGGCGACTCCGACCCGGCGCCCGACGGCGACTACACGGTCGCGACGATGGCGGGGGACCTCGCGGCGTTCGCCGACGCACTCGAGCTCCAGCGCTTCTCGCTCGTCGGGCTCTCGATGGGCGGCCGCGTGGCCATCGCGTTCGCCGGGCGGTGGCCGCAGCGGGTGGACAGCCTGGTGGTCGTGGACATCGGGCCGGACATCGCTCCGGAGGGGCGCCTGCGCGTGGGGAAGATCATGGCCGGGACGCCGGAGCGCTTCGAGAGCGTCGAGGAGGCGGTGGCGTTCGCGCGCGCGGCCAACCCGCGCTACACGGAGGCGATGCTGCGCCACCGCGTGCTCCACGGCACGCGACGAGTGGACGGCGGCCTCGTCTGGAAGTACGACCGTGCGCTGCGCGAGGCCGTGCGCACGGGCCGCTGGCGCGATCCGATCGACCTCTGGCCGCTCTGGCGGGCCATCACCTGCCCGGTGCTGGTGGTGCGGGGCGCCGACTCCGACGTACTCGCCCCCGAGACCGCGAAAAAAATGCTCGGGACGAACCCGCGCGCGCGGCTCGTCGAGGTCCCGGGGGCCGGCCACACCGTCCCGGGCGATCAGCCCGAGGCGTTCCGCCGGCTCCTCGCCGAGTTCCTCGGCGCCTGAGCGCGCGGAGGCTCGGGCTCAGCGGTCGCGCAGCTTGCGCGCGGCTTCCGCCCGCATCTGCTGCATCGCGCGCGTCTCCTGGTCGGAGTAGCGCTCCTCGGTCCACGGGTCGGCGCGCATGTGATAGCCGTTCTGCTCCCAGAAACCCGGCGGGTTCACGTCGAGGAACTCGAGGGCGCGGAGCCACTTCGCGCTCTTCCAGAAGTAGAGCCGCGGCACGACGAGCCGCATCGGCCCGCCGTGGTCGGGCTCGAGGTCGCGGCCGTTGTGCTTGAGGGCGAGCAGCACGTCGTCCTGGAGGAGGTCCTCGAGCGCGATGTTGGTCGTGTAGTCGGGATCGGCGTGCTGGAGGACGAACGTCGCCTCGGGGAGGGGCCGCACGTGCTTCATCAGCTCCCGGATCGAGACGCCCTCCCAGGTGTTGTCGAGCTTCGACCAGCGCGTGACGCAGTGGACGTCCGAGGTGAGCGTGACGCGCGGCAACCGCTGGAACTCCTCCCAGGTCCAGCTCGCCTCCCGCTCGACACGCCCGAAGCAGCGGAAGGTCCAGGTCCTGGGGTCGAATCGCGGCGTCCGGCCGTACGTGAGGACCGGCCACTTCTCCGTGAGCGTCTGGCCCGGCGGCACGCGGCGCGCCAGGGCGGGATCAGGCGGCTTCATCCTCGACTCACTATACACCCGCCGGCAGAAGCTTCTCGGCGGGTCCCGGGGGGCGACCATATAATGGTCGCAGGACACAGCCCCGTCGGGGCGCTTCGGCCGGCGAAAGGACACGCAGATGAACGGGGAACGGAAGCTGGCGCTGTTCATCGACTTCGAGAACATCGCCCGCGGCGTCAAGGAGGCGCAGTACAAGGCCTTCGAGATCAAGCTGGTGCTCGAACGATTGCTGGAGAAGGGCAAGATCATCGTCCGCCGGGCCTACGCGGACTGGAACCGCTTCACCGAGTACAAGCGCCCCTTCCACGAGTGGGCGATCGAGCTGATCGACGTTCCGCAGAGCCGCTACAGCGGCAAGAACTCGGCGGACATCCGGATGGTGGTGGACGCGCTCGACCTCGCCTACGGCAAGACCCACATCGACTCGTTCGCGCTCGTGTCCGGCGATTCCGACTTCTCG
>Ga0209648_10000267_pt1 | contig 38870 bp, 37 predicted proteins | sample GraSoi2013_115cm_FD_185830 | JGI IMG/M metagenome (GOLD analysis project Ga0209648, IMG submission 185830) | Grasslands soil microbial communities from the Angelo Coastal Reserve, California, USA - Sample 9_17_2013_115cm (SPAdes) (version 2) | ecosystem: Environmental > Terrestrial > Soil >...
GTCCGTGGAACGAGTTAGCAAATCTTATGCGCGAGTGACAGACCCCAACCTTGCGATAGCCGCTAGAGGCGGGATGAAGACCACTGGTGCAAGCGTGATTCCCCACAAGAATGTGCTCTGAACGACCTGCTGAATCAAAAGGAGACATCTGTTTAGCTCTCAAACTAAAGGGCGAGGTAAATATCGAAAAATATGCCCGACAGAGATTTTCCGAGAGCCCAGAAAACTAGAGTTAGCGACAACTGGCGCTGAACCTGGACTCCACCCTGGGGATCTTCTGATGATTGGCAATCACCTGTGGATTTCTGGAGAATCTTGAGTAGGCTTCATTGTCTCAGGGCTTTACCTGACCATGGAATTCAAATTCCTCCGGCACAACAATTGGTGTCTTCACTGGATTGAAAGCCCTCGCACCGCGCGTATAGTTCGAGATCGGACGAGAAGGGCCACGAATTCAGGACGAACGGCCCGCAATGTAGCCCCCGCCAACGCCGAACGATTGGCCGCCCCTCCATCGCAGCTCTAACCGACCGAGATTTGAGTACCGCCGTGGTGCGACCTCTTGAGCATTGGAATCTTCTCTGGCAGCGGAAGCTAGGGCAAGCAGAGCGAAACAAGCTGCACGAACGGCCGCAGATCACCGGCGCAGTGGCCCGGCAAATCCTTCGCGGACACCCCTCTTGCCAGCAGCGGCACGATGTTCCGTTGGCGATAACGGAGAGACTCTACAGGGCGCTGCGATGGACGAAGCTAGGCGATCTGTCATGGCTGTTGCTAGGCTTGCTGGTATGTACGCCGATTGTCCGCGCGCAAATTGCCGGTTTCGACAGAGACGCCGTGGAGATTTTCGGGACTGTATTTGTGGAGGGAGGTAACCGCCCTATAGGCGGCGTCATCGTGAACATCCGGTCGCTTAGCGGAGGACCTTTCGTCAGTGTTCTGACCGACTCGAGTGGGCACTTTCAAGTGGGGGGGCTCAATTCTGGGGGGTACGAAATTGTCGTGGAAGAAGCCGGTTACGAGCCAACTCGGGAGACGCTGCGGATTTATGGACCTTCGCCGCCTTTGGAGCTTCATCTGAGGGCGAGCAACCCGTCGTCTGTGTGGCGGACAGATTACACGGTTTCTGTGCGGGAATTGAGAATACCCGGGAAGGCGCGCAATGCATTCGAGAAAGGATTGGAGCGCCTGGCAAAGAATGATCCGGTCGGCAGCAGGACGCAGTTCGTGCGAGCTACCACAGCATTCCCGGGCTATTACGAAGCGTACTACCACATGGGTGTGGCGGATCTCAGGCTCGGCCGCGAACAGGAAGCCGCACGAGCTTTCCAAAAAGCCATCGATTTAAGTGGTGGACGCTACGCCTGGGCGCAGTTTGCCCTGGGTTTGCTGCTTTGCCGACAAGGGGAATACGCGGAAGCAGAGACTGTCATCCGCAAAGGACTGGACGTGGATGGGAGTCCAGCCACAGGTCATCTCTTCTTGAGTGTTGCCCTTTTTCGTCTGAACCGCTTTGAGGATGCAGAGAGAAGTGCTCGAGAGGCTCTCTTGAGGAAGCCCGGTTTCGCCTTGGCTTACCTTGTGCTGGCGGACGTCCACGGGCGCAGGGGCGAGTATGCGAGGCAACTTCAGAACCTGGACGCGTACATCAAGCTTGAGCCTGACGGACCGGCAAGCAAGCGGGTTCGCGAGGTTCGCGAAGTCGTTCGGCGAATTGTGTTCAGAACGAAAGATAAGGAATGATTTGGCCCCTTCAGGAGGGCGTTCTGGATCGTGATTAGATGGATGATTGAGGGCATAGGGGTGATCAAGGTCAAGTCAAGCCAGAAGATCTTTACGGACACCGAGATTGCCACCCTGACCGGGATCTGCCTGGAGCATCTCCACGGTCTGGCCCGCAGCCGGCGCCTCGGCTTTATCGCACACGCGGACGAGGCAGCGGGGAAGCAGGCCGATCAGTGGCTGTTTACGCTGCCGGACCTGATGGTCCTGGCGATGCTATATCCGGGCTGCGAGCACTAAGCTGCACACATTCTGTAGAAGTGAATCACGCAAAACAAGCCAGAAGTCCCATTGTGGGAAGTTGGGAGTGCCATTTGAACCTTGCCGATTGCGGGCGAGTGACGGGCAAGCGGGAAGTAACCGAATCACTTCCAGTTGGCCGACAGCACAGGAGGTGAGAGTGTTCTGTTAACGCAAGTAACTTCGTTCTGACGGCAAACTCGGAAGTTAGCGGCGATTTCGTCCCCCAACTTTCTGCCGACCGTCCCCCTGCAGGTGTCAGGGACAGACCGTATGCCGCCGAATATGGTTTAAGAGATGTCGACGGTAAGCAGCCCATCCCCTTGACTTTGGAAAAGGTGTGACTTACGGGAAATCCAAGGCCGAGTAGCCGACCGCCCAGAAGTATTATAGGTCAGGGAGTAAGAGCCGTGACCACGCGTCAACACAAGGTTCACACTCAACTTCACACTCAACTCGGCCGAGCCGCAGTCCAGATCTTTGCCGCAAATGAGCGCATGAACCAGATTCTTATCGAACATCTTGACCCCACCGCCTGGAGAGCCAAACCGCCCGGCAAGGCCCGCACCATTGCGGCGATCTTCACGCATGTGCACAATGTCCGCACCAAGTGGGTCAGGCTTACAGCTCCGCATCTGAAAGTTCCTAAACAGCTCGACCGCGCGCACTGCACGCCGCGGCAAGCCCGCGCGGGATTGGCGGAGAGCGCCGCTCGCTGCGCGGAGATGCTCACTGAAGCGCTCGGCGGTGGTGAGGGCCGCGTCGAGAAGTTTCGCAGAGACGGCTGGGCTCGGCCCTGGCCGGTTGGCGTGGAAATGCTGTGTTACATGCTTTCTCACGAAGCCCACCATCGCGGGCAGGTGTGTATGCTCGCGCATCAGCTCGGATTCCCGTTGCCGAACGAGGTGGCCTGCGGGATCTGGAATTGGGAAAAGCTGTGGAAAGAGTGCGGGGCGCCCGGCGGCCCCGGCTACGATTCTTAAGGAATCGCTCAAGGGCATAGGCCGCCGGAGATGTTTTCGCGCGAGGCTATTCGAATTCTTTCAAGGTGCGTGCCATGGCGTGGAGGCGCTCGTCGATCAAGGCGAAGACGGTTCCCGCGTCGAATTTTCCATCACCGTTCTTGCGCCCTGCTGTTGTTCCGGTCAGAAGCTCAATGCCCTGTTCGACCTTGGCCACCGGCCAAATGTGGAATTTTCCCGCTGCGACGGCTTCGAGAACATCTTCGCGCAACATCAGGTCCTCGACGTTGGATTCCGGCATCATCACGCCTTGTGTTCCGGTGAGGCCCTTGATGCGGCAGACGTCGAAGAACCCTTCGATTTTTTCGTTCACTCCGCCGATGGCCTGGATAGCGCCTTGCTGGTTGATGGAGCCGGTCACGGCAATGTCCTGCCGCAGGGGCAAACCAGACAGCGCGGAGGCGAGCGCGTAGATTTCCGTAGAGCTGGCGCTGTCACCATCGACTCCGGAGTAGGATTGCTCGAAGCAGATGCTGGCGGCCAGCGAGAGTGGTTTATCTTGCGCGAACTGGCTGCGCAAGTAGCCGGCGATAATGTGCATGCCTTTGTCGTGGAAGCGGCCGCTGAGATTGGCCTCGCGCTCAATGTTGATCAGGCCCGCTTTTCCAAGCGCTGCGGTCGCGGTGATGCGCACGGGCTTGCCAAAGGAGTATCCGCCGATTTCGAGCACGCTCAGGCCATTCACCTGGCCGACGGACGAGCCTTCCACATCGACGAGCAGGGTTCCTTCCTGGATCATTTCGCGGATGCGCGTCTCGATCAGGTTGTGGCGCTCCATTTTTGAGGACAGGGCGCCACGCACATGGGCCGCGCGAACCACGGATTCACCGGCCGCGACCGCGTTGTAGTTGGCCTCGCGGGCGAGATCGGCGATGTCGATGAAGCGCGCCGTTACCTTGTTTCTCCGGCCAGCTTGGCGGACGCCGTACTCGAGCATGGCGGCAAAGGCGCCGCGGTCAAAAGGGTACAGATTTTCTTTTTCGGACAAGGCGCGCAGCCGTCCGGCATATTCGGCGATAACGCCGTCGCTCATGGCCATCTCTTCGTCGAATTCGACGCGCACCTTGAAGATCTTGCGGAAGTCCTCCTCATACTCGTAGAGCAGTTCGTACAGAGAGCGGTCGCCAATGAGGATCACTTTGACGTTGATGTCGATAGCTTCAGGCTTTTGCGCGCTCCCGCCGAAGGGATAGAACATTTCGAGGGGCTGAATTTCCAGGCGGTTGTGGTTCAGCGTGCGCTTTAGCGCGCGCCACACGCCAACTTCCGACAACGCTTCCAGCGAATACATAATCAGGAAGCCGCCATCGGCGCGCAGGAGCGAGCCGCCGCGAAGGTCCATGAAGTCGCTGGTCCAGCCGCCGCGCGCGTCATAAGCGCGCTGGATGGTGCCGAAGAGATTGGCGTAGGTGGGCGTGGTTTCAAAAATGACCGGAGATTTGTCTTCGTTGTCGTGCGCAAGTATGACGTTTACGCCGTACACGCGGAAGGGATCGCGCTCCGGACCGGCTGGCGGCTTGGGCAAACCGTCGGGAGTCTCTTCGTCGTGTTCACCTTCACCCTCGCGCTCCTTGAAGGGGTCGAGATTGTCGAGAAGATGGTGGCGCACTTCTTCGAGATATTCGGCGATGTTTGGACCGGCGTATTTTTCCTTGAGTTCCTCGATGACTCCATCCACCAGGACGGACGCAGCTTCCTGCTCGAGGTAGCTCAATTCGCTGGCCAATTCGCGGGAAAGCGTTAGGGTCTTCCGGTAAACCACCGTGAATTCCTGGCGAAATTGCTCGTACTTGCGCTCGATATCTTCCGCAACTGGGCTTTCGAGTTTGCCTTCGTGGACCATCTTGGAGATGTCTTCGATGGGCACCATCTGGCCTTCGAGGACGGGGAAAATTTCCGGCAGCGCCACAGCGCCCACCTGCATGTGGCCCAGCGCGAATTGTTCGCGCGCGATGCGGCGCGTGAAATCGTCCATCAATTCCTTTTCGCGCACGGTGAAACGCTCGACGATGCGCCCTTTTTGGCGCTGGAACGGTTCGCCCTCGAATACCTGGGGGATCCGGCGGCGCAGAAAATCGATTCCTGCCTGCATGTCTTTTTTGAAGGCGTTGGCTTGGCCGCGCGGGAGCGCCAGCAACCGGGGGCGATCCGTCAATTTGAAATTGTTGACGTAGCAGCGGTCTAGGGATTCTTTGGTGGGAGGGTGAAGTTCTTCGATCATGCGGGCGATCGTTCCACCGCGGCTGGTGCCGGCCAATCCGCACACAAAAACGTTGTAGCCGGGGGCCGAAAGCTCCGCACCCATCTTCAATGCGCGCAGAGCGCGCTCTTGTCCGATGAACCCTTCGCGAAGTTCCGCTTGCGCGGTGGTTTCGAAGGGGATGCGCGATAGCTCGCACCGCCACCGCAGCTTCGCCGGTGGAAGCTCAGTGGGTTTCGGGGCAGGTTTGGTGGTCATGAAATTCCTTCGAGCGCGTTACTCTAGCACAATCGTGTCACGCGCCCACCGCGGACCGCGCGACGTGTTATCGAGCCGTTATGGGCGGGCTTTCGGGCCGCTCCATGTATACCGCCAGGACTCCCGCAGCCGTGGCCACCAGGATGGGACCCAGCACCAGGCCGAGCATTCCAAAGAGACCGACGCCGCCAACGACGCTGATGAAGATCACGAGTGCGCTCAGTTCGGTGCGCCCGCCGAGCAACAGCGGCCGCAGGACGTTGTCCACGATCGTGGATACTCCCGCGCAAATCACCAGCAGCAGAATGGCTCGTCCCCAATGCCCCGTGAAGCCAAGCCATAACGATGCAGGCACGAAGATCAGACCGGAACCCACGACAGGCACCAGCGAAAAAAAGGCCATCGCTACGCCCCAGAAAAGCGGGGTCGGCAATTTCACTATGGAAAATCCCAGGCCGCCAAGAATGCCCTGAATCGCCGCAATAATCAGGCTGGTGGTGACGCTCGCGGAAATGAGGTCGCGCGCTTGCTTCATCATGGTGTCGCGGTGCTCGGCGTCAAACGGCAGAATGCTGCGCACCCCGCAGATGATTTGGTCGCCATCGCGAAAGAAATAGAACATCGCGAAGATCATCACAAACAGATCGAAAATGAACGCGGCTATATTCCGAAGGACAGTGCCCAGCCGTTCGGCAAGAAAACCAGCCTCTTTTTGGACGCCCTGCTGGACCATCTCCATCACGTTGGCGTTGGGATCCAGTCCCGGCACGTGCTGCGCGATCCACGCCCATTTCTTCGCGACCATCGGCGCGTGCTCTTCCGCAAAGGAATGTTGCACGCCGCGCGAAATCGAAACTGCTTCGCGCACGAACAGGGTGGTTATAAGAATGACCGGAACGATGAGCAAAACGGTCACCGCCAGAGTGCTGATGACCGCGGCCCGCCTGGGGAAGAATCTCCGCGCCAGCCGCTCATGCATCGGATAGAAAAAAATCACGAGGATGGCCGCCCAACCGAGTGCGGCGAGAAACGGTTCGTAGATCCGGAAAACGAGGTAGATGAGCAGCAGCAACACGCCGTACGAAAGGACGGTGGTCAAACGGTCACTCGTGGTCGCGTTCGCAGAGGGGGCAGGATTGTTAGTCGTCATATAATCTTGATAGGCTGGGCAGAGGCTGATAAGTTCCGGTCTACGCTCCAGCAGGCCGCGCGCAGGTCATCGAGCCAACCCAGAATGTCTACGAAGTCCATCCCGCTCAATTCCTACCAGATTCGTCTCCTTGCTGTACTTGCTTTAATCAATTTTGTCAACTTCGCGGCGAGGCAGGTCTTCGTGCCGCTGATTTCGCCGCTGCGTGATCATTTCCACGTTACGGATGCCGAGCTCGGTTCGCTGCAGACTTTTCTCCTGGTGGTTCTCGCGGTGGGCAGCATCCCGTTTGGATTCCTGGCCGACCGCTATAGCCGCAAGGCCATCATTGCGATTGGCATCGTGTGCTGGAGCATGGCGACGTTCGTAGGCGGACTGACCTCCAATTTTCTTTTTTTCCTGATTGCCAGATCTTTTGTTGGGCTTGGCGAAGCTGCATACGCGCCTGCGGCGCAATCCATGATTTCCGGCGGTTTCCCGCAAGAACGCCGCGCACGGGCGCAAGCTATCTTCGCTTCCGGCATGCTGCTCGGAGGCGCCGCCGGCCATGTTTTAGGCGGGATTATTGGCCAGCGATACGGGTGGCAGGAAGCACTTTTTATCGTGGCGCTCGCGGGCATTGTTCCCGGGATTGCTCTTTTCTGGATCGAGGAACCGCCGCGCGGACCGCGCTCCGAAGTCGTGCCTATCGGGCGCCTCCTCCAGGTGCCCGCGTTTGTGGCCATGATTTGCGCGGGGATTTGCATCACGTTCTCCAGCGTGTCGCTCATCACCTGGAGCACGGATTTCGCCGTCAACTACAAAGACTTTAGCTTGCGCGAAGCCTCCGTCTTGCTCGCGGTCATCGGGCTGTCATCGGCGCTCTTAGGCGTTTTGACCGGCGGGTTCGTTGCCGACCGCCTGCACCGGAGTTTTTCTTACGGGCGGATTATCGCCGTGGTAGCCGCATTCCTGCTCGCGACTCCGTGCCTGCTTCTGGCCATTCAATCGGAAGAGAAATCCACGGTGCTAATCGGCCTCGCGATTGCTTTCTTTTTTATGTCCTGGTATCACGGGCCGGTGACCGCTGTTCTCCATGACATGATGCCGCGGAGGGCCCACGCCACTTCCATTGGCGTTTACATGTTTGCCACTCAGTTGATCGGCGGCCTGGGCCCGCACGTAATCGGGAGGATTTCCGACTTTCGCGACCTGCAGCTTGGCCTGCAAATCGCAGTTGCCGTGCTGGTTTGCGGAGCGCTGCTCATGCTTCTGGTAATTCACTTTATCCGCAGGGATGGGATTCGGCATTCCTGCCTCGACGCATTCCACGCCGAACCGGGCGACTGATATTCGCGCGGGCACTAGCATCGAACGTCTTTTCTAATGGAAAAGTCAGATCCTCACTTGATGCCGATCTGGTTGACCAGGCGGAGGACCTCGGCTTCCGGGACGTCGTAGAGAGGGCGCAAGTCATCTTCTTCAAGGCGCTCGCGGAGATATTCTGCGGCGACAAAGCTCGCTTCGCGGTCGGTCAGGTCGCGCCGGGCTTTGTCGCGGAATTTCACGAACGCGGTGTGCGCCAATCCCACAACATGGGCTTCGCCATCAATAAAAAACTTAGTGTCAATGGTGTCCGAATGCCGCGTCGCAATGCCGTTCCACATGTGCGAGAAACGGCACTGAAAGGTTTGCCCGCTCAATTTAGAAGTCACTTCGAAGGCGCCGATGAATTGGCTCATCGCGCCGGTGTTCGCAAGTATCGGGCGTGTGGTCACGCGGGCTCCTTCGGTCACTGCTTGTTTAACAGTTTACGCTGAGATGTTTCGCTTCGCTCAGCGTGACAAACGTCGCCGTAGGCTCAAATGACTAGCGGCTGACAGCAGCAGCGGTCTCCACTTGCGAGTAACTCCGGATGGCCGCTCCGACGCCAGCGCCGCTGGGCACCCGGAAGCCCTGGTCGAGCAAGCACTTTTCCAGAGCCGCCAGGAACAGCAGCACGAACGGCTTCTGGCTACAGTAGCCCATCAACCCGACTCGCCAGATCTTGCCCTTCACTGCTCCGAATCCGCCGGCGATTTCGATGTTGAACTCGTCGAGCAACTGATTCCGGACCTTTTCATCGTGAATGCCGATTGGGATCATCACTGCCGTGACGGTAGGCAAACGGTCCGCCGGGTCTTTCACTAGCAGGTCCAAGCCCATGGCCTCGAGGCCAGCAATGAGCGCGAGTTGATTCACGCGATGGCGCTCCCAGCGCGCCTCCAGGCCTTCTTCCATCACCATGCGCATGGCTTCGCGGAGCGCGAAAATCAGCGAAATCGGCGGCGTGTGATGATACAGCCGGTCTTTGCCCCAATAATTCATCGCCGTGGTCAGGTCGAAATACCAGCTTTGCACTTTCGTCTTGCGCTTGCGGAACACTTCCTCGGCAGCGGGGCTCACGGTAATCGGGGACATTCCCGGCGGCGCGCTGATGGCTTTCTGCGATCCGCTGAAGCAAATGTCAATGCGCTGCTTGTCCACGTCGATCGGAACGGCAGCGAGCGACGCAACGGTGTCTACAATCAGCAGCGCCCCCAATTCGTCGGCGACCTTGCGGTAAGCATCCATTCCAGTGATTACGCCCGTCGAAGTTTCGCCATGTGCGAAGCCGATGATCTTGATCTTTTTGCCCTTACCCGCACGCCGCACGTCTTCGGCATCTACAGGGTTGCCGTATGGCGCTTCAACTTTTACGACCTTTAACGATGCCCGCGTCGCAATCTCATACATGCGCTCGGAGAAGACGCCGTTGACCGCAACGATGCCTTCATCGCCTTCCTCCAGCGAATTCAGCACCGACGCCTCAATGCCGCCCGAGCCCGACGCCGATAGCGGCATGGTGATGCGGTTCTCCGTCTGAAAAATCTGCCGCAGCAGGATTTGCGTTTCGTCCATGCAGCCCTTGAACCATGGATCCATGTGCCCCACCAGCGGCGTTGCCATCGCGCGATAAACGCGGGGATCGATGGAAGACGGCCCGGGAGTCAGCATCAACCGGACCGGGGGATGGAGTTCGCCAACGTGTTGCGTCATAACGTTTTGCCCTTCTTTATGCCTGCGCTTGATTCTCGCTTCTGAAGCTCGGACCGCCCGCGAATGCGCTTTCAGGGAACTTTTCCTGCCATGGCGGGAGCTTCAATTTTCGCGCAATCCCCACACCCACGCAACCGACAATTTGGCTGGCCTACTCGCCTGAGGTCCCTTATCTAAAACGGCAGTTTCGGAATTTCTGCGGTCAAAAACAGTTTGATTCGTGCCATCCTCGGAAGGACCACACAATCCAAAGGAGTAGTCTTGATGTCACGCCCTCTCATCCTTTTGCTTGCGCTCGCTTTCATACTCTTCTCTCAGAACATTTCCATGGCGCAGGGGGACGAAACAAAAATCATCGCGCTGGAAAATCTTTGGAATCAGATGCAGATTAACCATGACGCGGACGCCATGGCAAAATTGCTGGACAGCGGTTTTGTGCTGACCGATTACGACGGAACCGTGTTGACCAAGGGGCAATTTCTGGCGTCCATTCGGGACAAGTCCACGCAGCTTACCGTCGAGGTGTCCGAGGACATGAAGTTGCACAGACATGGCGACACTGTGATCATCATCGGCTCAACTCACGAAAAAGGCACTGAGAAAGGAAAGCCGTTTTCGCATGTAGGCCGCTTCACTGACACTTGGATCAAGAGAGATGGCCAATGGCTTTGCATCGCCAGTCAGCTAAGTCTCATCGGTAAGTAGAAGAGGCGTGGAGAAACGCAATAGTGTCTTTTCGTCCTCAAGCGATTTGAACTCCCGGCACGTTCGGAACATCCAGCAAACAATGTCGGTTAGTTTCGCGCCCGGTTTTGTGTAACCAACTGACCGTAAACGGCATTCAAGTAGCCCTGCAATCGGTGTACTTGCGCCGCATCCGTTTCCTTCTTGATCATCGTTGCAAGAATCGGTTCGAGGAACCGGCCGTACGCTTTCAATGTCGCGGCGTTGTGAGCGGCAAAGGCGTCCTCGACCTCTTTTTGCGTCGCGGGCGTGACGAGCTCCAGCCGGCCCACAAATACGCGGACGGTTTGCGCGGGCGCAGGCTTGATTGAAAGCGGCAGCACTTCATTCACGAAGGCCGGGGGAACGATATATAGCAAGCGGCTCCCTTCCTCAAACCAGGAATTCCGCCACGTTTCGACCATGGCATGGGCTTCGTCCAGATAGAGACCTTGACCAACGAGAATTCCTTCCAAGTCCCGGCCCAGATCATCGATAGTAGAGTTCAGCTCCGGCGGATCCAGAGTCGTTTCTTCCTTAGCTGCTCCCCCTATGCGGTAGCCCACTTTCTCGCCGCGCCTCTCGAAGAGAATAGTTGTTGGGATCTCCTGATCGCCGTGATTCTTGACCCGTACCTTTCCTGCTGTGTCGAGCGTTGCCGAAAGTGGAACGGAAAACGCAGAGACGCCTCGATAGAAGAGAAATTTTTCCTGCTGTTCGCCTGTCGGGGCCTTCACTCGCAAGGGCGTCGAAGAAGTCATTCGAGCGGCGAAGTAATGATTGTTCCGGTCTCCGGTCGGAAAATCCACTCTCTCATTTGGCGCAAGAGTGACCGAATCCCACGCGATGCTTCCCCAAGCGCCTGCCTGGTGGAGCATTTCACCATAACGAATCGCCGTAGGCTCGACCCGGCTGGCATGTGGATACCATTCCGTGATTACACCCTTGGAGAACGCTACATTTACAGATATGGTTTCTTCCCGCGAATCATAAAAATACAAGACCGGTGTTTCCATTCGCACGGTGCCTCGCAAGCCCAGCTTGAAGCCGGGATCGCGAAAGTGTTCGACGAACTGGGGAAGATCCGTGGAGCCGGTCAGGGGCGACCATTCGACAGCTTGTCCGTCACTCCCGGCAATCGAAGTAAAGGTGCCCCATTCATGGGCCGTGAGACTCGAATAGACAGGGCGCGCCTCTCTACCCAACGAATGAGAGCGCAGGTTGTGTAGTGGCGGGTCTTCAGACCCGCCCAGCGCACGCGACGAGATAACAAAGCAGCAAACGAGCAAAGTGTAGAGTGACAAGAGCAATGGTTTTCGTGGCATGGCTGGCCTTCCTGACGCCTTCGGTGTTCGTCGTTCCCTTTACATCCGGCTAAGACGCAGAGCGGTTCTCGAGTGTTAACCTGGCTAGTCCTGCCGTCTGCCTCCGAAAACCCGTATGGCCGCCATCACACTGATCGAACAGCCCTATCGCGTAGGGAGATCGCTCCGAGGACCGGTGTAATATCCTTGGCGGGTCTTGATGGTGACGCCTTCACGGGTGGAACGAACTTCTACCTTGTGATAGTTGGCGTTGCGATTGTTGCCGCGCGGCACGTATGCCAGGGTGTACTCGTGACGCGCTTCTTCGGTGATTCGAGAATAGAGCTTTTCCATGGCGGCACTTTGGACGGCGTAATAGATGTCGCCACCGGAGTCGCTCGAGTAATTGACCAGGCGGGAGAACCTTCGCTTGCGGGAGCGGCCGACAGCCAAACTGTATACGGAGATATTGTCGTGGAGGAGAGCCTCGAGAGTGTCAGGATACGTGTGGCGGTTAAATTGGGGCCCATTAAGGCCGTCGGAGATCAAAAGGATGATTTTGCGGCGACTGACTCCACGATCATGAAGCAACTCAGTGGCGGAATGGACGGCGTCGTCCAGGGCTTTGGTTGGCCGGGACCCAAGGTTAGTCGGCGCCGCCTGTGGCGGTTCGCCCACGCCGAGAGGATGGGTGGATGGAGGCGTGACGAAGGGGACGGGGCCAGAGGTAGAAGGGCCGCTGTGCTCTTGGGCGTCCTTCAGCTCGGCCCAGAGCTTGTTAAGATCGCCTGTGAAACCATCGCCTGGATAAAACGACAGGTCGAAGCGACAGACTAAGGCTTCGTCGCTGGAGCTGATTCCCGCGGTGATGGCGCGCAGAGTCGGGGCCATCTGGGTGGCATCCTCGGATTTCAGATCGTCGTCGATGAGGACGACCAGTGAGAGCGGAAAAGCTTCGGCAGTGAAAACGTCAATGGACTGCTCAACGTTGTCGTCGAAAATGCGGAACTCTTCCCTTTGAAGATCAGGAATGAGGTTGCCGAAGCGATCTTTGACAGTGACAGGGAGGACGACGAGGTCGGAATTGACACTTATTTTGGTTCTGGCTTCGCTTTGCTGCGTAACAGGTTGTGACCCCTGCGTTGGGGCAGGTGACCTTTCCCGCGTGGACGAATGCTGCGCTTGGCCGAGGATGACCCAAGCGGCCAGCGACACAACCATCAGCCTTCTCGGCATAGGACGGCTCTAGCGAGTCAACCTCACTGGGAAGTCTGACGCCGATTGGCAAAGAAAGGTGCCAGCCTTCGCGTTACGCGGCGATGGTTTGCGCGGTGAGCAGGTGCGTGGGTACTTTGCGTAGGTCCCAGACGATCCCGAGCCAGGACATAACCTTCAGAGTGTAGTAGGTGATGTCGATCTCCCACCAGAAAAAGCCCTGGCGCGCCGAAGCCATAAAGTGATGATGGTTGTTGTGCCAGCCTTCGCCGAGGGTGAGCAGGGCGAGGAGCCAGTTATTGCGGCTGGTGTCCGTGGTCTCGTAGCGGCGGGAGCCGAAGAGGTGCGAGAGCGAATTGATGGTAAACGTGTCATGCCATAGCAGCACGGTGCTCAGGCAGAAGCCCCAGATGAACAGCGGCCATCCGCCAATCAGCCAAAGCACCACGGCGAGAGTGATAGGCGGCACCATGTGGTACTTGTTCAGCCAGCGCAACTCGGGAAACTTCGCGAAGTCGGCGATGTATTCGGTGCGCGTGTCGTTGTATTTATCGGAGATAATCCAGCCAACGTGCGACCAGAAAAATCCGAACAGCGTCGGCGAATGCAAATCGAGTTCCTGGTCCGAATGCCGGTGATGGTGACGGTGATGCGCCGCCCACCACAGCACGCCCTTCTGCGAAGAGGTCATGGCCATAAACGCGATCACGAATTGAAACACGCGGCTGGTCTTGAACGAGCGGTGCGAGAAATAACGGTGATAGCCCGCGGTGACGAAGAACATCCTCACGACCAGCAAGCCGAGGCACGCCACCAGGTAATACCAGTGAAAGGGAATGAAGAAAATCAGCAGCGAGGCGAGGTGGACAAGAGCAAAAGGCAGAGAAAGCAAGAGTGAAATCCGCGAGCCGTTCGGCAGCGGTATGGACAAATAGCGGGAAGCTGAAGCCATCCGGCAAAATCCTCCGCGTCCACTTTCAGACGCTTATGAACAACATTTCCGCGAGCCCAAGAGATCCAGCCGGAGCTTCGCGCCACGAATCAACAATTTCAGTGTACGGTTGCGTTGCAATGCGGTCAAGCGCAGTGAAGTACAGGTTGCATTTATTCAGATGCCCGAGAGTACAGGTTGGTTGTGAAAAATCGGCAATTAAGTTCCTCCAAGTAGAATTCCACGGAAAATGTGACGAAGCTCACAAGAATTCTTTCCAGGGAATATGCTATCGTCGCTGTGCACCGATAAAATCAGGAGCCTCGGCCCCGGAGCCACACAGGGCCACAAAGAAAAATGCCTGAACGCCCAGTACTCGTTGGTCTTATCCCGCAAGTCGTCGTGCTTGATGAGGGCGACCAGGTCTCCTGGATCTCCGACGCCGGCAATTTGCGCGTGGAGTTCGATGTGAACCGGTGTCCTTTTTCGTCGAACGTTTTTCAGGCGCCGGCCGGCATGCGCCTGCTTAGCGGCCCGCCGCGTCCTGGCAGCAAAGCAGCCACCTATAAATACCGTTTATGGTTGAACGACCAGCTGGTAGGCCACGGCGAGGTCATCCTGCGCGAAAAATGACCTTCGGACAATCAGACGAGAAGGACAGCAACTGTCGCGCAAGAAAAGCTGGAGCGAAAGATATCACCTAGGAGTCTCAAACGGGCGGGAGAGTCCCTGCGTCCCAGGCTTCTTTCGCGACCGAAAAGCTGCGCTTATTCTTTCTTTGCCGGATGGTAGCCCGCCTTGGCGGCATCGGCTTCGGTCATGTACTTACCTTGTTTGGTTTTCCCATACCAGCGTGTGCCGGGCTTGTGATACACACCCGACTCCGTGTTGACCCAGACCATTCCTGTAGGAGAGGCCGGCGGAGTCTGCCGCTTTGTCGTGGGTTGCTTGGAAGCAGCAGCGGTGCTACTCGGCGCCCCTGCTGGAGCGGGGGCAGGAGTGGCAGATGCAGTTGAGTCAGCGGATTTCTTCGAACTGTTTTTCTTTTGCGCTGGTGCGCCGCCGACCTTCTTCTTTTCTGACGGCTTATTGGTGCTGGAGTCGGTTGCGGCCTGATCGGTGGTCTGTCGCGTAGGCTCCGCGTGAGAGGCAAGGCTTCCGGCAATGATGAGCGTTGCAGTGAGCAAAGCCATGACCATGCTCTTTGGGTTTTTCATTTTTAAGTTATGGCTCCTACTCCGGCGGCTGCCGATTAAACGTACCCAGCAAGAGGCCCTAGGCAGAGAAGTGATTCAAAATAATGGAATTAGGTCAGTCGCCGGCGGCAGTGGCGCTGCGAGACATTTCGACGGATTCGGCCAGGCCCCGGCGCATCGGTCCAAGGACGAAGGCGGGCACTTGGCGCTCCGGAGCCAGCGATACGCTGGTAGCTTTTCGCGGGAATTCCGAGCGGCGGTCCAGCCGTAAGCCCGCTTCTTTCAAGAACTCAGCCGAAAAACCCATGTCTTCGGCGCGGTCCACACCCCAGAACCAGAGTTTTTCTTCCTGTCGCTGGAGAAAATCCAGCGCCTCTTCGAGCTTTTTCATCGCGCGATCAAACGAGGAGGCAAGGAAGTACGTGTTCAACGTCCAGGCGTGCCGGGGGTAGTGCACTTGAACTCGAACGCAGTACTTACCCGATTGGTTGCGGTCGATGCTGCAGCGGTAGTCATTGCGAGCGGAGAGAGTGCGAGCGGCCATGTTAATCACCAATCTGTGAAGTTGCGGCGCTGGGTGGCCATGATTGCTTCTGTTCCGAATCCTGGACTTTACACCTGAACCCAAACTGTGCCTTCGCAACTGCAGGTCGGGTTGAATTCGGCTTAAGGAACCCTAATAGCGTATCGAGAGACGCAAGGAAAGACAAGGCCAGCGTGTCCAGTAAATAACTTCCTTTATTTTGAACAACTTAGACTAGCCAAAGGAGCCAAAGCTCTTCAGTTTTTCAGGCATGAGCTTTAGTTTGCCCTCCACCTTCAGGCGATTGTCGAGGGCCGTCTGGAAGGCTTCAAAGGCAAGTTTTCGCTTGGACTGGAGAAGTTCCTCGGTCAGCTGCTTCTTCTGTTTGTCGAAATCGGCCGGATTGGGTTCCGTTTTTTCAGCCACGCGGTATACCAGCCAGTTTTGCCCCAGGTTCAAGGGGGCGGCAACGTCACCACTTTTCAGACTGAACGCCGCGCTGACTTGCTTGCCGCTCGCCGCACCAGGTATAGAGCCGTCGCGCGCGATGAGGTCACTCGTTTTGGGCTCCAGACCGAGTGAGCGGGCGGCGGCATCGAATTTCTCACCAGCCTTGACGCGTTTGATGAGCTCATCGGCCTTGGCCTTCGCCAAGTCAGTGGACTTTTCGCGCTTTAGGTCGTTGATTACCCGGTCGCGGACTTCTTCAAGCGAACCCTGGTGCGCTGGCAGCATCGATTTCAGAGACAAAACGACATAACCACGATCGGTTCGGACCGGCAGGCTCAGTTCTTCAGGCCTCGAGCGGAAGATGGCATCCTTGGCTTCCTGGGAATTAGCAAGCTCCAGCAAGGGGTCGGTCGCGCTGATGGGCCGCGTTTCGCTCACCGTCAGGTGGTACTGTTTCGCCAGATCATCCAGAGAGATCTTGTTGGACTGGCGGATTGCAGCGGACAACTTGTCCGCCGTGTCGCTAGCTACTTTGTCTGCCTGCGACAGCAAGAAAGGCGCACGCAGAGAATCCTTCACCTCTTCGAATGGCTTGGTGTGAGCCGTCTCCTTTTCCAGCACCTTGATGATGTGGAATCCGTACTGGGTCTTGACGAGGTCCGAGACCTGGCCCGGGCTGAGGCTGAAGGCTGTCTTCTCGAACTCAGGGACCGTCTGGCCTTGAGTTATCCAGCTCAAATCACCGCCCTTGTCCTTTGATCCAGGGTCTTCCGAGTACTTTTTTGCGAGGTCCTCGAACTTGCCGCCCTTCTTCACTTGTTTTGAAACGTCCTCGGCCTTTTTCTTGATTTCCTCGACTTCAGCATCCGTCTTCCCCACGGTCATAAAGAGAATGTGTTCGACGTGCACACGGTTCGGCACTTGGTACTGCTGAATATTGGCCTGATATTGCTGCTTGAGCACGTCGTCAGACACTTGAAGGCTCTGGCGTATCTGGTTTACGTCCACAAGCGCGTAGCGCACCACGCGCCGTTCGGGCACCTGGTATTTCGACTTGTTCTTTTCATAGGCAGCGCGGATTTCCGATTCATCCGGTGAAATTTTAGCTTCCAGGTCTTCCGGCTTAATCAGCGCGTAGTCCAGCTTCACTTTTTCGTTCTTGTAGCGGAACTCATCCTGGAGTTCCGAGGGCCCCACGCTGATCCCATCTGTGACCAGTTTGCGGAATTTTTCCTCGAGCAAACTCTGCCGGATGAGCTCTTCGAAAACAGGCACTGACAATTGGAAGCGCGTCTGGACTTCGGCGGAATAACGCTCCCGGCCGACAAACGCGCTGCCATTGTAAGCCGTCGGCACGTACTGGCGAATGCGGTCCGCCTGCTCCTGATCGGATACGGTAATTGAGAGACGCTTGGCTTCATACTCCAACTCTTTTTCAGTCACCAACTGTTTCAGGATCTGTTGGGCATAGAGAGACTCAAGCGGCTTCATGTTGGGATTACGTTGCTCGATCTGGTCGAGCTGCTGGCGCACGTCCTGCACAGTAATCGACTGATCTCCAATCTTGGCGAGCGTGTCGTTGGAGATTTCGCCGCTGACAGGCGACTGGGGGACCAGGTAGAGCAGCATGCTGCCTCCCAGGAGCAGGACCACGGCTCCTAGAAGGATGCGATACCCAAGTTTGCTTTTATCTTTTGCGTCAACCATCCTATGAGTCTCCCACACCAGCAGACAAACTTAAATTATAGGAGATATAGGCATGGGTCTCAAACACAATCGTCCGGGCTGGCCAGGCGGGGATTTTTCGACGTCCCGGCGATGGCTGGGCAGACAAAGAAAAGAACAGCAACAAGTCCCATGGAACCTGCACCTAGGGACAGGCGAAAGGCATCGGGCCATGTCCAGCGGTGCTATTTGCAATTTGACTACGCCCAGCTCCGCAGTTCATCTATACGGAAACCGCTGTGCTACATTCAAAAATTGGAGCTTTCACAGCACACTCAACCGTGACGACACAAACACCAATCGATCCAAGGTTCACGCAGGGCCAGCAAAAGGGGCCGCACGTTGAAGTTTTCTGGAAGGCAGTCACTTATAAGACGGTGATTGGTTACGCGCTCCTGGCTATTGCCATCATCGGCGCGGGAGTTTCCCTGATTAAGCCCGACTTGTATCAGGCCATCATCAGGAAGGTCACTGAGAAGGTCGGCGATCCGGAAATCGACCCGCAGGGCGCCGATCAGAAGCACGCCAAATTCGTTAACCTTGACGGCAAAGTTGAAGTCAAGAAAGTCAATTCCGTCCAATGGGTGGTAGCGGATTTTCGCACTGCGCTCGACAGGGGTGATCAGATTAAGACCGGTTCGGATGGCGACGCTCGCATAACCTTCAGTGATGGCACCACGTACACCATGAAGCCTGACTCGCTGGTCGTCGTGGAGGAAAACTCTACGGAAGCCAACAAGCCGACCAGCTCCGGCATCGGAATCACGACCGGTGAAGTTAACTGGGCCACGCCGACATTCACTCTGGCCGAGTCGAAGGCGCAGGTGCGGGTCGAGGACGCCAAGGCACAATTAGGTTCGAACAGCCGTGGTAAGGTGAAGGCGGACCCTGAGAATAGGTCGAGCGAAATCTTGGTTTCGAGCGGTAGTGCCCAGGTGCAGCGTGGCCAGGAAAAAATTGACCTCACGCAATTTGAGAAAGTTACCATCCCCAACAAGGGTGCGTTCCAAAAATCAAACGTGCTGGCGCCGCCCGATCTTGTCGCGCCTCTAAACCTCTCGCCGATTATCACCGAGGACCCGAAGATCGCGCCGGTTCGATTTGAATGGAAGCCCGTTCAGGATGCCGTATCCTATACGCTGCGAATCAGCACCACCTCGATGTTTACAAAGACCGTGAAAGAAGCGAAGGTTAGTTCAACGGCGGTGGAGATTACCGGGCTTGATCCCGGCGACTACTTCTGGAACGTTACGGCGACGGACGGAAAGAAACAGACTAGTGAAGTCGGCGAGATTTTCAAGTTTACGCTCGTGGCGCAAGGCAAGTCGCAATCGATGCTGCTTGAGATTGACTCCACACAGTTGCATGGACGCGTGGCGGAGATTGTGGGCCGCACGGAACGGGGAGCTGCTCTGATTGTAAATGGTCAATCGGTGCCGAATGTCTCTCTGGATGGGACTTTCCGGCACTTCACTGAGGCCCTTGAGCCTGGGCAGCACACAATTTCCATTATCGGGTCGAATCGCCGGGGCGGGACGGCTATGAGGCAGGTGTCCATCGTGGTTCCGAAATAAGAGATCCGAAAAAAGACGGAAGCGCCTTTGCGTTGGTCGCGGTGTCCGGAGACAATTGATGTGGGCGGCTGGCTGAGGTAAGGTCAGCGTGATGGCCCGCCGGGCAGCGGAGAAATTTTCCCGCGGGGGGATGTGGGGATGAACAAGAACGGTTACAACATGAGGTCGGTGTTCAGTCTGTTTTCTTCCGACCTGGCCATCGATCTGGGCACTGCCAACACGCTGGTGTTCGCGCACGGCAAAGGCATTGTCGTCAACGAGCCCTCCATCGTGGCCATCAACAAGTCCAGCGGAGAGGTTGTGGCCGTGGGCCGCGAAGCAAAAGAGATGCTCGGTCGCACACCGGGCAACGTTGTGGCCATCAAGCCGATGAAAGACGGGGTCATTGCGGACTTCAAAGTGACCGAAAAAATGTTGACCTATTTCATCCAAAAGGCCCACAACCGGCGCGTGCTGGTCCATCCGCGCATCGTCATCGGCGTCCCGAGCGAAATCACTCCCGTGGAAAAGCGGGCCGTGCAGGACTCTGCTTATCGCGCGCGTGCCAGCGAGGTTTTTCTCGTCGAGCAGGCCATGGCCGCAGCGATTGGGGCGGGTCTGCCAATTGAAGAACCCTCCGGCAACATGGTCGTGGACATCGGCGGCGGCACCACGGACATCGCCGTCATCTCCATGAGTGGAATCGTTTATTCACGGTCCGTGCGTGTGGCAGGCAACGAGATGGACGAAGCCGTTATGCAGTATCTGAAGCGCAAGTACAACCTGCTGGTTGGCGAACGCACGGCGGAGCAGATCAAGATGGAGATTGGCTCCGCGTATCCCCTGGAAAAACCGCTTACGATGGAAGTGAAGGGCCGCAACCTTATCGAGGGCGTGCCGCGGACGGTCACCATCGACGACAGCGAGATTCGCGAAGCCCTCAGCGAATGTGTCGCAACCATTCTTAATGCCGTACGCGTGGCGCTCGAGCGCACACCCCCCGAGCTTTCCGCCGACATCAGCGACCGCGGAATCGTGCTGACGGGCGGCGGCGCGCTGCTGAAGAATCTGGACAAGCGTATACGCGAAGAAACCGGCTTGCCGGTTTCGATTGCGGATGATCCGCTGGCGTCGGTTGTGCTCGGCACGGGAAAGATGCTGAGCGACTTCAATCTATTGCGTCAGGTTTGCATAGATTGAGGCTTTTCTTTTGTCGGGGCACAATATGCCGCCTTCGAAGGCACTTGTGGCGATGAACCCAAGTTTCACGCTTCGATTTTCCAATTTCGACTTTCTGATTTCGGAATTTACATGATAGCCGTTCCCTCTCGCCACAAATCGCTGGTCCTGCTCGCCGGAGTCGTCGTGCTGCAGGTGCTCATGCTGGCCCTGCAAATCAAGCGCGACTCCGAAGGACGGCTCATTCGCGTCTGGACGGTCGGAGCAGTTTCGCCATTTGAGCGGGCAGGTTCCTCCGGCTTTGGCTGGATTCGCAATACTTGGCGCCACTACTTCGCGCTGCAAAATACTACCCGGGAAAATGAGCAGATTCGCCGCGAGAACGATGCGCTGAAACTGCAGGTCGCGCAGCTTCAGGGCAAAGCCGCGGAAGCCGACCGCCTGGCGCTATTGCTGAAGTTCCGGCAAGCGCATGCGGAAGTCCCCATGATTGCCGCTCGCGTGATTGGCGTGAGCGCCGGAACCGCCAGTCTGACACTTCAGTTGGACCGTGGAGAGCGCGACGGCATTCGAAAAAATATGGGGGTGATCACGCCGGATGGTGTGGTCGGCAAGGTCGTGGAAGCCTATCCGAATGCGGCGTTAGTGCTTCTATTGACGGACAAGGATAGCGGCGTGGGAGCGATGCTGGCCGATTCCCGCATCCAGAGCCCCGTTGCGGGACAGGGTGAGCCCCTGCTGGTCATGAAATACGTCCCGAACGACGACGACGTCAATCCGGGGGAGCGTGTTATTACCAGCGGTATGGATCGCATCTTCCCCCGCGATCTTCCAGTGGGCACTGTCACAGAAATCAAATCTGGCAATCCGTTTAAACAGATTCGCATTAAACCTGCTGCCAATCTCGAACGGCTGGAGGAAGTGTTCGTTCTCTTGTCGCTTCATCCTCTGGAAATGAAAAATGAAGAGAACCCCGCCGGTGCGAAGGCCCCGGCGCGTGCCGCAGCTACTCCTCCACCGGCGGTAACACGATGAACGGGGCGTTTGACATCCGCGGCGAATCGCACATCGAAGTTCATAAGTTTCGCGCCGGCGCGATCATCGTCGCGACGCTGCTAGCGTTGGTCATCCAGTCTTCGTTCCCGATCCATTTTGCGAAGGCGGCCGTCCTCGATTTGCCGCTGCTTGTGACGATTTATTTCGGCCTCAGCCGGCGCAACCCTTCCACCGGACTGCTCCTGGGCATGTTTATTGGGCTTCTGCAGGATAGTCTCAGCGGACCGACTGTTCCGCTGGGACTTTACGGTATCGCCAAAACCATCATCGGGTATCTCGCTTCGTCCATCGGCGCGCGGCTCGATACCGAGCACCCCGCTGCGCGGTTCGCGCTCACCTTTGTCTTCTTCATTGTGCATCAGGGCCTGATCGTCCTGACGCGCCGCATTCTCCTCGCGCAGCCGGAGCCGTGGTTTAACATGCACCTTATCGTCGCCGCGCTCGTCAACGGGTTGGTCGCCGTGTTTCTGTTCCTTCTGCTCGATCGCCTCCGCAAGAACTAGCGAACCTCCGCACTCTGGCCGCCAAGGGACCGCGATGGTCTTCCTCGTTATTTATTGGCTGAGAACAAATTGTTTGAATTCGTCGTAAGAACTCGAAATGGGCAGCGAAAGCTTGTCACGCTTCAAGTAGGCAGCGAGGCGATCCGGCAGCGGTGGTGCAGTGCCGATAGCTTTCATCACGACATCGGCAAATTTCGCGGGATGCGCTGTAGCAAGCACCAATCCTTGCGCCGGTTCTGCATGTTGACTCTTGTAGGCTTCCCATCCGAGCCAGCCGACGGCCGTGTGAGGATCGGCGATATAACCAAACTTATCGTGGAGCGTCCTCATCGCCGCGAGCGTCTCTTCGTCCGTCGCGCCGTGGCCCCAGATTTCCTTCTGCGCGTATTCCAGGCGGTTGCGGCACAAATCGAGCAATCGCGGAAAATTGTTTGGATTGCCCACATCCATGGCATTCGAGAAGGTCGCCTGTGCCGCGCGCGGACGAAACTCTCCCGTCCGCAGATATTCCGGCACTACATCGTTGGCGTTTGTTGCGGCCACGTATTTCGCTACAGGTAGGCCGATGCGCTTGGCAAAAATTCCCGCGGTCAGGTTGCCGAAGTTTCCGCTCGGCACGGAAACAACCAGCGGTACCGATGCCACCGGCAATTGCCGGTAAGCCGCCACGTGATAAAACATCTGCGGCAGCAGTCGTCCGATGTTGATGGAATTGGCGGAAGTCAGCCATGCGTGTTTGTTCAACTCCGCATCGGAAAAGGCCTGCTTCACCAACCGCTGGCAATCGTCGAACGTCCCCGCTATTTCCAGCGCAGTGATGTTTTCGCCGAGCGTGGTGAACTGCTTCTCCTGCGCCTCGCTGATGCGCTTCGAGGGATACAGAATCACCACGCGAATCCCCGGCACTCGCAGAAAACCATGCGCCACCGCGCTGCCGGTGTCTCCGGAGGTCGCCACCAGCACAGTAAGAGGGCGCGTTTCGCCGCGGACGAAATACCCCATCAGTCGCGCCATGAAGCGCGCGCCGAAGTCCTTAAATGCCAGGGTTGGCCCGTGAAACAGCTCGAGGATGTGCAGACCGGGCGAGAGCGAAACCAGCTTCACAGGAAAGTTGATCGCTTCGCTTACCACTTGCCAGAGCACTTCTTCAGGAACGTCAGGAGTGGCAAACGGGCGCGCCACTCGGAAACAAACCTCCGTGAATGGCAGCCTTCGAAATTCCTCAAGTTCCTCAGGCGAATGCCGCGCAATCTCCACCGGCAGGTACAGCCCGCCGTCGGGAGCAAGCCCACGCAGCACCGCGCCGCGCAGTGAAGTGAGCGGGGCCTTCCGCGCTGTGCTCCGGTATCTCAATGAATCTCGCTCATCGCGCGCTTCCCGTTTTGTCGTGAATCATTTTCAGAAACGCCGGGGCGTCCAGCAGTGCATCGCGCAGGGCGGCGACTTGCAGCGTGCAATGCGCGAGCGCTTGATAACTCTGGCGCCGCGCGACAATCAGCGCCGGATAACATCGCGCCACCGTATCGGGTGGTTTTTCTCCTGCCCTCGGCTGAAAGGCGCCTCGCCACAACACCGGCTTTGGATCGTTCAAATATCTTTCGATTAGGAGTTGCTGCTCTTTCGCGGAAGCCGCGAGATGCACGATCGTCATTTGGCGTCGCAAGCGCATTAACAAATTGTTCCCGGTGTAGATGACGCTTCCAGTCGTATCGAGCACCAGGGATTTCTTTGGCTGGTTCTCAAGGTCAGTCAAGATTTCATCTAGCGTATGGATCTCTTCGGCCAGGTACTCGGACTCGCGTTCAGTGTACGTCGCGGAATCCGGCCAGCCCATCCACGCGGCTACGCCGTTGATGCTTGCGTACTCGCCTGCGGCAAGGCGCGGAGCGAGCTTCTGCTCGATACGGTCGTCGCAGGAAACGGCAGGATACCCTGCTGCCGCTAACTTCTTTGTCCAGAACGTCTTCCCGGCACCCGACATGCCAATCAGTGCCACCCGCAGTGGCTTTTCCCTATGCGTTTCAGCGATCATAATGGAACTGCCTACGATATCGTGATAACCGCAGCCACGGCAACCTGCGCAACCTCGCGCCCTTCAAAAAAACCAATGCACTCCTGGAACCTGTCCTCCAGGACGGCTTGCGGCCCACTCTGACAGATGGTACGTTTAAAAAGACTTTTGCTGCTTTGCGCAGCTTTAGTCCGGCGGTGATTCGGGCGTTCCGGGAGATTTTTTCGGTTCCCAGGTTCGAGGAAATTTTCGACGGACATTTTCGGCGAGACCCTGATTGTTTTCAGAGTCCACTCGAAACCCACGCTGTGGATTTTTTCGTGACGCGAGTTTAGTCCGGCCAGTTTAGTCAAATTAGGCCAGACCGGGCGAGAAGCCCTGAAAAAGAGTACTCGCGCGCGGGGTTTTCGTGTCGTACTGGTTCCGCAACGACAATCGATTGCCGCAGGCGCGGCTGGCTGTGGCCTCCTACATCATCGTGGGCATGATCGGCGTGTTGCTCATCGGCTTCTGGAAGCTCCAGGTCATCGACGCCGACAAGTACAGCACCATGGCCGAGCGCAACCGCGTTCGTTACATTCCCGTGATTGCGCCGCGCGGCCGCATGCTGGACCGCGATGGCCGTGTCCTCGTGGACAACCGTCCGTCCTTCAGCGTCCTCCTCATTCGAGACGATCTGGCTCAGGTGGAAAAGCATCTGGCGGGAATCTCGGACGGCCTGGGAATCCCCATCGAGGATTTGCGCGACCAACTCAACAATACAAAGAATCTTCCGAAATTCCAGCCCATCATTGTCAAGCCTGACGCCTCGCCCGCGGACGTCGCTTTCATTGAATCGCACCGCTCCGACATTCCGGTCCTGGAAATGATTCCCGTATATCGCCGGCGATACCAGCCGGGCGGCTTCCTCGCACACGCTGCAGGCTACGTTGGCGAAGTCAGCGAGCAGCAGATCGAAGCGAGCAACGGAAAGTTCCGCCCCGGCGACTTCGTCGGAAAAACCGGTCTGGAACGCCAATACAACGACCTGCTCCAGGGTACGGACGGCATGCGGCGTGTGGTTGTAAACAGCGTTGGCCAAGAGAAGGAGCGCCTGGCCACACAGGAAGCCATTTCCGGCAAGCAGATTTTATTGACCATCGATTTCGATCTGCAACAAGTTGCCGAGCAATCCTTGGGCCCGCGGCCGGGTGCGGCAGTTGCGCTCGACCCTCGTACCGGGGAAGTGCTGGCAATGGTCAGCCATCCGGCTTTGGACCCCAATGATTTCGCCGTACGTATCTCGGCAGATGACTGGAAGAATCTCAACGAGGATCGGCAAAAGCCGTTGCTTAATCGCGCGATTCAGGCGCAACTTGCGCCGGGCTCAGTTTTCAAAATCATAACCGCCACCGCCATGTTGGAGGACAAGAATCCTCCTGAATCGTTCACGACATTTTGCCCGGGCTACGCCACCTTTTATCGCCGGCAGTTCAAGTGTTGGGTCTATGGGAAAAGTTCTCACGGTGTGGTGGGCTTGCACAAAGCAATCCTCGAGTCCTGCGACATCTTTTTCTACAACGTCGGAATGCGCTTGGGCATTGATCGCCTTTCCTACTACGCCACTAAACTCGGTTTGGGACGCAAGACCGGAATCGATCTCCCCGAGGAGTTGCCGGGGCTGATGCCATCCCCGGAATGGGTCGAGCGCGTCTTTCATCGCAAGTGGTATGCGGGTGAAACGATTTCGGTGTCCACCGGCCAGGGCGCCGTTATCACCACTCCCCTGCAGCTCGCTCACACCATTGGCGGCATCGCCATGGGCGGCGTTTTTAAGCAGCCCCATCTCCTAAAGGACGCCCCAAATGTTGGTGAGGAGCGGTTTCCACTTTCCGAATCGACGGTCCAGAAGATTACCGATGCCATGTACGGCGTCGTAAACGAAGAAGGTGGCACCGCGCGCAACGTCCGGCTCCCCGGAATCGATGTCGCTGGCAAATCGGGAACCGCGCAGGTCATCGGTTACGCCACCCGCGAGAAGTTTGGGAAGCAGAAAAAGTTCGAAGACAATGCCTGGTTTGTTGGCTATGCGCCGCGCCGCAACCCCGAAATTGTTGTCGCCGTCCTGGTGCAAGAGAGCGGAAAACACGGGGGCGAAGAGGCCGGACCTGTGGTTAAACAGGTCATTAAAGCCTATTACGACAAGAAGAACAAGAAGACGCAAGGGCAAATTACCGCTGAGAACCAGAAGACTCAAGGTCAAGTTACCGCCGGGAACAAGAAGTCTGCTTCTGGCGCTAGCACAGCAGCCGTGGCAGCCGTTGCCCCAAGGGCCGCTTTGAAACGGGACGACAGCGCCGCTGTTGCGCGGACGACCGCGACTGCGGAGCCGCAACGCTGAAGGATTTTATGAGTCTGCCTTATGAATTTCGAACGCTTCAGGCCCTTGAGCGCGTTGGCCCCAATCTGGCTTCTTGCATTCTTTCAACTTTGGACTTTCAACTTCGCACATGAAAGACGCACCCGGAACCCGAGACTACGACTGGTGGCTCCTGGCCATCCTTGCGGCCATTTGCGCCCTCGGCGTGATGGAAATCTATTCCGCTACACACGGCAGTTCGCTGACCGGCATGCACGTGAAGCAAGTGCGCTGGCTGATCATCGGTTTCGTCCTGATGTTCGCGCTCTCGCGGCTGGACTATCACTTGATACTTGATCAAGCGCCTCTCCTCTATCTCATCGGACTCGGCGCTCTCGTCGCGGTTCTCCTGATCGGACGTACGCATTTCGGCGCCAAGCGCTGGATCTCCATCCCGGCTCTGGGTGAGCTTATTCAGGTGTCAGAACTGGTCAAATTGATTATAATCATTGTGTTGGCGCGCTTCTTTGCGGAAGTGCGCTCCGATCAGCTTGATCTCCGTGATCTGATTAAGGCAGGATTGTTGGTAGGTGTTCCACTGGTCTTGATACTCAAGCAACCCGATTTGGGTACAGCGCTCGTGCTGATCCCTATGCTTGTTGTTGGAGCCTTTCTGGCCGGCTTGCAGTGGCAACATGCGGCGGTGTTTTCCTTGGCGGGGATTTTGCTCGTGGGGGCTGTTTTCTACCCTCCCGTTAGCAGACGAATCCTTAAGCCCTATCAGCGGGAACGAATTACCTCTTTTCTGCACCCTGAAGAAGACGCCAAGGGCGCCGGCTATCAACTCTTGCAATCCAAGATCGCCGTAGGTTCAGGAGGTTTTTGGGGCAAAGGATTTCGTAATGGCAGTCAGAACCAACTGGGCTACATCCCCGTCCGGTATTCGGATTTTATTATGTCGGCGTGGGCTGAAGAACAGGGTTTCAAGGGCGTGCTTCTGGCGCTCGGGCTGTATATGGCGCTTCTGCTGCGTTTAGTGCAGAATGCTCAACGCGCGAAAGATCGCGCGGGAATGTTTCTGGTCATGGGCGTCGCAGCGGCGCTTGGGTTCCATGTCCTGGTAAACGTGGCAATGGTCATCGGGGCTATGCCGGTAACCGGCATCCCGTTGCCGTTGATGAGTTACGGAGGTTCCGCCACGTTGTTTGTTTTCCTGGCGATTGGCCTGGTAATGAATGTCCGGCTTCGCCGCTTCGTCAACTGACCAAGCCGCCAGTGCCGTGTGACGCCTCCGCTTCGACGGAGCGCACCGGAGAAGAAATTGGATTTGTGGATTCCGGCTCGGCCGGAATCGCAAGTAAGAAGGATTCTAGAGTGAGGACAGCATCGTCCGCCGATCGCCCGGCTTCTTTCCGGCGACGGACCAGCCTCGTAAGACTGAGGAAGTCTTTTACCTCTGGCTTCGAACGCCAAGCCACTTCCCTACAAGTGTGGCCAACGTGTCACGGTTTCAACCGCGACGGCGCCTTTTTTCGGAACTCCGCTGGGCACAAGCTTGCGGCGATGCGTCCTGTCGGTCCCGGCCAATCCGGGTCCGCACAGAAGGGTGATTCCGGCCGCGCCGGGATCACGCATAAGGAGTTTTCATGTCGAAAGAATTGGTTATTTCCGCGGCCTCCCACGAACGGCGGGTCGCGATTCTTGAAGAAGGTCAGTTAGTCGAAATTTACATCGAGCGGGAAAAAGAATTCGCGCTCGTCGGTAGCATTTACAAAGGAAGAGTCACTCGCGTCCTGCCCGGCATGCAGTCCGCCTTCGTGGACATTGGCCTCGACGGCGACGCCTTCCTCTACGTCAGCGACGTTTTCGAAAACCTTGAGGACTACGATCATGGGCATCCGCACGAGCAGCCGCAAGCTTCCGTAGCGTCGCTGCCACGCGGAAACGGTTCCCCTGTCGAAGTGCTCCCAGGTGAATCTCTAGCCCGGGCCGCTGAACATCACGAAGAAGCACATCACGAAGAATTCCACCAGGACGAGCCTCATCACTCGGATGAGCAACACGCTTCCCACGAGGAATTCCACGCTGCGGAAGCGGAACATCTCGAGGAACATCACGACAGTGTGCAACCTGCTCCCACGGAAGATCAGCACCTCGAATCAGGTGAGGAACGCCAGCCCGATTCCAATGCTTCCGCACCGCAGAATTTCGCCTCGCATTACAATCCCACGCAAAACTATCCCGCCCGCACCAGCAACGATCGCCCAAGCCAGAATTTTGGCCGCGGTGGCGATCGAGGCGGAGACCGTGGCCGCGGCCGTTGGGGCCGTCGTGGAGGGCGCCAGCGCGGTGGACGCCCACAGGGTGGCCCAGGCGGGCGCAACTTGCCGCCTTCAAAGTATGCATCCCCACAAGGACAGCAGGGCGGCGAGTCTCGCGGATATGACAATCGCGGCGGACAATCGCGAAGTTATGACAATGGGCGGCCGGAAGCTCCACGCAGCTCCGCGTCTTCCGCGCCAAGCACCCCCGGGGAAGAGATCATTCTTCCAGGTGAATCGCTGGCAAAATATCGCGGCAAGCCGGCGATTCCTCCCGCTCCGGTTCCCATTGTTGAGCACGAAACTCGCCAAGAGCAGAATGCCATTGAAGAGACTACTCCGCGCGCGACAGGCACTCTGCCCGCCAGTACTGCTACCGGCAGCGTTCCTCGGCGATTCTCCGGTGGATTGCCTCGCTGGCTCCTCGCCGATGCCGGCGCGGAGTCAGATATAGCAGCCTCAGGAGAAACTCCCGCCACTGCGGAGGAACTGTCCGCCGGCAGCGCGCTCGTGGAACCTTCGCAAGAGATGGCTGCTACTAACGTGGAAACCACCCGCAATGACGTTGAACTAAACGAAGATCAGGTCGCCGCACTGGCTGCGGATCTTGTAGAAGCCAAGCATGAGGAAGCCACCGCAGAAGCCGAGGCGGATACCATCGTCGGCGGTGCCGAATTCGACGAGGAAGAATCAGAAGAGCAAACGGAAGAACAAACAGAAGAAGATACGGAAGAAACCGAGGAAACAATAGTTGCCCAGGTTTCGGAACTCTCTGAAGAGGAAGCCGCGGAAGTAGAAGCCGGTCGCGCTGCCAACCGGGCCGAATTCGCCGCCGATGTGGCTCAAGAACACGCCGAACAGGATGCGGCTCACGGTGAGCATGAACACGACGAGCACAAGTTGGACGAGCACGAACACGTCGAGACAGAGCATGCCGACCAGGAACTAATCTCTGCTGCACCCGGTGAATCCGTCACGGAACCCGCGCCGGCCATCGAAGATGACATCATTCTGCTGCCCGGCGAAACTCGGGCGCCTCGCGTTGGCGGTCCAGCGGCTCCCCGCGAAGATTTTCCCCGCGACTCTGCGCGCATCGGCGGCAATCCGCGCTCTCGCTTCCAGCGTCCTTTCCGCAGTGGGGGGCGTGACCACCGCGATAGCCGCGGTGGCCGCCTGGACAGCCGTGGCGGACGTCCCGATCGCGGCGGACGTCCCGGCGGTGGACCGCGTTTCGAACGCCGCGGGCCAGGTGGGCCGCGGCATAACCGCGGTTATCAAGGGGGCCATTCCGGTCCATCGCGCCGGCCCCAACTCATTTCCGAAATGCTGAAGGCTGGCCAGGACGTCGTCATCCAGATCGCCAAGGAGCCTCTCGGCAAAAAGGGCGCGCGCATCACCAGCCACGTCGCCTTGCCGGGCCGCTTCCTCGTCTACATGCCTACGGTTCATCACACCGGCGTCTCGCGCAAAATCATTTCCGCCGAGAATCGCTCGCGCTTGCGCCGTTTAGTGAGTGAAGCTGGAAACGCCTATCCCGGCGGCTTCATCGTTCGAACCGCGGCCGGCGGCGCCACCGATGACGAAATTCGCGCCGACATCGAGTTCCTCGGCACCACCTGGAACGAAATCAAGGAACGCAGCGAACAGCGCAAGGCGCCCGCTCTGCTTCATCGCGACCTCAACCTCGTCGAGCGCATTCTCCGCGATTACGTCAGCGACGATTTTACCGGCATTTGGATTGACAACGAAGAGGAGTACGGCAAGATCGTTGAGTTCGTCAGCCGCTTCCAGCCGAAACTCGTCAACAAGGTCAAGCTCTACACCAAGGAAACGCCCATCTTCGAAGAGTTCGGCATTCAGCACGAGCTGGACAAAGCGCTGCGCGCCAAAGTCTGGCTCAAGTCCGGCGGCTATATCGTCATCAACCATACCGAAGCGCTGGTGGCCATCGACGTCAACACCGGCAAATTCGTCGGCAAGGGCTCCACGCGCCTCGAGGACACCATCGTCAAAACCAACCTCGAAGCCGTCAAGGAAATCGTCCGCCAGATTCGCTTGCGAGACCTCGGTGGCATCATTGTCGTCGACTTCATCGACATGGAAGAGCGCCGCAACCGCGAAAGAGTTTTGTCCGCTCTGCAGCAAGCTCTCGAAGAAGACAAGGCCCCATCAAAGGCGCTTTCCTTCAACGAGTTCGGCCTCGTTTGCATCACCCGCAAGCGCACCAAGCAGGCGCTCGAGCGCGTCCTCTGCCAGCCCTGCCCGTATTGCACCGGGTCCGGCATGGTCAAGTCCATCCCCACGCTCTGCTACGAAATCCAGGCTGAAGCGCGCAAGATGGCCACCGCCGAGCACGAAGGCCCGAACCTCACGATCCGCGTGAATCCGGAAATCGCCAAAGCCCTGAAGACCCGCGAGTCCATGCTCATCGACGAACTCGAGCAAACCTCGCACAAGCACATCATCATCCAGTCGGACGCCACCCTCCACTGGGAGCAGTACGACATCTACTAGGTAGTTTTACACTAAAGCTCAATTACACTGTACTTAACGTGACTCAGTACTACGCGAATTTTGAACCTTGACAGACCGCTAGCTACTGCTATAATTTACTTGTGTCATTGCAAGGGGAAGGCAAAAGGTAAGTGCTTCCTATTCAACAACAAACCTTACCTTTTGCCTTCCCCTTGCAATGGACAAAGCCTTTTGGTACAGACATTCGGTATTTCCTGAGCTTCTCGGCGCATCCAATCCTAGGGAGTAAAATTATGGTGACCACGTTTACTAAGCTCGTGGAAATGATGCAGCAGGGGACCATTCCCGATTGGATTCGTGATGCTGTCATTGCACAGCGGGAAGAAATCTCAAAATCCCTGCACGACACAGGCGCGTACACCCTTAACGGCCCCAATGGTGAGCAAGTGGATATCCGTGCGAACAACAGCGCAGTCGCTGCCTAGCGACCGGCCGTGATTGCCCTTGTAGTTTCTGTCCTCCTCACATTTTATCTAATAATCCCCGAAACCATCTTTAGGATGATTTTCGGCTCATTCGTACCAACGCGAAATTTCGTAATTACTGGCACCGAAACCGTCAAGCGGGCTGTGATCGTTGCATTGTTCCCTTTCACTCTCGCGCTGGCACTTTGTTGGTATGCGCCAGGGCCGCAGAACTGGCCCTTTCCCACAAGACAAAATACCGATCAGTCGCGGCGATCAGACTACAGGGTAGTGGCCACTGCATTTTACAGCGATGCGGAGTTCGCAAAATCGCAAGAAGCATTCTGGCGAGCCCTTACTCCGTGCTTGAGACGCCAAGGACGATTGGTCATTTGGTACCTCTTGCTGGTATCGCTTGAAGCCTTAGTCTCCGGAAAACTTGCTAAGGATTTTCCAAAGTACAAGGACAACAAATATGGTAAGTGGCTGTCAGATGTATTTTTGTTCCGGTATATTTCCGAGTGGCACCCTCTGCTTACTTCGTACCTCCTGCCTGGTCACAAAGTCCGCGCCGACTTACTCTGCACGAACAACACTCTTTATCAGGGTGAAGTGTCGAACTACTTTCTCAGAGATGGCCAACTAACTGGCATCATTTTGACCAAACCAAAACGGTTTGATCGGGAAAGGTATCTCCGCGCAAGAGCTGACGGACAGAAGCCCGACAAAGAGATGTACTGGATTAAGATACCAAGCACGAACCTGTATTTTTTCGCAGACAAGATTTTTAATATGAATTTGAGCTACGTCACAGAATCCGGTGCACCGGTTGACCCGAGCGCCGTCCAAACCTTCATACAGAATGAACTTGGCCTGTCCATAAAAGATCTTCGCAACCTGAGGGTATCAATCAAATTCGAGAAGAACCCTGCGCCAAAGAACGATAGTGAGAAAAAAGAAACTTGAATTAACGCGCTGGCGACGGAACTGCTGGAACGCTTGGCGGCGGTCAAGAGGCGAATGTATGGCGCTGGACGTTCTTCTTGTCCTTTTAGCGTCCGTCGAACCGATATAGGGTGATCACCGGGAGAGTGCTTCATGCCAGCGGTGGATTGGTCACAGTCCCCGCCGTTGAAAGCATCCCTGGAAAGGCAAGTAGTGCCTGGGTACTGCGCGGTACGCGCGTGCCGGTCTCCGTCATTTTTGAAAATTTGGAAGCGGGCGGCCAACATCGATGACATTATGGATTGGTTCGAAAGGCTGGATCGCGGCAAGGCAGTTATCGAATTTGTCGCTCGAAGTCTTGACCAAACTCCTTCGTCTGCCGTTAGCCGCTGATGTTCGTCAACGAGTGCGAGTCACTGAGCCTTTCGTGGCGTGAATCAAAGCGCGAAGCGCCTTATTGACGGACTGCTCGTCGGGGAAATGGGCGGCAACATCCGGTGATAGGAGCACCAGCTTTGTACCTGCTCGATAGCGCGCGGCGTATTTGCCTCGAGCACCGCCCTTTAGTTTGGACAGGTCGTACTCCCGGCGTAACTCGTCCTTTGCTTGTCGTTTTTCAGTTCTCTTCTTCATAGTGCCTTCGCTCAAGCCGCCTCTCGTGGGCTGATGCTCCCAAATTGTACTCTGTCCTCTCTCTTCCCGTCCTTTTAGCGCGCGCTGAACGGGTGTACGATTATCTGAAGGAGTCGCTTTATGCCAGCGCTGGATTGGTCACAGTGCCCCGCGGTTGAAAGCATACCGGGAAAAGTAAGCGGTGCTTGGGTCTTCCGCGGCACGCGCATGCCCGTCGCCATCGTCTTCCAGAATCTCGAAGCAGGAGCCACCGTTGAGGAGATCATGGAGTGGTTCGACCTGACGCGGGAACAAATCACAACAGTCCTCGATTTTGCCGCGCGCAGCCTTGAGGCTCCCGTCCCACGCTAGATGCTCATTCTTCTTGACCATGGCACGCCCGCGCCCCTTCGTCTCTTCCTAAAGGGCCACACGGTTCGGAAGGCAAAGGATCTTGGTTGGGATACTCTGACCAATGGTGAACTGCTGAAAGCGGCGGAGGAAGCCGCTTTTGACTGCTTCTCACAACCGACAAAAACATCCGCTTTCAGCAGAACCTCGCGAAGCGCGTTATCGCCATTGTGGTTCTGAGTAATTCGCGATGGCCCGTGGTGCGACGATACGTGAATCAAGTCCTCGCCGCAGTAAATACCGCGAGGCCTGGCACCTATTGCGAAGTGGAGATTCCCGATCGATGAAGTCTCCTGGGAACAAGGCTTGAGTTTCGGGCCGTTCCATTTCTAGGCCATGTTTCACCGCTTGATCTCACATCTCCTCCATATTTCCTGTAACCTCGCACCCCAATTCACAGTAAGTAGGGTATAGAGAGTGGCACATGGAGCTGCTGGAGCGTTTCGCAGCGGGGGACCTGGAAGCCTTCGAGGCGCTGTTTCGGCAGCACCAGAAAGAGGTTTACGCCTGGGTTGTCCGCATCGTCCGGGACACCGGCATCGCTGAGGATCTCACTGTGGAAACTTTCTGGCGCATCTACAAGTCTCGAGCGCGTTTCGACCCGGCCGGCAATTTCCGCGCCTGGGCGCGTCGCATCGCCACCAACGCCGCTCTCGACCATCTCCGGCATTCGCGTCGTGAAACCGGGCTTCCCGAGGATCTCCCTTGCGCACCAGGCGCCGACCCCGCAATCCGCCGCGAAACACGTGAACGGATCAAACAGGCTTTCTTTCAGTTGCCGCCCAAATACCGTTTGGTGGCCACACTCGCCCTGGTCGAAGAGGAGCCTTACAACGACATCGCCGAAGCCGCAGGTATATCCGTCGCACTCGTCAAAGTCCGCGTGTTCCGGGCCGTTCGAATGCTGCGCAAGAAACTCAGTCCGTTGGTTGCGGAGGTCGCTACGAAATGAACAACGAAGAAAACAGCAAAGAAGTCAACGCGCTAGTCAGGGCCGCGATCGCCCCAGTAAAGGACACCGAACTCCGCCGCGACCTGTGGCCCCAAATGCTGCGCAAGCTCGATGAACAGTCGGTCCCTGCGTTCCATGTTCCCTGGTTCGATTGGGCGCTCGCCGCGATTTTGGGCGCAGTCCTAGTTTTCTTTCCCAGTTCTATTCCGGCGTTGTTGTATCACCTGTGAGGCTGGAGGCTTTATGAAGCAGCACATTTATCTTCGTGCGTACATGGCGGGCATCGTTGTGCCCACGATTTTTCTTCTCGTCGTCGCTACCTTTTTTATTGTCTTCCGCTACGTTTACAACGTCCCCATTCCCGTGGAGCGCGTGATCATCTTCCCGATGGCCGTAGTGCCCAACGCATGGGGCCTTTGGAATGTTCTCTTCGTGGCCCTGCGCGATCGCTGGCAATTGTCCATCGGCCTGCACGGTGCGCTCTTGCCAATTCTGCTCGCGCCGCTCGGTATCGTCGTTGCTAGCCTTCTGAATCTTCCAGTCCCTAACTTTTTCACCCATGCTTTTCCGATCGCCGCTCCCGTCGGTCTGATCGTCTACTACTTCGCCTGGAAATACCTCGTCGGCTTCCTCAATCGAGTTCAAGACATCGCTTGAAAGGCGCGGCGCCCGACCTGTCCTCACGGCCAGTGTTTGATTTGCACAAGCAGCACCTTTTCGTCGTTGCCTCATCTCGGCAAACACGACTAAAGTGATTCCACGCTGCTCCCTCCCACCCGGAGCCGAATCGACTCTTCTGTACAATTAAGGGAGGAAGTATGTGGAATAAGCAGCAAACCGCAACGGAAGCGCCCGTGGCTCCGCCAGTTCAGACCGCAGCATCACCAGTCGTGCCTTTCAGCGCGCCTTCGACTTCGCGACTCGCTAGCCCCAGCACACGCAGCTCTGCGCGCCTGGGCGCGAGCCTGCAAATCAAGGGTCATATCACCGGCACCGAAGACCTGCAGATTGACGGCACAATCGATGGCCCGATTACGCTGCGTGGACATCAATTGACCGTGGGCTCCTCCGCCCAGCTCAATTCGGAGATTCACGCGGGCGAAGTGATCGTCTACGGCAAAGTCGTCGGCAATGTCCACGCGCGAGAACGCGTTGACGTCAAGACGAATGGCTCGATCATCGGCGATATTTCCACCGCGCGCATCAGCATCGAGGACGGCGCTCACTTCAAGGGCCGCATCGAAATCGATCCGACCAAGACACAAGCAGCTGCAGTTTGACAAAACCCAGCGGCTCCAATAATAAGCCCGCAGGATCGTCCCAGCCCTTCACAGGGCAACAGGGCGGCTGGCGCACGCTCGCATGTATCGCGGAAGCCGCTTTTGTGCGCGGTTTCTTGGTTCGGCTGAGAATTCGCACGGCGCGCCCAGTTCAAGTCGCGCGCAATACTGTTAGGACACGATTTCGCGAAAAACCAGCGGACCGCGATCACAGCGGCCGCAAAGTCAGGGATTCTGACTGACCTTTTCAGGAGGAGATTTCTGGGGCATCTCTTCAGCAACTTTCGGTGTGGAAATAGTTTGTTTGTCGTCCACGGAAAAGAGCAGATACTTGCTGAAACTGTGGCGAAGATGAAAGCGCCGTCCTCTCCAATCGGAATATACTTCGGCGCTCTGCGGTAGCCACATATCCACGTCACGCTCGCGAAAGCGTACCGGGCCATACTCGATTACAGTATGCTCATCGGCAAGGCGGATTTCCGGCACCGGTCTGACTAAATTTGTTTCCAGCCTCACGATTTGATACCTGTCTGCCGAAATCCAGGCGCGGCCTTTCAGCGAAACTAGGTAAGAAGGTCCGTTGACGCCCACCTTGTAGGCACGAAGGTGATTCGGCCGATCGGCCCTTTGACGAAAGTGTACTTGCCACGCCAGCCCGCCATTCTGTCGCGCCAGCCCCTCGCAACTGAGATCGAAGCTCTCCACATTGTAAGGGTGAAAAATGAGCACCAACGCGGGCAACCCCTTTGACTGCAGGCCGCCCGGAAAATCGTCGAAGGCACCTGCGGCTTTCCTGAATTCCTCAACATCGAGCAGCCTTGGCTGCACTTCCTTGATGGAAACCAAGTAGTCAAATTTGCGCTTTTCCGGGGCTGATTCCAGACCCCACTTGTTGATCTTTTCGTGTTGCAGGGATTCTGTCGCCGTGAAGCGATCCACATTGGAGACAAGTTCTTCAATCCGCCGCCCTGCCTTCTTCACGACTTCGTCAAGCGCGCAACTAGCGCCAGGTTCCACAGGAGGGACTCTCTTGTCTATGTCGGGAGGCATCCAGCTGGTGGGAAGAGGAAGCGCGGTGATCCCATCAAGCGTCCAGGGCTCTACCATTTCGACGCTTGATGTATCAGCGACACCTCCGGCGTTCTGGGCCTCAGGCAACTGCAACCTCTCCAGTTGCTTCTTCGCAGCAGCGTCCCCGCGATTGTCCCGCAGATAGGCTTGAAGAACGCTGACGGCTTTGTCCTTTTCTCCGAGTTTTGCCAGAGCTGCTGCCAAGTACCTCTGAACAACTGCGGCATCCCCATGGCCCAGTTCGAGTGCGCGCTCTGCATGTTGGACCGCTTCATCCGGCAAGCCCTGTCGCAGGTAGAGATCCGCGTAGATCGCATGCGCGCGCCAGTAGAAAGGCTCGGCTTGAACGGCCTGCTCCAGATAAGGCAAGGCTTCGCCAAGCTTTTCTTCATCCACCAGCGCTTGGCCCAGCGATATCAACGAGCGGTAGTGATGCGGATAAAGTTCAATCGCTTTTGTCCAATAGGCCTTGGCCTTCACGCGATCGCGCATCTGCAGCCAATAAACTCCAAAGAGGTAACTTACTTCTGCGCTGGTCGGCGCAGCGCGGTAAGCCGCCTCAAGATAGCTCCGCACTCGGGTCGCGCCCTCGGGCGTGAATGTCATGTTGTTCCCTAACGCTTCAAACGCTTTACCAATGGCCTTCTGCGCTTTCGGCGCAAGTGACGAGACTCTCGACTCTGCGTTCACATCCTTTCCGCCCGCATCCGGCCGCAACTGAATTGTCTTTGGTCCTTCGTCTTGAGCTAAAACCTGCCCCGGCAAGAAAGCGGCACAGCCAATTGCTAGAACAAAAGCGGCGGGATTCAAAATGCGCGTCACCATGACGGCTCCTAAGGGAAAGAGGAAACTACAATTCCTGCAATAATACGCCTCCTCCTGCGGCTTTGCTAGAAACTACCCTCGCGCCATCGGCCTGTCTCACGCTCGAAGAATGCACTTTTAACTTCTGGAGTACCTTTGCTCTTTCCATGGGTCGCCGTACGCGTGATATCCATTCCTTTCCCAAAAGCCCAGCTGGTTGTGATCCAGCAGCATGAACCCGCGCACCCACTTCACGCTCTTCCACCCGTACAAATGCGGCACGATCAGTCGCAGCGGCCCGCCATGCTCCGCCGCCAACGGTTCGCCATCATGTTCAAACGCGAACAGAACATTCGGCCGCAGCAAATCCGCCAGCGGCACATTTGCCGTGTAACCTTCTTCCGCCAGTACCAGCGCAAACTCCGCGCCCGGCTTCGGCTTCACCAGCTTCATCACGTCCGTAAACAGCACGCCTTTCCAACGATTGTCCAGCCGGCTCCAGCGCGTCACGCAATGAAAATCCGAGGTCACTTCCGTCTGCGGCAGCGCCCGAAACTCTTGCCACGTCAGCCGCACCGGTTCTTCTACCAACCCCGAAATCTTGAAGTCCCATTTCGCCGGGTCGAACCCCGGTACACTCCCATAGTGCAGCACCGGCCACTTCAGCGTCAGCGACTGCCCCGGCGGCAGCCGCCCCTCCTCCTTGGCCTTCTTCTCCAACTCTCTTCGCCCGCCATCCCCAAACAGCGCCATCTTTGCTAGATCCCTTTCCGATTAGCGTGAAAAACACACACAACTGCGCATAAAAAGCCACCATTCTCTTCGATGCCTCAGAGGAGTGGACGATTCAGAGTGCGGACAGCTAAAGACTTGAGAACAGACAGGACTAGCTGATGTCGACTTCTAGTCCCCCCACCCACCCCGCCACAAGATTGTAGATAACTGCGCCGATGGCGCTGAAAATTCCGCCGAAGAGGCCGTAACATATGGGAAAGAAAATGATCGCTCCGAATCCCATGCCCAAGCCAAAAAGCTTCGAACCTGGCGCCGCTGATTGGCCCAGCGAGCCCAGACTCCCCGCCACCATGGAAATGAACGCCATGAATATCCCCAGCACCA
>Ga0209648_10000268_pt1 | contig 38859 bp, 42 predicted proteins | sample GraSoi2013_115cm_FD_185830 | JGI IMG/M metagenome (GOLD analysis project Ga0209648, IMG submission 185830) | Grasslands soil microbial communities from the Angelo Coastal Reserve, California, USA - Sample 9_17_2013_115cm (SPAdes) (version 2) | ecosystem: Environmental > Terrestrial > Soil >...
GGTTTTGCGATTGCAAATGAAGAATCACGCGACCATGGTGATGGACTCAGGCTTCAGCACCATCAATGCGCCGTTCAGCGTGTAGCGTGATTCTTCATTTGCAATCGCAAAACCTGTACGCGCAATCATTGCCCGGAGGACCTGCGCCGGGATCTTCACAACTCCGGCAGTCGGAAAGGCTGGCAGGCTGGGAAAATTCGAGCGTGCCATGCCGACCATCTTTGTATTTGACCGGCCGCAGCGAATGCTGACCCAATGATTTTCCAGCAGCTTGATAGTGATGTCGGCATCCGGCAACAGCTTTACGTAGTCATGCAGCTTGCGGGCGGGGATCGTACACGAGCCTTCTTTCTTTACCTTGGCAGTGCAGGAAGTCCGGAGGCTTAGGTCGAGGTCGGTCGCGGTCAGAGACAGACGGTCGCCACCAGCCTCAAATAAATAATTCGAAAGAATGGGAATCGTTGTCTTACGTTCGACCACGCCTTGGGTCGCCGAAAGCTCCCGGAGCAGTTCGACTTTGCTGATTGTGATTTCCATGGTCGTGGTTCCCGCTGCGGAGGCAATCGCTTCAACCGGCATAAAACCGAAGTCCCCTAACCTGTGGCGCTACTTCTAACACTTCGTTATATCAAAACAAAAACAGTAAAAACCAGTTAACCGTAAGGTGGTCGGAAAAGTAGAAATCTCAGTAAGTCTAACCTTTCTCGCGTTTCCCGGCCAATACCTTCGTGTCCAAGATCAGGCCGGAATATCGCTATCCGCCCAGCTGCTCAGTCATTTTGTTCAGCAGCCTGTTCAAATCCTTATCGTTCTTGCGCGTTCCCTCAATTTTCTCGACCGAGTGCAGGACCGTAGTGTGGTGCTTGCCACCGAACTGCCGCCCGATTTCAGGCAGAGAAGCTTCGGTCATGTGCTTCGCCAAATACATCGCGATCTGCCGCGGATAAACGATAGCCCGCGAATTATTCTTGGCCTTGATTTCGATCAACCGCAGGCCAAACTGCTCGGCTACAGCCTTCTGAATGGATTCGATCGTGACCTTGCGGGCTTGCGAGTCAATAAAATTCTTTAAGACCTGCTGCGTGTACGGTAGTGTGATCTCGGCGCCGATCAGGGACGAGTGCGCAACCAGACGGATGAGCGCGCCTTCGAGCTCGCGCACATTGGAACGAATATTCGACGCGATGAATAGCGCCACGTCGGTCGGAAGAGTGACCCGTTCCTGCTCGGCCTTCTTTTGCAGAATTGCGACTTTGGTTTCGAGGTCGGGCGGCTGAATGTCGGCAATCAATCCCCATTCGAAACGGCTCCGCAGCCGGTCTTCAATTTCCGCCAACTCTTTCGGAGGCCGGTCGCTGGCAATCACGATCTGCTTCATCGACTCGTGGAGCGCGTTGAAAGTATGGAAAAACTCCTCCTGCGTGCGCTCCTTCTGGGCCAGGAACTGAATGTCATCGATCAGCAAGACATCCATATTGCGAAACTTATCGCGAAACGTGGTCATCTTGTCGTAACGCAGCGAATTGATCATTTCGTTGGTGAACTTCTCGCTGGAGACATAGCAGATGGCCGCCTGCGGCAGCAGCCGCTTGATCTCGTGTCCAATCGCCTGCATCAAGTGGGTCTTGCCCATGCCTACGCCGCCATACAGGAACAACGGGTTGTAGGCTTTCGATGGACGTTGCGATACCGCCTGGCACGCCGCATGTGCGAACTGATTCCCGCTGCCAATCACGAAGGCGTCAAAGGTGTATCGGGCATTTAGTTGGGCGGCGCCATCCCAGTCGAAACGGGACTGCGACACATGGTGGCTGGGGGAAGGGGAAGGCGGCGGAGGAGCTGAAAGCCCGCCATCATGGCGCACTGGAGTCGAGGCAGGATCGTCCTCAGGGGTGACGAACTGCACGTCCTGATAATCCATATTCAGATTATCGAGGGCCTCCTGGATCAGGTCGGCGTATTTGTCGCCTACGTGGCGGAATTCAGCCGTCGGAACGCGGACATACATGATCCCATTGCTGGAGTGGCTGTAGCGAGTGGGTTTGAGCCAGGTATCGTAGGAGTGCCGGTTAATTTTCTTTTCGAGCGCATCAAGGATGCGCAACCACGGATTCGCGCTTAGAGTCGTAGTTGTAGCAGACATAAGATATAAAAGGGGGCCGCGGCTGGGGCAGCGCCGGTCTCAACCAGGTTTCAGCACAGTATCGCTTCTTTGGCCAGCAGAGAAGCCTAATTCACGCTGGCGGCGGACGAAATTTAAATTAGCTTCGACAGAGCGGCATAGTAGCACAAAACTTTTCTGTTTGTGGAAATCTTTTCGGCGAAAATTTTTGCATCTCTGGATTTCACTCGCGAAGAAAAAATTCTGTCAAGTGATGAACTCATAACTGTCGCGAGAGTGGTGCAGATGTACTCTTAATTTGCGTCCGCAACCTGGTTTGGGTCTTCCACCTGCGGTTTCCCTTCTGGCAAACTGTCATTTATACTTTCCTTTCACCACTAGCAGTTTTATTTGCATTCCTTGTTGAGGACAGGAGCCCGGGATTTTTCATGCCGAAACGTACATTCCAGCCCAACCGTCGCCGCCGCTCGAAGACGCACGGCTTTCGCACTCGAATGAAGACCAAGAGCGGACGCGCGGTCATCTCCCGGCGCCGGGCCAAGGGCCGCAAGCGGGTTTCGGTGAAGCCCGGATTTCGCGAGTAACGAGCCGGCACCAATTTCCGCTTTGGACTCAAACCGTGGGCGAAGTCGCTCCGCAAAACGCGAAGAAAGGTTTTCCCAAGAGTCGGCGGTTGTTGCGGCACGCGGATTTTGAGCGCGTCTACAAGCAGGGACGCCGCCATTTCGCAGCGCACATGACAGTGTTCTACCTGCGTCGGGAGAACGTGAGTACGGGAGTTCGAGTTGGCTTCACTGTGGGGAGAGTGCTGGGTGGAGCGGTCCAGCGGAACCGCATGAAGCGGCGCCTTCGCGAGGCGGTCCGCTTGAGCGTCCAACCGGAAGTTGCGGTTGACGTGGTCATTAATCCCAAACGATCGCTGCTTGCAGCGGATTTCAGCGAATTGCAGAGTGAAGTCGCTAAAGCGTTTCACGTGATCAAGAAATCGCTGGTTGATGGACCGGAGAAGCGGCGCAGCTGAATTTTATGACTCGCATTCCCAAAACCGTTTTGCTGGGGCTGCTTCGGGGATACAAGCGGGTGCTCTCGCCCATGCTTCCTCCCTCATGCCGTTACGTGCCGACCTGTTCCGAGTATGCTGCTGAAGCGATTGAGCGCTATGGAGCTTTGCGGGGCTCGGCTCTGGCAATCTGGCGCGTGCTGCGCTGTCATCCGTTTGTGCGCGGCGGGTATGATCCGGTGCCGTGGAACGCACTGGGGAGCAGGGGCAAGGCTGACGCTTGGGGGACCGCGCTCCGCAAGACAGCCGAGGGCGGCTGTCCTCACATGAGCCACTAGTCGAATGCCCGAATACAAGAATCCACAATCCGAGCCTGGCACGGAGCGCCGTTTCTTACTGGTGTTTGTGCTGATGGCGGTCGTCATCTTTGGTTCCCAGTTGCTGATGCGAAAGTACATGCCGCAGCAGCCGGCCAGCACCGCCCGTCCGAACCAGCCGGTTGATTCTAAGCAATCTCAGTCGCCGCAGGCCCAGCCCGCTCCAGTCCCGGTCCTGAGGGGGACCGCTTTGGCGCCGAAGGCACGTCCGGCTCAGCCAGCTTCGACCCGGGAGGCGACGTCCGAATCGGAGACTGTGGTTGAAAACGGTTTCTACCGAATCGCGTTTACTAACCGCGGCGCGCAAGTGAAGTCGTGGGTGCTGAAGAACTTTTCAGACGATCAGGGCAGACCACTGGATCTGGTCAACGCCGCCGCCTCGGCCAAGTATGGATATCCACTTTCCCTGTGGACGTATGACGAGGGGCTGCGGAACAAACTCAATTCGGCACTCTATGTGGCATCAGGAGATGGGAACCTCGAGGCCCCGGCAGACCTGGCTTTCGAGTACTCCGATTCCAGCCTCACAGTCCGCAAGACTTTCCACTTTGACCACAGCTACGTCGTCCGGGTACAAACCTCAGTTTTCGACAATGGGAGTCCGGTTTACGCGTTCCCGTCCTGGCCATCTGGATTTGGTGACCAGACCACTCTTCCGGCGTATGCTTCCAGCCAACTCGAGTACCAGCTCAACAACGACACCGAGCACGAGGGGATCAAGAAAATCCCCGGTGGAAACACGCTGCACGGTGCTTTCGACTGGGTGGGCGTGAGTAGCTCGTATTTCGGCGCCATCTTTATTCCCGACAGCGTTGACAATTTGACTGTGGTGACGCTGCGCGGTGCGGTTGAAATTCCTACCGATCCGAGCAAGCCCAACGAAACCAAGCCGGCCGACGTGCTTGGCATCGCGGTCGGGCGTCCGGGTGAGTCGAGCGAGCGGCTGTTTGTAGGGCCCAAGTCGCTCGAGGTATTGGAGGCAGTCCCGGTACCTGCGATTAGCGGCGCGGACAAAGACCTGCGGAGCTTGGTGAATTTCGGCTGGTTTGGCCCCATCGCGCGTCCATTGTTCATCTGGCTTCGTTGGACCAATAAATATGTCCACAACTGGGGCTGGGCAATCGTCCTTCAGACCCTCATCATCACCCTGGCCATGCTGCCGCTCCGCATCACGCAGATGAAGTCTGCGCTCAAGATGCAGAAGGCAGCGCCGCAGATCAAGGCCATTCAGGAAAAGTACAAGAAGTACAGCATGCGCGATCCGCGCAAGCAGGACATGAATAAGGAAATCGGCGACCTGTACAAACGCGAAGGCGTGAACCCGGTCGGCGGCTGTTTGCCGTTGCTCATCCAAATGCCGTTTCTGATCGCGTATTACAAGATGCTGGGTGCGGCCATCGATCTTCGCCAGGCGCACTGGCTGTGGATCCACGATCTGTCTGCGCGAGACCCGTATTTACTGCTGCCGGCATTCATGGTCATCAGCATGTTTGCCATGCAGAAGATGACACCGCAAGCGGGAATGGATCCGGCTCAGCAGAGAATGATGAACGTAATGATGCCGGTGATGATGGGTTTCATCTTTTATAATCTCGCCGCCGGCCTCAACCTGTACTACGCCGAGAGCAATTTGATCATGATCGCGCAGCAGGCAGTCATGAATCGCACTGCCCTGGGGCGAGAGATGAAGGAGATTGCCGCGAAACGGGCTAGAAAGAAGAGCAGCCCTTAGCTCTTGGCTTTTAGCCGTTAGCTGGGAACGCTCCCGAGGAGGACCGCAGTTCAACACGCAAAGGCTAGAGCTAAAAGCTAACAGCTAAAAGCTTCTTTATGAACAAGATTGAATCTGCAAACCAGCTCAACACATTTCTCGGCGGAATGGTTAGGTATGCCGGGCTCAAACTGAAATACCGCATCACGGTCGATCCTCCGCTTTCTGAGAATCGTGACTGGGAGCGTCCGGAAATACTGGTGGAGTTCGCCGGCCCAGACTCGTCCCTGCTGCTCGAGCGTGGCGCGGAACTGCTTCGCTCAATGGAATTGCTGGCAATGGAGATGCTGCGCCTGCCCGGCAACGAGCACGAGAAGATCAGCTTCGATTGCATGGGGCACAGAAAAGCGCGCCTGGAAGAATTGCGGTTATCGGCTCGCGTTGCCGCCGAGAAGGTCCGCCACACCGGCGTGCCTTACGAGTTTGCGCCTATGTCGTCGCGCGAACGGCGCATCGTCCACCTCGCGTTGCGAGATGAGCAGGACCTTCATACGGAGAGCGCTGGGGAAGGACTGCGGCGGTCTGTGGTCTTGTATCCCAAAGACTACAAGACCGCACCTCAGCCCGAGCTGAGACGTCGGCGGTAGGCGCTCACGCTACGCAAGTCGCTAGGTACAAGGACCTCAGGTCTGAAGTACAATCAATTCCCAACTGAAACACTGCAAGGATCCTGCATCCCTTGCACTTCCTCGTGTTTCAAAGCGAAAGTTATTTCGAGGAGGGATTCGTGTATTCGGGAAAGATTAGCGGCACGAGAAGCAGGACTTTCGCGCGCCTGCTACCACTCCTAGCTTTGCGCTGTTTTGCTCAACAGAGTTCTACGCCTAAGCAGGAATCTCCGGTGACTACGCTGCGGGCAACGACCCGGCTGGTGGTTTTGGATGTGGTCGTCACCGACAAACAAGGAAAGCCGGTGCGTAATCTCTCGCGACAGGACTTCACCATCCTTGAGGATGGCGAAGCGCAGACGATAGCTTCTTTTGAGCCACCCGACCAGCATGCCCCCGCTGGGGTCGAGGAGGCGCGCCAGGACATTGGCGCCCGGAAAAGTAGCGGGCAAACTTCCTCCGCTATCACTTCATCGGCGCTGACCATTCTGGTGCTGGATGAACTTGATACAAGAATCCTTGATCAGGCTTATACGCGCGGAGAAATCCAGAAGTTCCTGCGCGCCCATGGCCCACACCTTCCTCAACCCACAGCCTTGATGGCGCTGGAAGAGAAAAAGCTCGAGCTTTTACACGATTACACCAGCGACTCTGGCGCACTCGAAACCGCGCTGCGCCGTCATCGTGCGGAACTGCCGTTTCGGTTGATGACTGGAGAAGGAGTAGTCGGCGCGTCTGAGCGCCTGGCAGACGCGCTCGAGGCCCTACGAGAAATCGCCGCTGCCAACTCCCACTTTGCAGGTCGCAAGAATGTGATTTGGATCGGACCGGGATTCCCCAGTCTCAACTACATGATTGCCCAGCCCAGCGACAAAGCCAGGCTGCTCGGCTATGTGCGGGAGACATCGGACCTGATGTGGCAAGGACGGTTGTCGGTGTACTCCGTAGATCCGCGGGGCTTGGAGGTGGTGCATGAGAACATCGGCGGCAATCTTTCCACTGGCGGATTTTTTGCGCCCCCCGATTCCACCACTGCTGAGTTGGTCTTTGAGCTGGTCGCCCCGCAAACCGGTGGCCGGGTCTTCCGTGGGTTGAATGATCTGGACGCTCAGATTGCCAGCAGCATGGAAGATGGAGGTTCGTTTTACGCGCTCTCTTACTATCCATCTAACTCGGACTGGAATGGCAAATTCCGCAAGATTCGGGTAGTGATGAGGAATCCGGAGCTGGTCGCCCGCACTCGCAATGGTTACTATGGCTTCCCGGACAGGCCTCCAAATTTTCAGCAGCTGGACAGGCTGCTTTCGCGGGCGGTGATCAATCCGCTCGCTTACCATGCGCTGGATGTGCAGGCACAGGCCAAGGTCATGGGAACGCAGCCGCGTACAGCGAGCTATACCGTTGACCTTGATCCTGCGGGGCTGCACTGGGAGATCCTGCCGGACGGAAAGCATCGCTGCGAAGTAACTGTGGTCGCCGCTGGTTTCTCAAGCAAAGGTCAGGTCGTGACCCACACGGTCAAGGAGCTAGAAGTCGTCATTGACGACAAGAAGTATGAGCAGCAGATGAACAATGGAAAGCCTATGGTGGTCGTCTTAGCGGCCGCGCTCCCGTCGGCTGCGGTCCGAGTGCGAGTGGTGGCGCGGGATTCCAGTAACGGTAATATTGGAACAGCCGACCTCACTCCCGAGGGCGAGCAATTTCACTGAGGAACAATGGCGGATCGCACAAACATTTCCAGCGGTACACCTTGGGAACCGGTTGTCGGCTACTCACGCGCGGTGCGCGTCGGCGCCTACGTGCATGTATCGGGAACGACTGCGACCGGCCCGGATGGCAGGATTATCGGACCCGGGGACGCCTACGCGCAGGCAGTGCAGACGCTGAAGAACATCGCTTCCGCGCTTGCAAAAGCCGGTGCGAGCCTGCAAGATGTCGTGCGTACGCGGATGTACGTCACCAACATCGCAGACTGGGAAAAAGTCGGCAAAGCCCACGGTGAAGTCTTCAAAGACATCCGGCCTGCGACCTCGATGATCGCGGTGACGGCGTTGGTCTCGCCAGAGATGCTGGTGGAAATTGAAGCCGACGCAGTAGTGCCCAGTCCAGATCACGGGGAGAAAGCACGATGAGCAAAAGAACAGCCTCAACAAAGTTTCTCTGCGCAATATTTCTTATACTGCTCGCGCTGTCTGTCGCAATCTCGGCGCAGACCGCTGAGCGCACAATTGTGCGTGCGGGCAAGCTGCTGGATGTAAAGAGCGGAAGAGTGCTCACCAATCAAGCCGTTGTGATTGAAGGCGACAAAATTACGAGTGTTGGACCGACATCGGAAATTAAGGCATCTCCCAGCGACAAGGTAATTGATCTGCCGAACGCCACAGTTCTACCCGGGCTGATCGATGCGCACACCCATCTCACCTTCGATCCACATTTCGGATACGAAACTTTGGCGATATCGGTCCCTCGCGAGGCGCTTACTGGCGCGCACAACGCGCGGCTCACGCTGGAAGCGGGTTTTACGACAGTGCGTAATGTCGGCGCTCGCGGATACAGTGATGTGGCGTTGCGGGATGCTATTAACGCCGGAGATGTACCCGGGCCTCGCATGCTGGTCAGCGGCCCGGCCCTGAGCATTACTGGAGGCCATTGCGACAACGACCTGCTTCCTTATGAGTACCATGCGACATCGGATGGCGCCGCCGATGGCATTGAGCAGGTGCAACACAAAGTTCGGGAAGTAATCAAGTACGGAGCCGACCTGATCAAAGTTTGCGCGACAGGCGGCGTGCTCTCAAAGGGCGATGACCCGAACGCTTCCCAATACACTCTAGAAGAGATGAAAGCCATTGTTGCCGACGCTCACCGCCTGGGAAGAAAAGTTGCCGCCCACGCGCATGGAGCTCAGGGCGTGATCTGGGCATCGGAAGCCGGTGTGGATTCAGTTGAGCACGGGCACCTGATGAACGACGCCGCGATCGCTACTCTCAAGAAGAACGGTACGTATCTGGTGCCAACGCTTTACCTGGTTGATTGGCAAAGAGAAAACGCAACCCGCGCAAACTTGCCGGATTACGCAAAGCGAAAAATGGAAATGGTCTCGGAAGTGGGAAAGAATAATGCGAAGAAGGCTTTTGCGGCCGGAGTCAAGATTGGACTGGGAACCGATGCCGCGGTCTATCCGCATGGCTTGAATGCGCATGAACTGGCGGTGTACGTAAGCCTCGGCATGACGCCGCTGCAAGCGATTCAGAGCACCACCATCAACGATGCCGACCTGCTGGGCTGGTCCGATAAGATCGGAACCATCGAAGCGGGAAAATGGGCAGACATCATTGCCGTCGATGGCGACCCACTCCAGGACGTGACCACACTCCAGCATGTGAAATTCGTAATGAAAGGTGGAGAAGTGGTGAAGAACGAGTACGGGAAGTGAAGCTACAGGCGAAATTAAAAGGCCGGCTTGGGAGCCGGCCTCTGGTGGACACTGCGGGAGACGTAGCAAGCTACGGCTCTACGAGATCTATTTCTTGGGGGCGATCGCATCTTTGGCGGCCTTGGCCACGCGGAACTTCACGACGGTCTTCGCCTTAATCTGAATTGGCTCGCCGGTCTGCGGATTGCGTCCGACACGCGCCTTGCGATGGGCCTTCACCAGACGGCCAATGCCGGGAACGACGAACACGCCACTTTTCTTGGTTTCCTTGATCGCGGTATCGGCCAGATTCTCCAGAAACGCCGCTGCGGTCTTGTTGTTGAGTTCCAGTTTCTCCGCCAGATGACGGACGAGCTGGGTCTTGGTCATGCCTGCTGCCATGAATCCTCCTGTGTGTTGCGAAATAATTTTATCTGCGGGATTGCGCAGCTATCTTAATACCGGAGCCTGTGGAAAAACAGCATATTTACCATATTCTACGCGGGTTTTTGTATATCGGAACCACTAAGGGCCACAAAAACCGCACACAATAGTGGTCCGGTTCTTAAAAATGCCCGTCTGGAGAGGCGAGATCGCGCTTCCTGAACGCTTTCGGAAAAGTTTTACCTCAGCGCAGGCGTGCTGATTTCGGCTTTGATTCTTTCCACGACATATCCGACCTCACCAGCATTTTGGAGACCCGTCGCCACCGTGATCGTTCCCTGAGACGAAGTTTGCAAATAGATTAGGTAAGCGGGAATCGCTTCAGTCCCTTGACCGGAGTCGCTGCCGATCGGTGAAGTTACTTGGCGAATATCACTATAAGCGACCTTCTTCGATTTCCCGATCCCCAACAGTGAATTCAGAACGGTAACCGTGCCCTTCTCAAACGTGGCTGAAGCCGTGCTGAACCAGGCGGTCCTGCCCGGAACCCTTTTCTGCACCCATTCCGGGTTGGCTAGCCAGGGTCGATCGTCGTCGCTCAATTAATCTCCTCGAAGCTCGGCTGCAAAACCGGATTCTATAACGACGCTGGGGCAAGACTGTACGGCATCCGGAGATAAAGGAACCAATGTGTGCACAGAATCTGCATGTCATAATGAAAATTGGGAGTCCCGACTTGAGCTGTGCCATCTGCGAGAAACGCAAGGAGAAGCGCTTCTGTCCGGCTATTCACGGACGCATCTGTCCGCAATGCTGCGGCGAGCAACGCGAGGTGACGCTCGACTGTCCCAGCGAGTGCGTTTACCTGCAGCAGGCGCGGCAGCACGAGAAACCGCGTTCGCTCGAAACCCTGGATCGGAATGCGCTGTTTCCCAATGTGGCGATCGGCGATCAGTTCCTCTACGAGCAGGAGCACCTGATTCTGGGACTGAGCTTTGCTCTGGCCAAGAGTGCGAAGGCAGATCGCAGCATCCGCGATTCAGATTTGATCGCGACCCTGACCGCACTGGCTAGGAGTCATGAGACTTTGGCAAATTCGGGGCTGCACTACGACGCTCCGGTGACGAACATCAGGCACCAGGCGATCGCTTCCGAAGTCCACAAGATGCTGAAGGAATACCGGGAGGCGGAGCAGAAACACGTTGGCCATAGCCGGCTGAGCGAGTCAGACGTTTTACGCGCCCTGGTTTTTCTGCTGCGGCTGGCGCTATCGCGGACCTCCGGCAGGCCGAAGTCGCGGGCGTTCGTAGATTTCCTTTTCCAGCAGTTTCCCGAGCAGCAATCGGTCATCGCTGCGCCGGATGAGGCGAACCGGATCATTGTTCCGTAAAACCGCATTCTGCGTAAACATTCTTGGAGTGCCAGGCGGCAGACGGCGGGACGCCCGTCTCTCCAAAGTCTTCTTACCCGGCAGCAAGCCTTTTCACCGTCTGTCCCGCTGGCAGCGCATCCCTTAATTGACGCATTGTGCGCTTGAAAACAGGATGCCGGGCGTCAGGGGCAATTTCCGACAACGGCTCCAGCACGAACCGCCGCTCGTGCAATTTCGGGTGTGGAATTGTAAGCGCTGGGATCTCAATAATCGAGCTGCCGAACAGCAAAATGTCGATGTCGATAATGCGCGACCCTTTCTGCTGCTTGCGCTGGCGCCCCATTGCCTGCTCGAGATTCAGAATGCCGGAAATCAACTGCCGCGGCATCTTTTCCGTGTCAAGCTTGACTGCGCAATTCAGGAACCAGGGTTGCGCTGCCATCTCCACGGGCTCGGTTTCGTAAAACGAGGAGACGGCAACGACGCTGCCCAGTTCCGCTAACTTCTCGATTGCCGTCCGGAGATTCGCAGCCCGATCGCCCAGGTTCGATCCCAGAGAAAGATAAACGATCTTGTGCACGCTGCTAAGTTTGCGATTTTTTCATGGATGTTTCCAGAACAAAATCAGATTCCCCGGCCACGCTCGGAGGAACCCAGTTTAAGACTTGCCCGCGGCCCTGTTCTCCCGGCATGCTTTGCGGATAGACCAGCTTATGCTTCCAATCGAACTCAGAATCGACCGCACCCAAAGGCTACTGCGAATGCTGGAGCAGGACGCTCCGCTGCTGGCTGTCCGAGTGGCTCCACTCTCACCCGAACGCCAGCAATCAGCCAAATCGTACGCTGCTGATCTAGCTGCCCACGCCCGAGCCGAACTGAACCGGCTGCTCGAAGAAAAGGCCTTTGCAGAAGCCGACGAGCCCAGCGCTCACGCCGCCGACTAGAAATCATCCATAAGTGGGGCATGCAGGGATTGCTAGTGAAACGGCGATATTGCGCCGACAACCGCATCGTTTCCGAGTTGTCGCTAGCCTTGATCGGAAACGCCTCGAGCAGAACACTTCGGGGTTGGAAGAAAAAGTCGACCCGAGGCGTTTTCGATAAGGCAAGCAGGAAGCCGCTGGCGCTTGCGGCGGAAGCGGTTAGCTATGGGATTTGAATGGCGTTTTTCTTGACAATGGAACACTCAAGTCCGATTTGTTCACCTGACGATCTACACCTACCATGGCGGCCAATCATACGCTGCCTCTAGGTGAGGGACAAGAGTTATTCGAAGACGTTATTCGAAGACGAACTTTGAGTCCGTGGCACGCGTAGCGTCCGCCGCGCCAGCGGCTTAGTGCTTGCCCACGATTCGTTCAGGATGCAAAATTGAATGTTGACGCGCTGTTTCAAAACGCTCTTTATCATAAGGAGCATAAATCGAGATTTCCATACGCGCGAGGCGCAATTCACAGCGATGGAGGTCCGAGGGTAAGGGGAGTCGGATCAAGAACGATGGTGAATTATGAGCAGACTGTCTAATAGAGTGGCAATAGTGACGGGCGCCTCCAAAGGCATAGGCGCTGGGATTGCAGCGGCACTGGGAGCTGCGGGCGCGCGCGTGGCTGTGAACTATTCCTCCGACCGGGAAGGCGCCGAACGAGTCGCTCAGGCGATCACCGACAACGGGGGCAAGGCGATCGCGGTCGGGGCCGACGTGTCCAAGGCGGCAGATGTCGCACGGCTATTCGACGAGGTGGATTCCGCCTTCGGAAGACTGGACGTTCTGGTAAACAACGCCGGAGTATTCCGTTTCGGCGCCTTCGCGGAGATCACGGAAGAGAGCTTTCACCTCCACTACAACATCAACGTTCTCGGGGCGATTCTCACAGTGCAGGAGGCGATCAAGCGGTTCGGCGCCGACGGCGGTAGCATCATCAACCTCAGCTCGATCGTCGGCTCGCATCCCGTGGCGGGAGCCCTGCTCTACGCTTCCACGAAAGCCGCCATCGAAACACTGACAAAGGGATTGGCGCTCGAACTGGCACCGCGCAAGATCCGGGTCAACGCCATCGCTCCCGGTCATACAGAGACCGAAGGCAATGTAGCCGCGGGGACCTTTGAGGGTGGGGCCGGCGCCGTTCTAGCTGGCAAGACGCCGCTCGGCCGGCTCGGTCGCGTGACGGATATCGCCCCGCTGGCGGTGTTCCTAGCGTCAGACGAATCAGCCTGGATCACGGGAGAGGTCATTCGGGCCGCAGGCGGTCTGGTTGCTGCCACCTGAGTGCGACGTGCTGACCTCGAAGCTAATTCAGGAGGCCAATTCTTCTAACTTGTCATCATATGCACGACTGGTCGTACTGCAGCGGAGGTCGCGATGCACAAGAACGCTTCGCCAAGGGCCGATAAGAGTCCGCAAACGTCACCTGAAGCTCCCTTCACAACGTTCATTCAATTGGACGGGAGGTCCCCCGTACCATCGCTGTTTCGTACTCCGGGGACTTTTACGATCACCCGGCTCCAGTCGCCGGCTGGGCTTCCTGACCGAATCACAAAGCTATCGCCCGTTCCCGCTCTGCTAGTGTCGATCTCCCTTAAGTCTCTGCCATCATCGAGCTATCAGGTGTGGACAGCAGACAAGCTCATTGCCACGTCCATCGTTCACCCGTTTCGCTCCAATGTCATCGATTTCGATTCACAGCCAAGGTGCTGGGCAGGTAGTGCCTTCGATTACGTTCACTATTCTGTCCCTCGTAAGGGACTAGATGACATTGCCGAGGATCTCGGTTTTGGCCGGGTAGGTGACTATCGGTTGGCAGTGCTCGAAGACGATCTAGTTGTGGCCCAGATCACCAAAAGCATCCTTCCGTTCCTTGGGCGGAGTGACCGTCTCTCGGTGCTGGCTCTCGATCAATTCAGCCTCGTCCTCGGAGCACATCTTCTCCAGCAGTACGGCATACTCCAAAAAACAGCACGGCGTTCAAAGGGAGGTCTGGCACCATGGCAGAAGCGCCGAGCGTCGGAACTTCTTCATGAGAACATGCATGGCCGGATCCGGCTTTCTGAGATTGCACGCGAATGCGGACTTTCCGTCAGCCACTTTGCCCGCTCATTCAAAACCTCTTTCGGCGCCTCCACGCACCAGTGGCTGATGCAGCATCGCATTGACCGTGCCAAACAACTGATGAGCCAGACCAGCATGTCGCTGATCGACATCGCGATGCAGTCGGGATTTAATGACCAGGCAGCGTTCACGCGCACATTCCATCAACTCGTCGGCGTCAGCCCCGGAAGATGGCGACGGCATTACATGACCAGACATTTCACGCCATCACGTCGAGGATGATGTTATGAACACTTGATTGCGCTCCAAACGCCACTCCAAAAGCATTTTGTATAGGAATTTATGGCCAATTGACTGGCAACTTCCACTTCATTCGTGGACCGGTTTGAAGTCGAAATATGCCAGATTCATGTTGCCGTTCGTCAATATGTGCACAGTCAGAACACTCTTTCCTTTGCTCAGACGGACTTTGAAAAGTTGCGAAGCCAGATTCCAATGGTGCCATTGACGCCAGGCAAGCGGGTCTGCAGGATCATTGGTTGTGGTGATCTCCAGAGGTCCGGTTACGTCCTTTCCATTCACATCCACTGAGATTGTGCCGCCGCGATTCGATGTGTAAAGGAAATCGGCTGCGTATGTTCCCGAGTGCGCCACATCTACCGTAATGTTGAACCACTCCCCGGGTTCGGTCCAGCCAACATAGGGCAGGTCGGCGGGAGGAACAATCTTGTCGAAGGGGTTGTCGTCAATCGGATCAGGCTTCCGGTTGAACTTCGTGTAGGAAGTATCCACTCCCTCATGGATACGGAATTCGTTGAGGTAGCTCCCATCAGCCGGATTCAACTCTCCGCTGCCGTGATTCTTTGGATCGGTGTCATGATACGCAACTCCTTCGCCGCCCAAGTCATAGTATTTTTTGTGGACCGCCACTATAGCGGGTATCGTGATAAGGCAAGCCTTTATATTGGCTCAAGAATGATTGGGAAAACGCAATTGTCGGTGACATCATTGCGGCCACGAAGCAAAAGGAAAATACTCGGCGACTCATTCTTCATCTCTCCTGAACACCGATCGGTACCATGAACAAAAATGGGATGCTCTCAACAGACGGTGAAACCAACTGCACAAACGCGACCAGAGTAGAAGTAAAACAGACAAACAATTGACTGGCTCGCAAAGAGAAAAATATACTCGCATGATCGATCAGTTCCCAAGAAAATCGGTACTCTATTTCGGATGACTTGGAGAGATGGATATGAAAACGAATGACACACCGCAGGATGCCGGTAACCAGAACCGCCGGGGTTTCCTTAAGACAGGGGCAGCATCGATAGCAGTTGGTCTGTCTGCAGGGGTAATCGCGTCGTCCGCGTCTGGCGAGGTGACGTCAACGGAAAACAGTCCATCTGCGGCAAAGGCCGTGCAGGACATGATGCCGACGCGCAATCTCGGCAAAACAGGATTTCGGGTCGGAATTTTTGGTCTCGGCGGCCAGGGAGCGCTGGAGAAGGCCAATAACGAAAGCTTGGCCCTGCAGATGATCCAACGCGCGCTCGAGTTAGGAGTGAATTATTTCGATACCTCCGCCATCTACGGGGGACCTGACAGATGGAGTGAACGATACTTAGGCAAGGGCCTGAAGGGCTCCCGCGATCAGGTCTTTATCGCAACCAAGACCAAGGAACGGACCCGCGACGCCGCGCTTAAAAACATCGAGGTGTCGCTGAAGCTGCTGGATACCGATCACATCGACGTTTGGCAACTACATGATGTTGGAATTCAGGAGGACATTGACCAGATATTCGGCAAAGGCGGCGCCATAGAAGCCCTGTTACAAGCGCGCGCTCAGAAAATGGTGCGCCATCTGGGGGTCACCGGACGCTTCCGTCCCGAGGCACTCATGGAATGCATACACCGCTTTCCCTTTGACACCGTCCTGATGGGCGTCAACGCGGCGGACAAATACTATTACAGCTTTGAAAAAGACCTTCTACCGCTGGCCGTCGAGAAACAGATGGGAATTATCGGGATGAAAGTTATGGCACGCGGCCGCATTCTTTCCAGTTGGACGCCGCCGCCTGTGGAAGAACAAAAGCGTTCATGGGAAGGCCGAGGCGCAATCACTACAATTCCGGGTACGCTCACCAAACAGGAAACCTTCTTCTATACGCTGTCGTTACCCATCAGCACGGCAATCATCGGGTGTGACTCAGTCGAGCAGGTTGAGGAATGCGTCGAGCTCGCCCGTTCCTTTACCCCACTAAATCAGACTCAGATGGCTGCGCTGGAGGCAAAAGTGGAACCTGTTGCAAAGCAGGCCCTCTTTTTCCGGCTCATGCCTCGCTGAGGATTGCCTGACTAACAGACCACCTTTTATATTATACGTTCTCAATCAGAATGCGGCGCCTGAATGCCGATCCGATTGGGAACCAAGACTCCTTCGCTTCTCTGCGAACGCCAAGGCAGTCCGAAGCGACGCGGAACGCTATTTCAATAAGAGTTGACCTACGATCCCAGATTGTCATGAGCAGCTCTTGTAGCAGTCGCGGGTTGGTCGATAAGTGCCACTCATTTTTAGGCAATAAACAACAAAACCAGCAAAATTCTGCAAGAGAGCAGCTAGCCTTGAGCCTACGGTGAGTGGGATGAACATGATGACGGCGCAACGCCCTGAACGTCTGACCCGCGACAACGCCCTACTACTCCTGGTGGATCACCAGTTCGGCTTGTACACGGGCGTGCGTGACATCGACACTCTTCAACTCAAGCACAACATCGTTGGTCTGACACGCGCGATGCTCGCGCTCAAAGTGCCCGTGATCGTAACCACGACCACGGAGAAAATGTGGGGCCCGCTTATCCCCGAGCTCGCCGAGGTTTTAGCCGGCGTGCCGGGCATTGAACGCACTACGGTCAACGCCTGGGACGAGAAGCGTGTCGTGGATGCGGTCAAGGCAACTGGGCGCAAGAACCTCATCGTCACGGGTATTTCCACAGACGTTTGTCTCGCCTTCCCAGCCATGGCTGCGCTGGCAGACGGGTTCCAGAGTTATGCAGTGATCGACGCGTCCGGTGGCTTCAGTCAGACTCAGGTCGACATGGGAATCGTGCGCATGCAGCAAGCCGGTGTCGTTCCTGTTGGCTATTCCAATGTCGCTATTGAAATTTTGGCTGATAATGCGGCGCCGGAGGCCGAGGCGGTCTATGGCGCGCTCGGCATGCCGTTCAGCAGCTTAGTTTTTGGCCTCAGGCAGTATTTTTCGCGAAGTTGATCCGAGGGCCCTATATCGGACGAACGACGTCGGCTTACAAAAGCTGATGCGCGTGAAAAGAAATGAAAGGAAGAAAGGAGAATAACAATGACAGCGAAATCAACGCAAACCAAACCTAGCATCGTTTTCTGTCACGGGCTCTGGGCGGACGGCTCGTGCTTCAGCAAGGTGATCGTTCCCCTTCAGGAGGAAGGGCACGAGGTGATTTCAGCCCAATACAGCCTCAACACAACCGCGGACGACGTCGCCACCGTAAGAAGCACGCTGGGGCGGGTCAGCAGCCCTGCCATCCTCGTCGGTCACTCTTACGGCGGAAGCGTCATTACCGGCGCCGGAACCGACGACCGCGTTGCGGGGCTGGTCTATATCGCCGCGCTCGCTCCGGACGCCGACGAGACGTCTCAGACACAGCAGTCCAACTTCCCGAAGACGGACGTCTTCTCCTACATCGAAGTCGCGGACGGACGTGTCTGGCTCCTTCCGGAAGGCATCGACTGTTTCGCAGGCGATTTGTCCGAGCAGGAAAAGAAGCTCGTTTGGGCGACCCAGTGCGTGCCGGCTCCCGACCTGTTCAACGCGAAAGTCGGAGGAACTGCCTGGAGATCGAAGGCCAGCTGGTACATCGTCGCCAAGAACGACCGCACTGTCCACCCCGACATGGAACGGTTCGTGGCGAAGCGCATGGGCGCCAAAGTGACTGAGGTCGCCAGCAGCCACGTTCCCATGCTCTCCCACCCCGACTTGGTGATCGACGTCATCCGCGCCGCCGCAAAAGGCGTCCAAGGAGCCCTGGCAGCAGCGTAAAGTCCTCAGGGACTTTGTGCGGGGCGCCAGCAGCCTCGGTAACTGTTCAGTTGGGTTGTGGCGATTTGTCGTCCAGTAGGGCTGAACAGTTACAGGATTGAGACCAGGTGTTCTTGCCATTGGAAGGGTAGCAACGAGATTTCGAGATGAAAAGCAAAATCGAAATCGAGCGATTCAGCGTTACCTCTTCTAAGCCGTTCGATCAGGTTGTGGCGACTCTGATGCGACGATCACCGGTTTTTGCGAATTAGAACTTGGGGTACGTCCCGTCTGTCCCCAGGTTTCCTCCCAGGTTTCTTTTCCCAGGTTTCTTCGTCGTAAGATTGGAACTTTGAGCGGCTACGCTAAACCGGCCGCCTACATCCACTATGAAAAAATTGGGCCGTGAAACCCCAAAGCTTGAAACGCTGAACCTGTTTTCCCTTCTGCAATCGGGCGATGGAAAAACCCTATATGATCCGGCGAACCGCCAGTCATTCCTGACACACGGCGAACGCCTTTACCTGCCGACACTTCCGTAATTATCATTGTCGCTAGCGACGATGAGTCTCGCAAGGTATGGAGCACTCCCCAGGCAAACGTAGAGGCGGGTTGCCTCAATTTCCGCTTCCTGACTTTTGGAATAATGTTCAGAGTGATGATGGGCTATCGGCAATGGCAATACTTCCGCGACCATTGCTGCACGTCACCGAGGAAGTGTCTGTTCTACGGAAGCGCGAATCACAGGATACACGAGATCATGCAAATCTTTGACGATGTCCCTCGTGAGGAGCCGACACAATCATAAAATAAGCAACGCCACCCGTCGGAGGACAACACAGAGAGGAGAATCCTATGCAACTTCAAAATGACTACTTTGCTGCCTATCGCAGCCTAAGACTGACTCGGGACTCCGAAGGTGTCCTGGTTGCGGAATTTCACAGCAAGGGCGGGCCGTTCCGATTCACGGCGCAAGATCATGCGGAGTTTGTCGATGCCTTTTACCGGATCGGCCAAGATCGAGAGAACAAGATTGTGATTCTGACGGGAGCGGGCGGGGAGTTCATTCCCGAAATCGATTTCTCATCCTTCGGCAACGTCGCCGACCCGGCCGTTTGGAGCCAGGTTCACGACGAGGGTGTTCAGCTTCTGGAGAACCTAGCCAACATACGCGTTCCGATGATCGCGGCTATCGAGGGACGCGCCCATGTGCACTCAGAATATGCGCTACTTGCGAGTGTGATTGTGGCGGGGGAAGGTGCGACCTTCCACGATATTCCGCACTTCGCCGGAGGCATTGCGCCCGGTGACGGAATCTTCACGACGTGGAGTTATCGCGCCGGAGCAGGACGAGCGGAGGCATTCCTGCTCAATCCACAGCCGCTAACCGCGCGTACTGCATATGAATGGGGAGTGGTTGCCGAAGTTGTGCCGAACGGTAAGGCGCTCAATCGAGCGCGGGAATTGGCAGAGCTGTACTTGAAAGCTCCGGAAGTGACGCGCCGCAACACACGCGTACATTTTATTCAACCCTTGAAAGAGCGTATTGTGCGGGAAGTTGGCTACGGTCTGTCGCTCGAAGGAGCGTCGGCAGCCGATCTCGTCAAATCAATGCAAGCGAAGAGCGAACCTGTCGCTCAGAAAGGAAAAGTCGCATGAAGAGCACCGAGACCTCTCCATCCGCCCATGTTCTTAAGAAGTCGCAGCCGGAAGAATTTGATCTGGTGATTCTCGGTGGCGGCACGGGCTCGACCATCGCTGCGTGGACGTTTGCTGGCGAAGGCAAGCGCGTCGCAGTCGTCGATCGCAAGTATATTGGCGGCTCTTGCCCTAATATTGCGTGCCTTCCGAGCAAGAACATTATCCACAGTGCGAAAGTTGTGGACTACTTTCGCCGAAGCAAAGAGTTTGGCATTGCTCACGATGGTTTCACGATTGAGATGTCGGGCGTCCGAGACCGCAAGCGCAAGATGGTCGTCGGCCTGAACGAGATATATATGGAGAATTACCGGAAGACGGGCGCCGAGTTCATTTTGGCCGCCGGGCGGTTCGTTGCTCCGAGAACTGTGGAGGCCGCCCTCCACGACGAGAGCACTCGTCAACTCCGCGGTACTAATGTGATCGTCAGCACCGGCACACGGGCCTCATTAGATCCAATTCCTGGTCTTGCTGAAGCACAACCGCTCACGCACATCGAGGCGCTCGAATTAGGCCAAGTCCCCGAACATCTGCTGGTTATCGGCGGTGGCTACGTCGGAGTAGAGCTTTCCCAGGCCATGCGGCGATTCGGAAGCAAAGTGACTGTGGTTGATCGCAATGGACGATTGATGTCCAAAGAAGACCCGGACGTATGCGAGGCTCTTCGCAGCCTGCTCGCCGATGAAGGCATCGACATTCTCCTGAATGCACGGATCAAACAAGTGTCGGGCAAATCGGGAGACTCGGTGAGTGTCGTCGTCGAGCAGAATGGAATTGAGAAAGTTCTAAAGGGTAGTCATGCTTTGGTCGCGACAGGGCGCACTCCGAATACCGAGGGACTGGGCCTCGAACTGGTCGGCGTTGAGCTCACCGACCGGGGATACATCAAGGTCAACGAGCGGCTTCAGACGACAGCGCCGGGAGTGTGGGCGATCGGCGAGGTCGCAGGTAGCCCGCAGTTCACGCACATCAGCATCGACGATTTTCGCGTCGTCCATGCCAATTTAACCGGCGGCAACCGTGTGACCACGGGCAGGCAAGTCCCATATTGTCTGTTTACCGACCCCGAACTTGCTCGCATCGGCCTGAGTGAAACAGAAGCGGGGGCTCAGGGGATAGCGTATCGCCTGTTTAAGGTCCCGATGGAAGCCAACCTGCGTGCACACACGCTTTCGGAGACCCGCGGCTTTCTCAAGGCCCTCGTGGAGGCTGATAGCGATCGCATCCTCGGGTTCACGGCTTTCGGTGTCGCTGCGGGGGAGATCCTGGCCGCCGTCCAGATTGCGATGATCGCAGGGCTGCCCTACACGGCGCTGCGTGATGCGGTCCTGACTCACCCAACACTGGTCGAAGGTCTCATAACTCTGTTCTCATCCGCGGCGTCCGCGCACAAGGTTGTCGAGACGAGAGGAGCCCAGATCTCCGCCGCATGAGGTGAACTGCAACAGCAACGACAACTTCCGGAATCTAGAACGCTTGTTCGGCAGCTATCTCTGCGTGCACGTAGTCTTCTGAGGGTTCTTCGGAAAGCGTTGTTTCTTCCCACAAGGTTGTATCTCGCAGTAGACGCGAGACCAGGGCGGTGTGCATGGCATGACCCGCGCGGTCGGCAACGACGTTGCCCAGAATCCGCCGGCCGATCAGGGCCAGGTCTCCGATCAGGTCGAGAATTTTGTGGCGCACAAATTCATCTGCGAAGCGCAGCGGGGGATTCACCACACCATCGCGCGTAAGCACGACCGCATTCTCCTTGGACGCCCCGCGAATCAGGCCCTGCTGGCGCATAGCTTCAGCTTCATGCAAAAACCCAAAGGTGCGGGCCGGCGCGATTCCCGACACATATTGACCATTGGTCAGGTCGAGGGTGAAAGTCTCGCGCCCGATAAGAGGATGCGGAAAGTTAATCGTGTACGAGACGGAGTAGGTGTCCGCCGGGTATACCGCAATAAACTTGTTCGCTTCGCGCAGTTCGAGTGCGCGGCGAATTCGAATGTAAGTTCGCGGGCGGCGCTGTTTTCGTACCCCGGCTCGGCGGATCAAATCCACAAACGGTCGCGCACTTCCGTCCAGAATGGGTAACTCCAAGTTGTCCAATTCGACAATCGCGTTATCGATACCCATCCCGATGAAGGCGGATAGCAGGTGCTCGGTAGTCGAGATCAGAACGCTTCTTTTCATCAAACTGGTCGCATAACTGACCCGAGCAACATTTCGGCTGATGGCTTCGACTGCAAAACCCTCGAGGTCAACGCGGTGGAAGACGATGCCGGTGTTCGCCGGAGCGGGAAGGATTCGCAGGCTGACCGGCGCTCCGGAATGCAAGCCAACGCCCGAGCACTCGACGGCAGAGCGGATTGTTTGTTCCTGTATCAGCGACTGCTCCTGATCCCCAGAATAAAAGGGGGACGGGAAATCCGTCTGTGGCAAATTGGCCACACCGTATTGAACGAATGGCACAGGTTTAAGGCTGTAACTTGTTTATTTACAGGTAATTACATTGTAAATGCGGCGTTGGCCAGAACGAAGGTGTTGCATAGATCGTCACTGGGATACTCTCAATGGCGCTTGCCGGTGGGAGTTGCTTGGGGGTCGAACAACGCATCGCTCAACCGCTGGTTGTAACTCACCGAGGTGAGAAATGCCTGCGCGGACATCTCGCCATTAAACAATCTCGTAGTGTCAAAGGGCGTCATCACATTTTGCACTGGCCGGTAGTTGTCGAAGATTTCCTCCTCAACATTCCGTTGCTTATCCGTGGGGTCGCGCCAGCTGAAACTCTTTTTGACAGGCAAGTGAGTGTTGGAATCCAAGTACAGAGTCACGGCCTCGTTCTTGGCATTCATTACTGTAACCTGCTCGACTTGCTTCTGCGCCGCAACGGTTTGCCCTTCATAGAAGAGCGCCACGCCAGGTTCGTTCAGCCACTGGCGCAGGACAATTTCGAGTGCAAAGTGGCGCCGTCGCAGGTAGGGCGTGAGCTCTTCCTTCTCGTCCACATTACGCACGCCCCGGTAAGTAATTTCGTACCCTTTGTCACCGCTGAAGATCTCGATTACATCGCGCTTCTTGGTAAGCTCAAATCGGTCCTTGTCCGGATACTTCTTGAAACGCCAAAACAGTGTTCCCAGACTGTTGGGCTCTCCGTGATGGAAGCTGTAGGAACGGCCTTCCAGAGTCATATCTTGAACGGTCAAATAGGCTTGTCCGCCGAGCGCTTGAATAGCTTGATCCAAAATCGCTCTGGCCTTTTGGGCATTTCCCTGGTCGGTGGGGATGGCGGGGATGGCCTGAGAAGAAGTTGCATCACCCGAGGGAGTAGACGGCTCTCCCTGGGCAAGCGCAAGTGGTGTCAGCAGAAGGACAATGAGGGCATATTTCATCTCTTCATATACTTAGACGCGGAGAACCTCGCTATCAGCTGCCCCACTCGGAACGGGTTTAATCGTCACCCCGCAAGTACAGCGCCGCCGTTCACATTAAATACTTCACCTGTGATAAAGCTGGCCTGCGGGGTGCAAAGGAAGAGTACTGGCGCCGCAATTTCCTCGGGCGTGCCCACGCGCCCCAGCGGTATCTTATCGACGATCTCCCTGGCAGTTCGAGGATCGTCCAACGCAGGCCTCGACATGTCTGTGTCGACCCATCCTGGAGCAACGCTGTTTACATAGATGTGATGCGGAGCCAGTTCGGTCGACAGACCTTTGACCATGCTGATAAGGGCGCCTTTGGTCGCCGCATAGTCGCAATGCAATGACTCGCCGCGCTGCCCGGACGTAGAACTGATAAGAACGATATGTGCAGGCGATCCCGAGCTGGCGCGTTTCTTCATTTCGGCAACTGAATGCTTCACCAACGCAAAGACCGCGTCGAGGTTAACAGACACAGTCCGGCGCCATTGCTCGTCAGGCATCCTATCAATTGGGATGTCCTCAGGCGGCCAGACTCCATGGTTCGCGACTAAAATGTCGAGCCGTCCGAATCGCCGTACGGCTTCAGTGACGAGCTCCTGGGCGGTCCGCGTTCCATCTAAGTTGCACGCGATGGCCGCGCACCTGTCTGCCCCGCACTCCCCGACAAGTTTCTCAGCTTGCGTCTTAGACTTCTCATAACTGAAAAGCACGTTAGCACCGGCTTGAACAAACATTCGGACCGTTGCCGCGCCAATTCCACGCGACCCGCCGGTGATCAGCGCAATCTTGGAATCCAAAGACAGGGATACAGGCATAGCAGAATAGTTTGTAGTGTGTCCTGCTGATTTGGCAAGTGAGGAAAAGGGAAAAGTTAGGAACGGCGATCAACTTCCAAGATTGGGCAGGCTGCGCTCGGACTTGAGTTCGCGCGAGAGAATTCGCACTAGCATGCCGTCGTATTTGATACCACTCGACTTTTCCAGTTCAGACATCGCCTGTTCGCTGGTCTTTCCGCGAGCCAACGACCTTTCACTGGTGAAATTCACGTAGGCATCAGCGACGGTGATGATTCTGGCCCAAAGGGGAATCTCCTCGCCCCGCAAACCGGAGGGATACCCGCTTCCGTCAAAATACTCGTGGTGAGACTCAACCGCGTTCCGAATGCGCTCGCCATTGGGGATCGTGCCGAGAATTTCTCCGCCCAGACGAGGGTGCACTTTCAGAAGGTCGAACTCCTCCTCGGTAAGAGAATTTTGTTTATTCAGCACACGCTCTGGGACAAACATTTTGCCGACGTCGTGTACCCGCCCGGTGAAGCCTAGTTCTCTGATTTCATCAGACGGAAGGCCGAGGGCACGTCCGATCATCTCGCAATACTGCCCGACCGCTTCTCCATGGCCGGAAGCATTCAACTCCCTCGACTCCGCTGCCCGAGCCAGAGCGTCAATTGAGTCTTTTAGCAGCGGCGCATCTTTTTCCTCTGTGCCGGCCGATAACTTGCGTAGGGTCCCGACCAGTTCCTCCAAGTGTTCAGGTCCAGTGCGCTCACGCTGCAGGAAGCCTTCGATGTAGCCGGAAACGAGTTGGCGTTGCACTGCCCCGCCCTCGTCCTGCCCGAAATCCTCGGAACTCGAGACGCGGTCGCCACCTGCCTTTTTCGAGATGTACATGCCGGTGTCCGCGACCCGAATGATGTTTTCCGCGGAGAAACCATGCACCGGAAAACTGGCGACCCCGAAGCTGCCGGTGATGTGGTGCTCGCTCAACATTGGGTCGGTAGCAAGCCAGAGCCGGAGCCGCTCTGCAAGAATCTCGGCCTGCTCCACTCCTGTTTCCGGCATCAGGATGATAAATTCATCGCCGCCGTAGCGGGCGACCACATTCGACTGCCGGCATTTCTGCTCTAGCAGGCGGCCTACGCGGGCGAGCACCAGGTCACCCTCCAAATGTCCATAGGTGTCGTTTACTTCCTTGAACTTGTCGAGATCAACCAACACCACCGAGAACGGGCGGCCGGAGCGTGATGCCCGCTTCCATTCCGCGGAGAGCGCTTCCCAGAAAAATCGCCGGGTCTTGATGCCGGTGAGACCGTCGGTAATGGATTGCTGCTGCAATTTTTGAAATACGAACGAGTTATGCAACGCGGTGGCCAGCAAGTCGGCCAGCGTGTTCATCACCAGAACATCTTCGGGCGAAATGGCGTGTTCCTGTTCGCTCTCCACATTGAGGACGCCGAGCAGAGTGTCACCGTAAGTGATGGGGATACAAAGCACGGTTTTCGCAGTCGGTAGCACACCCTGAATTGGTGCGCTCTCAGCGGCATGCACTAGCGCTGATTCGCCCATGCGCGCGACCCGCCCGAGAATTCCCGCGCTGAGTGGGATCTTTCTACCGGTCTCGTGGGCGGTTGTTCCCGCCTCGGCTTTGATTTCGATTTCTTTGGTCGAATAGTCGAAAATGCCAATCCCAATGTGATCAAAGCGAAAATTTTTCTGAATGTTTCTTACAATTTCCGCCAGCATCTGCTCCGCATCTTCGCTGGAGATGGCGGTTTTTGAGACGCTACTCAAGAATGCAAACTGGCGCGAGCGGCGCTGCTCCTCGGAAAATAAACGAGCGTTCTCAATGGCCACCGACACTTGGCCGGCAGCCGTCCTCAGCACGTCCAAGTCTCGCTGCTCAAAGACATATTCTCGGGTAACGCTCATCGCAGCCATGACACCCGTAGCCTTGCCGTTGACCAGGATTGGCGCTCCGCAGAAGGACTTGGCAGGACGCCGCGGCACATAAGTCACTCCCAGGCGCTCCCTTGCGCGGTCGAGATCGGACCGAATGAGTAGCGATTGCCCCGTACGCAGGATGTACTCCGTCAAACCGTTGCCCGCTTTACGCTGCCGCTTGGGCAGAACCTGTCCGTCCTCCACTTCCAGTTGGAAAATGATCGAATCCGATTCCTGAAAGGCTACATAGAAGTCAGAGGTGTCAAAAATCTGACCGAGCTCTTTCTGGACGGTCCGCAACACTTCATCCTGATCCAGCCGTGAGCTGATGGCCTGTCCGATCTGGGTTAAAAGCTGGTATTCCTTGGTCCGCCGCTGGGCATCGTGCATCACGACATAGTTCTCAAGCGTGAGACCGATCTGCAGCGCCAACCCGATCAACAGCCGCAGATTCGAGGCCCCAAAAAGCTGCCGTTCTGCGTGGGGAAACAAGACTACCCCGAAATTGTGCTCGCGAGTCTGCAAGCTAACGGCTGTGACGTTGTGGATATTCTCCGCCGCCAGCGCTACCCGAAACTGCTCAAAACGCCCGCCGGGGAAAGCCGGGAGAGGCTCGGCCATTTCTGGAAGGTTTCGGAACGACACAAACCCGCCCCGGCGCAAGTTCGCACAGGTATTCTCCGGCGCCCGTGGCGTCGAGGTTGGCTGCAAATTCAGGAGAGAAACCCAGTTGCACTGATGGCAGCACCGCGCGCCAGCGTTCAGAGATGCAAATCACCGCATGGCTGGTAGGAAGCGGGGCGACTAACCGGTCCAGAATACTTTGCATGCTGGGAACCAGATCGCTGGCTGCAAGCAGCCGCATCGGGTCTACACCCAGCGTGGAAAAAGCGAGCGCATTCTCCTGCACCGCGTTTCTTTCGTTCTCGAAGAGCACCATCACCATAGCGACGCCGAGAAGCATCTGTGGGACTGGGCCGAGAAGGTCGCCGCCGAACATTTGCAGGATTGGCGCTTTGAACTGCCCCAAGAACATCAGCACCGCCCACAATGCCAAGGAAAAAGAGAGGCCCCGGAAAGCAAACGATCCCCTTCGCCGAGCGATTAAGTAGAAATGGAACGAGCTGTAACCGAGGACGGCGGCCAGACCCATTTCAAGCCGATTGAGGTTGATTTCAGGTGAAAACACGCCATGCTTCAGCGGCTGCTTTACGTCCCAGTACGCCAGCCCAACTCCGGCTACGGCCACTCCGATTTCGTACCAGCGCAGGCGGAGCGCTTCCAGCCGCTCGGAGCTACTCAGCCGCCGGGTCAGGCGCGTGGAAACCAGTATGCACAACGCCATTACGACCAGCAACTGGGAAGCCAGAAATGAAATCTGGGCGCGGCTCTGCCAAACGCTTGACCAGGCATTCAGCAAGAAGTGCAGCGTGTAGGCGGCCCAAGCCAACTGCCAGGCCCGGAAATAAGGCTGCCGGCTCTGCTCGTACAAATAGGTAAATACCAGGAACAGCAGGAGCGCGACCACTCCTGGCAAGATCACCGTGCTGATGACAATGCTATTCATGAGTTGACTGACACGAATCCTAGCTCGTTAGCTCGTCAGCCTATGTGGGGAAACGCCTCTTTATGGTTTCATACGTTTGCATGTAAGACAATACTTTTTGGTGCGATGGTAATACCTTTCGTTGCTAGTGGCCCAGTCTTTTGTGTTGCTTGACGCTGCTTCGGACGGGACCGTAACATCCAGTTTGGTTACTAACGGAATGGCCGTATCCCCCAGTTCATCTGCCGGTATCCCGACCCGGCCGCGAGTCCGGTTTGCCCCCTCCCCAACCGGTTACCTGCACGTTGGTGGAGCTCGGACTGCTCTTTTCAACTGGCTCTTCGCTCGTCATTTTGAAGGCACGCTGGTGCTGCGAATCGAAGACACTGACTTGGAGCGCTCCACCCCGGAAATGGTGGACGGCATTTTGCAGGGATTGCAGTGGCTAGGTCTTTCCTGGGATGAAGGCCCGTATTACCAGACGCAAAGAGTGGACATGTATCGGGCCGCCGCCGCCCGGCTTGTCGCTTCGGGCGCAGCATATTACTGTTTCTGCACCAAAGAAGAATTGGAGAACAGGCGCGCGAAGGCTGCAGAAGCCGGTCGTCCACCCAAGTACGAGGGCACGTGCCGGAGACTGGATATTGCCGAAGTGTCACCGCGGAAATCCGCCGGTGAACCAGCGGCGGTGCGGTTTGCTGTCCCCGAAGGTGGCAGTACATCATTCGATGACGCCGTCTTCGGCAAAGTTGAGTTTGCCAACAGTGAACTCGAAGACTTCGTCCTGCTGCGTTCCGACGGCAGTCCCACTTACCACTTGAGCGTCGTTGCTGACGATATCGATCTGCGGATTACTCACATCATCCGCGGCGCAGATCACATCTCGAATACCCCCAAGCAAGTATTACTGTATCGCGCGCTGAGCGCGGCGTTACCCACATTTGCGCATGTTCCCCTGATACTTGGTCCCGACAAGACGCGCCTGAGCAAGCGTCACGGCGCAACCAGTGTCATGGCATATCGCGACGAGGGCATCGTTCCTGAAGCATTCCGGAATTTTCTCGCACTCCTGGGTTGGGCTCCGCCTGAGGGGAGTCCCGAAGTGCTCGGCGACTGGGAACTGATTCGTCTGTTCAACCTCGACGCCATCTCCCGCTCCGATGCCGTCTTCGATCGCGCCAAGCTGGACTGGTTCAACACCGAGTACATCCGGGCGTATTCTGCAGAATGCCTGCTACCGCTGATTCAGGAAGAATGGAGGAAAGTCGGATTGGCGCCGATCGCAGACCGAGAAGTCCTGCTTGCGACGATTGATCTTTTGAAGCCGCGCGCTCGCAGTTTGAAAGACTTTGCCGGATCCTTCCGCGCATTCTTCAGTGATGAATTTGAGCCCGATCCGGCAGCAGTAGAGAAATTCCTGAAAGAAGGGAGTGTTCGGAGTCTGCTGGTTGAACTCGGAGAACGCTACGCCGCTTCGCAGGATTTCAGCGAGCAGGAAACAGAAAAAATCCTTCGCGACTTCGCTGCTGAGAAAGGTGTAAAGGCCGGCGCATTGATCAACGGCGCGCGGGTGGCGCTGACGGGGCAAGGTGTGGCTCCGAGCTTGTTTGCGGTCATGCGTGCACTGGGTAAGGAAAAAACGACGGCCCGGTTGAAGGCGGTAGAGGAACTGGCAGCACGGGCTGTTCTGGTCAAGACCTAACTGAATTATTCCACTTCGGGACTCCAAGAGTTTTGCAACAACTGTGGAAGAGCGGCGCCGCTCTTCCACGGCGCGACTTGCTACTAATCTTCCACGGGGTGATTACTACTAGATTGTTCCGCAACTGCTAGCTATGCGTATGCGGGCTCTGGGGAGGAATTCTCTTCTTGTGCTCGTTTGCGCTCTTGACGATCTTCACTTCAAAGCTCACCGGAAGCTGCTTTGGCGGATAGCACGCGGCATTGTCGCAGGCCTGGTAGTTCAGTCTTCCGTGAATGGCATACTTGGTTGGCAAAACTGTCTTCAGAGGTCTGACCATGACTCCGATCGCGAAGTCTCCGCTGTACACACTGAGCTTCTCATCCGGCGCGAACGGAAAACTCCGATCCACGCCCTCTGGGTAGCTGATTTTCTCGATCACGATATCAGTCGGGGCATCCAGTTTCAGCTCAGTTTTCTTCAGATATTCCTGTTTTGGCTGATTGGAATTGATGTGGAAGCCCGATCCAATGCGAAATTGCAATTCCACCGTACCCGAGTGGGCGCGGTAGATTGAAACGATCTCCGGCGGCTGCATGGTCACTGAGGGCCTCTTACTGCCAGGGATGTCCTGGGCCATGGCCATTCCAACGCTGACCAGCATGGCCGCGCCATTTAGAAATCGCACGATCTTCATTCCTGCGCCACCTGTCCTTGCTGTGCCAGCGCCTTTTGAATATTGCTTTCAATCTCCGAGCGGCTCACCAGCCCAAATACACGCTCAAGAATCTTTCCGTCGCGACCGATGTAGAAAGTCGAAGGAAGAAACTGCACTCCCCCATACTGCGTGCCGACCTCCTCCTTGCCGATCACAATCGGATAATTCACGCCCAGCTTCTGCGCAAACTCGGCAACCTCTTTGGGACTGGCATCGTCCATCGCCACTCCCACCACTTGCAAGCCCTGGGGACCATATTTCTTCTGCAGGTCCACGAACCAGGGCATTTCGATCTTGCACGGCTCACACCACGTCGCCCAAAAATTAAGCAGGACGGCCTTCCCGCGATAATCAGAGAGCTTCAAGGTCTTTCCGTCAAGCGAGGCCAAAGCAAAATCCGGAGCGAGCTGTCCCTGCAATTTTCCTGCGTTATGCGCAAGGGATGAATTGCGAGCTTTCTGGATGCCGAAGACCAGCATTACCGAAATCACCATGGCCACAACAATCAGAATGACGGGATCGCGTTTCACAAAAACTCCTCTACAAAACGAAGCGGTTCAAAAATGAAAAAGAGCGGGCCAGCAAAGTGAACCTTCCGAAGACCAGCAACGCCCCCAGTGCAATCAGCAGGCCGCCGCTGGCAACCTCCAGCACATGCATGTGACGCCGGAAACGTCCGTAGAAACTCAGGAAGCGTTCAATGCCCAGAGAGGTTAACAGGAATGGCACTGCCAGTCCCAGAGAATAAATCGAAAGCAGCAGGATTCCCTTGCTAACCGAATCTTGTGCGGCAGCGAAGCCCAGAATGACAGACAGGATCGGCCCTACACAGGGAGTCCAGCCGAACGCGAACGCAAATCCAATGACGAAAGCCCCCCAAGCCGTGCTCCCGCCTTTCACATTGTGCAGGCGCTTGTCGGCATAAAGCGCCTTGATGCGAAGGATGCCGGTAAGATGCAGCCCGAAAACAATGATCAATACCCCTGCGACCCGGGCGAGAATGGATTTGTATTGCGCCGCAATCTGCCCCACCTCAGTCGAAATCGCTCCTAGAGTGATGAACACGATGCTGAATCCAAGAATGAAAGCAATGGAGTTCAGCATCACTTTGCGGAACAGCGACGGTTCCTGATCTTTCAGCTCTTCCACTCCGACGCCCGAGATCAGCGACACGTACCCGGGCACCAGCGGCAACACGCAAGGCGAGAGAAAAGAAACCAGCCCGGCCACGAAGGCGGCAATCGGCAGCGGCAAATTTGCCATGCGGGATTATTGTACCTTTTGCAGATGTACCGGCGCAGAATGACGAGGAAATGACAAATTTATTACGCGCGTCACTGCCGCGCCTTCGGCCCTACTTCCCGGGGCGCCTCCGCCACTATCTTTCGAATCAATTCGGTGGGCACAGTCGCCGTAAGCACGGCCCGGTCGCTCTTTTGCTCGACTTTCAAGCTGTCCAGGGTCTTCTTGACGTCAGGGTCCGGAGTCTGCCCTGCAACTGAGACCTCCGCCGAGCGGAAGATTGCAAGAAAAGTTTCCACTTGCGACGTCAGTTGCTCGGCCGCCTGCTCATTGTCGGTGAACGCCTCGGCGCGAAAGTGAACCGCGCCCAGATATCGCACCGAAGCAACTACCGTTGCAGGGCTGGAGAACGGGAGCGGAACTTCAGCCGTTGCCCGCGCATTCGCGGGATTCATGCGAAGAATCGCCCACGCCAGACTGGCGAGAGGCACGTGTTTGTAGAACTGTCGCAATAGGGCTGGCCCGCCAAACGGAGACGCCAGCTTGCGCGAGCGGTCGATGATTCCACGAATTACTCCTGCGTCGTCGTGGTTCGAAACTGCCACCGTGTCCACGCCGAGGATGGCCACTCGCAGGGTCCGGCCCAGCAGGGGTACGTTATAGATGTCGATGGAGTGGTAAGAGTCGACCGAACTGGACAACTGTTTCAAGTAGGCGCGCAGTTTGTCGCCGTCAATCTTGGCAACGAATACTTCTGAGAAACGTGTTTCACCGCCGGTTTGGGGGCTGGCATAGTGAATCGCGATCGCCCCTTCTTGCAAGTCACGCTCGAACTGAAACCCAGTCGCCTGGATAAACTGCTCGTATTCGGGATCGTGCGGAACCGCCGGCAAGTGGTTAGCAATATCGGCCCGGCGCATCCATTTCAAATCAATGTAGACAAACCCATCAGCCCCAGGCAGCAGCCGGGCCGGCTCAGGTGGGGCATGCTTCCGCAACACCACCACAGCAGCCACTGCGGCCACAACCAGCAGAAAGCCAAATAGGACGGGCAGAGCGCGCTTAATTCGCATGAAAGCGACGCGCACATGATATCAGAGCGTTATGTGGCCTGCGAAGCATCGGTGCAAATCGCAGGGCGAAGTTCAAGCAATTCTAATTTCTCTCCGGTCTCTTTTGGCAGTTGGAATGCCAGAACTCGTTGAGTGCCCGATGCCCCGCCATGCGTGGGAGTAGTCCCAGTTCGCACGGCAGGTGATGCTGTGGCTAGCTGGCTAAGGAGATCGGCCTGATGCGGTGTGCCTCTGTGAATTCCAGTCAAGTACTTTCTTCAGTCCTGCGATCAGTTCGATACGTCGTCACCATGCTTTCTCTACTCGCCCTGCCACCTGGTGCACCATGTCAGAGTGCAACCGCCGACTCACAGGAAACAACCCGATCTTTGAGCGAGAAAATACAAGAGCTCGAGATGCGCCTCCACGCGCTGGAGACCAGGCAGACGCCACCGCAAGATGGGTCTCGGGCGGAGACGGCCGAGACAAAGAATAGTCCGCAAAGAGCGCCTGAAGCGGACTCCGCATCGCCAGCCCATGCTCCTGCAGCTCCGCCGCAGGTCCACGACCACATTATGGAGATTCCCGGCGGGCGCAATTGCATATCCACGGATACTCAGATGTGGATTATGTGGGCACCACGCAAAAGGGGGTGACCAACAGCTTCTTCATCGGAGCGGTGAACTTGTTTGTCAACTCGCAGATTTCCGAGAAGTTCAGCATGTTGAGCGAAATCAACTTCGAAGCGGGAGAAGACAACAACATCGGCATCGATCTGGAACGCATGCTGCTGACGTTTTCAGAGAATGACCATTTCCGCTTGACCTTTGGCCGCCACCACACCGCGATCGGCTACTACAACACGGCATATCATCACGGCCTGTGGTTCCAGACTGCCACGGGACGGCCTTACCTGTTTTCTTCGAGGACCAGAATGGGATCCTGCCCGTTCACAACGTGGGCTTATCTCTCACTGGCACGATTCCTTCCGGCCAACTCGGGCTGCACTATGTGGCGGAGATTGGCAATGGCCGCCCCGCACGCTCCCCCGAGACCTCTAGGGTCCAGAACCGGTTTGACGAGAATAATGGGAAGTCATTCAACCTGGGGTCTGGTCGCAGCCCGACCGCTTCAGTGGTCTGCAGTTTGGCGCTTCGTTCTATCACGACCATCTGTTACCTGAGTTCCTCCCGCGCATTCAGGAGTACATTCCCGCCGTCCATGCCGTCTACACCACGCCTAATTTTGAATGGCTGAATGAAGCGGTGCTCATCCGCCATACACCTGACGATGGCGGCAGAAGTTTCAATACGCCGGGTTTTTATACCCAGGTGTCGCACCAATGGAAGCAGTACCGGCCCTACTTCCGCTACCAGTATGTCAACGCCTCTCCCGCCGAACCTGTCATCGCCTACGCCGGCCTTCAACATGGCCCCCCTTTCGGCGTGCGCTATGACTGGAGCTATTTCGCGGCCCTGAAGATTCAATACGATTACAGCTTCCGCCGCGAGATACCAGACTTCAATCAACTCGGCCTGCAGATGGCCTTCACTTTCTAAGGAGCTATCCCTGCGCCGATTGTTTCTCAAAAGAAGAGAAGTTATGAGCGCGAAAAGGCTGGTGGCCTTGGTCCTCTCTTGTCGCGCTCCTCTGGCGTTTTCTCTTTCTGCCATCGCACAGAATAATGCGCAGAATGAGGATGTCGCCGTGGTGGTAAGCGAAAACAACCGCGCAAGTACAGTCACGTTTGTCTGAGCTGCGAAAAATCTTTTCCGGAGGACGACGTTCCTGGGCTGTGGGCGTGCCGGTAAAACTCATATTGGGAATGTCAGAGCGCGAATACGAGCAGTATTGGATCGCGCTGGTATTTCGCGGCGAAGTCGAGGGTGGGCCGGTTGCGGTTCCTACCATTGGCATGCAGTTGGAAGCTTTGTCGGTTTTTCCCGGCGCCATCACTTTGGTGAGGGCGAAAGACGTAAAGCCAGGAATGAAAATGCTGAAGGTAAATGGTCGCATTCCTGGAGAAGCAGGCTACCCAGTCCAGTAGGAGTAAGCTCCGCCGACTTCGCGGGTGTTGAGCAGAGTTGGAAGGCCCGCCCTAACGCGAACTTTCCTCGTGAGCCGCTACGCCTCTTCCCTGCTACACTCATCGGGTTTGTACATCGGGTTTGCGCGGAGGTCACATGCGGCGCGTGCTCCTTCTTTCCCTAATTGCCACCGGATGTATCACGATTGCCGATGGGCAAGCCAAGCATCCGTTCACCTTTGAAGACATGATGGCGCTCAAGCGCGTCGAGGAACCAGTCCCCTCGCCGGATGGGAAGTGGGTGCTCTTCGCTGCTGTTGATGTGGATCTGAAGGCCAACACAAAGACACCGCATGTGTGGGTGGTGCCGCTGGGTACGGATACCCACGTCTCCCAAAAGCAGGGAGACATGGGGCACCCCAGTTCCGATCACTCTCACACAATCTCCGATCAAACTGACTCTGTAGTGCCCCACTTCTCGCCGGTTTTGCGAGAAGTGGGAGACGGCCATGAACGGGAGATTATTGCCGATCAGGATGCGGACCGTCCGCGGTGGGCGCCGGATGGCAAGCGGTTTGCGTTTGTTTCGACCAAAGAAGGCGGATCGCAAATCTGGATCGCGGATTTCGATGGCACGAGGGGGATTGTGACTGCCAAGCATCGGCTTACGAACATTGCGACCGAGGCTGATAGCGAATTGTGGTCTCCAGATGGGAAAAACATTTTGTTCGAGTCGGATGTCCATCCGGAGTGTGACGGCGCGCCTGCGGAAGAGGACCCTTGCAATGCTAGAAAACTGGAGGAGGCAAAAAACTCAAAAGTCAAGGCGCAGATCTTTACCCATCTTCTTTACCGTCATTGGAACGCATACAAAGAAGGCAAGCGTACTCATCTTTTTCGCGTACCGGCTCCGGGTCCCGGCGACTGGGGAGGGCCTCCGATCAAGAGCCAAGGGCAGCCCTTGGTCCTTCCAACTTCCTATTGGGACTTGACTCCCGGCGATTACGATGCGCCGATGTTCTCGCTTGGTGGGCAGGATAACTATGCCTTCTCGCCGGATGGACAGGAGATTTGCTACGCCTCGAACCACGATCCGGAACCGGCGATTTCGACAAACAATGATTTGTTTATCGTTCCAATAAATGGAGTGACGGGCGTCTCGCCCGTCCAAGTCGCGGCAACGCCCAAGAACATCACTGCCGACAACAAGGCGGCGGATGAGACTCCGCTCTATTCGCCGGACGGGAAGTATATTGCGTATCGCGCGCAGCAACGTCCGGGATACGAGAGCGACCGCTGGCGTCTGATGTTGTATGACCGCAAGACGGGAGCGAAAAGCGAGCTGACCGACGGCTTTGACCACTGGGTTGAGAACTTCGTTTGGGCACTAGATTCAAAGACAATCTATTTCAGCGCAGAGCACGAGGGCCACTCCTTGATCTACGCCCTGGATCTTTCTCAGGGAATCGACAAGACTCAGCGTAAATATCCCAAACGCGTCTTGGTCGGCGGCTACAACGATGACTTGGCAGTTACGCCGAATGGCAAGACCTTGCTGTTCTCCCGCATGTCGGTCTCCGCACCCAACGAGATCTACGCGAGCGCCACTACCGGAACTGGTTGTCCCGCAATGGCGGGCAATGTTGATCCGGGGAAAGAAGATTGTTCGTTGAACAAGGATTGGCCAATGACTCGCATGAACGACCCGGTGCTGTCACAGGTAGAAGCGTCAAAGATCGAGTCGTTCTTCTTTCCCGATGCAAAGGGCGAGAGCGTTGAGGGCTTCCTGGTTCGACCGCCGAATTTTGATCCCAGCAAGAAATATCCAGTGAAGTTCATCATTCATGGTGGGCCGGAGGTCCCAATGGGCGATGAATGGAGTTATCGCTGGAACTTCGAACTCTTTGCCGCGAACGGATATGTGGTTGTGTTCATCAACTTTCACGGCTCTCCCGGCTACGGCCAGAAATTCATTGACGCGATCAACGGCGACTGGGGCGGGGCTCCGTTTGAAGACCTGATGAAGGGCCTCGACTACGCTGAGCAGCACTATGCTTTTATTGACAAGGAGCGCGAGTGCGCACTGGGCGCCAGCTACGGCGGATACATGGCCAACTGGATCCTCGGCCACACCGACCGCTTCAAGTGCATCGTGTCGCACGACAGCGCCTTCAACACCGAGTCGGCGTGGGGAACAACGGAAGAACTATGGTTCAACGAGTGGGAATTCAAAGGCACGCCGTATACGAATCGCGAGATGTACCTGAAGTGGTCTCCGCATTTGTTCGCAAGGAATTTCAAGACCCCGACGCTGGTGGTTCATAGCCAGCTCGATTACCGGCTCGATGTGTCGGAAGGGTTTCAGTTGTTCACGACATTGCAGCGACTGGGCGTGCCCTCGAAGATGCTCTATTTCCCCGACGAAGGCCACTGGGTGCTGAAGCCACAGAATTCCCAGCTTTGGTATAAGACGGTGAATGATTGGGTGGACCAGTGGGTTGGGAAGTGAACCGGCTCGCGAGAACTTGGTGTCTAATCTTCTAGGACGCCAGATTCTGGGAAAACATGCAAGCGAACGCGCCAGAATGGATACCGAATTACGAAGAGCGACTGTCTTGGGAGAACAAGTTATTTATTCTGTATCTGCTCGTCGTTTGTGGTTTTGCAGCGGTAAGGGCGACGCGAGTGATGTGGTTCTTATGGCGATCCAGTCGAGACAGGAAAACGCATTCGCACCGGCCCGACAGCTCTCCTAAGCCAGGGCCGGAGTTTACAAACGCATTGGATGTCTTCTCGATCAAAGTCACTTCTCTAAGGAGGATGGCGATATTCACGTTTTTTGTATCCCTCCTTGTGCTCCTCTATGAAATCGAAAGAATCCTTCTCGGGATGTCGGTCGAAAGGGCGACCGGAAACGCCGCCCTAGCAGGAGCGACATCTGAAGCACTAACGGTCTTTGCCCTGCGGATGCTGGTTTGCACAGCCCTGTACGGAGCCTTCGCGTTGCTTGAGGAACTCTTGGCGCGGCGCAAAATGCGTTGAGAACAGCCTCGCCCTTGCACGTCAAGTACCGCTATGGTAACTTCTATAATTGTCCCGTAAGAAGAAAAGGGATTAGTGTGGCAGGGCGATAGCCTGAGTCACAGGCTGGCGTAGCTCAGCTGGTAGAGCATCTGATTTGTAATCAGAGGGTCAGGGGTTCAAATCCCTTCGCCAGCTCCAGAAATGATTGCGGAATTCCGGAGCTGGGATTCCGAGCTTGGGTTTCGACAGCAGGATTTGCAGGGCGGGCGGCGGACAGCTTTTTCCATCGGCACTCCATAAGGGAATTTTCCAGATGAGTTGTTGGCGCGGACGTATTCTTTCCCGCACCTTCTGATCCCCAATGTTGAGGCGCTTGCGCGGCGGCGTGTGAGTCGCGCGCCGAAATCCCGAGCGAAGTCGAGGGAGCTGATATCGGGAGTGGCGCTGATTGCTGTGGCGTGTCGGCTTTTTTATTTCTGCACAGGTGGGTGAGTGGTTAAAGCCGGCAGACTGTAAATCTGCTCCTCCTTGCGAGGTACGAAGGTTCGAATCCTTCCCTGTGCACCAGGAATTGAATTAGTTGTGCGGAATAGATTTGCAGTTGCGCTGATTGCATATGCCGCTTTGGCAGCGCTGGCAATCGCGACATTGAGTGATCAAAGAATTCGCGGTGTGACGCTGGCCGTCCTGGCCATGTTTGCATTGAAGACGTGGGTGCGGCGCAAGGACGTAATGCACCCGGATGGCGAGAGTGGGAGTGAGCAGAAGCCGATGTAGCTCAGTTGGTAGAGCACTCCCTTGGTAAGGGAGAGGTCATCAGTTCAATCCTGATCATCGGCTCCAGAAATTTTGGTTGTGGTTTTTACTGAGAGCTGACAGCTGGTTTCGCGGGAGTAACTCAGTGGTAGAGTCACAGCCTTCCAAGCTGTTGGTCGCGGGTTCGATTCCCGTCTCCCGCTCCAAGATTGAGCCGTCTAGCAGGCGTCTGAGCCTGGTGGCGAAATCCCGAGCGAAGTCGAGGGATCTGAAGGGTACAAGCTGTGGCGTTCGAGCAAGCTGCGATTAAGATTCAGAACGAGAAAGAATTCGAGGAATTGCAGAGCGCGATCAGTCGCGCACTTTCTCCCGAACGGGCCGAAGCGTTTTTGAAGTTGCTGACGAAGAATGGCATCCGGGTCAGAGATTTCGACGCCGTGCTGGCGGTGAGCGCTTTGGAAAAGGCGGGCGAAGCGAGAGGGACTTCGGGGTTGAAAGCGCAGCAGCTGTATCAGGCGCTCCCGGTTTCCGATCAGGCGCAAATGCGCGAGTTCTATTTGTCAAAGCTCGAAGGCATAGATGCCGCACTGCGGCACAAGTTTAGGAAGCTGTACCAGTATTACTGAGACAGGGATTCGTATCAGGGCATGGCTTCAGCCGTGCCGATGAGGGCAGAAAAGATTCGGGGCTTTAGCCCCTGAGGAACGGCAATGGCGAAAGAGAAATTTGAACGTAATAAGCCGCACTGCAACGTAGGCACCATTGGTCACATTGACCATGGCAAGACCACGCTGACGGCGGCCATCACCAAGGTATTGCAGAAGCACAACCCGAAG
>Ga0209648_10000270_pt1 | contig 38737 bp, 24 predicted proteins | sample GraSoi2013_115cm_FD_185830 | JGI IMG/M metagenome (GOLD analysis project Ga0209648, IMG submission 185830) | Grasslands soil microbial communities from the Angelo Coastal Reserve, California, USA - Sample 9_17_2013_115cm (SPAdes) (version 2) | ecosystem: Environmental > Terrestrial > Soil >...
CCATGCCGATATACTTCGTCCTGTCGATATACTTCGTACTGTCCATTTAGGGTGCTCCTTTCGGTAGGGGATGAGGTCAGCGCTCAAAACCTAACTCCAAAAGGGGCGCCCTTCTATAATGCGTAATCCTCGCTTCGCAAGGTGTGCACGACAAAACTCTCTCATTGTAGGGGTTCACCCCAGTAGTAATCCTCGCTTCGCAAGGTGTGCACGACAAAACTCTCTCATTGTAGGGGTTCACCCCAGTAGTAATCCTCGCTTCGCAAGGTGTGCACGACAAAACTCTCTCATTGTAGGGGTTCACCCCAGTAGTAATCCTCGCTTCGCAAGGTGTGCACGACAAAACTCTCTCATTGTAGGGGTTCACCCCAGTAGTAATCCTCGCTTCGCAAGGTGTGCACGACAAAACTCTCTCATTGTAGGGGTTCACCCCAGTAGTAATCCTCGCTTCGCAAGGTGTGCACGACAAAACTCTCTCATTGTAGGGGTTCACCCCAGTAGTCTGGTTCCAACTTGGTTCCAACGAAGGGCCGCTAAACCGGCGTTTTTTCGGTATAAGCGGTGCCGATTCAACGGTTTTAAAGTTTGTTAACAGCCGAATGCTCTACCGTTGAGCTACCGGGGATCATTCCCATTTTGTGATAGTTGCAGGCCGTTTTCAAGCGACGGTTTTGACTTCTGGTAGATCGTCCAAGCGAATGAGAATAGAACCATCCACTTCTGTGTCCCCAGCAATATATTTCCGCCGTACCTCCTGCTCGATGGGCTGGCGGTTTGCTCTGAACACTTCGAGTTTGTCCTTACTGTCTCCATGGAAGTGATGGTCCAGGGCTTCCCCGCTGATGGCGCACCGCACCCACGCTTCGCCATCTTGCCCGTAAAAAAAGACAATGTCGCGCTCCAAAACAAAAATCTCTTGGGGCACAGGAAATGTCAGGTCGTGCGGTTCAAGGCGCCATTGCACGCGGTGGACGATAAAAGTTGCGAACGGATGGATGTCCATACCGGTGCTGGCGCGGTCCAGGGCGCCCAGATAAGGCTTGCGATCCCTGATGCGAATCACCGTCCAAGGATAGCCGCCTGAGGCCAGCATGACATTCATCAGAAAGCGCGCCATGCGGCCGTTCCCATCCGGGTAGGGGTGGATATAACCGAAGAGCCAGTGTCCCAACACCGCGCGCGCCGAAGGCTCGGGTTCTTTTTCCAGAAGGTCGAAGAACGCCGGCATGGCGTCGCGCAATGCCTCCCACCTCGGTGGAACGTAGCGCGATCCTCGCAGAAACACGGGTATGTTCCTGTATCCGGCCAATGTCCCCGCTTCGATCAGGCCCGCCGTAACAGAGGGCTGGAACAATTCGCGATACCAGTCGTTGTGAACAGCACGCACGAGCGCGGCGGGGGTCTCACCGCCGATCACTTTCTCTACTCCTTTTTTCACCAACTGGAACGCTTGCCAGTATCCCCGCGCCGCGAGGGCATCGCGATTTCTGCGATCACCAGCGTCATGCTGGGGGTCCCAACCGCCCTGCCGCACTCTCTCAACCAGGGCAGGCGTGACTGAGTAGCCTTCAATGGACAATGAGTGGTAGGCGTCGGTCCGATAGATTTCGCTGACGAAGTGAAGATACGCTTCCTCGTCTGTCGGAAGGCCCGGCGCTTTGGGGAACGCCGCGAGGACCTTGCCACGCATCGATTCCCAAAGCATCTCAATGCGGCCCACAATCGGAGTGGCGGGACGGCCCAGCCTGGCGAATATATGTATGTGTTTGGCTTCAAATGGACTGCTCTCTCGCACATCGTATCCGGCGCCCTTCATCGCGCGGAGAATCTCGTCCGCCAGGTCGCCGCGCCCAGTTTGGCGAAAGGCTTTGGCAAGATAACCGGCCTTCGCGGAATGGCCGCCGTTCAGGAGAAACCGAAGCACGTCCGAGGCGTCAGCAAGGCTCGCCATCACCACTTGCGTCTCGACGGGATACATCTGAAAAAATGATTCCGGCACGCGTACCAGCGCCGCCGCCGGCGAAAACAGACGCAATCCGTCCCTGACCGTGAGAGCCGCGGTCGCTGGCATTTCCGCAACTTTCAGATCGTAAAGCGTTGTGCCGAACAGAAGGTTGATATCGTTATTCGTCGCTTTCGGGCTATGCACCACCAGTTGATCCGGGATCACCGTTCTCTCGCCGTGCAAAAAAAGGGACTGCTCTGGCGACAGGTGCCATTGTTCGCCAAAGCGCTCGTCGCAGTAGCGCGCGCAGAATTCCCAGAACGACGCATGCCACGGGGTGCTCTCGCCGGCCTCTGAGTCGGGGCTTGAAGAGATCAGCCAGCCCTTCATGACTTCTTGCAGGAAGCCGTTCTCCACCAGGCGTTCGCGGTGAACCCGGCTCAGGTCGTCGGAACGGAACACACGCCGGTTGCCTTGCTGGAGTGCCTCGAGAACGTCGAGGGATTCAGCTAGTTTTTCGTTTGGCGAGGGCATGGAGTCTCCCTTCCTTCATAGGTCATTACAAGTTTATTGTGGCGGGTAAATACAAGTATATAGTGCTGCGCGGATACAAGTCAATTGCGCCATGCTAATGCAAGTATATTATGCTGTGTAACTACAAGTCTATTCTGCTGTGTAAATACAAGTATATTATGCTTAGCCTCATGTTAAATAACTTAGTATCAATATGTTACGGACTAAGCCTTTTCGCTTCCTTCAAGTCGATTGTTCAAGACTGCGGACCTATACGTGTGTTGACAACTAGAGGAGATAGCTTGGTAGTTAACGGACGCCAAAACAAGGCTTATACTGTCCGGCCGTGTAGCTAACAACCGAATGCTCTACCGTTGAGCTACCGGGGATCCGGACAGGCAGGAACGGTTCCTTCGATGACTGAAGCCAGTCTATTGAGGCTCACGAAAGTGTCAACGAATCCTCCGGCTCGCTTCCCAACCGCCGACCATCATCTTGACACAGCGCCATTCGCGTTGTTAACTCGCCCACGCCAGGAGGCTCTTTCCCATGACACCCAAAGCGCGCATCGCCGCCATTGTGGCTGCTGCAACTCTGATTCTTGCGTCGAGCCCTGCCCTTCGGGCGCAAGAGGCTTCTCACAAACTCACCGCCATGGACGTGTTCCAGATCCAGCTTCCCACTGACCCGCAGATCGCCCCCGACGGAAAAAGAATCGTCTACGTGCGCCGTTTTGCCGACCCCATGACCGACAAGCGCTACTCGAATCTCTGGATCATCAATTCCGATGGAACCGACCATCGCCCGCTCACGACCGGAAATCGTAGTGACTCTTTTCCCCATTGGTCGCCCGACGGCCTGCGCCTGGCCTATCTTTCCGACGCCGACGGCAAGCAGCAAATCTACATTCGCTGGATGGATACCGGCCAGACAGCGCGCATCACCAATCTCGAGCAAGCTCCTGACTCAATCGCCTGGTCGCCTGACGGGAAGATGCTCTCCTTCTCCTCTCTCGTTCTCGGAAAAGGTCCGCACATCGCCGATCTGCCCTCTCCGCCTTCCGGCGCAAAGTGGGCCGATCCTCCCAACGCCTACGATCGTTTGGTCTATCGTTTTAACGGTTCCGGTTATCTCAAACCTGGCTACATGCAACTCTTCGTCGTTGACAGCGAAGGCGGCGCCCCGCGCCAGGTCACCAACGGCAATTTTCCGAATGGCGGAAACGAGTTCGGCCCCAATCGCGCTTCCTGGACGCCTGATGGCAAGTACTTGATCGCCTCCGTTAACCGCCATCCCGAATCCGATCACGAATATCAAGACACCGAAGTCTACGAATTCAATGTGGCCGACGGATCGCTTCGCCCGTTGACCACTCGCAAAGGTCCTGACAATTCGCCCGCCGTTTCTCCCAACGGGAAATTCATTGCCTACACTGGCTTCGATGATCGCTACCAGGGCCATCAAACCACCAAGCTTTATCTTATGAATCGCGACGGCACCAATTCTCGTTCCCTCTCCGAGAAGCTCGACCGCGATATCCAGGATCCGCAGTGGGCTCCCGATAACAGTGGCGTCTATGTCCGCTACGACGATCAGGGTGACTCCAAGATCGCTTTCTTTTCCGTTGATGCCACTTCCAAGAAGATTGCCGACCATCTTGCCTCTACGACGGGTGCAGGCGGCAGCGGTACCTTCTCGCTCTCCCATACCGGCCTGCTCGCACTCACTTATGGGCGCACCGACAATCCCGGCGACATCGCCATCTCCAACAACGGAGCCATGAAAGTCCTCACCGCGCTCAATCAGGAATTGCTCGCGCAAAAAAAGCCCGGCCATGTCGAAGAGTTCACGTTCGAATCATCCAAAGACAATCGCAAGATCCAGGGCTGGATCGTTCATCCGCCGGATTTCGATGCTTCCAAGAAATATCCCCTTGTTCTTGAAATTCACGGCGGTCCTTTCGCCGACTACGGTGACCGTTTCGATCTTGAAAAACAGGTGCTGGCCTCCAGAGGCTACGTGGTTCTCTACGTAAACCCCCGCGGAAGCACTAGCTACGGCGAGGATTTTGCCAATCTCATCCATCACGCCTATCCCGGCGACGATTTCTACGACCTCAACAGCGGCGTCGACGCGGTCATCGCCAAGGGCTACATCGACACCAACAATCTCTTCGTCACCGGCGGAAGCGGCGGCGGTGTGCTCACCTGCTGGACCATCGAGCACACTGACCGTTTCCGCGCTGCTGCTTCGCTCTACCCGGTCATCAATTGGTACAGCTTCGCTCTCACCTCCGACATTCCTTTCATTACCAAATACTGGTTCCCCGGTCTTCCCTGGGACAACACCGACAATTACATGCAGCGCTCCCTCACCAATCTCGTCGCCAAAGTCAAAACTCCTACACTAGTCATGACCGGTGAGGCCGACTATCGCACTCCCATTTCCGAAGCCGAGCAATTCTACGAAGCGCTCAAACTCCTGAACGTGGATACCGTTCTCGTACGTGTTCCTGAAGAACCTCACGGCATCAGCCGCCGCCCCAGCCACCACGTCGCCAAAATGCTGTATATTGCCGGCTGGTTCGAACAGCACAAATCGAAGTAGTCGCCCAGCCCCTCGCATTTATGCTGCGTTTATGTTCGGCGCTGTATACGTAGTTGGACCCAGGCTCAACCAAACGACAGAAACTCAAAGAGAGAAAAAACTATGCGCAAACGCTTTACGCCTTTCACGATTCTCGGTGCACTCGCCGTTGGCATTATCTTTTCTGCTGTGGCCTTCTCGCACGCTGCAACGCCGGCTCCGGCCGGATCCGGCTATCACGTCATCAAGACCGTCCCCGTCGGCGGCGAAGGTGGCTGGGACTATGTCTACGTGGACAGTGACGCCCGCCGCGTCTACGTCTCGCGCGGCACTCACACCATGGTTCTCGATGCGGATACCTACGCCGTCGTCGGCGACGTCCCAGACACTCAGGGCGTCCATGGCATCGCCATCGCCTCTGACCTCGGCCGCGGTTTCACCAGCAACGGCCGTTCGAACGATGTCACGATTTTCGATCTCAAAACGTTAAAAGCCATCGGCAATGTGAAAACCGACGTCAACCCCGACGCCATCCTTTACGAACCCGTCACCAAGCGCGTCTTCACCTTCAATGGCCGCGGCAAGAACGCCACCGCCATCAACGCGGCGGACGGCACCGTTGTCGGCACAATCCCCCTGAATGGCAAGCCGGAATTCGCCGCCGCTGACGGCAAGGGCACCATCTACGTCAACAACGAGGACACTTCCGACCTCTATCATCTCGATGCAGCAAGCCTTAAGGAGCTCCACCACTGGCCGCTCGCTCCTTGCAAATCGCCTTCCGGCCTTGCCATGGACGTCGCCAACCGCCGTCTCTTTTCCGTCTGCGACGAAAAAGTGATGGCCGTGGTGAACGCGGATACCGGCAAAGTTGTGGCCACGCCCACAATTTGTGAAGGCCCCGATGCCGCCGGCTTCGATCCGCCTGCTCCCGGCGAACGCCGCGGCAAAATGAAGCCGGGCTCCTTCGTCATCGTCGTCGTCGGAAAATAGTCTGGAACGCTAGCGCGCGGCCTACGCCCGCGCCCGCCAAAAACAAAAGCGCCCCGACTGGGTCGGGGCGCTTTTTGTTGGGGGATTTGAGGGAACTCTTAGTGCACCACGCCCACGTTGTGTGCGCCGGATGCAAACGAGAAGCTCGCACCTGCCACCTGCGGCAGCCACCACATCTTTCGAACCCAGCCACGCTCGTTTACCATCATTTTTTTGCCCAGATAGTCCATAAACGCCGGGCTTACTTGCGTCGCCGCATAAATTGCGTTCGAACCAGCAAACGGCCTCAGAAACGGGTTGGATTCCTGGCCGTATCCGCCGGCCACTGCCCGGTGCGTGGACCACGCGTCAAACGCCGCTCCGCTATGTCCGGCGATCACCAGCCCATACCAAATCTTCCTTTGCCCCGGCGTTTCGCGCGGTCGCGTAAACACCGGTTTCGCTGGCAGAAAAGGCTGCGCCGCCGCATTCGGAGTGATCGGCTCCACATCGGCTTTCACTTTGCGTACTGGCGCGGAAGGCAGGGCGGAAGCAACCAGCGTGGAATCTTTCGTCGCGCTTTCGGAAACCACTGCGGGCGTGTCGTTAACCACTTTCGCCGTATCGTCCATCTGCGGGATGGAGCACAGCAGAACCAGCGTTGCAATCACCATGAGGACACCTCAGTATTGCCTGTGGGTCTTGCAAGTCCGTCCCCACTCGCAATGGGGAGAATATACTGTACAAAGGTACAGGCAACACTGGCCCATTGGTCACATTCGTATTGGTACCCTCCCCTGGCACCTCCGTTTGCCCTTTTTCAAACGGCAGTACTAGTCCACAAAAGTGAAAATGTTTTGACCTTTCCGTCAGGGCGGTTTCCCCTGCCGCGGCCCCGCTCGAACCACCGGCGACTCCTCCCCGACTCTGCTATAATCCGCTCGTTGATCCCGGCCATGCCGTGATCGCCCGAAACGATGCCCGGCAACGACTCCTCCGCCGCCAAACGCGCTCGCACTCCGCAGCGCACTCCCCAGCCTCCCCGCTTCATCGTCATTGAAGGCCCGCTCCGCGTCGGCAAAACCACCCTCGCCCGCATCCTCGCCGAACGCCTTCACGCCCGCCGCATCTACGATTGCGAGGACAATCCCTTTCTCGCTGACTTCTACAAAGCCAAGCCCGGCTCCGCCCTGCGCGCCCAGATGCACTTCCTCATCGAACGCCAGAAGCGCCTCCGCGAATCCCTCGCCGTCGAAGCTCCCGGCCCCGTCCTCTCCGATTTCCTCATGGAAAAGGACCGCATCTTCGCCAATCTCAATCTCGATGACGCTGAACTCAAACTCTACGAGCGCTACTACGAAGCCCTCACCGCCGACCTTCCCGCTGCCGATCTGGTCGTCTATCTCCAGGCCAAGCCCGAAGTCCTCCGCGCCCGCATCGCCAAAAAAGCCTCCCGCGACGAGTCCCACATCGCCCCCGAATACATCGAGGAAGTCGCCCGCGCCTACGAACATTTCTTCTTCCGCTACGCCGCCTCCGACCTTCTGGTCATCAACACCTCCGACATCGACTTCGTCGAGCGCAGCGACGACCTCCAGCTCCTTCTCCGCCGCCTCCAGGAACCCGTCAAAGGCACCCAATACTTCCTCCCCCTCGGCGCCGAATAACAACGCTGAACCTCAGGCCTTCAGGCCTGAGGCCTTCTCGAAATTTGGCCTTGTAGCGGCGACTTCACGTCGCCATCTTTCCTTTTGAGACCTGCCATTTCAAACCCGAGCTCTTTTCCCTGCGCTTTAGCGCCGTAGGCGAGTCAGAGGTTAGCCCAGCCCGTAAGGGCTGGGAAAAGAAGGAATAGCAATCGCGTGAGCCCCGTAGGCGCGACACTCAACTTTGAAATTCTAGGAAGGTCGATCTTTGGAAGGTATGCTCGGTCCCTAATCCCTATTTCCTATCCCCTAACCCCTGCTACTTTCTTTGCCTTTCCAATCCGGTCAAAACCCGCAGCTCGCCCACCAGCAACATATCAATGTTCACTGCCTGCTCGTTCCGCACCAGGTGAACATCCCTGTCCGTCCGCTCCGGACCTGTCCGGTATCCTTCTATGTGCATCACCACGTCTTTTTCATGCTCCAGCCGTCCGCCGTTCCTCACTGTGACCAAAAGCCTCTTGGAATCGTAATGCACCATCATCTGCTGCCTTCGCGCCGCGCACCAGATCCGCAGGTCTCCCATCGCCGTTTCCTTGCAGGTCAGCGTCTCTTCTTGCGTGATGGCATTCCACTCCCGGCATTTCTCGAAAATCGTGTCCTTAATGTACTTCCAAACCATGGGCGACCGCGCCAGCGCCAGCGCCTTATTCTGCGTGTCTTCGTAAATCTGCTCTTCTTCCGACAGCTTCGCCGCCAGGTATTCCTGCGCCGCCTGCTTCGCGCTCTCATCCCTCATTCGCCCCATCTCCCCAATGACATTGCGCTATTTTACACGACCTCGAATATCAAACCCCCTGTGATTTGCCAATGGGACAAAACGCGCGGTTGGAGGCTCCCCCCTCGCCTTGTAGTGGCGTCCGCCGTGGCGGGCCGCCACGTTGCCTCAGGTTGTGAGCAGATTTCTTTCCTCAATTTTCATTTTGTATCGAGGCTGGTTGACGGTTTGGGACGAGTTAGCGCGACAATTCGCTAGAAAAATATCTCAAGGCGCCGGTCAACCAATTTGTCAGCTCTTGGATACTAGACGGCTCGTTCTGGTGTGGCCCCGGGACCTTCTGCCCGTCCCAGGCGAATTGCGCCCATCGCGCATGGGCAGGAAGATGCACATTCTGGAGCCAGGAGCAGTCGAGCCGTGGTTCCGTAGGATCGACAGAGATTGTCGTAGAGCCAAAGTCTTCAACCTCGGACTCTACAGCTGGCGCCGTCAAGACCTGGACAGAATTTAGAAAATCCGCGGGGCCGACCAATGCGGCACGATCGATGTGCCAATGCGGATGTCCCGCATGCTTGCCCTGATAGCTTTGAATCCCCTCTGGATCTTCCGTTGGAGCCACCCACTCAAGTCTGAGAATTTGGACTACATCCTTGTCAGCCTCACCGACGTACAGGCGCAAGCCGCAATCGCGGAATCTAATTTTGTGTCTGCTAATCGGTATCCATCGCTCGTGCAGGGCGATCCAGAAACGCGGTTTATCCACATCGGGTATAGGAAGTCGCAGGGCAACTTCACTTGACCCAAGATCCGTCAACACCCTTCTAGATAGCGGTCCGTGATCAAATGTATTCACTACAATTGCGCCTTGGTCCTCTAGATCTTTGAACATGGGGGAAGCGATGGGCGCACGACAAACGTCCATTAACACTGAATTGATTCTTGTCACATGCCGCGGTAATTCGGTGCGCTTGGCTTCCATCTACTCGGGAAGCTCCAGCCCGGAAAGGTTCCAGTCAGATACATCCGTCCCAAATGCAACGGCGGCAAATTGATCGAGCTCGGACAACTTGGGTAGGTGATCCGCGTTGCGAGTTCGAATAGAACTAGCCAGCACCTGCAGGGCCGGATTTTCTCGAAACTGCACGACAAGATTTGGCAGAGGAACATGCTCCACGTACTTGTGCTCGAGATCTAACTGACCACCCGCAACATTGGGACAATACTCGCGCAAGAGCGCAGCCGCTATCCGCGAATTGAGCAACCACCAATAAGCGGTCAACGCCTCCCGAAGTGCATCCTTGCCTGCACCTCGAACCAAACCTTCGGTAGGGATCCACGCGTTCGCTTGAACCGGAGCAAACTGCACCTTCAGATCTCGAGCAAACGCAGGATATAGACCAAACCGCTTACACAAAAGACGCGGAGGGCCCTCAAACTTCCAACTGCGCTCTCGAGTTAGCCTCCACCAGAGACCATCTCGTAGGGACTTACGCTTTGACAAGATATTCTTATTTGTATTTAGATATTTAGCGTAGAAAACGGGAACCGCCTTACGGACTTCTGACTCTGTTTGCCATGCGTCGTCGGGCAAAAAGAGGCAGTTTTGCGACTTTATTTCTCCCTCTACAAAACTAGAAGTGACCACGGCCTCTCTGAAATAGCGCCGCTCTTGTACAGGAAGACCGGCCACCACATCTTTGGGTTGTAAAAAAACGGTGTTAGCGCCCGTTCTAATGCCTTGACGCACTCTGAAGAGGTCCCTCACCTTGGACTTGAAGTTTGACTGGATGGAATCGAGTAGAAGTCCAAGTGCTCCTGCTCCAGGGAGCCACGAGGGTCTCTGTTTCCAAAAACCGAGGCTTGCGACCGTTAGGCTCCAACCGGGAGCACCTGTTTGAGGAAGTTGCTCCTCCTGCGGCTTCGACATTGATCGCCGAATGGCCCGGATAACGCGAGAAGCGGCTCCGCTTTCTGCTGATGACCAGGCTACGTGGAGAGGTGTCCCCTTCCCGGCAGGGCCAAAGCTCAAAACGTTTCGGAGCGCGAGGACTCCTACGTTCACGAGGGCGTGTTGAAACAATCCGTGCTCTCCGAGAACCGCTACAAGACTCGGTGTGGCTCTCTCAATTAGCCCTTCCCTCCATTTCGAGAGCCCGTCGCTTGCGAGGACTCCAGCTGGAACTAGCGTTGCAATAACACCAGAGGGATTGAGAGATCGAATCCCACGTTCAATGAACCCGACGCTCAAGTCCGGGCGACCACGATCGAGTGATTGTGCGGACCCCCGCACCCAATCTCGCTCCGCTGTGTTCATTTGTTCCCAGGACCGGAATGGCGGATTCATGAGCACGATGTCTGCTGTTGGCCATGACTCGGCAAAGGCATCTGCAAGAGTAATGTCAACGTCGATTTTGATTGCGGGCATATCCCGCTGCACAGTTCGGACGGCGACCTTGGCCATCGTGATCGCTTGCGGGCTCTTATCTCGACCAATAAGACGTACGGTCCCATCAAAACCGCGCTGCTCAAGGGCTCTTAGGGCCTCCGTTAGAAAAACTGCGGACCCACATGCGAAGTCTGCAATTGTCAGTTCTTTGGGAAAAGGTGACCAACCGACTAGCGCCCATTCAGCCAGCAACCGAGCGATTGGAACGGGGGTAAAGTAAGCTCCAGCCGGCGAGTAGGTCGGTACAGTCATGATCGAAGATTTGCCATAAAGTCCGAGCTGAACCCATTCGAGAACGGCGTGCGCTTCCTGAAACAACCGCCCTGCCGCGTGGCGTAAAACCAGCGAAGGGACTAGTCGCAGGCCGAGAGGAGCCCGCAATTGCATCTCCCGTCCCCGTTCGATCGCTGCTTGGTTTAACGCTGCCTCAACAAGGGCCGAATCTTCAATTCCGATGTCCAGGGCCGTTTCCCGGCGCCAAGTTGGATCGTTCAATATGCCTGGATCATCGTGGCCCGCGGCGCACAGAGAGAGGAGAAAAGCGGCGAGCGCGCTCGACCCGTGTAGGGAGGCGCTCGAAGCCCAGATTTCCCGAAATTCGTCGACAAGAAATGAGACAACATCTGGAAGAGCGGAACCGCGCGAACTGTCAAGGAACCTCAGAAACTCTTCGAGGCGATTCTCCACGGAATCACGACGAAATCTGCGTGCTTGGGGGTCACGCCCGGACCATACGTCCACTTGATCTTTCGAAACAAATACGTGGTGAGAGAGGTCGGCCGACCACCGCCAATTCTTGGACGTCTCAGGTGGAATGTTGAACACTTCTGCTGTTGAGCAAGCGAAGGACGCACGTCGACCGTCCAGGAACGCGTAGTGATCGCCTGGCGAATCGACCTTGCCGGACGGAAAGAGTGGGCTAACTGCCAAACCCAAACGTTGCGCCCATTGACGTGTGCCGTTCATCGCAGCAACTATATCAAGGCCGAAATCGAACCACAATCCGACCGACGACGACTTTGTCGGGTTCTACACCAGGCTTAGGTGCGACTACGAATGGCGAACAGCAGGGGGTTGACGAATCCTGTCCCTCCCCTTCACCGCACTGCGGATAACAAGGTGCTAGACCCCGGAGACGAATCATTCAGGTGTAGTAACATCTTTACACAAGAAACTACAGAAACTACGCCTTCCCACCCCCGAACTTCAACCTTCAAACTTGTAACTTCCAAACATTTCAGCGCCTTACGGCTCCATTCGAATGATATACAATAAAGTACTTGACAAACAGACTACTTTTTGTTAGACACTCTTAAGTGTTTGTCGCTAGCCAGCCCCGACCTCTTGTCCTTTTCCCATGCCTAACCCCTACTAGCTGCCCAGTATTCTCTAAATCCTTTCCTCTCAATCTCTTTGCCGACCCCCACCCCTTAACCCCAATCGTCTCAATTCTTTACAAAAACATTGGGAGGGGGACCTTCCTGCGCTTTCAACGTTCTAACGTTCAACCTTCCAACATGCCAGCGGGTTTCGCTCTTAACTCCCATGGAATCACATCGTTTGCAGACTCCCACCCTATAACCCGTTTGAAATCATATCGTTTCAAAAACATAGCGGGGGCACTGCTTCACTCGCGTGCTCCGCGCTTCGCGGAGAGGGCGCGTCTGATCTCGACCCTTCCTAAGTCTTTTATCTGCAACACTTGTGGACCGTCTCGTAAGTGTTGCAAACAAAGGACTTACACGGGGCCTACAATGATGTTAAGTTCTTTACATGCAACACTTACAAAAAACACGGGGGGTGGGAGTGTTATTGTTAACTAGACATGCCACGAAGCATGTCTATCCTGAATCCGCCTACGGCGGAGGAGTGAAGGATCTCTCTTTCTCTTTGCACTTCCGAGGACGGGACGCGGGCCACGCATCACGGGTCACACTTTTCCGCCCGTCCTTACATCGTTACGTCCTTACTTCGTTGCTTCTCAATGATCGTGAGACATGCCGGCCATGTCGTGCGCTGGCTTGGAGTTCCGACGCAGCGCTGCCATCTTTGCATCATCGGCGGCAGCAAAATAGCCGACCGCAATCCCCATCGCTCCGTCGCGCAGAAGTTTTCCCGTCGGATTGTCGTACGTTGCGGAAACTTTCAGCACGTCGCCTTTCGCAAACTTGTAACCGCCTTCCTGCAAAAACAATTTCACCGGTACGGACTCGAGATGTCCTTGCGCGTCAGACTTCGCATCCAGTGTCGCCACCGTTTCTTTGCGCGACGCATCTTGCAGCACAATCTGCCTTCCGTAATCGTGCATGTGTCCGCCCACGCCGAGCAGCACGCCGTCGTACTTCACCATCACCGTTCCGGTCTTTTCGCTTTTCCCCGCCGGCACGTCATAACTGGAGTCTCCGCACGACTTCACATCCATCCACGCGGGATAAACATTTCGGATCATCTTCCCCACGCTTCCCGCATTGGGATCTGCGTAAGGGATGTTTACTTCCAGATACGCCTTGTCGTAGGACGTGGCCGTCGGGTTGTACATCATTGTCTCGATGCGAATCTTGTTGCCTTTCTCCACGCGATAGCCATAGCCGGGCAATTCGGCCCAGTCCGTCATCTCGCTGCCCGCTCCGAAAATATGTTCCTCCTTGTTGGGACAGAGAAAATCCGCGCGATTCTCGTTCCAGAACGCCACGTGATGCAGCACCGTTCCCGGCACCGCGTTGCCGCTTGCATCCACGAGCTTGGGATGATACGCGAGCAGCCATCCGTCGATCGGAACGTCCCACACCAGATCCGGCGGCTGCGGCATTTTCATGTGCGAAGTGTGCGGCGGCAAATTCATTGGGCCTACGCGAAGCGCGACTGTATGCGTAGCCGCATCCACTTTCGCATCCAACGCAACGCCCTTCGCGACCGCATGGTGCATGCCACCCTGCATGAATCGCGTCTTTTGCGCTCCGGACGAATCTGCGGAGCCGCCGTGGTGCATGTGCTCCATATCATGCGGCGCCGCCGGTTTCTCTTGCTCACCCTGTTTACCCCGAGCTGCGAGGGGAGCCTCGAAGGGAGCCGCTGCCGTGACCGCAGCCAGCAACACCACTCCGCAAATTGTGAAAGTTTTTTTCATGGGGCCTCTCCGCGCATGGTTCCCAACGTACAGATGGGAACTTCTTTCATCATACTCCCGCGAAGTGAGCGGCGGAATCGCGCAGCAGTGCGCGTTGTGCAATCGAATGGAAGAAGCACTTGTGCCAGGTTTGGTTCTTCCGCGTTTTCGAAATTACCAGTTCACTGTAACCGAGCCCACTCCACTGGAAGGGACCAAGTACGTGTGGGCGGGACCAGGTTCCATCGTTACCGTGCCATTGGCGGCAATCTTCGCGAACAAAAATTGAATCGTAATCCCGGCAGGCACGGACGCGTCGATGAACCACGTCGGAGGATTCGGAGCCAGCATCGGGCCCACTGCGGCATCCCGCGTCGTGCTGTTTGCTCCCAGCTCAACCACGTTTCCTGTAAGGAATATGGCCTCTCCGGCGGCAGTAGCCGGCGCGTTGGTCACGGTGAACGTCACGGGAATGAGCGGCCCCGTGAGTACCGTGAACGACGCGGTGTTCGACGTTGCCCCCGAATTCGTCGTGAGTTGCACATTATACGTGCCAGGTGGTATCACACTTGGCGACGGCACAGAAAACGTCACCGTGGTATCCGACCAGGAGCTCGCAGCGAAAGAGGTGGAACCAAACATCACCTTGCCCGCAACTGCGCCGAAGCCCTGGCCCGCGATTGTGGCGCTGATCCCGGATTGTCCCAGCAACGGTCCAATCGAGCCAATCTGCGGAACCGTCGCGGCCGGCGCGGACTGCCAAACGGCAACCGTGTGCGGCGGCAAAGAGAAGGCTGTCACTGGATTATTTCCGCTTCCATTTGCGACCGTAATTCCAAAACCGCCGAGCAAGCCGTTCAGGTAATCCGTGTAGCTGCCTGGAGACAGTGCGGTAAACAATCCTGTGATGTTGTAGCTTGTCGTCTCGCTTTTGTTGACAGCGATCAAGGCCACATCACCAAAAAACTGTCGCTCAAGAATGTACACATCGGCGTTGATCCAGCGCTGCAGGGAAGTTCCGTACGCCAGCGCCGGATTCGTTTGCCGCAAGTTCGCCATCAGATCGATGAGTTTGTAGGCCGTGGTGCTGGTATCGAATGACGACATCCAGAGGCGGTTATAAGGATCATTGCCCCCGTTAGTGTCGTTGTGCAGATACTGCTCGTCGCCGTACAGAACGACCGGAATGCCCCGGCAGGCGAGCAGCAGGGCAAGCGCCTCGTTGAGGCGGTTTTGATTATTGTTAACGCTCAGCAGCCGTGGAATATCGTGGCTGTCGAAAAAAGTCACCAAGTCGTTGGGAGAAGAAAAGTCGTTGTTTTCCTGGGTGACGGTGTTGTCGATTTCGTGGAAGTCGCCGTTGTTCGCAAAGACATCCCGCATCGCGGACGCCAGGGGAAAATCGAGCAGCGACATTCCGCTATGGTTGGCAAACTTGTGCGAATCGAAGTACAGCGTATCTGTGGTTCCGCCTTGAAACCACTCTCCGAATAGGAACGTTGGTCCGGCGGTGAACGCGGCGTTTGCGAAGCTGTATTCCCAGCCCCAGGTGGCATGCTTGACCGCGTCGATGCGGAATGCGTCCACTCCGTGGGATTGGAATTGCAGCAGCGAATCTTTCAGGTACTTGTCGATGGAGGCGTTGTCCTGGTTCAGGTCGGCCAAATCCACCAGCGTGTAGTACTGCAATTGATAAGGATCGTTAAAGTTCGCGATGGTGGGATTGTGATGAAAAAGATTGTTTGGAGGCCCGGGATCGTTCGAATAACTGGCGAAAGGTTGTCCAGTGTCCAGCAGCGCGCCCATTTCACCGGCATCATTGGGATTGCTGTGGTTGGGCGCAAAATCCACGATGACGCGAATTCCGTTTTGGTGTGCCGCGGTCACCATGTTGTCGAACGCCGTCCAAGTGTTGTTGACATCGCCGAAGTGTTCTTCAATACGCTTCATGTCGCGTGCCCAATAGCCGTGATAAGGCGCGAATGGAGCACCGTTAAAAATGGCGGCAACATTGATGTTGTCCACAGACGGGGAAATCCAGATGGCTGTGATTCCCATGCCCGCCAGGTAAGCCATTTTTTGCTGAATTCCCGCAAGATCGCCGCCCCAGTACAACTGCCAGTTGGTCTTCGTGGCGTCGAATAGTCCCTTGCTCTGCGGCGGGTCGTTGTTGGTCGGATCTCCGTCGAAGAAACGGTCGGTCACGATCTGATAGATAACTTGCTGTTTGAAATTTCCTGTGGTCGTCCTGACGGGAGCTCCGCTAACTGTCAGCGTAACCGCCGCCGAACTGGAAGGAGATCCGCTGCTACCGGAAAACGTGACAGGGTAATTGGCGCGCGCAACCGAAGGCCCAACCATAAACGTGACCATTTGGCTGGCGCCTGCGGCGAGCGTGAATGTGGAGCTGGTTGAAGAATTCACCCCATTGGGCAATCCGCTGATGGTTACGTTCACGGATCCGGTAAATCCGTTGACCGGGGTTGCCGTCAAGGTCACCGGAACGCTCGTGGCGGTTTGCGAGACCAGCAGCGAACTCGGCGAAGCAGAGAGCAAAAAGCTCTGTGGAGGCGGAGGTGGATTCGAACCACCCCCGTTACAGCCTGCGCTGAGGAACAGCAGAAAGAGAGTTAAGCGTCTAATGCCGAACACGGATTCTATTCTCGCGAACGCTTCAGGATAAAACTGTTCTGGCTTAAAAGAAAGCATGCGGCAAGAGAAGCCTAGCAAGGGAGGAGCAAAGGAGGAGAATCATCGTGCCCATGTACGGACCGGCAGATAGAACGGACGCGAAGGGTAACGCTGCGTACTGTTTTAGATGATGGCCCAAGGGCGTTCTTGAATGGAAACCGTGTTGCGCGTAATCTGCAACGAACTTATGCGAAGATCCCGGAGGAGGCAAACATGACTGGCAAATTAAAAATGCGAACGGTTAAAACACTATTCTTCTTTTTGATTGTCAGTTGGGGTGGATGGGCGGCCCGAGTTTGGGCGCAGGCTGCCGATGAAGACCACAAGCCTACGATTCATGGCATTGCCACGGGTATGACGGCGCAAGACGTACTCGACCATTTGGGCGGGCGCATGCCGGACGGACGCAAGGAGGAGAAAGGGAGCACGACCCTCACGTGGAAGCTCGAAGACGGCAACATCCTGCTGGTTACTTTTCGCGGCGAAAATATTGCAGAGTTGAGGCTGCTGTACAAGAAGCCGCGGCCGACGACCGACCTGAAGTTGGTTCCAATCAGGTCAAACGAATTTGACAACCCTAGCACAGTGTCTGGGCACTCCCCTTTTGATGCAAATCCTGAATGGCGGAGAGACTATAAAGTGACAGAAACGGAAGACAAGTATCGGAATGTTTGGACACGCCGAGAGAAAACGAAGGAAGGATATGAGGTTGAGATCACTTTCTTGTCGAGCTCGCGTAAGCAACTGGGGGACCGTTTCTGGGAATACATCGAATACAAGTATGTGTCTGTACCCAAGGATGAGCTGAAGAAATTTGACGAGGCGGTACGCACGACCCCGAAAAAGTAGACGAGGACTTGGCACAGCAAAGGAGGCAGTCCGGCTCGGACGTTCACGCGCGTGAGAAAGTGGTTTGGTGGGCTCAGGAATTCACTGGTCAGGCTTTGCGTGCTGACCGTGGAAGCCTGAGATTGATTCTTGCTACGATGCTTTCCGCCGCAGCGCTACAAGTTCCATCTGAACAGGCACCCCTCGCGTGACTTTTACATGCAGCACCGCTTCGAACGGTTTCAGTTCACCCGTCTTCGGAACCGCGAGCCGCTGAAGAAGCTCTGCCACGGAATTTTCGCGGCAGACGTAGTCAGCGGCCCCCTGAGTGCCAAACGTCGTCGTTCCGGCGAGTATCATGATCGACCGTGAAGGGGCTAATCCTGGCAGCAGTGCGACGACGGCGTAGTCTTCGGTCAGCGGGACAATCGAGGGGGTGGCAAGATACTCCTTCGATTCGCCGCGTTCGGGATGCACGTTGACGATTGCGAGATCCCCTTTGCGCGGCCCCGAGTCGAGCCGTTGGAAGACAAATTCCCTGGTGTTTGGGATGTCCATCAGCGTGAGGTTCTCCGAGGGCGAGCCGAGGAAGATCAAATCGTTGCGCTGGACGTCGTCGAGCGAAAAAAGACTACCTCGTTTCACGCGAAGCCCGCGGTGAAGCAATCCGAAGATCTGGTCCAGTGAGTGAATGGCCAAAACTTCGCCAACTCCAGTGTAGTGATCCCAAACGGAGGTCTTGGGATCGCGTGTGGGGTCATAGTAGCGAAGCCCGGTTTCGGGGCGTCCGACAAAGGAGGCATTGCTGAAGACGACCGAGGGCTCCTCAGCGCCCGAAACGAAGGGCTTCCAAAACTGCGCGAAGGCGGCAGGTGGAGGTGGCTCGCTGCGAACTAGACTCGCTTCGGAGGATTTGTGGAAAGTTGTCAGCCGCGCGATCGCGGCGATCGAAACGACCAGCAAAATTGAGAGCGCGACAACTGTTATCCGTAATTTTCCAAATGTCAGCCGAGCCTCCCGCTGGTCCCCATCGGACGAAGCGCTGCCGTGGAGCCTGGCAGCTCCCTTACCGCGGTGATGAAATGAAAGAACGTAGGAGCCTCTGGGGAGCTCCACTACGATCGGATCGTTCGCGCCTTCGGATTCATAGTATTTTGCCAGCCTGGCACGCAGGCGGCCGGCCTGCACACGGATAATGGAATCCAACTGCGGATCGAAGTCAGGGGAACGGGCAAAGACCTCTGTTGCAATCTTATATTCTTTCAGAGGTTCGCCCGGAGAGTTCACCGCATGGCTGGCCAAATAGCGAAGGAGCTTACAAAGCGAGTCGGCGCCGTGGAGTTCCTTACTGGCTACCAGCGTGTCGATCTGCCTAACATACTGGTCCCTTTCGTTCATTGGAGCCTCTGTGTTACGTCCCGTGACAGCAAGGTAACAAATTGCAGAGGTCGTTACAATAAAAGGATTTAGACCGGTAACGGTAACTTGCTATCAAGTACTTGCATTGGAGGCAGAAAAATCTCAAATTGATGCCCAAATCGGGGTAGGTGCAGATTCAGGTGGGCCCTGTATGTTTGGGGTAAGTTTGCGGGGGGCTGGCTTCCAATAGACATTTTCAGATCTTCAGACCCTCTACGTGTGTCGTCGAGGGAATAGTCGTTGTGGTGGCAGGAGCAGGCATACGAGGATTTTCCGGCCAGAGCCCAGAGCATTGATGGCCCCGGGGTGGGCGATGATGAGCAGCCTTCAGAAATTTGCCAAAGCAAGAGTCAAAGAGCACCGAAATTTGCGGTTTGGAGAGGGAAGCGATGCGCAAAGTTAGCTGGAGTGCGTTTCTTGTCCTAAGTCTCGCGCTGTGTCTGGTCATTCCCGTAATGGCGCAAACCAACCGCGGTGTCATTGTAGGCAGTATTACTGATAAATCTGGGGGCGGAGTTGCCGACGCCACAGTTAAGGTTGTCAATGTCGAAACGCAGCAGACCTTTGAGGCGACGACCAACAAAGAAGGCCGCTATGTGGCGCCGGGGCTCATCCCCGGGCGCTATCACGTGGAGGTTTCGCAGAACGGTTTCAAGACGGCGGTAAGCGACATCGTGGACTTGCCCGTTGGCAGCACTTTGGAAGTAAGCCTGGCACTGGAAGTCGGAACGGTCGCTGAAAAAGTGACTGTAACGGCAACGGGAACCGAGCTGGAGACGGAAACGTCGAATCTCGGAGAAGTCATTACCGGCCGGCAGATTACTGAACTGCCCCTGAAGGACCGGAACTTTACGACGCTGGCGGAATTGGCGCCTGGGGTGTCGCGTTCTTTTGTCGGTGTATTGACCGATGCTACGGCATTTAATCAAGGGGACGCGCGGTTCGGGCAGGGCGATGTGCCTGGGGCGAGTAACCCGCAGGGCTCATCGGAGTCGTCGCGTTTCAGCCGCTCCGGTGGTGCATCCATCAGTGTGAACGGCCTCCGGCCGACGACCAACAACTTTTCGCTCGACGGTGTGGACAATAACGAGCCGCAATTCGGGACTATCGGAGTATTTCCGAATCCGGACGCGATTGAGGAATTCAAGGTAGACACGGGTGTCTCGAAAGCCGAAGTGGGCCGCGGCGGAGCGAACATCAATGTGAACTACCAGTCTGGAACGAACGATCTTCACGGATCGGCCTATTATTATGGCCAAAACGATTACCTCAACGCCCAGAACTGGGAACTCGGTGAACTCCGAGACAGGAGTCCGGGGAATCCGTCGCTCGCCGCACCATCGCGGCTGCGCGTCAATGAGTTCGGGTTCACAGCGGGCGGACCAATCATCAAGAACAAATTGTTTTTCTTTGGCGACTATCTCGGACAGCGCAATGCCACCCCCAATGCTTTCGGAACGGTAGTTCCTACGGCACTGTCGCGGACGGGAGACTTTTCCGAATTCACAACTCACATCATCGACCCAAAATCCTGCGTGACTTCAGGCGACATCTCATCAGGGGGTTGCATGACCTTCTTTCAAGAGACGGGCCAGAATGCTATTCCCGCTACTGTTCCCACTACGACGCCGTGCAACGGCAGCACTCTCAAGTGTTCCAGTACGGCGGATATCATTCCACAGGCGCTGAAGTTTCTGGCGCTCTACCCGCTGCCAACAAAGTTGAACGTGATAGATCCGAATCAGGGAAATCAAAACTACTTTGGAGTGCGTACCAACACGGAAAAGATCAATTCTTTCGATGTTAAGGCAGACTACAAACTCAGCGGGAAGAACACTTTGTCCGGGCGCTATACGCGGGACAACCAGGAGCGCGACCGCGCAAACGAAGACCCCAATCACAAGGTGCCTACGATGGGATTTGGCGCGGGCAACGAAATCGGAAATACCCGCCAGGTGGCTGTCAACGACGTGCACCTCTTCAAGCCGACGCTGCTGAACGAGGCACGCTTCGGCTGGACGCAGGTTTCCATCGGCATCTTGAACTGCGGCGTCGAGGGGGCCTGCGGGGTTTCGGCGACGGCCTGCAGTGATTTAGGAATTCCGAATTGCAACACAGGGACACCCGCTGGTTCGGGGGGTATCCTCACCGGCGGATTTGGTACCGGAGAGTTCGAGTTTTCCGGCGACGGCGGATTGTTTCTGGTGCATTCCAACAATTTCACGGCTGCCGATTCTCTGACGCTGATCACTGGCAAACACACCTGGAAGTTCGGTGTGGAAGCCAGGCCGCGCAGACTGGATACGCTGGACGGCGGACGTGCTGGCGGATTAAAGGGGGGGCTGCAATATGGCGCAGGTCAACCCCAATCGACTGGAAACGTACAATCAGATTACCTTCTAGCACGCCCGGCCATCAACGCAACGCACGGCAGTATCTTAGGCGGCGACAACCCCTTCCAACTCCGCACCACGGAATGGGCAGCCTTCGTCCAGGACGATTGGAAGATCAGCCCGAACCTCACAGCGAACCTTGGACTGCGCTATGACGTCTATCCGGGATATCACGAGGCGAGCGGCCGGATTGCCGACTGGGACATCGCCAATCGGGCGATTATCCGAACGAAGGGATCGGGGGACAACATTCTAGAGACGCAAAAGAAGGATTTTGGCCCGCGCGTCGGCCTGGCCTACAATTTCGGACCGCAGAAGAAAATGGTTGCCCGGGCGGCTTACGGGATTTTCTATGCGCAAGACGGAGTCGATCGCCCGCCACTGACCGAAAACCCACCGCTCACTCGGGGTGTCAATTTTAATGGTGGAGGCTTTTTCGGCGGAACGTCAGATTTCAATCTGGCCACCGGGCCGCCGGATTCGACGCCGATTGATCCACCGGTGATCACGCCCAACTCGAATCTCTTCTTTGTGCCGTTGTCACAGAAGACAGCAATGGTCCAGCAATTCAACCTAGGAGGACAATGGGAATTCGCGCGTGATTGGCTGCTCGACATCGGTTACGTAGGCACCCGAAGCCACCATCTTTTGACGACACGCGAACTAGGCGCGGGCGGGAATGGTCTTGGGCTCTCCGAGGTCCCAACTGGAGGCACTTGTCCTCCAAACTGCTTCATAAACAGCACCATTGCGTATGAGAACCGCGCCTCGGCCAATTACAATGCTCTTCAGACTTCGGTCGAAAAGCGATTCTCGCACAATGTCCAAGGCCGTGTGAACTATACGTGGAGCCACAATATCGATGATTCCACGGGTGTGTTCAACGGGCTCGGCGAGTCACGCGGAACAAATGGGGGCCCAGCAAACCCGTTCAACCTAGCCGGAGAGAAGTCGAATTCCTCGCTCGACCGCAGGCATCTTTTTATTGCCAACGTGATCTGGGATCTTCCTTTCGGGCATAACCAGCGGTACGGCAGCAGCGCCTCTGGAGGCCTGGACAAATTAATCGGAGGTTGGCAGTGGAACATCATTGAGTCTGCTGGAAGTGGGCAGCCCTTTGGAATTCTCTCGGATTCAGGTATCGGCCGAATCCGGGCCGATCAGAACTGCGCAAACTCGTCTGCCGGGGCGGCCTTCGACCGCTACTTGAACGCGGCGTGCTTCGCCCTTCCAGCCAACACCGTAACGAATTTAGCCGGGGGCGTCATCCCCGTGGGCAATACAGGGCGGAATCCCTACGTTGGCCCCTCGTACAACACTACTGATTTTTCGGTATTCAAGAATACATCGTTCGGCGAGAGGTATAAAGTTCAATTCGGCATGGAGTTCTTTAACCTGTGGAACAAAGTCAACAAGGTCGTGCCCAACACTTTCCTCGACAATGTCAACAATAACAGCTGCAAGCCTGGCAACGCGCAATATAGCCCAGGAGTCAACTGCCCGTTTGGTAGATTTGACAGCGCTCTGCCTCCGAGACAAATTCAATACCGGTTGAAGATTTTCTTCTAGCCGGGCGAGCAACCTTCATGAGCCGGAGCCGTTCCCGAGAGGGGATGGCTCCGGTTTTTTGTTGGTCTGAAAACGGAGCAGACTGCCGGGAAGTTGGGGCTAAGATAGATACATGACATGGGGAAACCAGTGGCTCTGCATTACTTTCGCGCTGGCCGCGTGTGTGGTTGGAGAAGACGTCAGCCATGCCGGACAGCAAGGGCAAAAGAAGGAAGCCTCCCATGTCGAACGGTTTACAGATCCACGAGCGAAATGGCAGCACGCAGAACAGGAAGCCACTGCGCGGCTGGCCGCGAATCCCAAAGATAGCCATGCCCTTGCCGACCGCGGAGTGGCGCGATTGAATCTCGGCCGAATTGAGGAAGCTGCAGAGGACCTAAATCGGGCGGCGGAACTGGACACTACCTCAGCGGGAGTGCGGGCGCAACTTGCTTACGCTTTTATGCTGCTTGGCCGCCAGCCGGAGGCGATTGCAGCGGCAAAGGCGGCACTGGCACTGGATCCCGAGAACGAGGCGGCTCACGGCAATCTTGGACGTGCTTTGTTGGAAGGTGGCAGCGATCCGCAGCAAGCAGTCGTACATTTGAAGCGTGCTGTCGAACTCAACCCGGAAGACTCCAACCTGCGATTTGATCTTTTTTCCGCGTACCGGCAGAGTGGAGACCTGCTTCATGCGAACGCCGAGTTGCGGCTTCTTCGCGCCATCCTGCCACCCACGGATCCACGGATCTCGTATGGCGAAGGCCTGCTGGAGACAGACCGCGGGCAGATTGCATTAGCGATTGAGAAATTCCAGAAAGCGCTGCAGGCAAACCCCCGATACGCGGCGGCGCGGTACGACCTGGCACGGGCCCTGGTCCAGACAGAACGTTGGAAAGAAGCCTTGGACTTGCTCGGGCCGCTGTCGAAGGACAATCCGCGGTCTTACACGGCGGCTTATCTTCACGCACTGGCGCTCGAAGATTCGCACCGGATCGATGAGGCTGTGGAGGAGGCCCGCCGGGCTATCTCATTGGAGCCCCGTTCAGCGGATGCATATACTCTTCTGGGAATCGCACTGGGAGGCCGCAGCGAGAACAACGAGGCCCTTACGGCTCTGGAAATTGCATCTCGTCTTGAACCGAGGAACTTCGATGCCCAGTTTTATCTGGGACGCGGCCGGCATGCGCTAGGAGACCTGGCCGGAGCGCGTGATGCGTTCCGCGCAGCCGTGGAACTGAAGCCAGACGATCTGCAGGCACGTTTTTTTCTGGCTACGGCGCTCGAAGAATTGGGCGACGCCGAAGGCGCGCAAGCACAGTACAAGGAGTTGATCCAGAGAAGGCCGCAGGATCCCCGCGGGTACGTCGGCCTGGGCGACTTTCAGGCCAAGCACGGCCAGCTTGAACCGGCAGCGGCGGCTTTGCGCCGGGCCCTTGAACTGGATCCGAAGAACTTCGAGGCAACACTTGCCCTGGGAAGAACCCTCTTACGGATGGGGCAGCTCGAGTCCGCCATTTCTCTCCTGCGCGAAGCCGTTGGAATGTCGGCGGAAAGCGCCGAAGCACATTATCAACTGGGCCTGGCCCTGCAACGTTCCGGGCGGAACCAGGAAGCAGCGCAAGAGTTCGGGGTAGTGGATAAGTTAAACCGGGAATATCGGAGCCGAAGCGGCGGCATGGGGATTCCGCCCAGTTCAAACCCGAGGAGAGATTGAAGACGATGGCTGACCTTGGATGGAGCAGCAGAAAAATCCGTCATGTTCTGCTGGCAATCCTCGTGTTCGGCCAGCCGCTATCGGTGCATGCGCAAGGTGAAGCGCCGCAGACGCAAAAACCGCCTTCTGCTGGGGGAGCCGCTACAGGTGGCGTCTTTGCACCGATTCGTGATGCCCTTTCGCGGCCCATCACGGCAGGCGGGTTTGTGGACGGCGCGCCAGTGGTGTATCAGGACATTACCAAACAATCGGGGTTGAGCGCGTGGAGGAATCACACCGGCAGCCCAGAGAAAAACTACATCCTTGAACTTGCGAGTGCGGGAGTGGCGCTTCTCGACTACGATAATGACGGCTGGCTGGACATCTATCTGGTGAATGGTTCGACTTACCGTGCCCTGGCAGGTCTAGAGCCGGCTCCACGCGCAGCGCTCTTTCACAACAACCACGATGGAACATTCACTGATGTGACTGACAAGGCCGGAGTCGCCAATGAACGGTGGGGTTTCGGAGTGGCAGTCGGCGATTACGATAACGATGGCCGCCCGGACATCTATGTCACGAACTTCGGCAAGAACCGGCTCTATCACAACAATGGCGATGGGACATTTACGGATGTAGCGGAGAAGGCGGGTGTCGCGGTGAGTGGGGCAAGCCCGATCTGGACAACCGCAGCGGCTTTCGGCGATTACGATCGCGATGGCCGCCTCGACCTGTTTGTGGCGGGATACGTTAAATACGATTTGAAGAATCCGCCGACACCGGGCTCGGCGGCGGTTGGATACAACTTTTGCCAATATCGGGGCCAGATGACGCCCTGCGGGCCTCGAGGTCTCCCTGGTGAGCGCGACTTTTTATTTCACAACAACGGTGACGGCACGTTTACCGAAGTTGCGGTAAAAGCGGGTGTGTCTGACCCCAATGGGTATTACGGTTTTGCGGCTGCATGGGTGGACATGGACGACGACGGATGGCCAGACCTGGTCGTGGCGAATGATTCGACGCCGCGGTATCTGTACCGGAACCTGGGCAATGGGACGTTCGAAGACATTAGTTATGCCTCCGGATTCGCGCTCAGTGAAACCGGGCGCGAACAAGCGTCCATGGGCATTGCCGTAGGTGACTATGACAACGACGGCAAAGTGGACTTCTACATCACCAATTTCTCCGATGACTACAACACGTTGTTTCACAACGAGGGGGGAGGCAATTTTCTCGACCTTTCTTTTCAGCTGGGAGTGGGTGAGCCGACGATTCCTTTTCTCGCCTGGGGCACCGGCTTTATCGATTTTGATAACGATGGCTGGAAAGACATCTTTGTGGCCAATGGCCACGTCTACCAGTCGGTGGATAAGTTCGATTGGGGCACGACTTGGGCGCAACGTCCCCTTTTATTTCGGAACCAGGGCGGCAAGCGGTTCGCGGAGGTACCACCCGCGACGGGAAGCGGCCTGGCGGTTCTCGGAAGTGCGCGCGGGGCCGCGTTTGGCGATCTATTTAACCGCGGGCGGATCGATGTGGTGATGAACAACCTCGAAGGACCTCCCACGGTGCTCAAGAATGTTGTCGCGAATGCTGGAAACTGGGTTTTGCTCAAATTACTCGGTGGACCTAAAAGCCCGCGCGACGCCACCGGTGCGGTTGTGTTTGTTACCGCAGGTGGATTGCGGCAACGGGGTGACGTCCTGGGCGGAGGAAGCTACAGTTCGGCTTCCGATCAGCGCCTGCATTTCGGCCTCGGAACGGCGGGCAAAATCGAAAAACTGGAGATTCGATGGCCGAGCGGGCTGAAAGAAACAGTGAACGTTCCGGGTGTCAATCGCATTGTGACGATTGCGGAAGGCAAGGGAGTAGAGGACGACCATCCCGGCAAGGAATCGAAGAAGGAAATGGGGAAGAAGGACAAGACGAAGTGACGTTTACGGATCGCACCTGTTTTATCCGGGAACTCCGCGGCCAGTTTGCCAGTGTGACTCTCATATTGCTGGCTGCAAGCGGGTGGAGCACGTCTGCTAAGGGATTGGACCTCTTTATGATGCAGGCATCCCAAGCCAAAGTGCCTTCCCAGGAGGAGTTGCTTCAGCGCGTTGCGCGATTGGTCGAGCAGGGAAACTTTTCTGAAGCCGAAACGCCCGCTCGCGAAGCCGTGAAAATCTCGCCTGGCTCGGCGGTAGCGCACAACCTGCTGGGGATCGTGCTCGACCAGCGCGGACATTCGGCCGAGGCCGAGAGAGAGTATCGTGAGGCGTTGCGCCTCGATCCGAAATTTTCCGGCGCGAGAAACAATCTGGGAAACCTGTTGGCTCGTTTGAACAGAATAGATCAAGCGGAAAGTGAGTTCCAAAAAATTCTGCGCTTCGACCCCAAGTATGCGCAGGCACATTTTAACTTGGGTCGCCTGTGTGCGGCCAAAGGGCGTTATGTGGAAGCCACTGACCATTTTCGCGCGGCGCGGCAGCTGCGGCCTGATGATTCGAACGTGGTGCTTCTATTCATAGACGCAGCGCTGAAAGCCGAGACCCCCGCCCTGAAGGACGAGGCGCTCGCAGCGGCGAGTGGCCTGGAGCGGTCGGCCGCAAACAACTTCCAAGTTCTATCTTCTCTGGCGGTGCTTCTCGCGCAGAGCGGTGAGTACGAGCATGCGGCCGGTTTGTTCAGCCGCCTGGCGGAACTGCAACCCAATTCTTTTGAAGTCCTCTACAATCTAGGCCTCGCCGATTTCAATCTCAAAAGGTACGTTGAAGCAGGACGCGCGCTGGCGCAAGCAGCCGACCTGAATTCGAAACCTGCTGAGGTTCATTTTCGCCTCGGTATGATCGCTTCGGAAACCGGCGACACGGAGAACGCCATTTTGGAATTCACGCATGCCACGGAGCGGGACCCAGGCAACACGCAATATCACTACCTGCTGGGGCGCGAATATTACAAAGCCGGCTTGTGGGACGGAGCAGTAACGGAGTATCAGCGCGCGACCGATCTCGATGGGCAGCAGCCGCTTTACTTTCTTAGCTTGGGAAACGCGCTGTTTCGCGCGAACAAGTATCCCGCAGCGACAAGGGCGTTTGTCCGCGCCGGTGAACTCGATCCGAAGATTCCCGACGTCGAATACTTGATCGCCTACGGCTACCGGGCGCAAGGCCAGTTCGAACAGGCACGCGAGCACCTGGCTCGGGAACTGGCCGTGAATCCAAAACACGTGGATTCACTCGCGAATCTTGGATATTTGGCTCTCGAACAGGGGAACTATGCCGAGGCACAAAAGCATCTGGAGCAAGCGCTGGCGCTGGACCCGGATAATATCGCTGCGAATTTCGATTTGGCGCGCGTTTGGATCAAGCAGAGGCAGGCCGACCGAGCGCTCGAAGCGCTGCTTCGTGTGGTGAATTTGAGCCCGGATCATGCGCAAGCGCATTACCAGCTGTTTCTGCTGTACTCGCGTGCCAAACAGTCTGAGGCCGCGCAAAAGGAACTGACAAAGTTCAAGGAAATGGAGGAGCTGGACAAGGAGTTGCAGCGTGAGGAGTCGAGGATTGAGAAAACACGCCGCTTCCGAATGACCGGCTCGACGGAAGAGATTGCCGAGCCCGCGGCCATGGGACAATCGCGTTCGCCGGCACCGGCTGCTCCCCCTCTTGCCGGCGAGAGCAAACCATGAAGGAAAAGCTGGACAACACCTGGGGCGGGCCGAAGAACCTCATCCATCGTTTCAGCCGGCTATCTTTTCTTTGCGGCCACGGCCTCCTCGGTCTCGATAATGTCGCGGTTTACGTGTTGAGATGAAGCGTTCGCGCCATACAAAGGGTGTTGTTTTAGCTTCCTCCCTGGCGCTCATTGCATCAGGCGCGGTGTTTGCCCAGCGGTCAATCGATAGTGAATCCGGCAGGAGTATTCAATTCACTGATGTGACCCAGCAGGCAGGCATAACCTGGCGTCACGTGAACGGGGCAACCGATGAAAAATTTCTTATCGAGACGATGGGAGGCGGTGGAGCCTTTCTTGACTACAACCAGGACGGTCGGCTGGACATTTTTTTGGTGCAGAGCGGGTGCCACAAATTCTCGGTGAAGTGTAAAGGAGGCCAAAATGCCCTCTACCGGCAGAATCCAGATGGTTCGTTTACAGACGTCGCCAAACAAGCAGGTGTTGCCGACAGCGGGATCTACGGAATGGGTGTAGCCGTCGGAGATTACGATAACGACGGATTTCCGGACATTTATGTCACCGGTTTTCCACATAACGTGCTCTACCACAACAACGGAGACGGCACGTTTACAGATATCACGGCCAAGGCGGGAGTCGCAGCGAGTGGCTGGAGCACGAGTGCGGCGTTCTTCGACTACAACCGGGACGGCTTTCTCGATTTGTTTGTCGGACGATATCTAGACTGGGATTACGACAAAAACATTTTTTGCGGCGAGCGGCGGCCCGGTTATCGCGCCTATTGTCATCCGGATCAATTCAAGCCCGTTTCAAGCAAGCTATTCCGCAACAATGGGAACGGCACTTTTTCTGACGTTAGTGAGGCTTCAGGTCTAAGCAAGGTGGAAGGGAAGGCGTTGGGCGTAGTTGCCTTCGACTTCAACCGCGACGGCTGGCAGGACTTATACATCGCAAACGACAAAGTGCGTAATTTCCTTTTCCGCAACAATGGGGATGGGACTCTTGCGGAAATGGGTTTGGTCGCAGAAGTAGCTTACGGCGCCCAAGGCAGCCCCGAATCGGGAATGGGTACGGATGCCGCGGACTTTGACGGTGACGGCTGGCCGGATTTGTTTGTGACCAACATCGATTCCGAGCCGAATAATCTTTTTCATAACAACGGCGACGAGACATTTGATGATGTTACTGTCCGTGAGGGTCTGGGATCAATAGCCATGCTTTTCAGCGCCTTCGGTACAAAGTTTATCGACTTCGATAACGACGGGAACATGGACATCGTTGTCCTGAACGGCCACGTGCTGGATAACATCCAGCTCTTCCGCGAAGGCGTAACCTTTGCCGAACGTCCCTTCCTGCTTCAAAACATCGGGGGCAAGTTCCAGGAAGTGGGCGCCTTGCACGGGCCGACGTTTGCAAAAACTTACGTTGGCCGCGCCCTGGCGACAGGCGATTTTAACAATGATGGAGCGATCGACATGCTATGGGTTTCTAACGGTGGTCCGCCGGTTCTGCTGCGGAATGACGTGGGAAACCGCAACTCGTGGATCGGATTTCAACTGCGAGGGACCGTGAGCAATCGAGACGCAATCGGCGCCGTTGTGACAGTAACAGCCGGAAGCCGGAAATGGGTGCGAGAAGTCGTTGGTGGTTCGAGTTACTGCGCGGCGCATGACCTGCGACTCCTATTTGGCCTGGGACCGTCCGAAACGGTGGACAAGGTCGAAATCCGATGGCCAAGCGGAATCATCAGTCACTTGGAGAGCCCGCCGGTCCGCAAGTATATCCAGGTGGCTGAGCCGGCTCGCGAGTCCCGCGAAGCACCGAAGAAGCGCTAGGCGATATGGCACGAGGTGGGCGGCAATCCGGAAACTATCCAGAAGCGGGGTTGTGCGAAGCGACCGGTCGGTGTACAAACCGGGTGTGTGTTAAACAGGGGCTCACCCCATCTGACCGGGATGCCAAGGAATGAATTTTGGAATCCACTGAAATGCTTTAGAATGAATGCGACTCCTACTGTGGGCGTGTAGCTCAGCTGGGAGAGCACCTGCTTTGCAAGCAGGGGGTCGCCGGTTCGATCCCGGCCACGTCCACCAACCATCTTCCTTCATCGAATTAGAAATCGCGATGCTTGCTCACTGAAGGGGCAGGCTACCTTGTGCGATAGTCGTTCGTCCTTTCGACCAGAGGCAGAACCTTCCGTCGAATCGACTCCTCGCCCGAGATGGAAGTCACGCCATTGAATAGCCACCAATGCTCGATGTGCGCGGTGCTCTCCCCAGGCTGCAAGTCCACCACCGGGCCAAGCGTTTCCAACTCCAGAAAGTCCGGGTTGGTGAAAACTTCGAAGTTGCAGCCGTAATCTGGATACTGCTTTCCAGGCTGCACCGCTGCTCGTTTCAGAAAGACGTGGTTTCCGCGCACGTAAACGGCCCACTCCGCGGGGTTGAAGAGTCCCGTCATTTGTTCCGGAAAGCGCCCAGCAGGTTTTTCGTCCCGAAGCAATTGGAGGAAATCTTGCCCAATTATGCAGCGCGAATCGGCAAAATCAGTGAACGACCAGAGTGCCAGCGGACCGACGGACTGAAAATGATCCTTGTCCATCGCGGCTCGCGGAGGGAAGGGAAGAATCGCGCGGCCGCCCGGCTTCAACACCGTTGGCGACCACGGCGCCAGCCGGGTCGTCGCGCTTCCGTGATTCGTGATGGTATGGATCACCTTCACGTGAGATTCCATCCCGCTTAGTTGCAGTTCGATTTGGCGCTGCAGGCCCGTGCCCGGGGAATCGCGTTCGATCGGCGCGCAGAAAACTGCTCCTTGCTCAGTCACCCGGACGGTGACTGCGTGATTGTCGGGATAGTAGGTGCGCGCAACCTCCGGCCAAGCCCAAAGACGATGTCCTCCATAGAGGCGGAATTCAGTGCCGCCAGTCCTGCCTGCCTGGTCATCAAATTCATGAAATTGGCTCTCTTCACCGCAGAACGCGTAGCGCACCACGCGCGGTCCGACATCGGATAGAACAACCAGCTCCACCGTTCCATTCGAAAGATGGAACGTATTTTTCCAGCCGCGGTATTCCTTCTGTTCGGCGCGGATCACACAAGCTCTTTGGCGAATTTCTGAATTTTCCGCAAAGCACTGGCGATTTCGTGAATGTCTTCTTCGTCGCCCAGCAACGCCGGTTGCGGTATCCAGATGGTTTCATAAGCGGCGCGATGCGTATGCCGATAGCGAGCCTGAAGAAAGGCATGCGGCCCCTTCGCTTGCGACCCACACAAGCGTTTGCGATATTCTCCATTCTGAAAAACGTGCAAGGCGTGGACCGGCGGATAGCTCGCTTGATTCGGGATTCCCTCCGCGTTCATGGCTTCAATCAGGCGTTCCATGCTGACGCCCGCGAACTCTTTCGCGTTCAAGTGGAAAATGTAAGCGTAATGGCCGTTGCAGGTGCAACGCGGGTCCGATGCTTGCGGCGTGATACCTGGAATCTGCGAGAGCAACTTGTCGAGCAAGCGCGCGTTCTGGTGGCGCCGGCGCGCCTGTTCATCTAGACGTGCCAACTGAGCACCGAGCACCGCGCCTTGCCATTCACTTAAACGGTAGTTCGAGCCGTTGATGAAGTGGCTGTAGAACCATTCACCGGGCATGCGGCCGCAATCGTGCACGCTGCGCGCTTGTTTCTCAAACGCGGCATCGTTGGTGATGATGATGCCTCCTTCGCCAGCGGTTATCAGCTTGCTGGATTGAAAGCTGAACGTGCCGGCGGTACCGTGCGTTCCGATCCGGCGTCCTTTCCACTCCGTGGCGTGTGCATGGGAACTGTCTTCGACCAGGGCAATTCCTTTCCGTTGAGCGAGAGCGCCAAGAGCATCGAGATCAGCGGGATGACCGCCCATGTGCACGGGGATGATCGCCTTGGTGCGCTCGGTAATCGCGGCTTCGGCAAGCGTCGCGTCGATGCAATAAGTTTCCGGCGAGACGTCCACCATTACTGGAAGCGCTCCGGCATAGAGCACCGCGCTGGCAGTGGCCACGAAGGTGAAATCGGGAATGATCACTTCATCGCCCGGCCCAATCTCCAGCGCTGACATGGTCACTTCCAGAGCCGCGGTTCCATTCGTCACCGCAATGCCGTGTTTGGCACCGTGAAATTTTGCAAAATCATTCTCGAATTGCAGGGTCTTCGTTCCCGGGGTTCGCCACCACACACGGCTTTCCAGAACTTCTTCGAGGGCCTTCCGTTCGCGGTCGTCGTATTGCGGCCAAACCGGAAAGGCTTTCTGTTTTGTTTTTCTCCCGCCGTTCAACGCTAGTTGCGCCATGCCAGTTCTCCTGTGCGTGAATCAACAGCGTATATATCCTTGCAAGTCAAGGACAGTCGTCAGCAACCGGAATTTTGTTCAGAAAGCTTGCTTGACACCAGACCTTGCCTGCAATATTAACGCGATTCAATCAGGAAGATTTCTTCTCCGGCAGGGAGCCATGATACTTCAAAATCGCAATGCCCTTCTTTTGGCAATGTTATTGTTTTGTTCCTGCGCTCTTCCCGGCGTTCGTGGGCAGACGGTCAAGCTCTATGTCTCCTCGAAAGCCGGAGATCGTCTTTCCTCCAAGCCCGATCTGCAGTTCGCCGAATCTAACGTTACCCCCGGCGCGACCTTTGAAATCAACGACGCTGTGAAGCTTCAAAAGATCGATGGCTTCGGCGCCTCCATCATGGAAGCGGGGATCATAACGTTGAATACGCTGCCCGCGGATAAGCAAGAAGAAGTCTTGCGCGCGCTCTTTGATCCGAAGGAAGGGGCGGGCTTCACGGCCATGAAGACACCCATCGCAGGCACTGACTTTCAATCTGCTGGACCCTGGTATACCTACGACGACACGCCCGGTGACATCGAACTCAAGAATTTTTCTGTGGAACGCGACTTCGGTCCCAATGGCGTGGGGACCTACATCCTGCGGGCTCGCAAGTACGGCAATTTTGCGCTGCAATCTCCCATGGATTATCCGCCGGACTGGATGCTCTTCGACGTGAAAAAGAATCAAGACATTCAGCCGAAATACTACCCGGTCCTCGCCAAGTATTTTCTGCGCTACCTGGAAGAGTACAAAAAACGCGGAATTGTGATCGATTATTTAAGCTTGTTTAACGAGCCGGAGGAAGTCTACACAAAGATCGAATATCCGGAGATTAGGGTATTGTTGCGAGACTTTGTGGGCCCCGCGCTGCAACAGTCCGGCCTGGCGACGAAGCTCATGATGAGCGAAGCGCCGGAGAGGAAGGTGGCTTACAAACGGTATCCGGTCGTCCTGGACGATCCGGCAACGCGGAAATTCGTTTCAGTCGTGGCCTATCACGGTTACGACTTTAAGAATTTCGATAAGATTGCCAAGCTGGAAAAGAAATATCCCGATTTGGCGTTTTGGATGGACGAACTCTGCTACGCCTACGAAGCGGGCTACCCGAAAAGCAAGAAACTGCCGATTTATGATTTCGACGATGGCGACGTCTGGGGCGACATTATTTTCAGCGACCTCGAGGCCGGCACCTCCGCCTGGCTCTATTGGAATGCCATACTTGATGAAACCGGCGGCCCCTGGGCGGTTTCGCCCGTTCACGGGAACCCGGATCCCAATAGTCAGCATCCGGTGGTCATCATTAATAAGAGCACCCACGAAGTCGCCTACACTGGCACCTACTATTACCTGGCGCATTTCAGCAAGTTCGTCCGCCCGGGATCAGTTCGCCTGCAAACCAGAGGCACAGCAAAGGGTGTCCACGCGATGGCGTTTCAAACTCCGGAGGGCGGCTTCGTCGTCCAACTGCTCAATAGGCTGGAGCAAGAGTCGGCAGTGAATGTGGTGTCTAGAGGGCGGACCCTCCACCTCACTCTGCCTGCCAAGTCCATCAGCACGGTCACGTGGTGAGCTAATTTCCCGGTGAAGCGACTAGTGTTCCCTGAAGCACTTCGCGGAGCAACTCCTGCTTTTGCGTGGCGAGCTTTTTGCCTTGCGCGGTCAGGTAGAACACATCGATGGCCTTGTGGCCTTCCGTGTCGATCAGCGCGACTTCGATGTTGTATCCCAGGCGCGCCAGTGCGGAGCCGATCTCATAGAGCAGTCCGGGATGATCCTGCGTAACGATTTCGAGCAGCGTGCTGTGCGCTGAGGATGAATCGTCGAAGTTGATGCGCGTTTCGACGGTGACTTTCGGCGCGCGCGCGCGGCTGGCGCTCACGCGGCCTTTCAAGAGCGGCTCTAGGGGCGCCTTCGCGTTCACCACATCCGCGAGGCTCTTGCGGAAGCGCTTTGTCTCGCTGGGGTTCAGCTCCAGCGTGCGGTGGAGATCCGCGAACTGGAATGTGTCCAGGATGACGCCGGCGGCATTCGCGAAGGCGTCGGCCTTGTTGATGTTCATGCCCCAGCCGGCCAGCACGCCCGAAATCGTGGCGAAGAGCGCTGGGCGGTCCGCCGTCAAGAGTGTCAAAGAGAACCCATGCCTGGTGGCGAGCAACTCCGTCTGCACAGGATCTGTGGCCAGCTTGCGGTACAGAGCAAAGTGCGCCCCAATCTCCGCGGCCGAATGCACCGCGAGGTACCGCCGCGGGAATCCCTCAAGGAACCGCTCGATCTCTTCGATGGTAGCGGCACCAGCGTGCGCCCTGACGCGTTCGAGCAGCGAGCCTTCATCCGGCGCGTGCAAGCGGTCGCGATCCAGCGTGCGGCTGAAGTGGTTGGAAGTGGCCACGAAGAGCTGCCACAGCATTTCGGCCTTCCACGGCGTCAGCGCTTCCGGATTGACGGAATGAATGTCCGCATAGGTGAGCAGGCACAACCTTTGCAGGCGTTCCAGAGTTGTGACGGACTGCGCGAAAGCGGAAACAGTGGCGGGATCAAAAATGTCTCTCCGCTGCACCGTGGCGGACATGTCCAGGTGGTGTTCGATGAGGAAATGGACTTCCTCTTTTTCTTCCGCCGAAAGCTGCAATCTCTTGGCAGCGCTATCGAGCGCCGCGAGGCTGCCGGTGATGTGATTCTCGACCGGCATCCCTTTGCCGACGTCATGCAATAGCAGTGTCAGGATCAGCAAATCGCGCCGCTCGGCGGTTTTCCAGAGGGACGCGAAGTGTGCTCCGCGCTCATCCGGAGGCTCCGCCAATTCCTGCAGGTGCTCGATGGTGCGCAAGGAATGTTCGTCGACCGTGTAGCGATGATAGAAATCGCGCACCACCAGCGAGTCGATCAATCCAAATTCCGGTAGAACATCCGTGAGCAGCCCCAGCCGTTGCATGGACCGCAAAGCCACGCCCGGATAATCGGAGCCGAGAATCTCGCGCAAGTTGGCCCACGAAATCTGCGTGTTCTTCGGAGGAAGTTCCGGATGCGTCAGGATGTAGCCGATGCAGCGCTCCGCTTCGCGGCTGAGAGGAGTGCCCGTACGAGCCGCCTCGGCGAAGAGCGAGTAGGTGACCGCGCGGTCCGAAAGCACCGGCTGGTCGATTACCTCGAGCAAGCCATCGCGCACGGCGAAAACTTTGCCATCGCCCGATCCGGACTCGATCTTGGCGGAGCGCGTCGCGTTGAACAGGCGTTGCCGCAAGGTTAACGGTACGGGCGCCTTCTGCTCGAGGTAGCGCAAGAGCTGGCGGTTCAGAGTGCGGGCGTGACGAAAATACTGGCGCATCCATTCGGAAGGAGTGCGCGTCACTCCATCGCCTATGCCCAGCGCGAGTTCTGCCGCGGCTGCCTGCAGTTCGTAGGTGAGCGTGTTGTCATTTCGCCCGTTCCTGTAGTGCAGGAAACAACGGATGGCGCTGAGAAAATCGACTGCCGCAGCTGAGAGATCTTCTTCTGCAGTGGTGATGTTGCGAATCCCTTTTTTTTCCTCGACAAGCTGCCGCAGCCAGATGGTGGCCTGATAATCGCGCAGGCCGCCGGGAGACTCTTTGACGTTGGGCTCGAGGTGGAAAATCGTGTTTCCGTAGCGCGTCAATCTTTCTCTGGTCAGCCTGTGAATTTGCGCCAGAAGGAAGGGCCGCGCTTGTTTCTCCGACGCAGGCAGAATTCTGGTGTCCAACTTCTCGAAGAGAGCGGCGTCGCCCGCCAGGAACCGGCGATCCAGTAACGCCAGGTGAAACTCTGCATTGTCCTCTTCGATCCGCCTGCACTCTTCCAGCGTGCGCCCCGCCGAGCTGACGCGAAATCCGATATCCCACAAGGTGCGCGAAAATTCGGAGATGAGCTGCCGCGATTCCTCTTCGACTTTGTCGTTTCCCAGCAAAAATAGAATGTCGAGATCGGAGTAGGGGAAAAGCATGCGCCGTCCGTAGCCGCCCAAGGCCACAAGGCAAAGCCCTTGTGCCTCACGGTCGTGGACGCGCATAACTTCTTCAAAAATCTGTTGGACGTTGCGGTCCGCCAGTTCGCACTGCGCGCGCAGCGTTTCTCGCGCACTGGTACCCGCTTCAAATTGTTGCCGGATGCGTTGCCGTTCGGCGTCGGCCTGCGGGCCGAGCACCGACAAGGGCGTTGGGGGGCCTTGCATGTTCTTTATGGGTTGGATGCCCGGAATGGGACTGGTGCGTGCAGCCGTTGTCACGTTGTTCGCCCCGCGGTCAATTCGCCGGCCGCTGGGCGGGCAAGAGTGATTGCTCAGAGCGCATTTTCACCGCGCTCCTCGTTGCGAATCCGGATTGCTTCCTCAACCCTTGATAGGAATATCTTACCGTCACCAATCTTTCCTGTCTTGGCAGTCTTCAAAATTGTGTCCACCACGCGGTTGGCCAGGGCGTCCGGCAACACCATCTCTAATTTAATTTTTGGCAGCAGGTCCACCGTGTATTCGCGGCCGCGGTACACCTCGGTATGGCCCTTCTGGCGGCCGTGCCCGCGCACTTCCGTTACCGTCATCCCTTCGATGCCGATTTCGCGCAGCGCATCTTTCACCGATTCAAACCGCGAGGGCTGAATGATTGCCTCGATTTTCATCATGGGTGTTTCCGCTCCGCCCCCTGCCTGACGCTCCCTTGCCAGCTTATCTTACGACTCAAGGTTATAAGCCTCTTCGCCGTGTTGCGAAATGTCCAGTCCTTCGACTTCGTGCTCTTCCGGAACGCGTATGCCGGTGATCAAATCCACAATCTTCAGCAGCACGAGTGTTCCCACTAGCGCGACGACCCAGGCGATCAAAACGCCCATGAGTTGGTTGCCGACCTGGCCCCAATGTCCGTCGAGCCCGCCGACTGGTTTGTCCGAGCCAAAGATGGGGTTGATCACCGATTGCGCGAAGACGCCGGTGAGCAACGCTCCGATTGTGCCGCCCGCCCCGTGCACCCCGAAGGCATCCAGCGCGTCATCATACCCGAAGATGGCCTTTACTTTGGTCACCATCCAGTAGCACACCGCCCCGGCGATAAAGCCGATTGCCAACGCCGGCATGGGGCCGACGAATCCGGCGGCCGGTGTGATCGCCACGAGTCCTGCCACCGCGCCGGAAATTGCGCCCAGCGCGCTGGCCCGGCCGTTCTTGATCCATTCCGCCGCGCTCCAGCTCAGCGCCGCCGCGGCAGCCCCGAAATGTGTCGCCACAAACGCGCTGGTTGCCAGGCTGCTTGCCGCCAGCGCGCTTCCAGCGTTAAATCCGAACCAGCCCACCCACAACAAGCAAGCGCCGATGAAACTCAGCACCAAGCTGTGCGGCGGCATCGGCTGCTTGGGATAACCGGTGCGTTTACCCATGTAGAGCGCGCAAACGAGTGCGGAAACGCCTGAGGAAATATGCACGACCGTTCCGCCCGCGAAGTCCAGGCACGGAAACTTGCCTCCGGATGCGTTCAGGAATCCGCCTTTACCCCACACCATATGCGCCAGCGGCGCATAGACCACCAGGAACCACAACGCCAGGAAGAGCACCGTGCCGCTGAATTTCATCCGCTCCGCCGTTGCACCCGTTATCAGCGCAGGCGTAATGATGGCAAACATCAGCTGATACACCATGAAGGTCATTTGCGGAATCGTCCCGGCGTAATCGGGGTTCGGCTCGGCGCCCACGCCGCGCAGAAAGGCGTGCTCGAATCCACCGATCACGGGGCCACTCCCGCCAAAGCACAAGCTATAACCGACCAGCGCCCACATCACCGTGATCAGCGCCATCAACGCGAAGCTCTGCATCATGATTGCCAGCGTATTTTTCCGCCGCACCAGGCCGCCATAAAAGAGCGCCAGCCCCGGCCCGGTCATCATCAGCACTAGCGCCGCGCTCACCAGCATCCAGGCGTTGTCCGCGGAGGACTGCGCCGCTTTCACGTCCTTGTCCAGCTGCTCCAGTTTTTCCTTCACGGTTTGTGGGGGGGCCGGAGCGGCCAAAGCAAGGGTGGCAGTGAGACTAGACGTTGACGAGATGATTGTGGCAGGAGGCGGGGCTTGCCCCGCGGAGAGGGGAACAGCGGCGATCAGGATGGCCCCTATCACCAGGACAAGGCTGAAACTACACTTC
>Ga0209648_10000271_pt1 | contig 38593 bp, 33 predicted proteins | sample GraSoi2013_115cm_FD_185830 | JGI IMG/M metagenome (GOLD analysis project Ga0209648, IMG submission 185830) | Grasslands soil microbial communities from the Angelo Coastal Reserve, California, USA - Sample 9_17_2013_115cm (SPAdes) (version 2) | ecosystem: Environmental > Terrestrial > Soil >...
CACTCCCCACTAGCAAGCCAACTAGCGTTAACGCTCCCAGGCCCATGGCGCCGGCAGAACCGACCAAGGCCAGGACCGCAATCACCGTCACACCGGCAGAACGGTTCATGCACCCCTCCGACGTGATGAGCACATAGCAGGATCTGTCACTGTCATTGTCATTGCACCGTCAAGCTTATGGTTGAGGTGTGTGTCGTGCTTCCCGATGTAGCGCTCAAGGTCACCGTATAGCTTCCCGCCGGCGTTCCGGGGTTGTGGTGCGTGCTGCCTCCTCCGCCGCAGGAGATCAATGCGGCAATCAACGACAGCCCACCCAACATCATGAAGAGCGTTCGCCGGCGGCGCTGGTTTGTAGCCAGGCCAAGAACGCACAGCAAAGCAAAAAGTCCGCCACCCGTTGCCAGGCGGGCGCCCAAGTTCGGCGCCGGAGGAGCCGCGGTCGGAGCGGTAGTTGAGATTGTTAACGTCGTGGTTCCTTGGCCGCTGCCGTTCAGAGGAACGGATGCCGGGTTGAATGAGCACATCGCCAACGACGGCACGCCTGAAGTGCAGGTAAAGTTCACGCTCCCCGTAAAACCGCTCGTCGGCGTGAGATTGATGGTATAAGTCGCCGATGCGCCGGCGCGGACCGTTGCGCTGCCGTTGGGAATGGTCAGCGAGTAATCAGCGTTGGGAGCGTTGCCCACGCTAATCACTTGCGCCGACGATGTGCTCGGCGCATACACAAGGTCTCCGGAGTAGTGCGCGGTAATGCTGTGCGACGCCACCGAAAGCGTGCTGGTGGTAAAGATCGCCTGGCCAGAAGCGTTCACCGCGATCGTCGCCAGTGACGTGCTTCCGTCCAGGAAGCTCACGGTACCTGTGGGAACCGTGGAAATGGGTCCCGTGTTCACCGCCGCAGTAAAGGTTATCGGCATGCCGAAAGTCGTGCTCGTAACACTGGCGCCGAGGCCTGTGGTAGTCGCAAACGCCGTCGCCGCAGGAGTCTCCCACATGCCGCGTCCGTGGGTAGCAATGCGGACATTGTGTCCTGCAGTTATCTTCACGTCGAACACCGCCACTCTGGGCAGGCCAGTGCCGTATTGACTCCACGTAGCCCCACCATCGACGGAGTTGAAAACGCCGATATCCGTACCCACATAAAGCAGATTGGAATTCGCAGGGTCGACGACCAATGAGTTCACGGGGACATCCGGCAAGCCGGTGGACGACGCCGTCCAGGTGGGCGTGGGCGGTTCGCCCGAGAGATTCGTGGTCTTCCAGACGTGCTGCACGGGAGCAGCCGTGGTACCGTAACCATCCAGTGTGATGTAGGCAGTCGTCTTCGTGTTGGGATCGATCACGGCACGGGCGATATATTCTGCAGTCCAGGGACCGGTGACGTCGCTCAGCACGTTGCCGCCCGTCGTTGTCGCAAAAACTTTGCCGCTGGGAACACCGGCTGACGTTTCTCCCAGCCCGATCAAACGGACATTGTCATCTTGCGGCGAGATTCCGATAGCGCTAATAGGAACGCCGCTCACGAATGGCACTTGGCTGACTACGGTCATCGTGGCGCCTCCACTCGTGGAGCGGTAGAGGCGGTCTGTACCAAAGTAAACGGTGTTGGGGCTGCCGGGCCCGAGAACCAAAGGAGCATAGAAAAGGACAGCGTCGGAACAGGTGATCCCGTTCGCCGTGAAACCGGTCCCGCAGCCGAATGCGTTCCAACCCCCGTCCATGGCTGATGCTACGGAGGTCACCGAAGCAAGACCGATCTGATTACCAGTCAAATTAAAGTAGGTGTGATACATGGTTACGTTCGTAGTGTCCGTTGCGGTTTGGTCGATCGCAGAGAAGCCGCCATCGCCGAAGTCGGCGCGAGTCCAGCTGCCATCGGGCTTCATGAACTCGGTCCCGTTGTCCTGGGTTCCCCCAATGGTAAATTTGGCATCGGCGGGATGAACGGCAATGCTCTCAAATTGGGTAGCGTTAAATCCGGCGCTGTTGATGCTGGTCCAGGTAGTGCCACCATCGGCGGAGCGGAAGATGCCGCCGTCGTTACCTTCATACATGACCGTAGAATTGTTGGGCAGGATAAGGATCGCGATGGCGTGCGAGTCAGCGTGGAGATTGCTCTGACTGCCAGAGAAACTGGTACCACCATTTGTGGATTTACCCAAGATACCGGAGCCGCATGCTCCAATTCCGGCCCCACTTACAGCGGAACCTCCGATAAAAATGTTGTTCGCGTTGGTCGGATCGAGGGCCACAGGCATATCGTAAAAGCACTGTCGGCCGCAGAACCCGCGAGCTGCGGTCAGCTCGGTCCACGCGGAACCGTCAGTGGACTTAAACAAGGTTCCGCTCTTTCCGCTGCACGTGCCGCTGGCGACTTGGTCCAGGGCAAGCAGAAAGGTAGTCGTAGTGCCAACGTGGTTCGCGGCGAGATGTGCGTCATCGGCGCTGGTCGCCGGATTGCTGCCATCATTCGAGTTGTCGATGAGTGTTTGTGTCCAACTTGCCGTTCCTGCCCACGGAATGCCGGACGTGCTTACCCACACGCCACCATCGCCCGGCGTCGCGACACCAAAAACGTGAATCACAATCTTGTTCGCGTTCCCGGGGTCCATCACCATGTCCGAGACCAGACGGTTGGGATTCGCCGTCTGTATCTTCTGCCGCGCGAAGGTGGGCGCAGCTGCAAGAGCGTTGGTCGAGAGATAGACGCCACGTGGAGGCCGCCCGGGCAAAGGATCGCCACTGGCGCCGCTCAATCCCGAAGAACTGGAGACCAGAATGCGGTTCGAGTCAGTCGGGTCCACCAGAATTTTGGTGATGGAACGGCCGGTGAAAACGTCTGTCACACCAGCATCGGGATTAGTCGCGTCCGGCGCATGGAAGGGTCCGGAGAGATCCGCCGTGGTGGTAGCGTTCTGAATAATATAAAGGCCTACGCCAAAGAAGCTGTCTAGCGATAGGTTTCCCTCGCCGGTACCCACAAACAGTGTGGTGTTTTTGTTGGGATCAATCGTGATGGCCCCAATGGCCAGCGATTGTGCAGTATCCATGAGCGCTGCCCATGTGGTGCCGCCGTCCAGCGTGCGATAGAGGCCGCCCTGGGCCGTGCCCACGTACACTGTGTTACCGGTCGTGTCCGCCGGATCGATAGCGATGGCCGTGACGCGCCCGCTCACTGCAACTTCGGTGGGTGAAGTCTGGCCGTTCGGAATCGGATCCGGTCCGAGCGCCGTCCAAGCTGGGCTGGACAAATTGTTCACTGGTTGGCCGGAAGCCTTGGCTGCGGCTGCGCGCGAACGTCGCAGTGTCTGCTCCTGCACTTCCATCTTACGGATGGCTTGGGAACGCGCCTGGGGATTGCGGGCGAGATCGCCCACCCCACGTAACATGCCGATGTGCTTGTCACGCAGGAGCAGATACTCCTTCTCGCTGATGCGGCCGCGAGCAAACGGCGGAATATCGGGACTATCGTCGTCAACGTCATCGGCGACCGGCGCCGGAGAAGAATTCGGCACAGGCTGGACTTTCATTTGCGCGGTTTGCGATGGTGCAGCTTCATCGGCTGCCGGTGAAGGCGCGGGCTGGCCAAGAAAAACTGCAGGAGTTACAAGTAGGAAGGCGATCAAAACCGAAGTCCAGCGGCTCAGCATGATGGATCTACCTCATCTTTCGGGACAGTCATTAGTGCTGGGGGAGAACTTCAACGCCAGCCACTCGCTCACGGCGTTTGACGCAGCTCTCAAAAAACTCGACTGCAGCATTGGGAGTAGCTGGACTGAAATCCTTTCATTTCCTGCAGGTTGGGTCAATAGGATGGTTGGCTGATAATTTTGGCAACGTTGCGGAAAAGGTAAAGAGATCCATGTGGCACCGCCGCCCTCGGCGGTGACGTGCTGTACACTCAAGCACAGCCGGGGGCGGCTGTACTACTAATCGTCAAATTCTTTTCGTTTCGCGACGCTTTTTTTTGAGAGCCCAGGACCGGCACGATTTTCGAGCGAAGTCAAACCCGCAACTGGTTTCAATGGATGCGATTGGGCTAGGCGCTTGTCATGTTGAGCGGAGCGCCTCGATCCCGCGACCATGGCGACAATCCCCGGCGCGGAGTCGAAACATCCCGACGATGTTTACCGAGTAAATACCGATCCAGGGAATTCTGGCCCAGGAAACTGTCCCGGACATGTTTCCGGCCGGCAGACGGTCAGCCCCAAGCGAGGTCGAGAGCACTCCCTGAAACTGCATCTACTCCTTCATCATTCTCGGGATCTTTCGACTCCGCGCTTGAGACTGTGCGAGAAGCGAGCCTACTTCCAGGCGCTCCGCTCAAGATGACAGGTGCTGGCGGTTTCGCCAGCCCTCAGCAGCATCGCATGTTCGGTGCTTCTCTTGTTCCTTTTGCGGTTGACCGCGCCGTGCTACATCACCGTACCCAGGGCGTATTTTCTTGCATCCTGTGCCGGCCGTGTGATACAAAGTTGCTTTACGTCGATGTTCCTCTCCAAGTAACCCTCGCTTCTCTTTGCTTCCCGGCGTAATGCCGGTTCTTCATTGTCTACAATTGTGTTTCCGCCTCTGCGCAATATTTTTTGCTCAGAAGCCTGATGGAGAGACGCTTGAGTTCAATCGCACAAACCTCCCAGCAGTCACGCACGGCCACGTTCCTGTCCCTGGTCAAAGAGGCAATCTTCGGTTCGCGCCAAGACTTCACCGCTATCTCGATCAACCGCGCCATCATCTTGCTGGCAGTTCCCATGGTCCTGGAGATGGCGATGGAGGCGTTGTTCGGCATTGTCGACATATTCTGGGTGGCCCATCTGGGGGCCGACGCGACAGCGACCGTCGGCATGACCGAAGGCATGCTGGTGATGGTAATGGCCGTGGCCATCGGCTTGAGCATGGGGACCACCGCTGTGGTCGCGCGCCGCACCGGCGAGCGCGATAAGGAGGGGGCGGCCGTCTCCGCGGTACAGGCCATCATGCTGGGTGTGGCCTGCATGGTGGTGATCTTCTCCATCTGTTTCCCGTTTGCGCCACGGTTTCTGGCTCTGATGGGCGCCAGTCAGGGAATTCTTCAGGTCGGCTCAACCTACACGCGGATCATGCTGAGCGGCTCAGGGATCATCCTGATGCTGTTCCTGATCAACGCTATCTTTCGCGGCGTGGGGGACGCAGCGGTCGCCATGCGCGTCTTGTGGCTAGCCAATTTCATCAACCTCTGCCTGGATCCTTGCTTCATCATGGGCCTGGGGCCATTCCCTAAGCTGGGCGTGACCGGAGCTGCGGTCTCCACCAGCATCGGACGAAGTGTGGGCATCCTGTTTCAGCTCTATCTGCTATGGAAAGGGACTGGCCGCCTGGAGATCCATCGCCGGCATCTGCGCGTGAACTTTGCGGTGATGCGCAATATCCTGCGGATCGCCGGCAACGGCGTTTTGCAGTTCTCGATCGCCACCGCGAGCTGGCTGGCGATGGTGCGGCTGATCTCATCGTTTGGCAGCGCCGCTACCGCCGGCTATACGGTTGGCATCCGCATCGTGGTCTTCTCTATTTTGCCCTCGTGGGGATTGGGCGGTGCTGCAGCTACGCTGGTAGGACAAAACCTGGGAGCCAAGCAGCCCGATCGCGCAGAGACATCGGTGTGGCGAGCCGCATTCTTCAACATGGTCTACCTCGGGCTGTTGTCCGTGGTCTTCCTCGTGTTTGCGCCGAAACTGGTAGGCATCTTTAGCCACGATCCGGCCGTGGTTGGTTACGGCTCAAGCTTTCTACGGATCGTTTGCCTCTGCTATGTGCTCTACGCCTATGGCATGGTGATCGTGCAGGCGTTTAACGGCGCCGGCGACACCCGCACTCCGACCATCATCAACTTGTTCTGCTTCTGGATCGTTCAGCTGCCGCTGGCGTTCTGGCTCAGCCGCGGCGTTCACATGGGCCCAAGGGGCGCGTTCTTCGCCTCTCTGACCACACAAGTGCTGCTGGCGTTAATCGCCATCTACGTCTTCCGCCAAGGTTGGTGGAAGAGGAAGGTGGTGTGAGAAGAAGCAATTAGCAAATAGCAATTAGCAGTTAGCCTTTTCTGAAATCGCGAAGCGGAGCGAGGGATCCCTGTCGGATCGGGTGATCGGATCATCGGGTGATCGGGTGATCGGAAACACGAAGACTTGCAGCGCACCATACAAATGATCCGCGACTAACACGGATGGCCCGATGACCCGATTTACCGATGTCCCGATCCGATATGGATCCCTCCCCTTCGGCAAGCTCAGGGTCGGGGTTTTAGAAGGAGTCTCACAGCCTCGCCTTCCTCAACCGTAATGCATTCGCGATCACCGAGACTGAACTAAAGCTCATGGCAGCAGCCGCGAATATCGGCTGTAAAAGCAGGCCGGTGAATGGGTATAAGACTCCGGCCGCGATAGGTACACCCAACAAGTTGTAGATGAACGCGAAGAAGAGGTTCTGGCGAATGTTGCGCATAGTGGCGCGGCTCAAATTCCGTGCCCGGGCAATTGCCCGCAGATCACCTTTGACCAAAGTGATGTCCCCGCTCTCCATGGCCACATCGGTGCCGGTGCCCATTGCGATACCGACGTTGGCCTGGGCAAGCGCCGGAGCGTCATTCACTCCGTCACCAGCCATGGCCACGACCCTCCCCTCTGCCTGAAGCTTCTTGACGACCTCCAACTTTCTCTCGGGCAAGACTTCAGCTTCGAAATAATCCTCGCGTATGCCCAGCTGCCCGGCAATCGCCGCCGCTGTCGCGCGATTGTCACCCGTCAGCATGATCAAGCGCAGCCCGCTACCGCGGAGCAAATCCACGGCCTCTCGCGTAGAAGGCTTGATGGGGTCGGCTACGGCGATTACGCCGGCGGGCTTGCCGTCCACCGCTGCCAGCACAACTGTTTGCCCTTGTTGGCGAAGGAATTCGGCGTACGTTCGCAAAGGCGCGCTTTCAATACCTTGCTTTGCAAAAAAAGCAGCGTTGCCCACCGCGACCTCATGTCCACTGACCTTGCCAGAGATTCCGAGCCCAGTGAAAGATTGAAATCCCACCGCCGACGCTAAGTGAAGACCGCGTTGCTCAGCGCCTTTCACGATCGCAGCAGCGATGGGGTGCTCGCTGGATTTCTCCAGAGTTGCCACGAGCAGTAAAAGATCAAGCGCCGCAAAGCCGCCAGCGGGCATGACGTTGGTTAGGCGCGGCTTGCCTTCCGTGAGAGTGCCGGTCTTGTCAATTACTAGTGTGTCAACCTTCTCCATGACCTCCAGGGCTTCGGCGTTTTTGACCAGCACGCCGGCGTGAGCGCCGCGTCCTGTGCCAACCATGATGGCCATCGGCGTAGCCAGGCCCAGCGCGCACGGACATGCGATGATCAAAACTGCTACGGCGTTGACCAGGCCGTGCGCCAGGCGTGGCTGCGGACCCCACAAGCCCCAGCCAATAAAGGTGAGCACCGCCACGGCGACAACCGCAGGCACGAAATATGAAGACACTTTGTCGGCTAAAGATTGAATCGGGGCTCGGCTACGCTGGGCCTCGGCGACCATGCGCACGATCTGCGCCAGCAACGTTTCCGATCCCAATTTCTCTGCGCGCATCACGAACGACCCGGTCTGATTCACCGTGCCGCCGATGACCTTCGCGCCTCGCTGCTTTTCGACTGGAATCGATTCGCCAGTGAGCATCGATTCATCGACGGCGCTGGTTCCCTCCTCTACTACGCCGTCGACCGGCACACGGTCTCCAGGGCGCACGCGCAGGCGGTCCCGTGCTTGGACTTGATCCAGAGGAATCTCGTCGTCTGCGCCGTCGGGCCGGATGCGCCGCGCCGTCTTGGGGCTCAGATCGAGCAGAGCGCGAATCGCGGAACTGGTATTGCGTCGCGCCCGAAGTTCAAGCACCTGGCCGAGCAAGACCAACGTCACGATGCTGGCGCTGACTTCGAAATAGACTTCAGGCCGTCCTCCGTGGCCGAGAAACGATTCCGGGAAAAGCCGGGGCGCGATCGTCGCGACCACGCTGAAAAAGTACGCGGCGCCGGTGCCGAGCGCGATCAGCGTAAACATATTCAGATGCCGATTCACCAGCGAAGCCCAGCCACGCTGGAAGAAGGGCCATCCGCCCCAAAGAACAACCGGAGTCGCCAGCAAGAGCTGCAGCCATTGCATCCAGCCTGGATGAAGATGAAGGTCGTGCAGCGGACCCGCGGGAGTCATGCCCCACATAGAGATGAGGAGCAGTGGCACGCTAAAACCGACACCCACCCAAAAACGACGAGTCATGCTGCGTAACTCTGAGTCGTCTTCTTCGTGTACGGCTGCGGCGATGCGTGGCTCGAGAGCCATGCCGCAGATTGGACAGTTTCCGGGGCGGTCACGCACGATCTCGGGATGCATGGGGCATGTGTACTGTACCGACTCCGCAGCGTAGCGTTCTAGTGCCATGCCGCACTTGGGGCACGGGCCAGGCTTGCTCTCATGGACCTCTGGATCCATTGGACAAACGTAGGCAATGCTTCCCTGCTCTCCGCCGGCCGGCACCGCTCGTTGCAATAATGAAGGTTGCGATGATGACGGTTGCGATGTTTTCACCGCTCCGCCGAGCTGAACTAGCTCTGGCGCCTGGGGCGAATTGCCAGCAAGGTACTTCTCCGGCTCGGCGTTAAAACGTTCCACGCAATGCGGGCTGCAGAAAAAATACTTTTGTCCCTGATACTCAGCCGCACCACTTGCCGTCCGCGGATCGACATACATTCCGCACACCGGATCGAGCGCCGTATTCGCCTTGGGTTGTGTCTCACCCGTCATCGATTCATGTGCCATTCGGCTTCTGCCTTTGTGCTTGCTTGGACTATATTAGATGGCTTGGGGGTTCCCTCATTAGATGGCTTGGGGGGTCCCTCCCGATTCACGACCGACAATCCCAAGGACAACAACAAAAAATGACCCTGCTCGACGTGGTTTTCAAATACGGCACGCCGCCTGGCGAAAAAGAAATGATGGCTTTGAACAACGCCTGGGAAGTTTACGGAGTGCGCAAGATCAAGTTCGATGAGAAAGAGCACACCATCCGCGTTGAGTACGACGCCACGCGGCTCAACGACGGTGAGATTGCCGGAATCCTTCGCCGCGCCGGAATCGACCTTCGCGAGAAGGTCCAGTTGGTGTGATTGGAATCGCCGCAATGGCCCGGAATCGCCGATATCGCCGGAATCTGGTTCTTCCGATCACGGCGATTTCGCGCGATTGCGGCGACCACGGCGATCACGGCGATCACGGCGATCTTCAGCAAAAAGGCCTGCTCCACCGTCTAGACCTTAGAGAACCCCAAAAAGCAACGAGGCACTTTCGAAAGGATCTTCTGGCCGATAGATCCTCGAAAGCGCCCCGATGCGCGCCACTTCGTCTGCCTTGTGTTATTGCATCCCCCGTGCCATTCTCTATTTGCTGAAAACAAACGACTTACGATGGCGGGCTCCCTCGAAATGATGAATTCCCTACAGTGTCCGAGCAAAATTTGCCATGTAGCTTTTGTCCCGGAGGGCGCGACAGCTCTGTGTTCGTGCGGGTGTCATCCCGAGGCGCAGCCGAGGGATCTGCTCCCGCTGGGCTTTGGGCGGAGCCGATTTCTCTCCCGCTAAGCGGGATTCAAAATGACACGGTCGTCGATTGTATGGATACACCCACTCTGAAACGACTCTTGACCGTTAGCTGCGCTGGTGTCTTTATTTGAGCGCGAACATTGCGTTCACATGCGCGTTGACGTTGACTGTCTGCGGCGTGAACTCAGCAGTGGGAGGCGGCGGCTGCGCGCCCGGCACAGCAGCCGCCATGCTGCGCATCACCATGGGAACGGGGACTATCTGCGGATTCACGTCAACGGTCGCGTACAGCAGCTCGCCAAGCGTTCGGCCACCGGCTGCCGCGACCGCGTTTGCCTGGTTTCTGGCTTTCTTCAGCGCATCTTCTGCGGCCTTGGCCTTGGCTTGCTCCATATCTTCGAGAATGTAGCTGAGCGACTGGTTCTGCGTATCTTCGATATCGGCCAACTGCTCGGTCAGCGCACCGACCTTGGTAAAGTCTTTCAGTTTGAGCGTAACGTAGGTCGTCACGCGATAGCCGATCACCTTGTGCTTGGGATTTTTCCAATCGTACAAGGGCTGAACCGAGTAGAAACCCACCTGTGCTGCCTTGGGATCGATGCCGTTGGCCTTCAGAACTTGGCGCGCCCGCTCGGCAGCGGCAGAAGCCTTGTTATAGGCCGCGCGCGAACTGTCATCTTGTGCGGCAATATCCAGGTGCACAACGGCGGTATCCGGCGCGGCTTCGAATTTGCCATCGGCGCCGGAATAGATGGTATTCAGTTGCGCTGTAACCGCAGGCGCAACACCTTGTGCGGTCGCCATTGCCGCAACGACCAAAACAGTCAGGAACGCAAAGGTCTTCATCTGCAACCCTCTTTCTCGAGGAATATTAACACTCCGGTGGATTGCAAGGACCCTCGCCCGAGGCTGCGCTGCTTCCTGGTTGACCTCCGGGTGCAGCCCCGTATAGGCTTTCTAACGCAGCTGACAAGGCTGCGGAGGAAAGAACCAAGATGCGACAAACCGCTGTCCTACTATTACTTTCGGTTCTGGCGCTGGCTGCGCCCCGCGCTGGCACAAACTTATGGGCCCAGGGCGATAAAAAGGAAGCCCCGCCGCCGCTAGCGCTGAAGGTCGGCGACATGGCGCCCGATTTCACCATGTTGAACACGAAAATGCAGCAGGTCTCGTTGAAGGATTTTCGTGGCAAGACCGTTGCCCTGGCCTTTTATATCTTCGCCTTCACCCCTGGTTGAACCAAGCAAATGCAGAACTTCCAGCAAAACTTAGCCAAGCTGGAAGCTGCAGACACCCAGGTCTTGGGTGTCAGTATGGACAGCCCCTTCAGCAACAAAGCATGGGCGGAGCAAATCAACGTTACCTTCCCGCTGCTCAGCGATTTGGGTGGCGAGATCACGCGCAAATACGGCCTCTATGACGAAAAACGAAAGATCGGCAGGCGCGTGAATTTCCTGATCGACAAGGACGGCAAGATTGTCGACATGCAGATCGATAGCGACGCCGTAGACCCGACGCATCTGGTCACAGTCTGCGAAAACAGAAAACATAAAGGCTGATGCCTTTGTCCACCGAAGTTGTGGCCCGTCGCGAGATCTCATCGCGACGGGTTCTTTTTTTGCTCTCCGTCGCCGAGTTGCTGGCTATGTCGCTATGGTTTACCGGCACGGCTGTGCTTCCCCAAGTGACAGCCCTGTGGCACTCCGGTCTGGAGCTGGGAGCGTGGCTCACCATCGCCGTGCAGATCGGCTTCTCTCTCGGCGCACTTGCGTTTGCTCTGTTCAACGTCTCCGACATCTACAGCCCGATCTCGGTCTTCACCGTTTCAGCTGTCGCCGCGGCGGCGGCTAATGCAGCTTTCGTCTGGGCGGCCCCTAATCCTCTGGCTGCGATTCTGCTGCGCGGGGCGACCGGGTTCTTTCTCGCCGGAGTCTATCCGGTGGGAATGAAGATCATCGCCGGATGGTTTCAACGCGGGCGTGGCCTGGCCCTTGGCATCATGATCGGCGCGCTGACCGTCGGATCAGCGGTGCCGCATGCCGTGAATTCTGTGGGCGGGATCGCCTGGTGCAGTGTGGTTCTGTTGGGAAGCCTGCAAGCTGTTGCTGGAGCATTGGTGGTGGCGCTGGCCGTGCGTCAGGGCCCGTACGCGATGCCGGCATCACGGCTGGATCTTTCGCAGGTCACGCAGATTGTCCGCAACCGGCGCTTGCGTTTGGCGAACCTTGGTTATCTCGGCCACATGTGGGAGCTGTACAGCATGTGGGGATGGATCGCCGTAATTTTCGCCTCGGCTGCGGGGTGGCCCAAAGTGCGATTTGAAAGCGCAGCGGCGGCGGCGATTGCCATCGGCGCTGTCGGTTGCGTCTGGGCGGGACGAGCCAGCGACCGCATGCAGGATAGCGCCGATGCCGCGCGAGTCGCACAGCGGGCCAAAGTTACGATTGTTGCGATGTCGGCGAGCGCTGCTTGCTGTCTTCTGGCCGCGCTGACATTTCGCCAGCCGATCCTGTTGGTCGTGGTTGCGCTGGTCTGGGGAATAGCCATCATTGCAGATTCCGCCCAATTCTCTGCGATCATCAGCGAGGTATCGGACAGGAGCTATGTCGGCACAGCGCTAACGCTGCAAACTTCTGTGGGATTCCTGCTCACCGCAATTGCGATTCGATCCATGGCTTTTGTGGCAAGTCGCTACGGTTGGCGATGGGCGCTAGCCAGTATGGCGGCCGGACCGATACTGGGAATCTGGGCGATGAGCGGACTGCTTGAACGGAACCGGGGACACGACTGAAGTCGCGCCTCTCCAGAGAATCCCGGTGGGAGTACGGGGCGATGCACATAGCCATGAGTCAAATTGCCCAGCGCCGGAGGCGCGTTAAGAAGGTAGCCGAGTCCACCCCAACGCGCGAAAACCGCGCGCGCCAGGGACCCCGTCAGGGCGTCAAGAGGGTGGGTGAGAGCTAGAAATCGTCATCCCGATGGGCGTAAGCGAGCCCGCGCCGTCTTCAGCGGGCGAGTAGCCCTGAGGGACCTCGTGGTTTGCCAGGATTCCAACACCAACGCAAGGTCCCTCACCCCTACTCGGGCGCTGATGACAGCGCGCCCTCGCTAACGGGGTTCGGGATGACGCCTTTTGGATGTCTCAGGCAGTTCTCACACACGCTCGTCAGCCCTGGGTAAACGGCAAAAAGGTTTCGAGCCCGTAGGGGCGACACAAATTCGATGGTCTCCGCGCGGCATGCTTGTGCCGCGCCTCCGGCGTTGTTCCTGGTAGTCCGTTGTGTCCTGGATCGCCTAGAGTTCCTGTCATGCAACCAAACCCGCAATCGCGCGCTCGTGAGGGCTGATACAAGTTTCGTTTGTTGTCTTAGGTCTTAAGACCAACGTGCCCTTCCACCACGCCGACGGGAAGTAAGATCAATGGCGCAAACAACTGCAACTTTTTCCGCTACTCGGGTTCTATCCCAGGAAGTGTGTAACCTAGCCTTGGAGGGGCAAGACAAAAATGCATAATAGACTTCACCTGATTCTGACCGCGAGCCTGCTCTTCAGCGCCGCAGCCTTCGCGCAAACCAGCGCGCCGCCAAGCACAGCGCCAAGTACGCCGAGCGCCAGCGGAGACCAAGGCGCGCTGAAACAAGACATTCAGAACGACAAGGCCGACGTTAAGCAGGACAAACAGGAGTTGCAGGCAGCCGAGCAGCAGGTTCAGCAAGACAAGCAGAAGCTGGCCGCAGACAAAGCTGCCGGCGCCGGCAAGACTCAGATCCAGGCTGACAGAGCCCAGCTCAAGCAAGACCGGAAAAAGGCCAAGAGGCTTCGCGCAGACATTCATCACGACCGGAACGATCTGCGGCACGATCGTCACATGCGCCGCCGCGGCTGAAGCGGCAATTGCGCATCGATTCCAAAAAAAACAACAACGCCACGAAGCGATCGAATCTTCGTGGCGTTGCCTTCTGGAGAGGGATCAGGAGGAACCTACGCCCCAGCACGCGAAAACTGCGCGTGCCGGGGGCCCTGACTACCTGAATCATCGTGCTGACCTGCTGCGCCGGCTGAGGGTTGCGGGCGGCAATGATGCGTTATCTTCAAAAAAATGGGTGTTTGGAACCGGGTGGAACTGGCTTTACTGATGCGAACCGGGCAATCAGATCGTCCCAAGCAACAGGCAATGGCAGCCGGGCAGACGTTCCACGGATCTTCCTCTTGGCCAGGTCGATTTCTAATGCCGTCCTTCTAACCCTCGCCAATGCTGAGCGAGGAGGAGCGCAGCGACTGAGGACGACGTCGAAGTCGAGGCGCTCAGCAGGCGTCTGAGCCTGCTGCCGAGATCCTGAGCGAAGCCGAAGGACCTCGCATCCCGAAGACGTGTCCCGTGCCACGTGGCTTCGGGGAGTTCTCTTCGAGAATGCGGATGTTACGATGATGGCCCTGCCCGAGGGTCATTTCTACTAGTATGGGTTCTACATCACCAGATGAAAGGGCGGTGGCCTGTAGAAGAAAATCAACAACTGAACCTAAGACACGCTTCGCCGCGAATATACGCGAATCGACGCGAGCGTGACCTTCGCGATTCGTTGCTTTCGCGTTTATTCGTGGCCCACATCGTAGCGAAGAACTGGAGGACGTTATGGCGACATTCCGTTACTACCTCCGCGTTCGCTACGGCGAGTGCGATGCGCAAAAAGTCGTTTTCAACGCCCGCTACGGCGATTACGTCGATCTGGCCACTACGGAGTTTCTGCGCGCGCTCGGCTACGGCGAAGAACTTTTCAGCGGCGAGCTGGACTTTCAGCTGGTCAAGCAGACCTTCGAATGGAAAGCGCCGGCACGCTTCGATCAGGTGCTTGAGATCTCAGTCTGGGCGAAACACATAGGCAATACTTCGTTCACAGTAGCGGCGGAGTTTCGCGCCGCCGGCCAGCCGGAGGTGATGGTCACGGCAGAGACGGTTTACGTGCTTGTGGCGCCGCACACGCTCACCAAAACAACGATTTCGCCCGAGCTGCGCGCAGCCATGGAGAAGGGTGCGCCCGGTATGGTCACGGATCACGCCGGCTACCTGACGGCAAGAAAAGGTTGAATCGTGCCACCGCATCGGCTAGGGTCTGTCATTTCGAGCAAGGACGAGCGATCCCGCAAACCGGAAGACTGAGGACGACGTCGAGAAATCCCGAGGATGCATCCTCTACGATGCCGATCCGAGGTGTTCTCCCCAAACGGCATGCAGTACGCTTCGTCGTGCTCGACAGCGTGCATCACAAGTTCTGGGTTTACACCCTCTCCAGCGGGTCGGGAACGCTGTACGTGGGAATCAAAGGCCTCTTCGAATCCGCGCTAGCAGACCTTGCGGAGAATTGGGCCTGATGTGCATCTATAGTGCATTGCGGTGCCAAGGACACTTCTTGGGTAGAACTCCCTGAGCCAGCAAGGTCGCGCAGACATCCACGGGATTTCTCGACGCGTCCTCTCTCTCTCCCGCTCTGCGGGAGATCTCGTCCTTGCTCGAAATGACAGACCTAAGCGGTTAACAACGCAACTGGGAAAACGGTGCGCACGGGCTACGTCAACAAAGGCCATGCCCTAGTACCGGAACTAAGGTCGACAACGGTAAAGATCGATTAAGCTACGAAAAGACTTGGCAAGTTATATCCCTGTTCAAGAACTCTCGTATTATTTTAGCGTTCTCTAACAGTAAGAGGTTCAATTTTCGCCTCGCGCGGAAGTGAATCTCGCGATTGGCATATTGCTCGTTCGGTTAGTGCTGATTGGCTCGGAGGGGATCATGCGGTACTTCAAATATCTCGCGTTGCTGGCGATTCTGGTGGTGCTACCCGCCGTCCACTCGCAGGCCCAGGTCGCAATCGGTGTTCAGATCGGGCCGACTTACGGCTTCTACAACGTTCCGCCGGCGTGCCCCTACGGATACTACGACTACTATCCGTTCGATTGTGCGCCGTATGGTTATTGGGGACCAGAGTGGTTTGCCGACGGCGTATTCATCGGCGCCGGTCCTTGGTATCGCTTCTATTACGCGCATCCGGCGCTCTACCAACGCTGGTACGGACCTGGATTTGTGTGGTTCCCGCGTGACCGCGGCTTCCGCAGGTTCGACCGCGATGACTTCGCCTTCCGTCGCTTCGATGACGATCGGAGGTTCCGGCGGTTTGACGACGATCACAGGTTTCGCGGCGATCGCGATTTCCGAAGGTTCGATCGTGACAACCGGGAATTCCGCAGGTTCGACGGCGATCGCAGATTCCACGGCGATGACCGTGGCTTCCGTGGTGAGGGGCGCGGCTTCCGCGGTGACGGACGCGGGTTCCGTGGCGATGACCGCGGGTTCCGTGGCGATGACCGCGGGTTCCGTGGACACGAGCGTGCGTTCCCCGGCGGTGGCGGCCACGAATTCCACGGTGAGGGCCACGGCCGTGGTCACGATGGCGATCATGGTGGTGGCGGACGCGGCCGGCGCTAGTCGGATTCCACAATTGGTGTAACCCGTCCTCGGTACCGCATAGGAGCGAGGGACCTTGCGTTTCCCGAAATGAAATCAAGGGGTTGAAGGGCACAAGATCCCTGCGGCCTGCGCGCACGCTGATGAAAGCGCGTGCTCGCTTACGGCCGTCGGGATGACGATCCTTCACAATCCGGGGAATCTCTGAGTTCTCACGCGGTCTCTTGAAGCCCCGGTTTCAAGAACGACCTGAACGCGGCCCTAAAGGGCCGCTGTTCCACTTCAGCGAGCTTATTTCGCTGCCATCAACTGGCTTAGCTTCTCCAGCGCGTGTTCCATCTCTTGTGGTTTCTTGAGAACATCGGCGAAGAGATCGCCCACGCGATCAAATCGGCGCAACACGTTGCCGATGTGAAACTGCTGTGGTTTCAATCCGGGCCGGACTTCATCCCAGGCGACCGGCGTAGCCACCGGCGCTCCCGGATATGCGCGCAGAACATACGGCGCGGAGATGGTCTTGCCTTCGGCGTTCTGCATCCAGTCGAAGTAGACTTTGCCTTTCTCGCGCGCGGCGACGTGACGCGGCGTGGTGAAGAGATCCGGCCGCTCCGCTGTCGCCCAGCGGGAGAGCACCTCGGCAAGGGCTCGGCTTTGGGCGTAGGTATAGCGCGGCTCGAGCGGTATGTAGACGTGCATGCCGTTGCCGCCGGTCGTCTTGGGATAACCGGCCAGGCCGATCAGTTCCAACTTCTCGCGGACCAGCTGCGCTGCTTCGATGATGCGGTCGTAGCCGCAATGATAGGGATCGAGGTCGATCAGAACGAAGTCCGGATGCTCCAGCGACCCCCAGCGGCTCATCCAGGGATTCTGATCGATGCAGCCAAGGTTGGCCAGGTACAAGAGCGCGGCCTTGTCGTCGGCGATTACCATGCGCGTAGTGGACGTCTCGTCGGTCGGGACGTCTTCGGTGTGCAACCAGTCCGGGAAAGTGGATGGGATTTCCTTTTGGAAGAAAAAGTCCGCCGCAATTCCGTTGGGATAGCGCTTCAGCGAGAGCGGACGGCCTTCGAGATGTGGCACCAGCAGTCCAGCGACCGCGGCGTAGAAGTTGATCAGGTCGCGCTTGGTGTAGCCGTCTGCGGGATAGAAAATCTTCTTCAGGTTGGTGAATTTCAAACTGTGGCCGTTGACGGTGACGGAGAGTTCGGTTGCGTCGGCGGGCAGCAAGCTTTTGGAATCGGGCTTGGAACTTGGCTCATCAGCTTCGATCGCAGCTTCGGGATGTTCCGCGCTTTCCCGCACTGTGTCTTGGGGTGATGCATCCAGACGCAGCCCCTGAAACACCGGCGCACGCAGCCGCTGGTCGTCCGTCCACGCATTGAACTTCACCACGCAGACCAGCTCCGGCTTCACCCAGGTAACCTCTCCGATATCCTTGGGCACGTCGCTCAGCGTCGCCTGCTTGGTAATCAGTGGTTCGAGCTTTGTGTAAACCTCTTTCAGCGATGCCTGCGTGAAGCCCGAGCCTACGTTTCCGGCGTACACCAGCTCCTTGTCCTTGTAGTATCCCAGAACCAGCGCGCCGAAATATTCACGCTCGCCAAGGATGAACCCGCAGACGACAAAATCCTGCTGGTTCGTGACTTTGATCTTGATCCATTCCGAGCTGCGGCGCGATTCGTATCGGCTACGGGCGTGTTTGGCGATGATTCCTTCCAATCCCTTTGCGCGCACTGCCTCGAGCAGCTCGCTTCCCTTGCCCGCGAAGTGATCGGAGTAGCGAACGATTTCGCCGGGCAACACGATCGATTGCAACAGCTGGCGGCGATCGATGAGGGCGGCTTTGCGCAGATCGTAGCCATCGAGATAGAGCAGGTCGAACGCGAAGAAGTTCAATGCATGCGGCTTACCGCCCTTGATCGATTTATGGAACCCGGTGCGATTCTGCAGAAGCTGAAAACTGGGAACGCCGTTTTCGTCGAGAGCCACGACCTCGCCGTCGATGATTGCCGTTTTCGCTCGGATACTCGTCGGTAAAGCCTCGGCCACTTCCGGGAATTGTTTGTCCATGACGTTGCCGCGGCGCGAGACCATACGCGCCTTGCCGTCCCGAATAAAGCAGAGCGCGCGATAGCCGTCCCACTTCACCTCGTAGAGCCAATCAGACCCGCTAGGAAGAGCGCTGCCCAGCGTTGCCAGCATGGGCTCAAGCTTCGCCGGCATTTCGGCTTCGACCGCGCCCTCGATCGACGAGAGATCGGCCGTGCTCTGCAGCACGCTGCGAATATCGTCTTCCGGGTTCCATCCGGGGCGGACGGCGAAATCCTTCTTCTTGATCAGCAGCCAATCTTTGCCGCCGCTACGGTTCGTGCGAACGAGGGCAAACTCGCCCAAGAGCTTTTGCCCGTGAAACTTGATCTTGAGATCGCCGCGCTTCCACTGTTCCGCGGGCGGATTTTCGCCGACCCACTCGTAGGTCCCGCGATCCCACAAGATGACTTTGCCGGCGCCGTAGTTTCCTGCGGGAATCGTGCCTTCGAAGCTCCCGTAGTCAAGGGGATGATCTTCGACAAGTACTGCCAAGCGCTTTTGCGCGGGATCGAGCGTTGGGCCATTGGGCAGGGCCCAGGACTTCAAAACACCATCCATTTCCAGTCTGAGGTCGTAATGCAGGCGACGAGCGCTATGTCGTTGAATAAAAAAGCGGTTTCCCGCGCCCTCGGTTACAGCCGCGGGAGGTTCGGGGGTCCTGGCGAAAACCCGCTTGCGCTTGTACTCTTCTAATGACATGGCTGGTTCCAAAGGCCCATAGTGAGATTGTAATGCCCTGGTTTTTGTGCTAAACACGTAATCTCGCCCAGTAAAAAGTGAAAGCGTTGGAGAAAATTCATGGCTAGTACCGTATGGAAGGGGCACCTGACATTCGGGTTGCTCTCACTTCCCGTCAGATTGTACAGCGCTGCCCGCAGTGAGACCGTCAGCTTCAACCAGTTGCATAAGTCCGATCACTCCCGCGTTAAGCAGGTCCTTTATTGCCAAGCCGAGGACAAGCCCATCCAGCGCAGTGAGATCGTCAAAGGCTACGAGTACGAGAAAGACAAATATGTCGTGGTGGAAGACGAGGAGATCAAGAAGGTCGCGCCTAAGACGGCCAAGACCATGGAAGTGCTCGAGTTTGTGAAGGCCGCCGAGGTCGACCCCATTTATCTCGAAAGCTCTTACTACCTCGCGCCTGATGAAGGCGGCGAAAAGCCCTACGCTCTGCTCTTCGAAGCTCTGCGCCAGAGCGGCTACGTAGGTGTGGCCAATATCGCCATGCACAACCGCGAGCACATCGTGATCCTGCGGCCGGGTTCTAAGGGCATTCTGCTTCACACCATGTACTATCCCGACGAGATCCGCCAGGTGGAAGAGTTCCGCACCGATACCAGCACCGTTAAACCCAAAGAGCTGGAGCTGGCGAAGACGCTAGTCGAGTCTCTGCAAGCCGCCTTCGAACCAGAGAAGTACAAAGACAATTATCGCGAGAACTTGCAGGCGATGATTAAAGCAAAGGTCGAAGGCAAGGAGATCGTCGAAACCGCCCAGCCAACGCACAAGGCTCCGGTGATCGACATTCTGGAAGCCCTGAAGATGAGTTTGGCCGAAGGCAAGAAGCCTCCAGCTTCAGTGCGTGAAGCAACGACAGGCGCCGAAGTTAGTGAGACAACCGCCGAAACAAGCACGTCAAAGAGAGGGCGCAAGTCGTCTACGGGCGATTGATCGGCGTGACCTGATCAGTGCTAGCAGCAAGCGAAAGTTGAAGCAGATGGTAGTGTTATTCCTTATTCTTGGTTGTGGCGCGGTTTTGTACTTCCTGCTCCCCGAGTGGATTACATCCGGATTCCATTTGAATCGGAGCGCTAAGTCTCGCAAGGACCACCGTAGTCATCTAAGATAAGCCGAAATGTTCGGCGTCTTTGCCTAAGTCAAGCGTCATCTTCAACGTTTCGATCACGATCGTTACGGCGCGCGGCAGATTGTTGAGGCTGAGCAGCGCCGTCAGGCGCGTCTGAGAATAGCCCGGCAGGAACTGCCGGGTGGTCTGGTCTGGAGATAGAAAGTCCCGTCAGGGACGGCTGAGAGCTTCAAGCGTCCCTAGCAAGCATAAGGCTTCGAGCACTTACGGAAAATCTTCTTCCACGAACAAGAATGCGACAACCGAAGAAATGTCAGTCGTCCCTAACGGGACTCGCCTTAATGAGGCGAGCTACCCGGCAGTTCCTGCCGGGCTACTCTCAGTCGCCCCTGCGGGGCTAACATAAGCTTAGGGTCGCGTCGCGTCCTCTCCGGTCGCGATCTCCGTCACCTGATTCTTGGCAAACGTAACCTTCACCAGTTTTCCGTTGTCCATGTATTGCAGCCAGCGATTACTGTACTCTCCGGAGCTGGCGCCGACCACGGTTCCCAGGGCAAAGCCGACTTGCAGCTCATTCATGCCCTTCTTGATCTGGTGCTGATCGATCGCGGCCCACACGTCCGCCGGCCAATGCTTGTACAGCTCGTGAGGATCGGTAAAGAACAATACGTCATTGGCGGTGAAGGCGTAATCGTCGCCAATATTGGTTCCTACGGATACGGCAAAGCTTCCGCTCTCATCTTGCTTTTGAACCCCCGGCTTTTGAAAAATCGCCAGCACTTGCTTGCGCACGACCACGACTTGGCCGGGGGCCAGGTTTACCGGGGCTTTCTGCAAAATCACGTCCTTGATCTCCAGCTTTTCGAGCGGTGGCAGGACGCCGACCTTGTGCGCCAAATCGGCGGACCGTGTCGCGAGATTGTAGCGATAGTAAGGCAGAATGTTGCCGGTGCGAACCCACACGGTCTTACCCGCCAGCTCCTTAACCGCCGACGGAAGATCATAGGCGTAAATCTTCGGCGGCCGGACGTAGTCGTCCGCCTGCAAGGCGTAGAAGCGCGGAGGCGGTGGGGCCTCAGCCTGATGTCTTTGATAAAAGATGTATCCCAGGCGCGCGCCGGCTAGCAGCACACCCACCAACAAGATGATTTGGATTCGCCTCTTCAGTTCCCGATCCATGGCCCTCAATGTAACACGCGTCTAGAGTTGCCCAATCCGGCTAGTGATCTCCAAAGTTGTCGAGCCGATCAGTTACGGGCTTGTGTCTCGCGTAGGATCACGCCCAGATTGCGCCCACCGAAGTTGACTCCCTGCTCGACTCGGCCGGTCACCGAAACTTCGGCACCGTCACCGGGAACGCCAAAGTTGTCGCTGAAGACCCAGATGTGGCCGCTACCATCATCGACTTGAAAGACCCCCTTGCCCATGCCGCCGTACGCGTTGGAAGACTGTCCCCGGATGGTAATTTCCTTGCCGGCGAAGCGTCCGGGATCGCGATTGATGTCGGCGATCGAAGGGCGAGCAGTGCAACCAGCCAAACATAGTGCCAGAAGCACCGTGGCCGTCAGCAGGAAACGCGCGCTTGGAGTAAGCATAAGTTTCTCCCTAAACACCGAAGACAACGAAGAGAGCGACCAGGATAGCAGACTACGGGGCATCCCAATCGCAGCAAACATCACGGCCGGCGTTTACCGTCCGCCGAATTGGCATCAAAGTCTGCCGTGATTTGATTGCGGACGTCCCAAATATCGCGGAAGGCCAAATGCTGCATGCGCTGCTGAAGAATTTCTACCGGGGTCCCACTGGTTCCAATCACGCCGCCGCCGATGATGCGCTGCGCCAGCTTGAGGTGATGGAAGCGGAAAGCCTGCATGCGTTCATCGAAATCCAGCATCCGTTCCGCGACATCGTGGAGGCCGAAGAATTCATCGTTCCGGCGGTAGACCTCCTGAAGGCTCATGCCGCTGCGCGTGAGTTGTTCCTGAAACGCGTCGCCGATTCGCGGAGCGATGTGCAACAACGAAAGAAAGCCTGGCGAATCCAGGCCGCTTCCGTGTCCCAGCCCGGCACGGATGATGTGGTAGTCGTACGGGGTGATGGTTTCCAGGATGTGCAGCATAGCCAGGGGGGGTTCCAGCATGCCATGCGCGCGGCGCATCAACCTGGCGGCATTCGCGTAGTCGCCTTGCGTCAGGCACACCCGGGCACGTTCCAGTTCCCAGGTAGCGCCCTTCATCAGCAACTCGGACGCCTGATGAACTACCTGAAACGTCAGCTCGTCGGGATGCGAGAGATTTTCCTCGGCAGTTTGCAGGGAAAGCAGATCGTCGGTGCGGAGGTAGCGCTCGTAGTCGGTCGCACCCTTGCCTTCCAGAATCGGTTTGCGAACATCCATCAGTTTGTCCTTCTACTCCTGTGGAGCTTCGTCGATTCCGTCAACCGCTTGATGCGCGTACTGCGGCACTTCGCACAGGCCCTCAATCTACAATACAAACGCAGGCGCAGATTTTCAACCGAAGTGGCGGGTAGCAGGTCAGTTGGTTGGGGACAAGGTACGACCGTTCTCGGGAACCAAGGATTTCCGAGGAAGTGTGACCAATATACAATCGTCATCCCGAAGGGCGTCAGGAGCGTGCGTTTTCTTCAGCGCGCGAGTAGCCCTGAGGGACCTTGAGTCTCGTTTTATGTCAAGCTGAAACACAAGGTCCCTCGCCGCTAAAGCGACTTGGGATGACGTTTCTCAGAGACAACCTGGTGTAATATTCTTTCGACATAGCGAGACGCGATCCTTTCACGGGTCGCGAACTCGCTGGTGAATCCCATAACCCATGCCGAACAGTCGCGACCAAAGACTGGCTAGCTCAAAAACACCTGCTGTCTCGATCTATCCTGGAACCGAAACTTGTCTCGGTGAGAGCGCTCACGTCGACACGTTTGCGCGCGACCACCTGCCGCCGCTTGACCAATGGCCGCTGATGAGGGACGGCGGTCTTGCAGAATTTCGCTATCCCGCCCGCCTGAACGCTGCCTTCGAGCTGTTGGATGCGATGGTTGAAAAAGGCTTTGGCTCTAAGCCTTGCTTGCGTACCGACGATCAAGTGTGGAGCTATAGCAAGTTGCTCGACCGATCCAACCGCGTCGCCAATTTGCTGGTCGAGCAAGGGATGAGGCCTGGGGAACGGGTTTTGCTGCGAGACTTTAACACGCCGATGCTGGCAGCGTGTTGGTTGGGTGTACTCAAAGCCGGCGGCATCGCCGTGACAACGATGGCGCAGCTGCGGGCGCGCGAACTCTCAGCTATCGCCGGCAAAGCTCGAACCCGATTTGCCCTCTGCGCGGAAGAGCTGGCCGACGCGCTCCACCAGGCGCAAGAGAGTGCGCCGGCACTCGAGAAGGTGATTCTTTACGGAAAGGAACAGGGCGATCGCCCTGCAACCCTGATCTCGGAATACTCGCAGCACTTCCCCGCAATCGCCACATCGCACGATGACGTCGCTCTGATTGCTTTCAGCTCCGGAACCAGCGGTGAACCAAAAGCGACAGTCCACTTCCATCGTGATCTGCTCGCCGTCTGTGACAGCTTCTCGAAATATGTGCTCCAGCCTCGCCCCGACGACATTTTTTGCGGCAGTCCGCCCCTTGCGTTTACCTTCGGGCTGGGCGGACTCCTGCTTTTTCCCTTGCGCGTCGGGGCATCATCCTTGCTTCTGTCGAAAGCGACGGCGGACTCTTTGCTCGCGGCAATTGAACGCCATGGTTGCACCGTTTGTTTTACGGCGCCGACGCTTTATCGGGCTATGGTCGAGCATGTTCCCCGCTTCCGCCTTGCGTCGTTGAAGAAGTGCGTTTCGGCCGGAGAGACCCTTCCCTTGGCCGTCTTTGAATCGTGGCGCAATGCGACCGGAATTCAAATCATTGACGGCATCGGCTCTACGGAGTTGCTGCATATATTTATCTCGGCTGCTGGAGATCAGATTCGCCCCGGGGCCACCGGCAAACCAGTTCCCGGATTTGAGGCCAGGGTGGTTGACGATGCCGGCTGTGAGGTCCCAGTCAATACCATCGGCCGGCTTGTGGTGCGCGGTCCTACAGGATGCCGCTACCTGGATGCTCCCCATCAGCAATGCAAGTACGTGCAAGATGGCTGGAACCTGACTGGAGATGCCTACCGCATGGACAGCGACGGTTACTTCTGGTACCACGGCCGCACCGACGACCTGATTATCAGCTCCGGTTACAAAATCTCCGCGGTTGAGGTGGAGATGGCGCTGATGAGCCATCCCAAGGTGGCGGAGTGCGCGGTGATCGGTTCGACGAACCGGGAACGCGGCGAGATTGTGAAGGCGTTTGTAGTACCGGCTTCGTCCGCTGAAGCCAATGACGTTCTGCGCCGGGAGCTGCAGGAATACGCCAAGATGCAGATTGCTCCTTACAAATATCCGCGAGCCATTGAGTTCGTCACCGAGCTGCCACGCACGGCAACCGGCAAGCTCCAGCGGGGCCGCCTACGCGAGCGTGAGCGGCTTTTTTCTGAAATCCCGACCCTGAGCCCCGCCGAAGGGGAGGGATCCCTATGAGACCGGGTGATCGGATCATCGGGAGATCGGGTGATCGGAAACCCGAAGATTCGCTACCCGCTCGGGAATTGGCCGCAGCGAACCCTACAAATAATGCGCGACTCACACGGATGGCCCGATGACCCGATCTACCGATCTCCCGATCTGATAGGGATCCCTCTCCCGCTTCGCGGGATCGGGATTTCAAAAAAACTATTCTGGCACCACAGCGGTAACTTCAATCTCAAGCCGTGCTTTCGCTTCGAGCAAACCGGATACCTCAACCACCGTCATCGCGGGGAAGTGCCGCCCGATAATCTCGCGGTAGATCGCGCCTGTCTCCAGGCCAGCTGCCATGTATTCGTTCTTGTCGATCACGTACCAGGTCATGCGAACTATGTGCTCGGGCTTGGCGTTGGCCTCCTTCAGAACCTCGACGATGTTCTGCAGGGCTTGGCGCGTCTGCCCGATGAAATCATCGGCGACAAACTTCGCTTCACGATTCCATCCAACCATGCCGCTCACAAAAACCATCGATCCTTTTGCGGCAACGCCGTTGGCGTAGCCCTTGGGGCGGGGCCAGTCTCGCGGCTGCAAGATTTTCATGCTTCCCGATCCTTTTGGTATGCCTTGAGAATGCCGCGCGCGATGATCAGCTGCTGCACCTCGGTGGCGCCCTCGTAAATCCGCAGAGGACGAATCTCGCGGTAGAGGTGCTCGACCGTCTGCCCGCTGACCACTCCGAGCGCGCCGAAGATTTGGATCGCGGCATCGATTGCCTGCTGAGCAGTCTCCGTCGCCGTCATCTTGGCCATCGCGGCTTCGACCGTGACCGAGCGGCCCATGTCCCGCAGCCACGCGGCGCGATAAGTCAGGAGAGCGGCCGAGTCGATGTCGGTCGCCATCTTCGCCAACTTGGCCTGCGTCAATTGAAAATCGGAAAGCGCCTGGCCGAACATCTTGCGCGAAGTCGAGCGGCACAGAGCTTCTTGGAGAGCGCGGCGTGCAAAGCCCAGCGCGGCGGCAGCCACCGACGACCGAAAAATATCGAGCGTGGCCATGGCTATTTTGAAGCCCTGAGCCGCCTCGCCCAGGCGCTGCCCGGCGGAAATGCGACAGTCGTGAAATACCAGCTTTGCCAGCGGATGCGGCGCCATCACCGCAAAGCGCTCAGCAACCTCAAGGCCCGGTGTAGCGGAGTCTACGATGAGGGCGCTGATGCCTTTGGCGCCGGGAGCTTCACCGGTGCGGGCAAAAAGAACGTAAAAGTCGGCAATACCGCCGTTCGAAATCCAGGTCTTCTGTCCGTTCAAGACGTAACCATCGCCGTCGCTACGCGCTTGGCATTCTAGAGCCGCAACGTCAGATCCTGCATCCGGTTCGGAGATGGCGAAGGCGGCAATCGCTGATCCTTCCGCCACTCGCGGAAGGTAGCGGCGCTTTTGATGGTCATTGCCGAAGAGAGAGATAGCGCCGGAGCCAAGCCCTTGCATGGCAAACGCGAAATCAGCAAGGCCCGAGTGGCGTGCCAAGGTCTCACGCAGCAAGCATACGGCTCGGGTATCGATCGCGTCGCCCGAGCCGCCGTAGGCTTTGCCGCCGACGGCATACCTCAGCCAGCTACCGGCGCCGAGTTGTCCAACCAACTTCCGGCATGCATGATCCGCTCCAGTCGCCGACGCTTCGGTCGCGTGCGCGTCCTGCAGGTTGCTCTCGGCCCACTTTTCTAATTTGGCCGCGAGCTCACGGTGTCGCGGCTCGAAGAAGGGCCAGTCCCAGTGGTTGCTCAGCGCCATCCTCAATCTCCTTTGAACACCGGCTTCTGTTTCGAGACAAAGGCTTGGTAGGCCCGGCGAAAGTCCCCAGTGTTCATGCAGATGGCCTGGGCCTGCGCTTCCGCTTCAATGGCCTGATCCACGCCCATGTTCCATTCTTGATGCAACATTCTTTTGGTCATGCCGTGCGCGAAGGTCGGGCCAGAAGCAAGCTTCTCGGCAAGGTTCATTGCCGCCAGCAAAAGTTCTTCTCGCGCCAACACACGGTTGAAGAAACCGCATCGTTCCGCTTCCTCTCCACTCATATTGCGGCCGGTGAGGAGGAGCTCGGCGGCGCGGCCCTGGCCGATGATCCGAGGCAGAATCGCGCATGCCCCCATATCGCATCCGGCAAGTCCTACACGAGTGAACAGGAATGCGATCTTGCTGCTCGCGCTGCCCAGCCGCAGGTCAGAAGCCATGGCCAGGATCGCGCCAGCGCCGGCGCACACGCCGTCGATCGCGGCGATGATTGGCTGCGGGCATGCGCGCATCGCTTTTACGAGGTCGCCAGTCATGCGAGTAAATGCCAGCAAGCCCGGCATATTCAGCTTCGTGAGCGGGCCGATAATCTCATGCACGTCGCCGCCGGAACAAAAATTGTCGCCGGCGCCGCTGAGCACCACAGCTTTGATGTCGGGAGCGTCATACATCGCACGAAATAGATCGCGCATTTCAGCGTAGGAATCAAATGTCAGTGGGTTCTTTCGTTCCGGACGCGCGAGAGTAATTGAGGCCACTCCGTCTTTGGTCCGATACTGAAAGTGTTGCGCCTGATAGCCGGCAAGCTGCCGGCCGGCAAAAGACGGCTGCCGTCCTACCTGGGACTGATCTTTCATGGTGATTGGTCTCTCCTGCGGTCTGAACGCGGTCTTACGCTCAGAGACTTTGAGTTGACGTGGGACTTGAGTTTCCACAGCTCGTTAATCATCAATGCTTTTTCGTCGCGGCTCAGCCCGCCCAGTAGTTCGACAATCCACTGCTCGTGCCGCGCAGCCATTTCGCGAAAGCGCTTTAGGCCGGTCTCGGTGAGTTTCACCGTGAATGCCCGGCGGTCCCCGGGATAAGGGGTACGCATCACCAGGCCCTCACGCTCGAGCTGGTCGGTGATCCCGGTAATGTTGCCCCCCGAGACCATCAGCCGCTGGGAAAGCTCGTTCATCCGCAGCCCGCCTCCGCTGCGCTCCAGTTGTGCCATCAGGTCGAAACGCGGCAGAGTGGTTCCGAACTCCTGGCGCAGGCCGATTCGGATCTGCTTTTCGATTCGCACCGTGCAGCTCAGCAGACGCAGCCACAAACGCAGCGCCTGGTGGTCTCCTTTTTGCGCGCGGGTTTCTAGATCAACAATGGTCCGGCCGTTATTCTCGCGGCGCGGATTACGTCTGCGAGTTGTAGAAGAGTCGGCCATATCGCTCACATGACCTCGCCGCCGGCTACCGCGATGGCCTGACCGTTGATGGCTCCGCTGCCCGGCAAGCACATCCACAGGACGGCGTTGGCCACTTCATCCGGCTGAATCATTCGTTTTTGCGGATTTCGTGCGGCAAGTTCGGCACGCGCTTCGGCGTCGCTCCGTCCCGTCTTGGCAACAATGCCTTGAATGGTTTGCTGGAGCATATCGGTTTCCGCGAATCCAGGGCATACTGCGTTTACAGTGACCCCCTTGGTTGCGACCTCCAGCGCCAGAGCTCGCGTTAATCCGATTACGGCATGTTTCGCAGAGCAATAGGCAGTGACATAGCTGTACCCGATTAGTCCGGCGGTGCTGGCGATATTGATGATGCGTCCCCAGCCGGCCTGCAGCATGCCGGGCAGGACAGCTTGTGTGCAGTGAAAAGCGCCATCCAGGTTCACTTGCATCATGCTGCGCCACAGTTCCTTATCGGTTTTGAGAAACGGCGCCGATCGAGCTTGCCCGGCGTTGTTCACCAGAATGCCGATTGGGCCGAAACGTTTCTGAGCGCTTGCAAATGCTGGATCTAGCGCCGTTGGATCGCAGACATCAGCTTGGACGTACGCAACTTCGCCGTGCTGCTCGCCGGCAAAATCTTTTCCCGGAGCGCTGCTGCGGCCGAGCATGGTCACCCGAGCACCATGCGCCAGCAGAGCGCGGGTGATAGCGGCGCCAATCCCGCGCGTTCCACCCGTCACCACCGCGTGCTTTTCGGCCAGCATTTTGCTGTTTCCATCCATCTTTGATCCATTAATGTCTCGTCACACCTGTAGCATAAGTTGGGCGCGCGCCAGATTTCTTTCCAGCTGCTCTTTGCCGGCAACATATTGCTTCGGCCAGGAGATCTCCGTAAATCCTTGTTTGGCAGCTTCGTGGAGAGTCCAGGCAGGATCAGCCAAGTGGGGCCGGGCTACGGCGCACAAATCGGCGCGACCCGCGGCGATGATCGTATTCACATGATCGCCTTCGAAAATATTCCCAACCGCGATGGTGCGAATGCCGGCCTCATTACGAATCTTGTCGGCAAATGGAACCTGGAACATCCGCCCGTAGACCGGTTTCTCGGCTTTGCTGACCTGACCGGAGGAGCAATCGATCACATCCGCTCCTGCGGCTTTGAAGAGGCGCGCGACCTGGACAGCGTCTTCAGGAGTTAGCCCGCCCGGTGTCCAGTCGTTGGCGGAGATGCGCACGCTCATGGGCCGGTCCTGCGGCCAGGCGGCACGCATCGCGGCAAAAACCTCCAGGGGGTAGCGGCAGCGATTCTCGAGCGATCCGCCATATTCATCATTGCGCTGGTTGGTGAGCGGCGAGATGAAACTCGACATCAGATAACCGTGGGCACAGTGAAATTCCAACCAATCAAAGCCCGCCGCAGCCGCACGTTTCGTAGCGGCGACAAAGTCGGACTTGATGCGGCACATGTCTTCCCGTGTGGCTTCGCTGGGAATCTGCGAGATGCCGGCGATATAGGGCAGCGGCGACGCGGAAACCAGAGGCCAGTTGCCGCCGGCCAATGGTTGATCGATGGCGTCCCAGCCCACGCGCGTGGAACCTTTGCGTCCGGCATGGCCAAGCTGAAAGGCGATGCGGGCATCGGTGTGCGTGTGCACAAAGTCAACGACTCGTTTCCAAGCGGCCTGCTGCCGGTCATTCCACATGCCGGGACATCCGGGGGTGATGCGGGCGTCTGGCGTGACGCAGGTCATCTCCGTTACCACCATGGCCGCGCCGCCCATCGCGCGCGACGCGAGATGCACGAGATGGAAGTCGGTGGGTAGGCCGTCCTCCGCCATGTAGGTTGCCATAGGCGAGACGATGACGCGATTCTTGAGCTGCGCGCCGCGAACCGAGATCGGCGTGAACATGGGAGGCAGCGCGCGGTCGACTCCGCTGCGCGCAGCGAACCATCTCTCCACAGTCTCCACGTAGCCCGAATCGCGCAGCTTCAGATTCGCATGGCCGATACGCTGGCTGCCGGTCAGGAGGCTGTAGGTGAACTGTTCCGGCTCCAGATGGACATACCGTTCGACCTGCTCGAACCATTCCATGCGGTTGCGCGCGGCGCTTTGCAATTTGAGAGCTTCGATTTCGCGCTCTTCTTGATAGCGCTGTAGCGCTGCGGCGATATCGCTTTGGTGAGTCGATAGGACGCGCGCCAGGGCAATGGCATCTTCCATCGCCAATTTGGTTCCGGAGCCGATGCTGAAGTGGGCCGTGTGCGCGGCGTCACCGATCAACACGATATTTTTGTGAAACCATTTCTCGCACAGCACGCGATTGAATTTCAGCCAAATGGCCGCGCCCCGGAGGTGCTTGGCGTTCGAGATCAGGGGATTGCCATCGAGGCGGTTGGCGAAAAGGCGCTCGCACAGGGCGATTGATTCTTCCTGCTCCATCTGGTCGATGCCGGCGTGGAGCCAATTCTTCTCCGGCGTCTCGACAATGAAGGTAGACCACTCGTCGTCGAAACGATAGGCATGCAGATTGAACCAGCCCCACGGGGTCTCGGCGAAATCGAAGGTAAAGGCGTCCAGCTTTTTCCGGCTGCCCAGCCAGACAAATCGGTTGTGACGCGGCTGGATGTTCGGTTTGAACACGTGTTCGTACTTCTTGCGCGTGACCGAAGACGCGCCGTCGGAGGCGATCACTAGATCGTAGTGGCCGCCATAGTCGTCGGGGTCGGCGACTTCAGTCTGAAATACCAGCTTCACGCCGAGCGCTGAGGCACGCCGTTGAAAGATTTGCAGCAGCTTAATGCGGGCGATGCCGCAAAATCCATGGCCGCTCGATGTGATTTTGCTGCCCTTGAAGTGGACGTCGATGTCATCCCAGTGGCGGAAGGCGCGGGTGATTTCGCAGTGGGTTTCTTCGTCAACGGCCCTGAAGCCGTCCATGGTCTTGTCGGAGAAGACGATGCCCCAGCCGAAGGTGTCGTTGGGGCGATTACGTTCGACGACCGTTACATCCCAGTGGGGACAGCTCTTCTTGAGGAGAATCGACAGGTACAATCCCGCCGGCCCACCGCCAAGACAAACAATCTTCATAAGCATTCAGCACTCGGCATTCAGCACTCAGCCGGATCGCGGCGCCGAGAACCTAGTTCATAAAGCCACGAACTGCTCTCGCCAAGGCCTCGAGAAACATTCTAGTCTAAATAGTTTAGATGTCAAGCATTTCAGCACTCGGCAGTTGGCATTCAGCATTCAGCCCCTAACCTGTCGTATCGTCCCCAGCTTCATGAAGTAGCATGAGTGTGTTAGCCGCCAACGCCCTTGGGATGCCTGAATGTTCCTCCCCTAACTGCTAAACTGCCTCGAATCAATACGCGTTTACCACCCGAGTTATTAGATTTTTCTTCCGATCACGCGCGATCAACCGATCACGGCGATCACCCGATTGCGTACACAACCAAAATGCCGGCCGGTCGTTAGTGGCTTTATGACCTACGCTCTCGGCGCAGCGACCCGGCTGACTGCTGATTGCTGAGAGCGTGTGCTACACTAGATTTTTCAACTAGATACGCTCTAAACGACATGCTCTTTTCGAAGGATTATGTCGGGTACCTCGCCCGACAAGTGACCCAAAAACTGATTGCTGGCCAGTTCATCGAAACCAAAGATGTCCCTTCGGTTTCAGCAGCGTTAAATACCGCGATGCTCGAAGAGCTGCAGCTCGAAGATCGCATCAACGACGAAGTCCGCCTGATCCTGGAACAATACGACGACGAGTTGCGCCGCGCCGGCGCCAGTTACCAGGAGATGTTCAAGAAGGTGAAGGGTGAACTGGTACGCAAATACAAGGCGGTCCTATGAGGCTCTCTCGCGACAAGATCAACAAGCTGGCTCACACCATCGCCGATACACTGGCGGATATGGATCAGGTTGAGTTTGTCGAGGACCGCAACACCATTCGCATGGAAGCCCGCCGTATTTTGGAAGAGCTGTTGACCGCAGAAGCCAAGATCGATCTCGCCGCCAGGCAAAAAATCGAAAGCCAGCGCCGCACCATCATTGAAGGCAGCCAAGAGTGGGACATCCTTTACCGGAAGTATTACAACGAGGAAGTCAAAAAGTTGGGTATCTAGAGCGATTCCCGAGCGTCACATATAGGGTGATCTGGAACTTCAGGTCAACTGAAGTGATTCAGGGCTGAATGCTGAATGATGAGTGCTGTCTGCTGAATGCTGCTGCCCAAGGAACGATTTATCGATTTGCGCGGCTTCCGATTTCCTGCTTGCTCAGCCCGGCATGTAGTGAAGAACAACGGTAAAGGGGACACTCCACGGGAGAACCCCGCTGTGCCGCTTGGCACGCCGGTTATAATAAGGGTTTCAGCCCTCATTCCTGGGCCCTCTGTGTGCATCCGCGGCACATTTGCTAAGGACCGCAGCAGTTCGCCCCCATGAGTGCTGATCTCATCGAGCTTTTCTTCATCGAACCATGTCTTCAACGGCCAATGAAAGCATCGTGGTACGTGGCGCCCGGGTCCACAACCTCAAGAACATCGACTTTGAAGTCCCGCACAATGCCTTGACTGTGGTAACCGGAGTCTCCGGGTCAGGCAAGTCGTCCCTGGCCTTTGACACCATCTACGCTGAGGGCCAGCGGCGTTATGTGGAGTCGCTCTCCGCCTACGCACGGCAGTTCCTGGAAAGGATCGAAAAACCGGATGTGGACCTGATCGACGGCATCGCACCGGCGATCGCCATCCGGCAGAAGAATTCCACGCGGAACCCGCGCTCCACCGTTGCCACGGCGACCGAGATTTACGACTACTTGCGCTTGCTCTTTGCGCGGGTCGGCCGCACTTATTGCACCAACTGTGGTCAAGAAGTCAAGAAGGACACGGTCGACGAGATCGCTCGGCAGATTTTGGCGATGGGAGAGGGCACACGCCTGAATGTGCTCTTCCCTGTCCAAAAGATGGCAGCGGGAGCAGAGAAAAGGAAGCGTCCCCGCAAGAGTGCGAAGCAGGCGGGAGCTCAAGAGGCTGCCGGCGCCGCAATCAAAGAGCGTCTTTTCGATCTCCGCAAGAAGGGCTTCAACCGTCTGTTTCAAGGCGGACAGGTATTTGAATTCTCGACGCCGGAGTCGCTGTTGGATATCGACTTCGCCCAGCCGCTTTTCGTGTTGGTCGATCGCATCGTCGTGGCTGCCGATCAACGCTCGCGCATCGTGGACGCCGTCGAGCAGGGCTATCGCGAGGGCGGCGAAGTGATCTTTGAACCGGCGTTTCGCGAGCCTTCGGCGCTCAGCGGCCAATCAGCGCCTCGCGAGGGAGAAAAGCCGCGTGAGCTACGCTTCTCGAACCGGTTCGAATGCAGGAAGTGTGGCAAGGCCTACCAAGAGCCGGAGCCGCGGCTGTTCAGCTTCAACAACCCGTTCGGCGCCTGCCCGCGTTGCCAGGGATTCGGCAACACCATCGACTTCGATTTGAGCCTGGTGATTCCAGACTCTTCCAAGACTTTGGCTGAGGGCGCGATCGAGCCTTGGACCAAGCCCAAGTATCGCGGCTTGCAGGCCGATCTGCGCAAGTTTGCCAAGTCGCACGACATTCCCATGGACGTGCCTTGGCGCGAACTCGATCCCGAACAACAGCAACATGTGGTTAGCGGAGGCGAAAAATTTCCCGGGATTCAGGGCTTCTTCGCCTGGCTAGAACGGAAGAAATACAAGCTGCATGTGCGCGTGTTCCTGAGCCGGTACCGTGGTTACGCGCGGTGTCCGGACTGCGGCGGCGGCCGCCTGCGATCCGACGCACTGCAAGTAAGAATTGACGGCAAAAACATCCGCGAAGCCACAGCGCTGACTGTGGAGCAAGCCGCGGCGTTCTTCAACAAATTGAAGCTGTCCCGCGAACAGGCAGAAATTGCCGGCCAGGTGCTCGAACAGATTCAGGAACGGTTGAAGTTTCTGAACGACGTCGGCCTCGAGTATTTGACGCTGGACCGGTTGGCCTCTACACTCTCCGGCGGGGAAGCTCAGCGCATACAACTGGCGACCTCTCTGGGGTCACGCCTGGTAGGCGCTCTGTATGTTCTGGACGAGCCTTCCATCGGCCTGCATAGCCGAGACACGGCCCGGCTGGTAAGCATCCTGCACGAACTACGCGATCTGGGAAACACCATTTTGGTCGTCGAGCACGATCGCGATGTGATGAGTGCGGCCGACCGCATCCTGGATCTGGGACCGGGAGCAGGCGAGAACGGCGGCCGGCTAATTGCTTCGGCGACCTACGATCAGCTCAAGAAGTTAAGCGCTTCGCTCACCGGGCGCTATCTCAATCACGAGCTGCGCATTCAGATACCCCACAACCGGCGCAAGCCGGGCACGCCTGCGATCCGCGTCGAAGGTGCGCGAGCCCACAATCTGAAGGGCATCAACGTGGAAATCCCGCTGGGCATGTTAGTCGCCGTCACCGGCGTCTCTGGTTCCGGTAAATCCACGCTGGTGCATAACGTTCTCTATCAGGCTCTCGCGGCGGAAAAAGGCATCACGGCCGGACCCGGACCCGCGGCCGACGGCTTCAAGCGGGTGCTCGGCGGCCAGTACGTTGCGGACGTTGTGTTGGTCGATCAATCTCCCATTGGCCGAACGCCGCGTTCGAACCCCGTCACCTACATCAAGGCCTTCGATGCCATTCGTGAGGTCTTCGCTTCAGTTCCCGAATCGCAAAAGCGTGGGTACACCGCCGGACATTTCTCCTTCAACATACCCGGCGGCCGCTGCGAAACCTGTCAGGGCGACGGCACGGTCACGGTGGAAATGCAGTTCCTGGCTGACGTCGAGTTGATCTGCGAGGAGTGCAAAGGAACGCGCTACAAGCCGGGCGTGCTCGAGGTGCGCTACAAGGGCAAGAACATTCATGACGTTCTGAACCTGACCGTGCGTGAGGCGTTGCAGTTCTTCTCGGGCGTGCCCAAGGTGACGGACAAGCTGAGAGTGCTCGAGGAAATCGGCTTGGGCTATTTACGCCTTGGGCAATCCGCCACCACGCTCAGCGGCGGCGAAGCCCAGCGCATGAAACTAGCTGCCCATTTGATTCCCGCGGGACGGCCACACGGTTTTCGTGACGATACGGAAACTCCTGAGGAGAAAGAGAGACGCAAGCGGGCGCGTGCCGGCAAAGGCACTCTCTATATCTTCGACGAGCCTACGACCGGCCTGCACTTCGACGACGTCAGTAAGCTGCTGGCTGCCTTCCGCAAACTGATCGAGGCCAGCGGATCGGTCCTGGTGATCGAGCACAATATGGACGTGATCAAGACCGCGGACTGGATCATCGACCTCGGACCGGAAGGCGGCGGTCGCGGCGGCGAAGTCGTGGTCGCGGGAACGCCGGAAGCGGTGGCAAAATGCGCGAAATCCTATACAGGCAAGTGGCTGGCGCGCATCTTATCGAATGGAAACTTGTAACGGAAACGTTGTGATGGGAAAGAAAAACGTCACCCTCGTGCTGGCAATACCGGTGATGCTGTTCGTCGGCCCGCTGGCTTGGCAGACACATTCTGCGTCACGCCCGCATCCTGACCCCACCGCGCGCCGCTCCGGTATCGATCCTCTGCAAGAAGCCGAAGAGTCACTGCAAAAGCAACAGTACGCCCAAGCTGAGGCGAAGCTGCAGCCTTTGATGACGGAGCAGGCTAAGAACCCCCAGGCGTGGTTTGACCTCGGCTTCGCTCAGAGCCATCAGGAGAAAACGAAGGACGCCGTTGTCGCTTATCAAAAAGCCGTGGAGCTTGCGCCAGATTGGTTTGAAGCCAACTTGAACCTGGGTCTTGATCTGGTCAAATCCGGCGACTCTGCCGCAGCTGTGCCGGTACTCAAACATGCTGTGACGTTGAAGCCCACATCGGGTGGACAAAAACCGCTTGGACGCGCGTGGCTGGCGCTGGGGGAGAGCCTGGGCGTGAGCGACCCTAAGGGCGCGGCCACTGCCTACGACAGGGCAGCCGAGATTAATCCAACTGATCAAGAACTTGTGGTCCGCTCGGGAATCGCCTGGCAGCGAGCCGGCGACCTAGGCGTGGCTGAGCAACGCTATTCCAAAGCAGCAGAGGCGGGAAGTTCAAACGGCATGTCACGGCTGATCGCCCTATTGAGCGGCCAGCAACGGTACAACGATGCTGCCGGCTGGCTCAATAAGTACGTTGCGCAAAATCCGCAAGACGCGAAGGCGCGCGTGCAGATCGCTCATTTGCTGGCAGCACAGGATAAGAAAGAAGACGCGATCGCAATGCTGGAAGCTGCCAAAGCCGCTTCGCCCGACCCTGACATTAGCCGCGAGTTGGCCGCTCTCTATCTCGACGCCAAGCACTATGACAAAGCTGCAAACACGTTGCACGAGTTGGCGCTGACAAATCCCGGCGATGCACAGCTTCGCTGGGACCTGGGCAGTGCCTTGATGCATCAGCACAAGTACGACGAAGCGGAAACGGAGATGTTGGCTGCGCTGAAAACTAACCCGCGCCTTGAGAGCGACTATTGGGAACTGGCTTACGCGGCCCAGCAGAACAAACATTACGACCTGGCAATTCGCGTTCTGGACGAGCGAGCCCGCCGCTTGCAAGAAACACCGACAACGTATTGGATACGGGCGGTGTCGTACGATAGTCTGGGCGCCGCTAAACCCGCGGCTGCAAATTACCGGTTGTTTTTGGCTGCAGATGCGGGAAAATCTCCTGACCAGGAATTTCAGGCGCGGCACCGTCTCAAGGCCATTGAACATTGAACCGAAATAGCTATGCATCGATTGACGCCATTTGCGCTTTTGCTCTTCCTCGCGACCGCGGTCGCCGGCCCGAAAGATTTGGGTAAGCTCAAAGCTGATGCCGAGAAGGCCAAGGGCGGCGAGCAAGCAAAGCTTTACGCCGAACTGGCTGACCGTCTAGTGGACGTTGCTGACGGGGAGTTCAGCCAAGGTGACGCGAGCAAGGCTCAAGCGACAGTACAGGAAATCCTGCAAGACGCAACTAAGGCCCACGACGTTGCGCTAGCCACGCACGATAACCGCAAAGAAGTAGAAATCCATCTTCGGCAAACGCAACGCCATCTGGAGAGTGTGAAGCAGACGTTGGCAGCAGATGATCGGCCCGCGCTCGACGCCGTAGAAAGCAAACTCGCGCAATTGCGGCAGGATCTTCTCGACTCCATGTTCGCGCCGAACCATAAGAAGAAGGAAGCAAAATGAAGACCGCTCGACAGCTTGTCATCGTGCTCTTGGTTCTGACGATCGCCGCGGCGGCGCGCAAGCGCGACCCGCTCACTGACGCCGAAACTGACCAGCTGCGGCAGGCCGCGCTGGAACCGTATAAGCGCCTGAAACTGTACATCAAGTTCACGGACGCGCGAGTTGCGGCGATCGACGAGCTGCGCGGCGATCCCAAACAGGCGAACGGACGCGGGCGAAAAATCCACGGTCTTCTCGAAGACTTCACCACGATCCTGGACGAGATCAACGACAACCTTGACAACTACCAGGGCCGGCCCTTGAGCAAGGACGACCGCAAGGACTTCCATAAAGGGCTGAAAGAAGTGATCGAAGCCAGCGACAAGTGGGAAGCCAAGCTCAAGAGCTTGAAGTCAGATTCGGAGACCGATCCACAAACAAAGAAGGAAGCGGAAGACTATCGCTTCGCCCTGCAAGACGCCCAGGATGCGCTCCAATCCGAGGCGGAAATGGCCCGCCAATACATTGAAGAAACACCGCTGGAGGGAAAACCAGCGAAAAAGAAGTGAGCTTGGCTTTGTCGCGAGCGCCAGCGAGGGAACCCTATCGGCACCAGGACTTCACGGACGATGATTCCTTTGCTGCAAAGCCTCTTGGCTATAGGGATGCCTCGCTCCGCTCGGCATTGCACATATTACACATAATGACTCGCCAGCTCGCCGTGATTTTCGCCCAGGCTTACAGTGAACTCCGCCCGAAGACGGATATCCCGGAGTTCGAAGTTCGCTTCTTCCCTTTTGCCAATCTAAACAACACCATCCGCCTGCGCCGCGGGCGGGTGTTGGTCCGGCTCTCTGATCTTCTGGAGGGCGCGCCGTCGTCCGTGCTCTATGCGATTCTGCACATCCTGATCGCGAAGCTATATCGCCGGCCTATCGATCCGGCGCACGCGGCTCGCTATCGCAAATTTACAGGGAGCCAGGCAATCTCGGCCAAGACGCATCTGATCCGCCAGATGCGGGGGCGCAAGCGGATCCAAAGCCCGCGAGGTGAGCGCTATCACCTGGAAGAAATCTTTGACGACCTGAACCGGCGCTTCTTTCATGGATTAATGGCCCGCCCGCAGATGAGCTGGAGCGGAAACGATTCCCGCCGTAGCTTGGGTCACTACGATCCCGCCCACAACACCATCGTGGTGAGCCGCGTCTTTGATCGACCGGCGGTTCCGAAGTATGCGCTGGAATATCTGGTCTATCACGAGATGCTCCATTTGCGGCACCCGGTGAAGCTGCGCGGCAGCCGGCGTTGCGTGCATCCTCGAGCCTTTAAAGAAGAAGAGAAGCTGTTTCCACACTTGGAAGCCGCCAAGAGATATTTGCGACACCTGGGCACGATCGAATGAGTCTGTTGGAGAAGCAGTCAGCATTCAGCAATCAGCAATCAGCTTGGTTTAAGCCACTCCCGGCGGTATTCTCGTGGGCTGCCGAAAACGAGTAGGCGCTGAATGCTGAGTGCTTGTATCTTGCCCATGGCAAACAGGAATGGATGCTGTGGAAGTCTAGGGTCCGCAGCGGGGTTGGGGATGCAAGGGGAAGGGGCGGCGTTTGAGCCACTTCCCCTTGCACGCTCCATGTAGTAA
>Ga0209648_10000272_pt1 | contig 38561 bp, 32 predicted proteins | sample GraSoi2013_115cm_FD_185830 | JGI IMG/M metagenome (GOLD analysis project Ga0209648, IMG submission 185830) | Grasslands soil microbial communities from the Angelo Coastal Reserve, California, USA - Sample 9_17_2013_115cm (SPAdes) (version 2) | ecosystem: Environmental > Terrestrial > Soil >...
GCTCCTGTATCCACGGAGGATTCAGCAGAAGCAATGACACTAGTGCGATCAAGAGTGTAGCTGAAACCATAAATCCTCCCCGCTCGCAATCGGCCTTGAGTAGGCCTAAATAAAAGATGCCGCGAAGATGACGCAGGGACGCTGGTCACGACAATCGCGAGCAAGCGCTTAAGGCCTAAAGGGCGCGGTGGCTGTACAGGCGGCAGCAAAGGCCTGTACTCATGGAAATCTGCAGCGAACTGTTTCTTAAGCTGCTCGACGTTGCCAAAGAGGTGATTACCGGGGACAGACGGGAGGTCTTCTCATGGAAAACGTTCCATCTGGTCCCCAAGTTTTTCTGCCGCGCTGAGACGTTGATAGCAATGGTCCTGGTCGTGCCCTAGCCAACTGCGTTCTAACGGGCCGGCGCCGGCGTCACTGTTGCTCCCGGCTTCACGCCGCGGAAATCAACCTTAGGGGGAGTCTTGGCCCCTTCTGCTGCAGCAAAATACGCGTCGTTGCGTTTGAACCCGGCGATTCCTGCCCAGAAGCTATTCGGGAACAGTCCGATATAGGTGTTGTAATCCTGCAGCGCATCGTTGTAGCGCTTGCGTTCCACCGCGATTCGGTTCTCCGTCCCGGCCAGTTCGTCCTGCAGGCGCAGAAAGTTTTCATTCGACTTCAGCTGCGGATAGTTTTCTACAATTGCCAGCAATCTTCCCAGCGCACCATCGAGCTGCTGGTTTGCAGCAATCTTGTCCGAGGGCGTGCTGGCGGAGAGCAGTTGCGAACGCGCTTTGGCGATGTCGCCAAAAACCGTCTGCTCCTGCAACGCGATCCCTTTGACCGTTTCCACCAGATTCGGAATCAGGTCCGCGCGCCTCTGCAGCACAACATCTACCTGCGACCACGCGGATTTCACCGCTTCATTTTTGGTCACCATCTGATTGCGTGCGCCAATGTAGCTGCTGAAGCCAACAACCAGCAGCACCGCGATAATGGCAATCACGATCCCAACTTTCATGTCTTCTCCTCCATTCCCATGATTGTGATTCTAGCGGACACGGCCGGTATTACAGTGCGTCAAGTGCCTGAATCACCTTATCAATTCCTTCCATGTACTTGGCAAAGCCGCTGCGCGCATTCACCTCGCTCTGTCTTGTCTTGCGCGCGCGTACCTCGAAGAGCTGCAGAAAAACGCCCGGATCGAACTTCAGATGATCGGCCAGCACTCTGATGGCATCGGCTCGGTGTACTCCGGGTTGCATTCCGAGCACAATCATCGCATGACGGAACAAAGTGCCGAAGTTGGGGACCGAATCCAGCATCAGTTTTCGTACCCGGTCATCATCGCCCGCTGCCTGTATGTACAGCTGCCGCAACGTCAACAGCTTGGCGCGCAGATCATGCTCAAGCTGGACGCGATGCTTGTCCATTGGTACCCGCATGGTCTTGAAGATGTCCTCGCCGTACACTACGCGGTGGCGCTCAAAAATGTCGAACAATTCAATCGCAAAAACGTCGGCCGAACGCTCCAGTTCCGTGCGCGAAAACACCAGCGGGGCAGGATATCTCTTCCCGGTCCACCAGGCGAAGACCGGCGCGAGGGTGTCGAGCGTTGCCGGGGAAAGCTCGCGAAGAATGCATAACATGTTGACGTCAGAAAAGCCGGCGTGGAATTCCTCGGACGCGGCCGAACCGAATAGCACCAGGCATTCCAGGTTCGTTCCGGTAGCCAGCTTGAGACGATCCACCAATTCTGCGATATGTTTTTCTGCTTCCATACAGTTGCTCCGCGGCGCGGTCACCAGGAGCCGCTTGCGCCGCCTCCTCCTGAACTGCCTCCGCCGAATCCTCCAAAGCCACCTCCGCCGCCGAATCCGCCGCCGCCGCCCCAGCCACTGCCGCTGCTTCTTCCTCCCCCACCCAAGAACATGCCGAGCAAAAACCCCAACAGTCCCCAGCCCCCCAACCGAACCAGGACGGCCAGGAACACCAGCAGAACCACGAATCCAACAATGATGGCCCACACGGGCGGCGAACCGCCGCTTGGACCGGGGTACGGAACCGGACTTGGCGCCTCCACGCCCTCGAGCTGAACATGAGCATCTTCCGCGATCACGTCGGCCACGAGGCGCGTCATCAACAACAAGGCTTGGCCGTATTGGTTTTGTTTCAGCAACGGAACTACTTCGCGTCCAAAGCCGCCGACCTTCCCATCGGGCAGGATGGGCTCCAGCCCGTAACCCACTTCGATCCGGTAGCGATGATCATTCACCGCCAGCAGGATCAAAACGCCGCGGTTGTCCGACTTAGGTCCGATGCCCCAGGCCTTGTAGAGATCAACCGCGTAGCTTTCAATATCAGCGCCGTCGAGCGAATGGATTGTGACCACGGCGATCTGGGCCTTGGCCTTGTGGTCAATCTGCTCGCATAAGCTGCGGATGGCCGCGCTCGACTCCGCATCGATCACGCCTGCAAAATCGTTAACGTAGCCTGTGGGTTTGAGCTGCTTGATCGGCTCCGCGCGCAGAACGGAACACAGGCAGACCACGGCCAGGATCGCCATGGTGGTCTTCCAGATTCGCTTGGGAGCCATTGACCAAACATTATAAGCAGAGGGCCGTTTGTAGCTCCAACTCGGGTGCTGAGCCTCGGGGGAAAGACGTGGCTCGCGAGAAGAGGGAAACCGGCAGCGAACATGCTGCCGCTCCGGGATAGTCTTATTTCACTTTCGTGATCGGCCATTCCGCCTACGAACGGGGTACGATCATTGGGGTGGGGGTGAGGGTGACAGCCGATTGAAAACTAGGAGAAAAGTCGTTTGGATTACGCTTGGCATGGTGGTGTTCTTCAGTGCGATTCTTATCCACGGCGTCCACCGAGTTGATCCGCAGAAAATTGATCGCCAGATACGTGCAGGACTGCCAGTTGGAAGCGATGCGACAGAGGTCATAAGATTCCTGGATTCAAATCACATCGCCCATTTCGAATATCTCCCGAAGTTTCGGAACATTGGTGCCTTTATTCCAAATAGCACTATTGCGCTGACGAAATCTTTTATTTACATCGATTTTAGATTCGATGAAAACGGTAAGTTAGTGCGCTACGAACTTCGTGAGCTTTTTGAAGTTCTGTGAACCGAAGCAGCAGTCAGGGAACGGCATTGCGGCTTGGCTTCACGCGCGACGCAAAGACCCAATGAACACCTATGGCGATACGGCACTCACTGACTGACATTGAATCTCCGTCGGGCGTCAAACCGACCAGCGTCAAAAAACCAATCACAACCTGCCGGCTGGTCAAAGGTGCGTCGTGCTTCGTAGTATTTTACTTATGAGCCTGGTCGCTCAGCCGCGTGCGTGATACTGAAGACGAGAGGAGACTGTCAGTGAATCAGAAGCAGTTGCGAACCGCGCTCGCCCATCCCACGCCGGAGCTTCCGGTTGAGGACGTGGAGCGGGCTCAGCAGCATTACCGCGATGCGCTCGGCTTCGAGATTGGGTGGTTATATCCAGGAGGCGGTATCGGCGCCGTCTCGCGCGATAACGTTGGGCCCATTTTCTTTCGCAGAAGAGGCCGCCCCTTCGAACCTGCTGTTCATTGGATATTTGCGGCCGACATCGACGCGACTTACGATGAATTGCGCTCGCGGGGCGCACGCATCGTTGAACCTCTCGAGAAGAAGCCCTGGGGTTTGCGCCAGTTCACTGTGGAAGATATCGATGGAAACCGCTTCTATTTTCATTGCGACTGATGCACTACGGCCGCTCCAACGAGCACCAGTTGGCGTCGGACCTCAAGCCAGGAGGTCGCCGATTCCTGGCGAAGGCCAGGAAAAACAACACCCGACGACGCTAATCAACCGGCGGACGAGCGCCGTTCTCCAATAATCGCTGGTCCGAAGAATGCCGGCGGGTCAGTCCCGTTTTCTCCAAAATTCGGAAAATACCGAGAGCGAGTGATGTAAGTTGAGTATAGGACGCGATGAAGAAGCGAAGACGATTTCCGAGGGCGAAAAGGGGCTGAATGCCGAGAACAGACTCGCCCCTCCGTCTCAGGGAAAAACTTTCGCTTGACATTCCCTTTTATGGAGAACCCGTCCACGCTAATAAGAGCAACAGGGGATGCAGTATGGGCCATATCGGCGCGCGTGTGAAAGGTAGGCGAACCCCGCCCTGGTCGTTCATGAAACGATTCGCTAAGAGCGCTTCTTCTCAGCCACTCAAAGTCCCGGGCCTGTGACCCTGATTTGGTTCGTTACTTTTTTGCCGTTGGCATGTTGCTGGGCAATGTACTCAGCCTCTTGCTTGGCGGTGTTGGTCAGGACGGTCCCGCCCAGCACGATCTCTTGGTCCGTTGCAAGCACTGTAACTTGTGAGTAGGCCGTGCGCGCAGCCTGTTGCATGTCGACCTTGATGGCCTGCTCCAGTTGCTGGCTCTGAGGGTTAGACTCCTGGTCCACGTGGGGCTGCCTTTCGGCGGGCTGCTGCTGCTGGACAGAAGCGGGAGAATTCTGCTGCGACGGAGACTGCCGGCCTGCGGCCTGCGCCACCGCCGCAGCCAGACTGAGCAACCCCAACATGCCGATTCTCGCGAAAGTCTGTGTCATGATTTACCTCCAAAATTCAAGATACTGACATTGGTCGCTTTCCCAACCTTCCTTGCCGACTTGAGTCGACGTTCGCTTGAACAGAAAACTAGAATGCAGGATTTTTTTTGATGCCCTTGCAACTCCAACCAAATGATAAAGCGGACAGCCTGAGAGCCTGTCGGAGAGAAACAGACAAAAACCTCACATCGACAGTTGACGTCTTGTATTCGGGAGAGATTCTTCACGAGAATGGAGCTCAACCTTGGGAAAATGGGGACAGCCTGAACTGCGTGATTGCTCCCAAACAAAGACTAGACTGCATGTCTCTGGGCACCTTGTTCACAGGCAGCAGTGCGTTCCGCGAGGAAACGGCGCTCCGCCGGATTGCGTCCGAGTCCGTGAGCGGTGCGAAAGTGTTCGCCGGCGTTCTCATATCTCCCGCTGCGAAGCTCAAACTCGCCTAACGCTGCGTGGTAGAAGGGATATCGGGCGAGGCGATCCGCGTTGGCGATCGCACGTAGCTCTTCCAGGCCTCGCTCCGGGCCCTCTTTCTGCGCGATGGCGATGGCGCGATTTAGCGCGACAATCGGAGACGCACTTATGGCCATCAGCGTATCGTACAGTGACACGATGGCTCCCCAGTCCGTATCCTGCGCCCGAAGAGACGTAGCGTGAATTGACGCAATCGCCGCCTCCACGTGATACTCCGTAACTTCCTCGCCCGTTGCTGAAAGTTGCAGCATCTTTAATCCTTCGGCTACCAACTCCTGATCCCACAACGATCGATCCTGATCGAAAAGCGAGCTGAGGTTACCCGACGAATCGATGCGAGCCGGCAAGCGCGCCGCGTCCAGACACATGAGCGCCGCAAGAGCGTAGGTCGCCGGTGTGGCACCGAGCGGATGCGCCAGGAGTATCGCCGCGAGCCGCATCGCCTCCCGGCAAAGTTCGGTACGAACGGCGGACTCTGGGGACGCCCCATGGTAGCCTTCGTTAAAGAGCAAATAGAGAGCCCGTTGCACTGCGGGGAGACGCGAGGAGAACTCGGCAGGCGCGGCGACGTCGAAAAGCTTCTTCGATTTTGCGAGCACTTTCTTTGCCCGCGTGATTCGCTTCGCGATCGCAGAGTCGGTACTGACGAACGCGCTGGCGATCTCGCCCACGCTGAAGCTGCATAGGATGTGGAGCACAAGAGCCACCTGCGTCTCCTCGGGCAACCGAGGATGGCAGCAGGAAAACATCATACGCAGCAGGTCGTCTTTGATCGCATGCGCGGCAAACAGCTCGTCGATCACCGGAGCCAGCGTCCACTCGCTTTCGAGCAGTCGTCCCAGTTCGGGTGCGAAGGTGCGTGCCGTTCGTTCGCGCCGCAAGGCGTCGAGCGCGCAATTTTTTGCGGTCGCCATGAGCCAAGCGGAGGGATTCTCCGGAACTCCGCGGAATCTCCACACATCCACCGCACGGCAGAAGGCTTCCTGGACGACATCCTCCGCCAGCGCGAGGTTATGGACTCCGAAGATTCGCGTCAGAGCGGCGACCATGCGTCCCGCCTCACGCCGGAAAAGATGTTCGCTGAGCTCCATTTACATCTTCTGGATCGGGCGCACTTCCACGGATCCTCCGACCTCCAGGACCGGACAGCCCTTGGCTAGTTCTACGGCATGCGCCAGGTCCTTGGCCTCGATCAAGGTGTAGCCGCCGACCACATCTTTGGCTTCGGCGTACGGACCGTCGTTGACGACCTTCTGTTTGCCGTTAACTACTTTACCGCTGCCCTCCAGGGGATGCCCGGGGTCCTTGATATTCCCCGTCGCGCTAAGCTCCTTGAACCAAGCGATCCACTTCTCCGTGTATTTTTGCCTTTGCTCGGGGGATGCGGAGTAATCCCTCCCGCGAAACAGATATGTAAATTCGCTCATTGTGTTTTCCTCCTCGTGTTTTCCTAGCTTTCAGTTTAAAGACGTTTGAATGCGTCCCGGCAGACACTTTTTTTTCATTCGATGTCGGGAAACAAGAAGGCAAAGTCGTTCAGAAATCCGTGCACCTTTCAGAACAGGTTTCCTTCACCGATTTTATGTAGTGGGTCAGTCTAGTTGGAGGAACGGCGTCGGCCTGTCATCTTGAGCGGCAAGGTTCACACTGGTTTGCAAAAGGGGTCTCAGCTCTCGGCATCGGACTGGCGACCGACAGCCGTTTTTCTGCTCACGGTCGGGGCGTGCATATGTCTTGAGGCGACCTGTTGGCCCGCGCTTAGCCCCCATTTGACGACTTGTTTCACCACTGGAATCAGGCTTTTGCCCAGTTTGGTTAGTCTGTATTCGACTCTGGGAGGAATAACTGGATACTGCTTGCGATGGATCAGGCCGCGCAGGTGCAATTCTTTCAATTCGCGGCTCAAAACTCGAGGCGTAACCGGCGCTCCCCGCGCGGCCACAATCGCCGACCTGCGCAACTCGCCATAGCGCCGAGGGCCATCCTTCAGTTCCCAAAGAATCCTCATCTTGTATTTCCCCCCAGCCGCTAGGCCGAACGCGAGTAGTGGACAAGACTTACCGACCCGCTCTTTCGGCTCCATCATCTCGCCTCCTTTCCCTTCGATAGTCCACAGCTCCCCTTAGGAGCCGTAATGCTTATAGTATCGTATTTGTCCCTACTTGCAATCCCGTACCGCCAGCAGTATGGTGAGGCCTTAGGAATCTCAAGGTGCCCAAGGAGGATCGAATGAATAACACAGATCGCCGCAGCTTTCTCGGAGGAATCGCCATGGCAACAGTCGCTGCCAGCTTTGGAACTGGAACAGCCGATGCCGGCGATAGACCTGGCCTCGCCTTCAGCAACCGCGCACATATCTTTGCCTCGCCCAAGGTCAACGAGAAGTTGATCTGGTGCTTTCGCGATGTTCTCGGTTGTGGAGCACCGATCTCCCTGAACGCGCCGGGCATGGCGGAGCCGATTCTCGCATTCCGGTTCCCTGGTGGCGGGTCATTCAGCGTCGAGTTCACCGAGGACGCGCTGGACGAGCAGCGGGCCCGCCGGGGTGCATGGCTGGAAATCTGGTCCAGCGACCCAGCGGCACTCAAGCGAAAGATTCTCGAAGCCGGCCTTCCCCAAGTGACCTACCCGGCAACCAATACGTTTTATTTCGCCGCACCTGGCGGGCAGGTGCTCGGGGTCGTGGCCGGAGGCAACCCGTCCGCGGGAGAGTTGCGAACGAAATAAGCGACGTTTTTCGTTTGACACGGCGAGCCAACTAGGTCAGTATTGACACTGTCATGACTGATCTAATAATTTTGGCTACGCTGCTGCCGGGACCGAAGCACGGATACCAGCTTAAGCATGAAGCCGGAATCATTCTGGGACAGGAGGTCCTGCACAACAACCTCGTCTACCCGTTGCTTCGCCGTTTCATGAACAACAAATGGGTGAGCCGAAAAACTGTTCCCGGGGAACGCGGCCAGAAGCGGCACCAGTACACCCTGACCGCCCTGGGGCGGAAGGAATTGCTGGCCCGGCTCAGTAGTTTCACCGAACAGGAAGCCCGCTCGTCGGATGGCTTTCGCCTGCGAGTGGGGCTATTTCAAGTTCTGGAGCCGGCTGTGCGCAGCCGGATCCTCGAAGCTCGTAGTGGTTTTCTACGAGGTCAGTCTGCACATCTCACCGCCGTGCAAACTAACTTTCAGCTCGATCGTTATGCCGAACAAGTAACTTCCCAATTTCTCTCCCAGATACAGGCGGAACTCGATTGGATCGAACGTCTGCGCAGATTCGAAAAATCCAGAAAGGAAGATTCTCATGACTAAAGTGTATTTCGCTCTAACTCTACTGGCGGCCCTTTGCTCTTGCTCATTGACTCTGGCCCAGCAGCAATCGCCGTCATCACATCATGAAATGAACATGGCTATGAGTATGGAGACGAGCCACGAGCAGCACATGGCCCCAGCCGTGGCACTCACATTCGCTGAGCTCGAACAAACTGCATCACAACTGGAAAAGGCGCGGCAAGCCACTGAGAAATATCGCGATGTCCAGGTGGCAGAAGCCGATGGCTTTAAAGCGATCGGCCCCGACGTCCCCGGGATGGGGATTCACTACGTGCACATCGGTGGTCGCCAATCACAGCAGGAAGCACATTCCTCGGGATTCGATATTGAGCATCCGGACATTCTCCTCTATGAGAAAGATTCGTCGTCGCCTAACGGCTATGCCCTGGTCGGAGTCAGCTACCTGCTTAGGGCCGACACCGATACAGACGGACAGCCGAAGAATCCGCCATTTCCGAAATCACTGGCGTCGTGGCACCGTCACTCCAACCTTTGCGTCTTTCCCGAACGCAGCATCAAGGCCAATCTGGACGAAAGCCAATGCCAGGCGCAAGGAGGCCGGTTCACTGGACTGACACAATGGATGATCCATGCGTGGATCTGGAAAGACAGCCCGGCCGGTGTATTCAGCCCGACTAACCCAGCTGTGCGATGAAGGCTGAATCCTACCAAGTCCGCGTCCAGCTCCTCATCGGCGGGCGGACGCGGATGAAACTCGCGACTGATAATAATTTGACGCGATAGGATTACGAATATAATCTTCGTAGGTATGCGTTACGACCCTGACCACAAGGCGAGGACTCATCGCCGCATCCTGAAGAATGCTGCTCGCCGGTTTCGCGCGGAAGGGCTGAACGGCCCTGGCGTTGCGACTGTGATGAAAGCGTCCGGCCTGACCGTTGGCGGCTTTTACGAACATTTCCGCAGCAAAGATGATCTTCTGATCCAGGCTGTCGAAGAGGGCTTTGCTGAGTTTCGCGAAAAAGTCTTCGACGCCCTGAAGAACGTGCCTCCTGCGGATCGCTGGCGAGGGATCGTTCGCTGGTACTTGTCGCCTGAACACTGTGATCATTCCGCCACGGGCTGTCCGATTGCCGCTTTGGCTCCGGAGATCGCCCGCGCTGCGCCGGCGGTCAGGAAGCGAGTCGCGCAGATGATGAAGGCCCGGCGCGAGCGTGTCAAGGAGTTCATGCCTGGTGCAAACGCAGCCGCGAAGGGAAAAAACTTCAACATAATTTTACGGCTATGGCCGGGGCGGTCTCGATTGCTCGCATCATGCCTGACCCGGCGGCAGAAGATACTGAATTCAATGCGCGATCATCTGCTGGAGAGCTTCTGATTCAGTGGCGTGCAAAACCGTTCTTTCCAGACCGGTCGCCTGTTTGGCCGCGTCCAGACTTGTCCGAATCACCAGCTCCGCAAGGCCTAAAGAAGTCACAAGCGTAATGTGGCTACGCAGTCCCATGCAGCTCCCTGCGCCAGGCGGTTGGCTCGCCAGTCTCCGCAAACGCGTGACGCCCTTTTGCGAGGCAAAAGAGAATAGAATTAGGCGCTGATTGATGAGAAGGACTACGTTGTCCAGGAGGAGTCTTATGGTTCTCCCCGTGATTCGCTCGGCGACGCTCTTGATGCTGGCTGCTGTAACCGCTTGGCCGCAAAATTCTCCACTCAAAGACCAGGTGGAGTCAGTCTTTCCTGATGCGCAAGCCCTTTATGTGGACTTCCATCAGCATCCGGAGCTTTCGTCGCACGAGACTCGTACTGCGGCCTTGATGGCCAGCAAACTGCGCTCTCTGGGATACGAGGTCACGGAAAACATCGGCGGGACGGGAATCGTCGCGATCATGAAGAATGGCCCCAGGCCCATCGTGATGCTGCGCACCGAGCTAGATGCGCTGCCGGTAGAGGAGCAGACCGGTCTGCCCTACGCCAGCAAGGTTCGCACCAAAGACGACAGCGGGCGCGATGTTGGCGTAATGCACGCCTGCGGGCATGACGTGCACATGGCTACGCTCTTCGGGACAGCGACCATCATGGCCAAGAGCAAAGACAGCTGGCACGGAACGCTGATGCTGATCGGCCAGCCGGCGGAAGAGACTATCACCGGCGCCAAGAGAATGGTGGACGACGGTCTGTTCGCCAAGTTCCCCAAGCCTGACATCGGGATCGCTCTGCACGACACCAGCGATTTTGCTGCCGGTCAAGTGGGCGTCTCGCCAAGCTATGTGTTTGCCAACGCTGATTCGGTGAGAATCACCGTGTACGGTAAAGGCGGCCACGGAGCGCGGCCGGAATCGACGATCGATCCGGTCTTGATTGCGGCCAACATCGCCGTTAGGCTCCAATCCATCATCTCGCGCGAGATCCATCCCGGCGATGCGGCGGTGATCACCGTGGGTTACATCCAGGCGGGAACGAAAAACAACATCATTCCCGACCAAGCCCTGATGGGGCTGACGGTTCGGAGTTATAAACCGGAAGTACGCCAGCATCTTCTCGCGGCTATTGAGCGCGTGGCTAAGGCAGAAGCCGCGGCCGGAGGCGCGGAAAAGGTGCCGCTCGTCGAGAAGTACGAATCTACTTCAGCGGTTTACAACGATCCGGTTTTGGCGCGGCACGTCGCGTCGGTACTAGAAAGCGCGCTGGGCAAGAGCAATGTGTTGGCGGCAGTTCCGATCATGGGCTCGGAAGACTACTCCGTATTCGTAGAGCAGGGTGTTCCCTCCCTATATTTCCGGCTTGGTGTAGCCGACCCGCAGAAGTTGGCCCAAGCCCGAGCGAACGGCAAAGAGCTGCCCAACACGCATTCATCTCTGTTTGCTCCTGTGGCCGACCCAGCATTGCACGCTGGCATCACCGCCGAAGTCGCCGTGTTGCGCGATCTGCTAAAGGGAAACGCAGCTGACGTGAGAAAGATTACAGAACACAAGGAGGGTGGAAACTAGGAGCGTGCCTGTTGCATCTCACCGGCGGGCGCAACTATCCCGGGCTCCTATTCTCCAACGTGAGCAACAAACTCGCCGGTCTCCACGTGTCCAGCCCGCTTCACTTGCACAAACAAATGGTAGTTTCCCGGGTGGGGAAAGCCATAAGGAAAAGAAACTTCAGCGGACATTGGGCCGTGATCCATCGCGTTCATCTTTCCAGAGGCATCCCCTGCGGATTGCGCTATAGCCAGTGCAGCCATCGATACTGAGCCTTCGGGATGCACATGCGCAAAGACCTTACCGTCATCGCTCACGAAGACCGCGTGGCCGGCCATGCCCATGTAATTTTTGAGATTAGCTGCCGGCTTTCCATCCTCATCTTCAACCCGAAAACGCAATATGATTGCCTGCTGTGCGCGTAGCGGCGCCGGCGTCGGTTCCCACACCATGCGATATCCGTCGGAGAGCTGCGCAACTTTGTCAGAACTCGCGAGCACGGCTCCGCCAGAATCATCGCCGGTGAGGGCTTGTCGCGCCAGCGCGGGCAGATCGATGGCGCCCATCTGGGTCTCCGGAAAGCCGGTATTGTGCACGATGTCGGCATAAAGCTGGTAATGACCGCGCGGGAGGGCCGGCAGGTTGGCAGCGAATTCAAGCTCGCTGGTCTGGTCTGGGTGCAGATGCCAAAAGCTTTTCATCTCCGGCATGGAAATCAGAAACAAGTGCATGAGATGACCATGGTCGGGAACCAGATCACTCATCTCGATGGCTTGCGCCCATGAATCCCGCGCCTCGGGATCGGCACTGGCGGAGTTCGGATTCTCCAGTCGCACCAGCAACCTGCCACTCGGCTGCAAGGACGCAGCAAGATGCGGAACGCGATACACCATCTTCGAATTGGCGCTGGCTTCCAGACCCCACCACAAGTCTCCGAGTACCAGGAGCATAAGAATCACAACCGCTCCGACGCTCATACCAATGTAAGCGCGGCGCTTAAGCGAAGGCGTGAGGCTCTGCCGAGGTTCAAGCTGGGCTTGGCCATTGGCCGCCCGCACGATGCTGACCAAAGCAATCGCCAGCAGCAATCCAAAACCACCGAGCAGTGCGCCAGTCCCTCGGCCCATGCGCGCCGCTGTCATCGAGACCGCCGCCACCGGCACGGCAAGCTCACCTTTGCCCTGCTTGCCTTCCACCTGCAATTGCACCTTCCAGGACCCGCGCAGCATGATCCAGAGATTACCGGTGTAGAGTTGGGGGTCGTCGGTCGCGAGTCGCATCGCATCCGGCCGAGGCGCCAAGCTGGCGCCCGGACCCTGCATGGTGAGAGGTCGAATTTCAATCCCGTTCAACTCGCCGCTCAAGCTGCGGACCTGGATTTGGGCAACACCGGGCACGACTGCCGGCGGGCGTATGGTCACTAACAGATGATACGGGCCAGCATTTCCTTCAAAGTAGACGTCGGGGCTGCCAACGTGGGCGAAGGCTGCCAACGGCAGAGTGAGAAGTACCATCCAGCAGAAATGAGCCCGCATCTTTGTCCTCAATCCTCGTTTCTATGACAGCACGAGTGACATCATTATTATTAAGAGCACGGTTCGGCAGAAACAGACGCCTTTCGCGGCGCTGAAGTGCTCTTCTTCCACCGGTGATCGGGATGCAGCAACCGAGGAACCACAGTAGTCCTAGCGTAAGCGGGGGGTTCCTACCGTCGCACCTTGCGCATCCAGTTGCCGAAGGTAATACCGAGCCGGGTACAGAGAATTGCGGCGAAAAAAGCCCATCCCAGGTTCCGCCAGAAGTGAATCTCATTGCCCCAAAACAGGTTGCGGACGCTAAACCAATCCGGAGGAGCCATGTAAGGGTGAATCTGGGTTCCAAACACCCAGTTGCGCGAGGCCGGCGACATCAGAAAATTTCCGAAAGGCCATTGCGCTGCCATCAGGGCCGCCACAAAAACAACTCCGGCCACGATCGATTGAGACCACTTGTTCCAGAATCCCGGCTGCGGCCAGATGCTGTTCAACCTGGGCCATAGCAGGTCCAAGGCGATCGCCGGCGCGAGGAGCAGCACCGGAAAGCCCAGCGGGACCATATGCGTGACGCGTTGGTAAACCGGACCCAGCTTGGGCTCGGCGGCAAAGAGCGGGAACACCCATTCCGCCAGCAAGAAGAAAGCCGTGTAAATCGCGGCCACCGTAGTTCTGCCCCAGCGAAGCCCCGCAGCGCGCGCAAACGATTCCAACGCAAATGGCAATCCGGCGCCAAGTGCCCAGTAGAAAACACCGCTGTGCATGAAGGCGCGATCGGTCCATTCGAGCCTGCCCATCATGAAGTGAGTGATGATCAGACCGCCGAGCGCCAGCAACAGCCATTGCAGCCGCTTTCTGAGCATCTCCTGGGCGCGATTCATGCGACCCACAATGAGGATCACACCGCCCCAGCTGATGGCCTCGATGCCGAACCCCAGCACCTGATGGGGCGGGCTAATGATTCTCACGTCCAGCCCGTAAGCGTTATGCCACCAGTTGTCGAAGGGCGCCGAGATCACCATGACCACCGCGCCCCAGGCGGAGATAAAAGCGCCCAGCGGTCCCAGCAGGCCCATCACCTGCACGGACGATTCTTTTGCCTGTGCATTGCCGCCCAGCGTGGTACTGAAGATCAGGTAGGCGGAAGACAATCCCGCTAAGACCGCGCCGAGCTGGATCAACAGATGTGCCGGAGTCCAGAAAGTGTCCCGGCCGATGGTCATGTGCCAGGAGATGTCCCAATAGAGGCCGCTGGAAATGCAGGCCGTCGCTATCACCGAACTCCAGAGGTACCAGGGTATGGCTTCGGCTTTGGACTTGGACTCGGTGAGTTCAGCCGCCATCGGCAGCCGCGAGCCTGCAATGGTAGTGCTCATGTGTTCCTCCCCGGTTCGCCCGTAGCCACCACAATATAAGATTTCCATGCGTCTTCCCAGATGTTTCGCTGCAAATAGTAAATTATGTGCTCGATGCCGTCCTGTAGGACGTTGGAGCGAAGCAAGGTGCGGGGAGTCGTAGAAACTTGGTTGCTAGAAGGCGATTCGCAACGCGAATTGAATTTGACGTTCTGAGAATGCTCGCGTAGCCCGGATAATTCCGAAGTTGCCTGGGCCATCGCTCAGGTTAGCGGCCGGATTGGTAAACTGCGGCATGTTCAGAATGTTGTATCCCTCGGTGCGGAACTGGAGCCTGATTCGTTCACTCACCTCGAACGTCTTGAACAGCGACATATCCCAGGTTTGAATTCCTGGGCCATGAAAGAAATTCCTCGGCAGTGTGCCGGGACGGATGAAGACATCGAAGGCATTGACGGGCGGCGGTACAAAGGCTCCAGAATTGATCCATTGCAGCCCGCCGCTGGCGACGCGCAACGCGCCATTGCCGGCATTTCCCAGATAGTCAGGACGATTCGAAGGGTTCCCAGTGACGAAAATGTCGAAGGGCGTACCCGTGCCCGCAGTGACAATGTTGTTCCACTGCCATCCTCCGCCGATGGAATCGACAATCCCATTCCATCCCGCGCCGAACCTTTTCCCGTGTCCGAATGGAAGTTCATAGAGCGCACTCAGGGTGAAGAAATGGCGCTGGTCCTGGTCAGAGTTTCCGTAGTTCGCTGATAAGTCCGCTTTTCCGCTGGGCAGGATGAAAATCCTGGCGCTGCCGCCGGTGGCGCTGAACGGCCCGTTGGAGTTGTCGAGCGTGTGCGACCAAGAGTAGGAAACAGTGTATTGCAAGTCCCGGGCAAAGCGCTGGTTCAGGTGAACCTGCAGAGCATCGTAATGGGCGATGCCTGAAGCCGCGCCGAGGTTCACTGTGAGTCCAGTTCCTGGGTAGAGCGAAGTGCCGGCGGGCGCGTTGAGGATTTGGTTGTTGAGGTTGAACCAGGTCCTGAGGCGCGACGATTTGGCGCCGACATAGGCAACGTTGAGTGCAGTGTCCGCGCCCAATTGCTGCTCCAACTGCCAGTTCCACTGCTGTACCTGAGAGATTCGATTATTGGGCAATACCGCGATCACGCTGGCATCGCGGGGTGCGGCACGGTCAACGATCCGCGCGGCCGGAGGCAACGGATTGGTGGCCGCCACGCTATTGTTGTTTCCGTTAGCAGCAGAGCCGGAGAGCGCAAAACGAAATCCCTTGACTGCCTGATAAACGGCGGCGCCGTTGAAATCGGGATTGTTGCTCAATTGATTGCCTACTCCGCCACGATCAAGGAAATAGAAGATTCCGTAGCCGCCGCGAAGAAGCGTTTTCGCATGCCCCAACAGGTCGTAAGCAAAACCGATCCGGGGCGCCCAATTACGGCGGTCTGTGCGAACCAGGCTTCGGGGAAGGCCGTTCTGCTCGGGAAGAAGGAGTGAGCCCGAGATGAGATCAAAGTTGGACTGCCGATTGTGATCCTCTGTGGGATAGGTATCGAGCTCATAGCGCAAACCGAGATTCAAATTCAAACGGCGCGCAACGTGCCAATCATCTTGCACGTACTGGCCGGCTTCCCAGCTTGCTGTCTCAAAGGTCGATTGGCCGGCGCCAATCTCATAATCACTGAACCCGGCGAGCACTTCAGAGACGTCGTATCCGGTGAAGCGTCCGCTTCCAGTCTCATTCACACCGCCGATCGCGAAAAACCCCTTAGCAAAGTTACCTTGAAAGAAATGGATCTGGCGGTGAATTAGGTTTGTTCCCAGGCGAAGCGTGTGACGTCCCCTGGCCCATGAGAGGTTGTCATTTCCCTGCCAGGTGCTCTCATGGACGGTGTACGGCCCGCCATCGCCTGTGAACTGGAGCTGTGTATTGTTCCCTCCGATCAGCGCGCCACCGCCGAGAAACGAAGTGCGATTTGCGTTTGGTATCCCGAGATTGGCCGCCAGCGGCTCGCCGTTAAAGGGCGGCTCATAAGCAAAGAAGTCGCGTGTATAGCCAAAGCGAATATCGTTCACCAGGTTGGTGGCGAAGGTTCGCGTGTGCCCGGCCGCAATCGCTCTCAGGTCTGTGGGATTGGATCCGGAACCAAACCCGCCAGGCAGCGAGGGGAACAAGGAAGTGACAGAAAAACGGTCCTGGGCGAAGCTGTAGCGGAGAAGCAGCAAATCCCGAACGTCTGGCGCATAGTCCAACCTGACATCAAAATCATCGAAATCTTTGCGCTCACGCCGGTGTGTTTCGTAGTTGTTCTGGATATGGCCGGCAACATTGGGCAGGGGAAAGGCGTTGAGGTAGTTCACTCCCACCGAATTAAGACGCTGCGCGGGAATCACGTTACCGGAGAACGGAGCGCAGGTCAGCGGATCATAAATGGCTCCGTTCACTGGAGCGATATTGCCGCAGCCGCTTAGGCTCAGGGAAGGAACTGACGTGAGACCGGTTCCTGGTAGTTCAGAAAAATCTCCCTTCCGCATGAGAGCGGTCGGCACGGTCACAAACTCGGGCTCGCGGGTCCGGTCAGAGCGCAGTCCCTGGTAATCAAGAAACAGGAATACTCTGTTCTTGATCACAGGCAGGCCCAGAGTGCCTCCGAACTGATTGCGTCGAAACGGCAGCTTGGGCACTCGGCCGGTGATAGGGTTGGGTGTGCCGAAGTAGGCATCATTCGCGTCCAGACCGCTATTGCGGAGAAATTCAAAAATCGATCCGTGAAGTTCGTTCGTCCCCGACTTGATTGAGGTCTGGACAATCGCGCCGCCGGCCCGGCCAAACTCCGCCGGAGCAACGGACGTATTCACACGGAATTCCTGAATCGCTTCCGCCGGCGGAAAGAAGGCGATGGTGTTGACTAGAGATTCGTTATTGTCGAGTCCATCCAGAATGAAATTGTTGGCCTGAGGACGAATTCCGTTCACGGAGAGCGCCGCACCGCCAGTCTCTGAGTTGCGAAAGGTTTCGGTGTTCGTGCCCGAACCGCCTCCGCTGGCATTGTCGCCGTAAGCCCCGCGGGTGACACCCGGCGTGAGCAGCGCCAGCTGGGTAAAGTTGCGTCCGTTGAGCGGCAACTCCGTAACCTGACGGCCCTCAATCACGGTGCCCATAGAGCTTGATTCGGTATTCACCGGAGGAGCGCCACCCAGGACGGTAACGCTCTCTGTAATGGAACCGAAAGTCATGGTGAAGTTGAGGGCCACGACGGCTTCAATATGTAAAACCACATCTGGGTTTAAGATCACTTTGAAGCCGGGCTTGGAAACTTGGACTACGTAGATTCCCGGCTGGATGTCAGAGACAAGATACAGACCATCTTGATTAGTCTGACCGGCATAATGCACTTTGGTTTCCGGGTTGGTGATGGTGATCTCAGCACCCACGATGACTGCGTTCGCCGGATCGACAACGCGTCCAGCTACAGAAGCGTTCGTGCTCTGCGCGAATAGCGTTGTGCCACGAAAAAACAGGCAGGCAACGCTCATCAGGGCCAGCGTGAAACGGGCTCGTTGTGTGCGGGTTCCGAGGCCAAGATTCATGACCAGACGTCAAGGATGGTTAGGCGGGGTCCGCAAAGACGCGAACAGAAGCTGTTTGCCGCTGGGTTTCTGGCCGCCACGCCTGGGTTCAACAGTGACAAACACGGCATCGATTTCATTCAGAACTTTAGGATCATCAAAGCGGAGAGCCCAACGCCGGTTCGCCGCGTTGTCCAGATAGAGGACGCCCATATTCAACGGCCGCTTATCTCCCGGACCTCGCCTTCCCCAGGCTTGAAACGTAGCCTCGCGCACACCGGGCTGCCGGTCCAGGTCAAAAGCGTAAAAGACGAGAGATTTGCCGGCCGTGTAGAAGACCCGGCCAAAAGCTTTCTGAGTCTTGCCCTCACGATCAATATCGAATACGTCGGCAATATACAAATCGCGCGCGCCCATCAGATCACGAATATCGCGATCTGACACCAGAAACTTCTCAGCGCGCCGCACCGTCTCCTCACTCTCTTTCAAGCTGGCGGAAAGTTCATCTACCTGCGTCTGCAGGCTGGCGGTGCGAAGCAGTTGGCGGCTGTGCTCCGCCTGCAACTCATCCAGCCGCTGCTGAGTGGCAACCAGGGCATCTTGTGCCTCTTGAAGTCTGCGTAGAGCAATATCACGTTCCCCGGCGAGCTGAATTTTTTCCGTAGCGAGGGCTGCAATGGAGGTTCCCTGTTCTTTGCTATCGCGCTGAAGTTTGCCCTGCGACAATTTAGATTCTGTGATTGCCGCCATCTGGAGTTGCAACTCCTGCTTCAGCCGCTCTACTTCACGGTTCCTCGCAGCCAGTTGTCCTTCCAAAGCAGAACGTTGCCGGACAAGGGCTTGCAAACTCGTTGACTCTTGCTTATCTGCCGCGGTCGATGCACGCGATTGCTGCGCGGTCCGAAGTCCACGAGCCTGGCCCAAATGATAAGCAAAACCTGCCGACATCGTGGCCACCAGCAACACCGCCGCGCTAGTTAACGGAATGAACGTGCGAAACGGATTGCGAGACAACGGGTTGCGAGACAGCGGGTTGCGAGACAAAGACGGGCGCCGAGGCGAAAGCTGGCGCTGGTACGCCGCCTTTTCGGCCTCGATGCGGTTCAGCAACTGTTTTTTTGCATTTTCCACGGCCCACGGTTTCTGCGGCGGCGCGGCTTCCGCGTCAGCGGCCGGAGCCAACAGGGAGACTGTTGATCTTGCCACCGCGCGATAGGAGTGCAGGAGCTTGGCGCACGATTCGCAATCACTCAAGTGCGTATTCAGCTCCAAGAGCTCATCGTCGGTTAAGCTGCCAGAGGTGAACAGGCCGCAGAGTTCGGCATAGTGTTCGTGGGCTTTACGCCATTGCGGTCCTGGGAATCTTGTTTCAAAAACCATGTTCCGCCTGCTTGCTCCTTCCCAAGGATGTGATATCGCTCGAGTCTTTCAGGTGTCTCAGTCCGCGATAGTAGTGATGACGAACATTAGGAAGTGGTTCTTTCAATTGTTCGCTGATTTCTCGAAGGGTATATCCTTCAAAGAAAACCAGAGTAAGGGTTTGTCGCTGCTTTTCAGTCAGTTCCGCAAATGCGCGACGCAGGATTGCCTCTCCCTGGCTCAGTCGCGCTTCGTATTCCACATCAGAAGAGGCCCGCATCACTTCAGCCAAATCTTCGACGCTGCGGTTCTCGTAGAACCGGCGCGCTTGGAGATATTCACGGCGATCAAACGCGCGGTGATAGGCAGTCTGCAGCAGCCATGCCCGCGCCGTTCCGCGCCTGGAATCGTACAGCCGGCATTTTCTGTAAACCTGAAAGAAGACGTCCTGCACAAGCTCCTCGGCTTCTTCCCGGTCGCGCAGGACTTTGAGCCCGATGCCCAGGACAATATTGGCGTAGCGCTCCAGAAGCAGCCCGAGTGCCTCCTCGTCGCCATTCTGAATGCGCAGCATCAGCGCTTCGTCTTCGGGACAGACCACTGTCGCCGGCGATCGTTTCTCCACGTTCTGCGTGACATAGGCGGCTGCCTGGGAAAGGAAGCCGTTGGTTGCTGACAAGACACCCCTCACTGGTGTACCGGAAAGCTGGCAACGAGGGCCGGCAATTTCCGGCAACAAAATGTGAACAGGATAGTCGCTTTTCGACGATCAGCAAAACGAATTCTCATAATAAAACTGACAAATAGTTTTTCCTGAGCTGGTACAACTTTGCCTCCGCTGCCGTATACACCAGTCGTATGGGTTTGCTCCGGTGCGCCGTCGTCCTTGAGTGCAGGGGGGATTTGCCCTCTTGCCCTCCGTGCTCCCGGAATTGTTGTGCCGTGAGTGTTGGTTGAGATATTCCGTGAGGTCTGTTTTCCGACTTGGGCGCGCCATTGCTCGAGCGCACTCCAAACGATTAAAACAACTTTCGACAAAGTGAGGGAGATCATGCCAAGACTTAACATTGGTGGGCGCTCGGTAGCAATTCTAGTGACGATATTTTTGATATCGAGTTTCTTGTTTGCGCAATCGGATTCAGGCCGGGTGCGTGGAACGGTGAGCGATTCCACGGGCGCGGTGGTTTCGGGCGCCGTTGTGACCCTGACTAATCCTGACACGGCCCGCGTCCAAACTGCTACTACAAATTCGGAGGGCGCCTACGCTTTCGATGTGGTGCCGCGCGGGCATTACAAGGTGGAGGCCCGGCAGACCCGATTCAAAGCGGCCACTGCCGAATTCACCTTGGAGGTTTCCCAGGTCAGGGAGGTGAATCTCCGTCTCGAGGTTGGTGGGGGAAATGAAGTCGTCGATGTCTCCACCGAGGTGCCGCTGGTTGACACCGAAACTTCGTCTACCGGCGAGGTCATTCAGGGGCGCCAGGTGACGGAACTTCCGCTGAACGGGCGCAATTTTACCCAGCTTGCGCTGCTCACGCCCGGTGTCACTCGCGGCGACTACGGCGATCAGGCCAGCGGAGTCAACAACAACGTGGAAACGTTCCGCAACTCTGAAACTGGCGGCGCGGCACTGTCCGTCAATGGCCTGCGTGCCCAGGCCAACAACTTCATCCTTGATGGCGTCGATAACAACGAATCGCTGGTCAACGGCATCAACTTCTTCCCTCCAGCGGAAGCCATTGAGGAATTTCGTGTGAACACTTCGGTTGCACCAGCGGAGTTTAGCCGTGCAGGGGGCGGCATCGTCCAGACTTCATTGAAGTCAGGCACAAATCAAATCCACGGGTCGGCCTTTTGGTTCATCCGCAACAGCGCGTTCGATGGCAATAACTCATACTTCAGCCCGCCGACTAATCCTACAACCGGGGCAGTTATCAAATTGCCTTTCAAACGCAATCAGTTTGGCGGCACCGTAGGCATGCCCATAATCAAGAATAAGCTGTTCGTTTTCGCCGATTACCAGGGGCTTCGCCAGGACCGTCCGTTGAACACGGAATTCGCCACTGTGCCCACGGACAAAATGCGCAACGGCGATTTTTCCGAGTTGCTCGGAACCGGCCTTACCACTACTCCCCAGGGCTTCACCGGTTGCGGTGCTGCTGTTGAGCCTGTCGGCGGCGGGGCCATCTTTAATCCGCTAACCTGCACCCCCTTCGCCGGAAACATGATTCCTTCCGGCCAAATTAACCAGGCGGGCCAGAAATACCTCAAAGCATTTCCAGAGCCCAACCTGTCCGGAATCTTGAAGAACTTCCGCGCGCAACGACGTGACATTCGTCAGTTCAATGACTTCGACATCAAGCTCGACTACAACATGACGAGCAAAGACACGGCTTTTGCCCGTTATAGCTATGGACAGGATGTATTTAACTTAACGCCCAGGCTTGGAACCCTTTCCTCCGGCTTTGGCTCCGGGGCCAACGACAATCATCCTCGGGGAGTGGCCGCAGGCGAGGTCCACAGCTTCGGCAGCAGCTTGGTGAACGATTTTCGGTTCGGATACTCGCGGCCGTTCTATGGCTTTATCAATCCTTTCAGCAATATTCCCCAGGCGCAGAATCTGGGCATCGTGAATGCCAATCGGTCGCCTCAACTCGGTGGTACGCCGCTCATTGGCGGATTCAACAACGAAATAGAGTACAGTGGCGATGGCGGCCCGTTCACTGTGCCGCAATCGAGCTATCAATATGCGGACACACTTTCTTGGGCGCACGGCAAGCACAGCTTCCGTTTCGGCGCCAACATGATTCGTCGCGACGTGGACTTCTTTATCTCTGATTTCCGCGGCAAAGGATTTTTCTTTATCGGTCCTGGTACCGGTAATTTCACCGGTTACGAGATGTCCGAGTTGCTGGCAGGATTCATTGACAACTACCAGGTTTCCACACCCAATACTGTCAACACCAGAAGCTGGGAGACGGGCTACTTCGCGCAGGATGATTGGAAATTCTCACGACGTCTCACCTTGAACTTGGGTCTGCGCTATGACCTGAACACGAATCCTTATGAGTTGCACGATCGCTGGTCGAATTTCGACGTAACTACCGCCACACTCCTGCGTGCCGGGGTCAATGGCAATTCCCGCAGCCTGGTGAATACAGACAAGAAAGATTGGGCGCCCCGCATCGGTTTTGCCTACGACCTCACGGGCCGTGGCAAAACCGTTGTACGCGGCGGCTATGGCATCTTCTACTTCCTGGACCGCGGAGGTGTAGGAAACCAATTGAGCGCCAATCCGGATTGGAGTGGTGCGACAAATCTTAACGCGAATCCTGGTGGCGCGCGTATAACTCTCTCCGGCCAGGGACCGCTCAACAACAACAACAACGCTCTCGCCACGCAACCGCTGCCGGTGCCCGTGGCTGGCACGGTGAATGATGCCAATCCAACCAACACATCGGTGATCGCCATCTTCCCGCATAATCCGACCTCATCCATTCAGGAGGCGAACCTGCAGATTGGGCATGACCTTGGGCACAACACCGCGCTCAACGTTGCCTGGGTTGGCACTAAAGCTGATCACTTAATGACGTGGTTGAATTACACGAATCAGAATCTTGCTTCCAATGCCGCTCTCTTTCCTGGTCGTGGATTGAACGTAACTGCCGGTGGCGCCATTGGCACGTCGCACTACAGCGGCCTGCAGATGCAGTTGAACAAGCGCATGAACCATGGACTACAGGGTACCGCAGCCTATACATGGTCCCATGCCACTGACAATTCCAACGGCGCATTCAGCATTAACGGCAATACGCCCATCTTTGTGGATTCCACCGGCCGCGTCCTGCTCAACCAGAACAAAGGCAACTCCGATACCGACCAGCGCCATGCATTCGTCGGTACCGTGATGTACGAGCTTCCGTTCGGTCGCGGAAAGCAGTGGGGATCGGATTGGTCCGGCACGATGAACAATATTCTCGGTGGATGGCAGCTCAACAACATTGTCTCGCTTGGAACCGGCACGCCGTTCGACATCACCATGAACGGAGTGCGCCCGGACATTCTCGGCCCGATCTCCACCGGATCACTGCAACTGGTGACCAACGGGCCTCAAGCATTCCGGGATTGGATTTCGGCAGCGCCCAATACTTTTGCCCTCCCTCCTAAAGTTGGGGGCAAGTTTATTCGTCCTGGCACTCTAGGACGAAACCATTTCTATGGGCCGGGCTACGGCACATGGGATGCATCGCTTTTTAAGAATTTCACACTTACAGAGCGCGTAAAGATGCAGTTTCGCGCGGAAGGCTTCAACATTCTCAACAAGCCACAGTTTGCTTTCGGAAATTTTTCCGGGAATGTCGATCTGAGCGGCGCCCCTTTGGCTCAGGCCATGCCTCAGGTGACAAAAACCAGCTTCGGCTTGATTAATCACACGCGAGATTTTTCAGAACGGCAAATTCAGTTCGCGTTCCGGTTTATCTTTTAGTGGATTGGGATGAGCCCATTTCTCTTAGTTGGGCCGGCGCGATGTCTAACACGGAGCGATGGTGATTCAAGGGTCATGCGGGGGCAAGCGCCGTTGGTTGAGCCATGCGTCGCTTGTCCTCGCATTTGTGCTGAGCGCAGGTGCTCAGAAGACTGCCGCGGCAGGGCCGGCAATCACCAAGATCGAGCCTCCCAACTGGTGGATCGGCTTGCCGAATCCCATGCTGATGCTCACTGGGGAAAATCTGGATCACGCCACAGTCTCAACCGCCGCGCCGGGCATCCGTATTCGCCGGACGATGCAAGGCCGTAATGGACATTATCTGTTCGTTTGGCTGGACATCAAGCGAGACGCTTCAGCGGGAAATGTATCTCTGCTGATAACTACTCCCGCGGGAAGAAAAACTGCCCAGTGGCGGCTTGAGCGACGAAATCCTGCGGGAGAAACATCTGACGGCAACCACGGTTTTAACGGTTTTGGGCCGGATGACGTCATCTACCTCATCATGCCGGACCGTTTTGCCGATGGAGACCCGGCAAACAATTTTCCTGCTTCCGGCACGTATGATCGCGCCCAGCCGCGCGCGTATCATGGCGGCGACCTGCGCGGTATCCAGGACCATTTGCCTTATCTGAAGGATCTTGGCGTGACCACGCTCTGGATCACTCCTATTTATGACAATGACGATCATACGGGTCGCGACTATCACGGCTATGGTGCAGTCGATTTATACAAAACGGAAGAGCACTTCGGCTCGCTTGAGGAGTATCGCTCACTCGTGCAGACGGCGCACCAGCAGGGACTCAAGGTAATTTTGGATATCGTTCCCAACCACATTGGCCCCACAAATCCCTGGGCAGCAGACCCGCCGACAGATCATTGGCTTCACGGGACGCGCGATAGTCACTTAACGTCAAATGCCGAATTCCAGCGCCTCACTGACTCACATGCCTCGCCTCGGGAATGGCGGAACATCGTGGAAGGATGGTTTATCGGCGTCCTGCCGGATATGGGCACCGACGATGCCGTGACTTCTGAATATCTCCGCCAAAACGCAATTTGGTGGGCAGAGACTGGCGCGCTGGATGGCTTTCGTCTAGACACATTTCCCTACGTTGACCGGCAGTTCTGGCATGACTTCCATTCCGATCTTCATCGCGCGTATCCGCGATTCAAGACGGTGGGCGAAGTTTCCGGGTTTGATCCGGCCATCGCTGCTTACTTTGCTGGAGGCAAGACCACAGATGGAATCGACAGCGGCGTCGATACGGTCTTCGACTTCTCCCTCTACTCCGCATTGAGAAAAGTGATTCTGCACGACGCTCGCGCAGCCCTGCTGGAGCAGGTCTTGCAAAATGACTGGATGTTCCCTCACCCGGATTGGCTGGTGACTTTCCTCGGCAACCACGATAAGCCACGGTTTATGGGAGAGCGCGGAGCAACGCCGGAGAAATTGAATCTGGCGTTCTCAGTTCTCTTGACCATGCGCGGCATTCCGCAGATTTACTCGGGCGACGAGATCGGCATGCCTGGAGGCGATGATCCGGACAATCGCCGTGATTTCCCCGGCGGGTTTCCCGGCGACAGTCGCAATGCGTTCACCCCTGGAGGCCGAACCGCGGATGAGCAAAAGGTCTTTGTGCATGTCCGCAGCTTGCTGCACTTGCGCCGGCAGCACCCGGCACTCCGATGGGGAAGCTATGTGCATATCTTCAGCGATGACCGCACGTTTGCCTACGTGCGCGACTTTCGCGGAGGAAAAAAAGGACAAACCAAAGAACGGCCGGAGCGCCTGTTCATGCTGATGAACAATGCGGACCACTCGCGAACCGTCGAAGTGGCAATCGACGATACCCTGCTGGCAGAAGCTAAGGCACTGACTCGACTCGAGGCAGAACATGAGGCTGCGCTGTCCCCCGGTTCCAAAATCAGGGTCGAGCTGCCGGCGAGGTCTTTGAGCATTTATTCGGTTGAATAATGCAACAAACACATGGAGCGAATCATGGTCATCCGCCACTGGTGCCGGTTTTCAGCAGCGTTGGTTTAAGCAGCTTCCCACAACGCGAGTTGCGGTTATACAAACATTCTGGCATGGCAGCTCTGCATTGTTCGATTAAATTGCCGGGGCAGACGTATAATCAAGTCGCCAGGTCCCGTACGCAATGTACGCCTCGTTTCTCAGGGCCTACCGGAAAGCAGGCTGCGTCGAACGTAAGTGGGCGTTGAAGGACTGGACAACCAGAAAAAGACCCCACGAAACGGTGACATGAACTCCTTGGCAGCGAATTCCGTAGAACAAAACACACTCACTTTCTAAAACAATGCCCAGGCTATGAATGCGTTAGCGCGCACTATTGATTCGCCTTCCAAAAGCTCAGGCCCGATCCTCCTTCAGCGACGCAAGCGTCCGCGACCATTAGATTTCGTCTATGTCCTTGCCGCCTGCGTGCTGGCCGGCGAGGCTGGCCTGGCGATACCATTTACAAGCGGGAATGTTTCTCCGCTCTGGCCCGCGGCAGGAGTAGCGCTGGCCGCCACGCTTCTCTTTGGTTACCGCATCTGGCCTGCGGTCGCGTTGGCTGCATTCATCGTAAATTTCTTCACTGCTGTTCCGCATGTCGCCGCGCTGGGAATCGCCCTGGCTAACACGGTTGGGCCGCTATGCGGTGCCTGGCTCCTGCGTCGGCTTCCAGGATTTCGGCCTTCCCTCACGCGGCTTCGAGATGTGCTCGGATTGGCCACTCTCGGCGCATTCTGTGGCACAGCGGTAAGCGCGACCATCGGCACCACCGTTTTATTTCTCACCGGCGTAAATGCCTGGTCTGGTTTCGCTTCGGCGTGGCGGGTTTGGTGGTTGGGCGACGCCATGGGCGTGTTGATCATCGCTCCTCTGGTGGTAACTTTCACCAGACTTATGTCAATTCGCGGAACTCGCCGGCTGCTCGAATTGGCGCTCCTGTTAGTTGGAGCAGTCGGAAGCGCACTGCTGATGCTTGATCCTCGGCTCGGATTATTGGGTGCCGACGTGTTCGCGTTCGGCGTTTTCCCGTTCGTGCTCTGGGGGGCTATACAGTTCGACGCGGCGGGGGCGGCAATCGTGACCTTCTTGATTTCTGCGATCGCCGCGTGGGGAACAGCACATGGCGCCGGCCCGTTCATAAGAGCCAACCCGCTGCAGAATGCAATGCTTCTTCAGTCATTTCTTGGAGTCACAGCTGTTTCCGGCATGGTTCTGGCGGCCGTCATCGCAGAGAGAGCTCAACTCATACGTGAACAGAGCACAAAGGAGACACTGGAACGCAGCGAGAAGAGTTATCGCGGTATCGTGGAGACTGCTTACGAGGGTATCTGGAAAGTAGATTGCGACTTTATCACATCTTTCGTCAACGGCCGCATGGCTGAACTTCTCGGATACACCGTTGAGGAAATGATTGGCAGACCACTGTTCGATTTCTTGATCGAGAGTGAGTTCGAGCAGAAATCGCCTTACCTGGAGCGCCGGCGGCGCCGCGTCAGAGAACAGCTGGTGACCCGATGTCGCAAGAAGGACGGGTCAGTATTATGGGCCCAGGTCGCGACATCGCCGGTCCTGGCTGAGGACGGAACCTTCGAGGGCCTCCTGGGAATGGTTAGCGACATCACTGAGCTGAAGCTCGCCGAAATGGAAGGGTCCCTCTTGCGGAACAAGATCAGCTTGCTTTCTCGGGCAGTGGAACAGACGGCGGACAGTGTCTTGATCACAGACCCTCGCGGCACGATTGAGTACGTGAATCCCGCATTCGAGGCGACCACCGGTTACAGTCCTGAGGAGGCGCTCGGCAAGACACCCAGAATCTTGGAGTCCCACCTGCATGACCATGATCTCTACGACCGCCTCTGGGACGGGATCCTGGAAGGCACGACCGTTCGCGGAACGTTCGTGAACCGTAAGAAATCTGGACAACTGTACCTGACCGAGCAGACCGTAAGCCCCATTAAAGACAGCGCCGGCTTCATCACCCACTTTGTTTCAGTGCTCAAGGACGTTACGGAGTTCCGCAAACAGCAGGAGCAACAACTGCAGTTACGACTGGCGCGCGAGGTACAGCAGCGCTTCTACACCGGCGCAGCGACTTCCGTCCCCGGCTTTGATATTGCCAGCGCGGCCTACCCCGCCCAGGAGACAGGCGGAGACTACCTGGATTTGTTCCACATGGCGGATGGCCGCGTTTGCATCGGCATTGGCGACATCAGTGGACATGGTTTGGATTCTGCGCTTGTAATGGCACTAACCCGCGCTTATGTACGGTCATTCGCCCAGGTCGAAGCGGACTTGGCGAAGATTCTGAGCAGTGTCAACCATATGCTTATTGCGGACCATCTTGAGCACAGCCGGTTCGTCACCCTGTTGCTGGTTTGTCTGGATGGTCCGAATAACTCCCTCTGCTATGCAAGCGCAGGACACGTCCCAGGGTTCCTGCTCAACGCCTCCGGCAAGATTGATAACCTGCTCGAAAGCTCCGGCCCACCGCTAGGATTGTTCGATGATGCTCGCTTCGTGACCTCCGAACTCCCCTTAGCGCCGCGGCAGCTTGTGATTTTACTGACAGATGGCGCCGCTGAGACGACGGCTTCAGAAGAAAAGGAGTTCGGTATCGACGGAGTTCTCGAATACGTGCGCGGGCATCGGCATCATTGCGCTCGCGACCTCGCTGAAGGTATATATCGCTCCGCGCGGGCGTTTGCAGGTGGCGAACCTCAGCTCGACGATGTCACAAACGTAATTATTAAGGTTGCTTGAATCGAGAATTTCCTTGCATGTTATGCGGAAACTCTCAGGTCCCCAGTCACGATTCTCGACGACCTCGCTCGTGTACCCACAAGGAGACTCGCGCACATCCATGAGGGAGAAGAAGTAGAATGGATCAATGCCCCTGAGCATTCAAGGGCAGATCGTCTTGGACAAAGGTCCGCTGTCGAATGGGAAGCGCGCTTACTTTATGCCAGCCGAGAAAGTACATAGTGGCGCTCTCAAGAGAAGGACGTGCTGCCCGCGACTGCATAGTTATCGGATTCAAGGGCAGTAATGACCCGGTCATGATCATCGACCGGTTAACGCTTTCTGTTTTCCTGGCAGCACGCGCCGCAGTAAGCATCAATTTCAGACGCTTTGGCTTGGCTAGGCGCTACCTCCAAGCCAGGGCACGCCCAAACGAAGAGAGAATTGGAGGAGTCCCATGGGCATGAAAGCGACTGAAAGGCAGGTCAACGATATAACGATTCTCGATATCAGCGGGCGGATCTCTCTGGGAGATGAGACCGCCTTGCTGCGTAACACCATTCGCGATCTAATCGCGCGGGGAAAGAAATACCTTCTGCTGAACCTGGGCCAAGTGCCTTATATTGACAGCTCCGGTATCGCTGAGCTGGTCAGCGCTTTCGTTGCCGCCCGCCGCGAAGGTGGCGACGTGAAGCTGCTTAAGCTGACAAAGAAAGTGCGCGACACCGTTGAGATTGTGCACCTCGGGTCTATTTTCGAGCTGTTCGATGATGAGGATGCGGCGCTCAAAGCATTCGCGAGTAAGCAGAACGAGGAACCCGACTCATTGGCTCGTGCGGGCTGAGAGAGCATTTGGGACCTGAATTGCGATGTTGCCTCGTTGTCGAACACCTGCTTCGCCTTTTTAATCACGATCGTGGTCGCGGTCATCCCAGTCGTGATCATGATGCCAGCGGTGTTCATGTTCATTCCACCATTGTTGGCGCTCCCTCCAGCAACGCTCGCGAGCTTCGTGCAGCTCATGGCGCCAGTGGTCCGCCTGGCGGCTGTTGTAGCCATGGCGTTCGATAGCCTGGTGAAGTTTGTAATCTGCGCGGGCGGTACGTCTCTGGCAATAGTCAGAGTCGGCCGACGCGCGATTCATGGGCACAAACAAGAGCATTGCACTCAAAGTGAACGCAGTTAACAACTGCAATACCGATCTGTTTTCTCTTGATGTCAGCAATTTAGATTCCTCCTGATCCCTCTCAATAGTGCTTCCAAAACCATGCCCGGTCTCCGGGCATGGTCCGGGAAGTCTTACCTTCGACTGTCTTGTTAGCCACGCCGTATGCGTGCGTAGGGCCTATGTTTCGGCGTTCTCTCATTCAGAGTCGATATCAGTTGCTGGGCGGACGGCGGCGTGCTCGTTGCGCCGGAGAGGGCAATGTCTCTCGCCGGAATCTTCCGTCCATAGATCTTTTCGTTTGCGGTATTATCTGGTCGAATGGTCGACCCAGCCAGGGAGATACCCGCGAACAGGCCGCGTGCTCGCGAATAGCTCAGTATTTCCGCACGCAGCGTGACGTCGGTTTCCGCCGAAGCGTCACGGCCCACCGGACCGGCCGCCGCGGATGCATCGGCTCCAAGCTTGACCTTGCTACTAAGGATCGCGTTCGCGCCACGGTCGTTCATCACCAGTAGAACAAGGTCAGTGGCCTCGCCGCCCAGTTGGAGGCCGAAACTACCTCCTTCGAGGGCCATCATGGTTGGGGCACCCCAGGAACCTTCGAAATCCTTACCTGTTCGGCAAGTCATCGCGCCGCGGCCGTAGCTTCCACCGACGATAAACGCGGCTTTGACCACGGAAGGGAAAACCACCACACAGTCGGCTTTGCCGAGGAGGTCTTTAGGAACATCGTCAGGAATATCCAAAATCTCTTTGAGAACTGTGCCGCTTTTGGCGAGCCGGTCCTCGTCCTTTTCTTTGTCGGCCGACCACAGCGGTGTGACCGTTAGTAGAATCGTTGTGCTCATCACAAACGTGAGTATTCTGTTCATGTCTACTCCTTCCGCTCAGTGCGCACGGAAGCCGGCGCAGCGGGCGATGCGTGCGGTTCAACCACGTGCCCGAAGCGCATTCACCAGATATAAAGGCAACTTAAGGACCACAGTAGAGTGCGCTTTGTTGAATAGAATGTGTCAGTTATGAGCACCCCGTTTCGCAGCAAAAATAACTGTGTAATTTGTTCCAGGTGTGCACGTGCACTCTGAATGTTCGCAAACGAGAAGCCAGAGAGCTGTTGATTCGGATCAAGCTATAGTCCGATCCTCGGAGGTCGCAGCCCGGGCAAGGGCGCATCCAATGGTAGGCCGCGTTGCAACCACTTGAAAGCGGCCGCGCCCAAACGCTATTTGTTTGGAGTAGCGGTGGCCGACGCAGTCGTCTCTTTCTTTTTCTTGCGCAGGACCTGGCGCCGAACGTCACCGAGTTGCTTCCGCTGTTCCTGACTCTTGGCAATGGCCGGAGTGTTCTGCTGCTGGCTCTTGTTCTTGCTTCCCGCGATCGCTCCGAGGAGACTGCTGGTGAACTCGGTCGGACTGTTGGTCGTCGGCAGCAGGTTCTGCAATTTCATCTGCGCTATCAGCTGCGGGTCCGGAGCAACCTGCGGATGCTGGAACGTACCCGTAAGAATGATCGGTAGAACCAGTTCGTTCTGTCCATTGGCTAGCGCGGTGTTCATGAATCCGCCGATCTGGCTGCCTCCTACCTGCTGGCTCAGCGTCTTGTTCAGCACAGCGGTAACGTGCAGATTGAGCGACTGGTCCGCTAGGTTGACCGTTCCGTTGGCCGCTATCGTGCCACCGTCAATCACTGCTTTCAAGTTGCTCGTCTTGGCCACGCCGTCTCGCACGTTGAAGTTGCCAGAAAGCTGGACCAGGTTGGTGAAGTTCTTTGGCTCGGCGGGGAGAGCACCGGTGAATTTTCCCACGGCCGCGAGCTCTTGCAGCAAATCAAGATTCATCAGCTTGCCGTTGGTCAGATTCAGCTCGATATCGCCGTTCATGCTGCGGGCGATGGCGTCAGCTGAAGTGGAGCTGAACGTGCCATTCACATTGCTCGCCAGCAGTCCATGGAGGGTCTGTTTCAAAGACGATACGGAAGAGATAAGTTTGTTGGCATCGACGTTGTCCGTCTTCAGGTTCACGGAATACACCGGCTGCGCGGGGCGCATGTCGATCGCGATGATGCCGGTTTCCTTACCGCCATAGACGTCTGCTGTGAACGGACTCATTCTGATCAAACCGTGGTCCAGGGCTACGGTGGAACGGGCATTGTTCAGCACTAGGTCATCATATTGAATGGTGCCAATAGTGAAGGTACCGCTACCGGAGATGCGGTTGAGCAGGCTGGGATCGCTCGGCGTCGCGGCCTCAGCCCGGGGGACCAGCTGAAAGAAGTCGCGGTCGGCGCGCGCTCGTGCCGCTGGGGCCGCGGCAAAGAGCTGCTGCAACTGAACCACGTCCACTTTGTCGGCATTCAATGTGAACTGTACCTGCGGTGCCGCAAAATCCTTGAGCGTAAGCGTACCGCTGACCTTGGTCGGTCCTGCGGTGACAGAGATGTTCTGCAGGGAAGCGGAATTCTGCCCGAACGTGAGATCCGAATTATGGATCTGGATCGGTTTGGCCAGAGACGGCGTCTTCAGTGTGGCGCTCTGGATTTTTCCTTTGCCGCTGAAGCTCAGCGCGCCAAGGTCCTTCGTTGGACCCTGCGCGTGGGCTTCGAAACTTAGGCGACCATCGCCGGAGACGCCATCAACTGCTGGGACACCCACGGCCCTGGCGATGGTCAAGACCTCGACGAGTTGCGCATTCGAGGTGCGCAGAGAAGCGGTGATCGAGCTGTTAGGCGTGCTGTACTGCGAGAGAGCGAAGTTTCCGGAAACGCTGGTGGATCCCGTGGTGGCAACGAAGTCGTTGGAACGAATCAACTCCGGCGTGAGCGTAAATTCTATTGCGCTGACCTTAACCGGCTGCGTAAGATCTTTGCCGCTGATGACGAGGTTACGGGCTGAGAGCTGCCCGTTCAAGATCGGCCGAGTTGCCGGTCCCCGGGCCTGAACGTTGACTTTCACCTGGCCGGTCACGTCTGTTCCCTGGCCAAATACCACACCAAACGCCGAGGCCAGGCGCGCTGCTTCTTCAATCGAAGCATTCGCAGCCGTTAACTTCACCTCTAACTGAGCGGGAGTCTGCCTAATGTTGAGCCATCCGGCAATGGTAACGGGAGTAGAACCGAGTCTTACATCGCCCTTCCGGATTTGAATCGTGTCGACGTTAGTGTTGTCAGACACGTCGTAGTCAAGCGTGATGGGATAACCCACGTTCACGTTGTGAATGCGAGGATCGTCCAGGCGGATGACGCCGCTGGAATCCAGCTTCCCGCTTGCGCTTCTGACCTTCGCTTCACCGGAGACCACCGCCTCAATGCCGCTGAGAGCCTGTGTGTTAAGAAATGTTGCTGCTGCCGAAGTTGGAACCTGATCCAGAAGCAGTCTGCCGTCGAAGGGCGTTTTGAGCGTGTCCGCCTGGATGGGACCGGCCTTTCCCTCAAGCAAGATCGCCTGCTTCACCGTGCCGGGCAGCAGAGCAGAGACTTTCATGGAAAATTCTCTGTCTGGAGCAAAATCATGAGCATCGAGGTCAATGTGATCATAGACGGCCCGTGGCCGCCTGAGCTGCTGGTCCGTGATCGCCACTTGGCCATCGGTAACGAGCACATGTTCGAGTTCAAGTTGCCCGGACGAAGCCTTCTGCACAGATGGCGATTTGCGCTCTTGCCCCAGCGAGTCAAAGTTCCACACGCCTTGGGTGTTCTTTACGAGCTCAATGCGCGGCCGGTCAAGTTCCATGGACTTGATCTCAACTACTTTGCGCAATAACGGCCAGAACCGCACCCTGATCGTAAGCTTCTCCGCGGTCGCGAACGGATTCCCGGTGTTGAAACGAGGGTCTTCCGCGATGACCGCGTTCTCAACCCGGAAGGAAGGTGGAAACAGGCTCAGGTCCATGTCAGACAGAGAGACTTTGCGGCCCAGCCGCTTTTCCAGTTGGGCCTGAATCTGGGCGTGATATTTCTTGATGTCGATTAAGTGCGGCACGATCATTGCCGCCGCCAGTGACAGCACAGCCACTACTACAATGATTATTCCAACCGTTCGACCCTTACCCAAGCGCATGTCGCGCCTTGTTCCAGCCTGCACCATTATTCCTCCAACACTTTTGGAGTTCGGCCAGAATTCGCCGTTCATATTACCCAGGTCGCTTTGCGGACTTATCATTAAGTTTTGCATCTCCCCTGCCAAATGGGAAAGCGCATGCAAACAACGACTTATCGGCGAATGATTTCAATCTCACAAGGCATGCGTGTAATTATTACGTGGTCGCACCTCGTGAGTCTAAAACGTCCGCATTGACACGTGCGAGTACCAGAGGCCGTCTCGTTTCGTGTTCAATGGCGCTTGAGGGTACCGTTGGCGTCCCTGCGCTTGGTCTCGGTATGATTCTAAGTCTGAGAGACGCCGATGCCCAAACGAAGGACAACGTTGGACCTGAAGTTGGCAGCGGAAGCCAAGAGCATGGTCGCATTGGCATTCCGCAACGGCCCCATCGAAGATGTTCACGCGGGAAAAGAGTGCCCAACTTGCGCTGGAAAATCCGAATACTCGCACATAACGCAAGCCGAGATGAAGAACATCATGAAGCAGGCGGTGGACACGGTCTACAAGTTGCTCTGGCTGAAACAGAACGATCCCGAGAAATACAAGGCGACGCTAGAGTTGGGAAACCGATACACGCGGTTTTGGGATGAGCCAAAAACGGACCTTGGTTAGTTCTGGAGGCCTGCTGATCTGTCTGAAGAGGATTGATTCAACGGCCGCCGCGTCTGCAACAGACTCGAAGTCGGTTCCACCTAGAAATCTGAGGCAATGCATCGGAGGAGCAAGCTGCAGGCGACGTCTTTGTTGTCCCTTCTGGCGGGTTTCTTGTAAGTCCTGCGGCGTGCGGTCCTGTCGGGCCACATTGACGAGGTAGTAGAGACGGTAGAAGCAAACATCCGCCAGGTCTGAAGGTTGCTCGTTAGGCCTGGTGCTAACGGGCCGGCAGTCGCGCGCGCTGGCACAGTCCGATCAAGAGCCCAGCCAGGATAAGAGCGGTCGCGCAAACCAGCCGATCCGTTGCCGCTGAGAATCCTGCTACCTCATTTATGAGGCCTTAATACCACCACACAGACCCCGTCCCAATGAGAATGGCCGACTCCCTTAGGTGGAGAGTTTCTCATAGCGACGATACCCAGCTTGTTCGGGTCGACTTGATACTGGGTTTGCAGGTATTCACGGACAAGAATGGCACGATTCCTGGATGATGACATTTGATCTGCCGGATCGGCGCCATCTGAATATCCTTCAATGACGATGGGATGGTTGAGAGCCGAGCCTCCGTCCTGCGCAATGGCGGCATTCAGCAGTTCCCTACCTCCGGTGGACAGCGTTTCTGAGTTGCTGCTGTCATCTTTTATGAAGAGCTCCGCTGCAGGAATCCAGGCTCGCTCATTGGCAGGGTCGCTAAACACGCGATCCTTGCGATAAGTCTCGGGAGAGATGTTGTTCAGGTTGTAGTAGCCGCGATGGTGAAAGAAACCCCGGAGGAAGAAGTTGTGCTTCAGAGCCTCCGTATCGTCGGCCATATTGGCGGTCGCGGTATTCGCGTTGGACAGCGACTCTTTTACGTTCGTACCGGCATCAACCCCTTGTTCGTCCGGCTCCGTTGCCGATGCAACCGTCTCCCGAACTTGCTTCGACGTCTCATGAATATTGGCTGCTGCGTCTTTCGCGGAAGTGATGGTTTCGTCGACCTTTTGCGGAACTCCGCGAGAACGGATATCTGATGCCATAGCGTCGACCTGTCCCGATGCATGGCGGAAATCGGCAGTCGCTTGTTGCACATTTGTGACCGATCGCCGGATGTCCGAAGCTACAGCCTCATCCCGGAGCAACATTCCTGCCGTGCCACGACCGTGCTTAATGCCGGTGACAACATCATCGACATTCGCAACTGTGGTTCCAACTTCGTCCAGTGTCCCGCCGAGCTTCGGCCCAATTTGTTTCAGCGTTGTGTCCGCATCCTGGAGTAGCACCATACCCCGATCGAGCAGCTTCGAAATGTCAAGCGGCTCCTGGCTCGGAAGCGTGGCCAGCGGAGGTGCGGCGAGTGCGGCTGAACTTCCTGGACGAACTAACAGATAAGTTCCGCCGACCACTCCCTCGGTGGCGATCGTGACCACAGAATCGGTGCGCACCAATCCGTGCAAACTCTTATTGATTTGAAACTTGACGCGAAAGCGCGATGAGGGATCATCGGGCACGCCCACATCAACAATTTGTCCTGCATCCATGCCGGCAACTTTGACCTTGGAACCCTTCGATACGCCAGCCAGATTCGTGAATTCCGTATAAAAATCGACGTGCCGTGCGAATGCCGCGTGCCGGTCTCCGACGAGGAATATCCCCAACGTAAGCAGCGCTAGTCCGACCAAAACGAAAATTCCGACAATGATATTACGATTAGCCATTTGTACTACTCCACTCTATTTTGCGAGCACCTCCCTTGCTCAGTAGGTAAGAGATATAAGCTCGCGAGCAATGTTGTTGTTGCTGTGCTCAACCTCAGCCGCCGTCCCTTCAGAGATCAAATGCCCGTGGTCAAACACCGCGAATCGGTCCCCAATGCGCCGGGCGCCATGCACATCATGGGTAACGACGATGAGAGTTGTCTGGCGCTCGGCCTTTTGTTGCAGCAGCAGCTCGTCAATTTCCGATGCTGTGATCCGGTCCAGGCCGCTGCTGGGCTCATCCGCGAGCAAAATCTGCGGCTCCAGCACCAGCGCGCGTGCCAGCCCGGCCCGTTTGCGCATGCCGCCGGAAAGCTCCGAAGGCATAGTTTTCTTATCGGCGGCCAAGCCAACCTGGCGGAGCACCTTGTCCACGATGAAGTCAGCTTCGTCCTGGGGTTTTTTTGTCAGGCGAATCAGGGGAAGCGCAAGATTCTCATAGACTGTGATGGAGTCGAACAAAGCTGCGTCCTGAAAGAGAAACCCCATCTTACGGCGCACTCGGGACAGGCCCTCTTCTCTGAGGTGAGTAATCTCGTCCTGCTCAATCCATATTTTGCCGGAGTCGGGCTTCAGGAGCGCAATCATGAGCTTCAGCGTCACGCTTTTGCCAGTTCCGCTACGCCCAAGGATACAGAGGGCCTCACCGGCAGCGACTTGGAATGAAACATCGCTGAGGACTTTCTTAGCTCCGAACGACTTCGAAACATCCTCAAAAGAGACTGCTGTACGGTTGTCATGGTTCATAACGCAGTTCCTGGAAAAGCAAAGGCGATGCACTTGACGAGGATTACGTCGGACACAATAACTAACAGCGAAGACAGAACCACAGAATTCGTGGCAGCCTTTCCAACGCCTTGCGCGCCTTCATTGATGGTGTAGCCAAAGTAGGCCGAGACGGTTCCGATTATGAATCCGAAAACAGCCGTCTTCAGGGTTGGGGGTATAAAATTGACCCAATCTACCGCGGCGAACGCACGCGCGATGTACAGGTGAAATGAAATGTGGGACGATGCGTACTCCGCCACAAAACCGGCCAAGAGCCCCGAGAAATCCATGAACAACGTCAAGAGCGGCAGCGCAATTACGCAAGCCACGACACGAGGTACAACCAGGAATTTGAAGGAATCAATCGAGAGGGACTCGATGCCGTCAATTTGCTCTGTCACCCTCATGTTGGCCAAGACTGCTCCGATACCCGAGCCCACGCGTCCGGCGAGGAGCAGCCCCGCGACGAGAGGCCCGATTTCAACAAAGAACGCCAGGGATTGCACCGTCGGAATCTCCGCCTCCGCACCGAATGTAATCAAGGTGCTGCGTGTGTGGAGCGTCATTACCGCTCCTAGGGCGATCCCCGAAGCGACTATAAGAGGAACGGACCGGGAGCCGATCTCCGCCAACTGACGTCCTAACTGGGCCGCCTCAAATGGAGGACTGAACAGGTCTGTGATGACCCGAAAACCAAAGAGGGTGACCTCCCCTACGAATTCAAGTACCTTCTTCAACGAAAAACGCCTTTCTTACGATTTTCCCGGTGCCCTGCGTGAAGTCGCCGAGAGTGAAGAAGACGAACAAGTGGTCGCCGGAGCGAAACCGGGATCCTTTCGGCGAGGCTGTAGATCACGGCTTTGCTGGTAAATCGAAACTCAATAGAATTCGTTTGTTTCTTTTCCCGTTCCTCCGATTTGCAGTTCAATCCAGCCGGAAATGGCTGTCAACCTAGACTTGCACACGCCAGGCGGCTCAGACGAGCCTGACATTGCGTTCCATCGTTGTGATGACCGAGTCCAGCCTGCCGCTGAGCACTTGCTTGGCAAAGCTAAGAGTGAAGCCTTTGACCGTATGGAAAGGAGCATGCGACGGCATGGCTAGGGCAAATGGATCTACCACCGCATCGACGACAACGGGGCCGTTCTTGTACCCGAGAGCTTCAGCAAGACCCTCTCGAACGTCAGCAGGGTCCTCGATGCGGATTCCCTTTGCGCCCATGGCTTCGGCAACCTTGGCAAAGTTGGGGCTCTTGAAGTCCACTCCGAAGGGGATGATGCCGGCCTCTTGCTGTTCGATCTTGACGAAGTCCAGAGCATCGTTATTGAGGACGACCTGAACCACCGGAGTTCTTCGTTCCACTTGCGTCGAGAGATCGCCAAGGGCGAGCATCGAGTATCCGCCGTCGCCGCAGAGGGCGATCGTTTGCCGCCCTGGATATGCCAACTGCGCACCAAAAGCATTGGGGGCGGCGTTAGCCATGGACGCCCATGCGAACGAGCCGAAAAGCCTGCGATCCCTGCCGCCACTGATATGTCGCGCCAGCCATATAACAGCCGTTCCCGTGTCAGCAAAGAACATCGCGTCATCAGAGGCCAGATCGCTTAGTGTTTTGGCCAGGAATTCCGGACGGATGGGCTTGATTCCAGGACCTTTATCGACATAATGCTGCAAGAGATCATGGAAAGAGTTCGTTTTCGCGATGTGCTTCTCAAGAAAGCGCCTGTCGGTTTTCTCGTGCACGCGCTTGA